>VTLG01016574.1_pt1 | contig 24396 bp, 31 predicted proteins | sample 4694571 | NCBI WGS metagenome assembly VTLG01 (sample SAMN12604809, study PRJNA352737) | marine metagenome | biome: ENVO:00000447; feature: ENVO:00000209|ENVO:00000569|ENVO:01000036; material: ENVO:00002151; isolation source: viral sequences binned using virsorter ...
CCCGGATAATGCTTTGGTGGCAGCTTACCCATTACCCAGCCATCACGGTGGTAATAGGGCCAACCCATCGCCAGGTGTCGGATATCGTCTGGAAGGAAGCGCGGTCGGCTTACTACGAAGCCCAAATACCACTCGGGGGGTCTATGTTCAAGACTGCCAGATGGGAACTGGATGACCGCCATTATGCCCTGGGGTTTGCTACTGATAACGACTTAAACCTGCAAGGCTTCCATTCGCCCAACCTGCTGGTCATTGTCACCGAGGCCCACAACGTGGCCCAGGACCATATCGAGGCAGTCAAACGGTTGAACCCTGCCAGGATGTTATTGACCGGGAACGCATTTGCAACCGGTGGGGAATTCTTCGATGCCTTCCACGGGCTCGGGGATCTATACAAAACGATTGAGATTAGCGCCTTTGATACGCCCAACGTCAAGGCGGGGATGGACCTGATCCCCGGCATGGTAGGGGTTCAGCAGATCGAAGAACGAAAGCGGGAATGGGGCGAAGAATCGGCCATGTATATCGCGTCAATTTTGGGCCGGTTTCCTGACAACCTTGAGGATGCCATCGTTCCCAGGACGTTGTTAATGCAAGCAGTAGACCGCCAGCTGGAACCAACCGGACCCGCAACCCTGGCCGTGGACGTTGCAAGATTCGGAGCAGATTCGACAGTTGTATATCGACGCCAGGGAAACGTCTGTCGATTGGTATGGCGTACCCAGGGAAGGGACACCCAGCAGGTAGCGGGAAAGCTCCAGGCATTGGCCGAGGATGACCCGGATGTTGACACCATTGTGGTGGATGATACGGGGCTCGGTGGTGGTGTTACCGACCGACTACGTGAAGAACTTTCGGGATCCCGTGTTCAGATAGTGGCGTTCAATGGTGGCGCCAAGGCCCAACGGTCGGACCGATACGTCAACGCAATAGCTGAAGCGTGGATGGAATTGGGGCAGGTTTTCCGGGATGGGCAGATTGACCTTGACGATAACCAGGCAGTTGTAGCCCAGCTATCAAGCCGTCGGTACACCCTGCAAGGTGATCGGCGAATCAAGCTGGAATCAAAAGAAGATTATAAAAAGCGTTCAACGGGTGGCAGCCCTGACGATGCTGATGCGCTGGCTATGTGCTACGTGCCAACACCGGGGCGGGGATTGTGGTAATGACTAAGGCGCTACGGTGCAGCAACTGCAATAAGCTCCTGGCAGAACAAGCCGCGAAGGGGACGGTCATTGTGTGCTACAGGTGCAAGACCAGGAATGAAGCGGAATGATAACGCCATATTATGACGACGGACAGATAACCATTTATCACGGTGATTGCCGTGAAATTTTACCTTTACTGGATAAGGTTGATTTGGTGCTGACTGATCCACCATACGGGATAAAGCGGGATGGCAAAAAACTTTCGACCAGCCGCCAGAGCACCGGGACGAAAGAATACAAATCATTCGGATGGGATAGTGAGCGTCCAAGCGGTGGCACTTTTGAAAAGGTGCTGGCAGCCGGCCATGATTGCATCATTTGGGGCGGGCAATATTTTGCGGATTTGTTACCAGCGGAAGGTGGCTGGCTGATTTGGGACAAAGGACAGCGGCTATGTCAAGCGGACGCAGAACTGGCATGGACTACTCGCCGCGCCCCCGTGCGGATATGGTTAGCCAACAGAGGCAGCTTACACCTTGACGGCGCAGTTCATCCGACACAAAAACCGCTTAGCTTAACGAGATGGTGCCTCGAGTTTTTCCCAGATGCTGAAACAATTATTGACCCCTTCATGGGTAGCGGTACAACAATCAGGGCTGCGAAAGATTTGGGCCGCCGAGCAATAGGAATTGAACAAGTGGAAGAATATTGCGAAATTGCCGTCAAGCGATTAGCTCAGGAAGTTTTATTTTAGGAATGAAGCGGAATAAGGGGAAGGATGAAATGGCTGAAAATTTAACAAGTGACCAACTGACGGACTTGTCCATGTGGGCAATGAAAACACCGTTCATGGCGAAGCACTATTCGCCCAGGTTAAACGACCGAGAACGGCGGGTGTTGCTTTTAAGATATGGCTGGGATTATTGCAGCATCCGAGAATGTGAAAAATGCTGGGAACTTATCCCCACGCACACGTTTACTGAGTGGATGACACCATCAAATACCAACGCTTTCTGGGTACGGCCCACACGCGAGGAAAGAATGGCAATGCGCCAGGACACCGATGCCGAGGGTGGATTTATTGATCCATTTACCCAACCGGTGCGAGTGACCACAACGGTAACTAGAATAACGTCACCGGGGCCGAGCGACGTAGGTTGTTTCCTACCGGTTACGGTTGAAGACATATTACGCCAGGACACCCACCAGAAAACATGGACAACCAAGCCCCACACCCTAAAGGAAATCGGCGCCGAATTGGGTGGAATATCGGGGACCAGGGTTGCCCAGATCGAAGCCAAGGCCATCAGAAAGAACCGTCATTATCTGAACCAGTTATGGAAGAAATTCACCACGATGGTGGAAGCTGCGGATGTCGCGGAATAATGACGCACTTTTGGACTAATAACATCAGCACGTTATACCAGGCAGACGCCCGCCATTTGCCGCTGGCTGATGCTTCGGTTCATTGTGTAGTTACCAGCCCGCCCTATTATGCGCTCCGGTCCTATGGAGACAACGCGGCGATTATAGGAAATGAGCAAAGCCCCGAGGATTACGTTAATCAGCTGGTCATGGTGTTTGCTGAGATCTACCGAGTGCTTAGACCGGACGGGATAGCGTGGCTCAATTTAGGTGATAGTTACGGCGGCACCGGCCAGCACCTTGGGATCCCCTGGCGTGTAGCTTTTGCCCTACAGGATAACGGCTGGACACTCAGGTCGGATGTTATATGGTCAAAGAAATCCTGTATGCCAGAATCAATGGCTGGCACTCGGTGGGATAAGTGCCGAATAAAAACTAAGGGGCAACCAAAAGGGAAACAGTTGTCAGTGATGGATGATGGCCCACGCCGTAGGGATATGTCCAATGGTCAATACTTGGGCAATGCCGAATATATAGACTGCCCTGGATGCGATAAGTGTAACCATAACGATGGTTATGTATTACGGCAAGGGTCATGGCGTTCCACCAGTAGCCATGAACACATATTCCAGCTTACCAAGAGCATGAACTATTACAGTGATGGGGAAGCGGTCAAGACTGATACACAAGCCAACCGCCGTGACGTATGGCGTGACATAACTCCGGAACCCTACGCTGGCGAACATTTCGCCACGTTCCCACCAGACCTGCCACGTTTATGCATACAAGCTTCCACCAGTGAAGCTGGCGTCTGCGGTTCATGTGGCAACCAGTGGGGGAGGGTGGTGGAACATACTAACGCAACGGCAACGGTTAGTGCTGAATACGGCGCGAATGTGACAAATCACCGCTACGCAAGGAGGAATGTAATAGGCTCAAGTAACCTCACGCTGGCATGGAAGCCAACGTGCGACTGCAATGCTGACAAGATACCAGCGACAGTATTAGACCCATTCGCTGGCACTGGCACGACATTACTGGCAGCCCAACGGCTGGGCCGTTCTGGTGTCGGGGTGGATTTAAGCGAGGATTATCTGAACCAGGCAATTAAACGATTAAGTAAAGAAACGCTGCCGATGATGTTGGTGTAATGAATAACACGGCCCGACAACGCGCCCGGTATTGGGCCATCCGGTCGGCGATGGCCATGCCTGGGGTAATGTTTGAGATCCGCTCGGGCGATAGCTGGTGCCGGTACACCTTCATTGACGGGCTGATGCATACCAGCAGCCAATGGCGCGGAAAGCTGGAGCCCTATAAACCGTGGCTTATTGACAATTAAAATCCCCCATGCTTTAATCCGGGGAAGTGACCTTTGCGGAATGTGTCCAGGGCAACCGCCCGAATCCGTGGAGGTCTTTTATTTTGGGTTTATTGGATCGGTTCAGAACCAAGCAACCGGCAAATACCGAAGTAGCTGCCACGGTTCCCATGCACATGGGGGCGGGCCAAGCTGCATACCCTAATACTTCCTACTTAAACCTTGCATCCGAAGGCTACGCCAAAAACCCCATTGTCCACGCTTGCATCCGCGAACTGGCCAATGGTGCAGCTGCGGCAACTTACTACGTGCAAGCCCCATCAAGCGATGGGGGCACCGTACGGATTGACCGTGGGGATTTATACAACCTGATAACCAGGCCCAACCGCCGCCAGGATTGGAACGCTTTCATTAAGCTATTGGTGACTTATTTGCAAGTTGCGGGTAATGCCTACGTGTTGAAAGAACGCAGCCGAGGCAACCAGGTCATGGCCATGTATCTGCTGCGCCCGGATCGAATTCGGATTATTGCAGGGGATTACGGCGCCGATGGTTTCGTTTATACCGTGGACGGTAAAGACCACTACATTGACCCAAATGATATGTGCCACATGGCGCTGCCAAACCCATCGGGTGACGTGTATGGTTTGTCACCCTTGCAGGTATTGGCGCGGATTGTAAACCTTGATTTATCCCTGACCGATTTTGCCAAGAACTTTTTCCAGAACGCGGGGGTTCCTTCTGGTTTATTGAAACTTAAAAGACGCATAACCAGCAGCGAGGAAGCTGCCGCCGTTCGGAATTCGTGGCGCAGTAAGTTCGGGGGGCCAAACAACCAGCACAACGTGGCCATCCTGGACGACGACGCCGAATACCAGACATTATCGTCAGCGCCCAAAGACATGGACATGACGGGGATTCACAACGACACCGAGTCGAAGATCTGCGCCGTGTTTAATGTGCCAGCCATTATCGCTGGGGCGAATGTAGGACTTCAGCGCGCCACGTATAGCAACTATAAGGAAGCCAAACTATCCTTCCATACCGACACCCTGGAACCGTTGGTGGATGATATCCTGCGCTTCCTCAACTATAACCTGGCCAGTGAATACACCACCAACGAAACCATAACGGTCGATTGGGCTGCAATGCGCTCGGGCCTTGATGACAAGATGGGCGAAACCCAGCAGGTAACGGCCCAATACCAGGCGGGTATTATCTCACTGAACGAAGCGCGGACCGCCCTGGGGATTGATAGCATTGCGGGCGGTGACGTCAGGCTGGTGGGGACGGCAACCTTTGAATTGCCGGTGGGTGAATCTGCCCCGGTGGCCGTTGGTGCCCCATCTGTAGAAGAAGCGCTGGCTATTGGGACATACAAGACCCCGACGGTAGTACTGGAGCCATTATCAAAAGCGCCACGGGTAGCAAACCGGGCGCGTTCTTTAAGCCGTGACTTAATCGAGGACCGAGAAGCGGAGACCGACCGGATGACCCCGCAGATACAGAAACATTTTCGGGGAATACGCAACAGAATCGATGGGATCCTTGGCCGTTCAATGGAACGGGGCGTCAGTAATGAAAAGGATTTCCCATTTGAAACTGATGACCTGGTGCCTACCACTGAAATCAACATATTAGCCGAGATTGTACGGGGCGCCCTGGTCAGGGTAAGCCAGAAAACATTCGATCGGATGAACGCTTCCGGTGTTGCTGGAACCCTGGACTGGTCGGAAAAGCTGCCACTGGTTAGGCGGGTAATTGATCGGGCGCAGCAGCAGGCCACCTATATCCACTTCACAACGAACAAGAACGTCAAGCAAGCGGTACAGACTGCCCTTGAACGGGGTTACTCAATCGAACAATTAGCCCGTGGGGTTCTTGATGACGATTTCAAAGGGCTGCGTTCACTGTTAACCGAAACCGAAGCCCGTTCCCGCATGATAGCGCGGACCGAGGTAATGCAAGCGCAGAACATGACCAGCGTGGGGTTCTATAAGGAACAAGGGTTTGAATTTGTGATGGCTGATGACGGTGGGGACGATGACGATAATTACATCCCGCCCGGGGATCCCTACGGGTACACCTGCAGCCAGCGGAACGGCCAGGTCTACACGGTCAATTCTGCCATGAATGTTGACGATCACCCGAACGGGACATTGAACTGGATACCAATGCCCAGGGATTACCAACCGCCAACCGGGACACTTTAACAGGGGGAACTATGGATAAGAAATTTATTATATCGGACGCGAAAGTCCTGGATGAAAGACTCGGAATAGTTGAAGCATACGTCAACACGATGGGGGTTCGGGATTATGACGGGGATGTCATAGACCCCAACGCCTTCAATAGCTCACTGGTGGAACCGATACACATTCCGGTATTGGCTGGGCATGACCACGGTTCAATCGTTGGCAAGGTACTCGAAGCCCATCCCCACCATATAGGTGGAGAAGAATACAAGCTATTCGCCAGGATGCAAATGAACCTTGAAACCCAGGGCGGCCGTGAAGCCTTCAGCAATATCGCGGGGGGATTTGTTCGGGAATGGTCGGTGGGTTTCAACATACCGAGCGCCGACGCAGTGGTCTATGACCGGGGCGGTCAGAAAGCCATCCGGCGCATTATGGCCCTTGATTGGGTGGAAGTGTCCAGCGTTATCCGGGGCGCGTCACCGGCAACGGGAACCATTGCAGCCAAGTCAGCGGACATGGCCGCCGAGGAAAAGCCATATCCCAACGAACACGCCTGCCGTATGCGGGAACCTGGTGATTTTGAAATCTTCAGGAATAGGGCAGAAGAAGCCGACGGCAAAACCATCCGCGTGATTTACGGCCAGGAAAAAGGAACCGATGAATGGGACATCCAGAGTTACCGGATGCCCACGTCCGACTGGTCGGAAGCGGAAGCCCGTGGCTATTGCTCCGATCACGACGGGATTAAATTCGAGCCAGCAACCGGCGAGGATTCAGAATACGAAGCCGCTGCCGCCTCCAGCACGTCAGACAATGATGCCCTGGACACGGTAAAGGCCAAGCTTCGCCTTTTGGAGCTACGCATTGAACTAGAAAAAATAAAAAAGTAGGAAGGTACGTTTTGAGTAGTAAAGAATTACGGGAAGAAGCTGTCAATTTGGCAGCCCAGGCAGCCGTTGCGGTAGACGCAGAAGACGTTGAAGCCGCCACCAGAATGGTTGAAGATTCCAAGGCGTTAATGATAAAGGCAGAGCAGCTGGACGCAGCCGCGTCCCAGGTCCGGAAGCTACAGGGTGAATATAGCCAACCGGTCAACACCATTCCGGTCACATCGAAAGACGTGGCAATCTATGACCAGCAAGACACGACTGCCCGGATCAAGAGCGATTATAAACCGGCGTCCTTTATCAAAGGACTTCCAGCAATGGCGCAGCCGTTGTGGGTCCAGGAGCAAATGGGAAGCAACCTTAAGGACGAAGCCCGGTTCATGACCGACACATTTCTTAAATGGATGACGGCACCAACTGAAAACCAATTCTGGAAAATGGCAACGCCAGACGAAGCAAAAGCAATGCAAGAAGATACTGACGCCGAAGGCGGGTTTTTCGTCCCGGAACAATTCATTAATCAGGTAGTCCATGACCCAGGAGTTCCGGGGTCCCAGTTGCGCCCGCTCTGCAACGTAATCAGGGTTGCATCCAAGGATGGATATATACCCACGATGGGCAGCGCGACCTGGGCAGCAATAGCGGAAGAAGCAGCACCAAGCGAGTCCACGCCAACCGTGGGCCAGGTGACTTTTTCCATCGAGAAATCCGGTGGGCTTGTCAAGGTCAGCCGGGAATTATTGGACGACTCGGCCATCAACCTTCCGGCGCTGCTTTCGCAGATATTCCAGGAGGCCGCCGGGCAGTTTGAGGACACCGGAATTATCTCGGGGAATGATACGACCCAATACGCCGGTATCATGTCCAACGCGTCGGTGGCTTTCTACACGATGGCCAACGCGACTTCGGTTGTGGGCGCTGACCTGATTGGGACCTACTACGCCCTAAATGCCCAGCACCGGGCCAATGCTTCGTGGGTGATGAAATCTTCCATAGCGGCGCTGGTCAATTCAATCGCTATAACCGCCGCTGGCGTTCATAGCATCCCAAGTCTAACCGCTGCACCGGCCGACTTCATACTCGGCAAGCCGAACGTGCTAACCGATGTAACGAGTGGCTTGGGTGGCAATATCACGTCCACCGAAAAGATTGCCATTTTCGGCGATTTTAAACAGTATTACATCTTTGACCGTGTAGGGTTCACGATCCGCAGAAATGACGACCTCTACATGGGCAATGACCAGGTCGGGTTCTTCGCAACCCGCCGGGGTGATGGACAAGTCGGCCTGGCCGAGGCGTTCAAGATCCCACGAGCCGCCTAATCTGGACGAAATAACACTATAAGGGGGCGGGGCTACGGTCCCGCGCCCAACTTTGGAGGAATGATGGCCAAGAAACTTTGCATCCAGAACTTTACCAATGGGGCTACCGGGTTGGCCTATGAAGCCGGCGTGGAATACGACGTCCCGGCGGCAACCCTTAAAGCTAATCCCAATTACTTCCAGAATGTGGACGGGGACACCGATTCCACCGAGGAAGCCACCGAAGAAAAGGCCGAGGAAACCGAAGAAAACAAAGAAGCAGAAACGGCCGAGGATAAATAGTAGATGGTAACGCGCCACACATACGCGACAGCCGATGACCTGCGGGATTACCTGGCAGGGACAACGTATTCCAGCGGATGGACTGCCGACGCTGCCACGCTTCGGCGTGTGCTGGAAGGCGCCAGTGACCGCATTGATTTATATTGCGGCGGTGGAACCTTCGGCCCGGTGACGGCGACCTATGCGTTCGATATAGGTTCCGGTAATCTGCGGGACTCGGTTCAGCCGTTCATGGTAAGTGGGCGCAATGCTATCCGAACCACTTCGGAAATGGTTCCGATCATCAGGCTGACCGATTGGCTGATAGCGGCCACCACGGTGACGGCCTACGATGGAACCGCCAGGGATAATAACACGGTTTTGACGGCAGGATATAACGCCGATTATTTCCTGATGCCCTATAACAGTTCACCGAAAACAATTCTCAAGCTGAACGAAGATACCGCCGACACCCTGGATGCTGGCCAGCAAACGTTGACCATCCTGGGGGAGTGGGGATACACGAACGACACCATCCTGGTGACTACTGCGGACGCGGTAGCGAGTACCACGGCCACATCGGTCAGTGTAACCGCAGCGGCCAATTTCGGACCGGCCCAGACGGTGCTTATAGATAGCGAGCAGATGTATATAACCAGTATCAGCGGGAACACCTTGACCGTTGAACGTGGGGTCAATGGGACCACGGCGGCAACCCATTCGGGCGGGGCAAACGCTTCCCGCTACGATTACCCGCCGCTGATCGTCCAGGCGTGTCTTGATATTGGGAAGATTATGTTTCGGAACCGGGACATGGGTTCAGCTGGAACCATTGGGGGTGGTGCCGAGTCAATGACCACCAGCGAATCAGAAATCCGGTCGGTGTTGATGACTATTGCCGATTACCGCGCCACTGGCACGTCTAGGGGGGTGATCTTTTAATGGCTGAAGCCTTCAAGGTAAATATAAAGGCAACGGGGCCAATGTTTGACGATGCCACAATTGCCAAATTCCAGCCCATCATCAACCGTGGGCTTTTGGATATTGCATTGCTTGAAGGATCCAACAATGTAAAGGAACAACTATGGGGTCCGAGGACTAAGGAAGCATACCTGGCATCGACCCCAGCCCAACGCCACGGCGCATATACCCGCAACCTGCGGAACCATATATGGGGCCGTTTGACTGGTAATAGCAAGGCCCGGGTGGACGCGAAGGGCGTTACTGGTGGGGAAACGATTGTTTATGCCGACAAGATTGAAGAAATGTATGGCATGTTTGAGAACACAACGAAGCATTTGAGCCAGAACGCCACCAAGTTCGGGGACAAATATATCGGGGATCCCATCATTGAATTACTAGGCGGCCAACCGTGAGCAGAAGTGGGGCATTGGATCGAATAGACGCGCTATTGTCCGAGATTACCGACCCGCCATTTGTGGGGGTAATCAGGGCTGAACCATTAGCCCTGGCAGGGACGCCGGTGGTTTGTTTTTGGGTCAATGGTCGGGTAGATAACCACCAGACCCTGGGGGACATAGGCAGCACGACAACCATCATGGTCCGGGCCTATTGGCGGCTGCAGTCGTCTCGGGTAGTACAGGAAGCGATTGAACTGGATATATGGGATGCAATGGTAAACATTGATTCCAAGTTGAGAAGCGACGCCAACCTGGACGGCAACTGCACCGATTCCCGCGTGGGCGCGGCCACGGTGGTCAATATGCAAATCGGGGACGCTATCTGCAGAACGGTAAGCATCCCATTTGAAATTGACATATACGGGGAAATAACAATTACACCATAGGGGTGAACGATGGCAAAAAGAAGCGGACTCGGGCAAGAATTTTATATATCAAGCTATGATCTATCGGGGGACGTGGCCAGTATTGGAACGATGGCAACACCACGGGAAGCCCTTGACGTGACGGCCATTAACGCTTCGGCCCATGAACGGGTGATGGGGCTGGCAGACGGCAACATATCCTTCACGACTTATTTTAACGACGCCGCTGGCCAGGAACACGCCGCATTGTCGGGGTTGCCGACCACTGACGTTCAGATATCCTGGCTAATTAGCGGAACCCGAGGGGATCCCGCCGTCAGCATGGTAGCCAAGCAGATTGACTATAACGGGACACGTGGAACCGATGGAAGCCTGACCTTTGATGTTAACTGCAATTCAACGGGAACGGCCCCGGATTGGGGCGTTCTATTGACTGCCGGTTCTGATACCCATTCCAGCGCGGGGGCAACTGCCAGCGTAGACAACGGGGCAGCCACTTCCAACGGTTTGGTGGCTTACCTGCACGTTGTAAGTATTGCCAGCGGAACGGCAACGGTAGCGATCCAGGGGTCATCCGATAACGGGTCCAGTGACGCTTTCGCAAACGTGGCAGCCTTTACCGCTGCCAGTGCAGGAGCAACCGAGAGGATAACGGCCAGCGGAGCCGTGGAACGGTACTTGAGAATCAACACCACGGGGACATTCAGCAACGCGGTCATTGTTGTGACGGTAAGGCGCGGCACTGCCCAGGATGACGTCAGCTTATGACCAACACCCACACACACTGGACGATCACCAGGCCGAGGGGCAGCCATTCCAGGATTGCGTCCTGTGCTGATGTGGATTGCCAGGAATACCGGCTGGGGTGGAAAACGGTGCTAAATATGAGCGACCCGGTACACCGAGGCCATGCGGAGTTTATCAGGACTTTGAAAATGAACTGCCAGGAACGACGGGTGGGGGACACGATGGTCGAGTTTATCTTCGCACCTGGTCAGGAATGTTTCACCGGTCGATCCAACAAGCACCGGGTGGAACTGGAACGGGAATCAGTAATGAAAAAAGACGGGCAATTACTAAACCCATATCAATGGGTTGATGAAATGAACGACACACTATACAGGATAAAGGGGGTCAGAAATGGCTAAGGAATCGGGCTTGGGAATGAGCGTCGCGGTTGACGATTCGGGTGGAAGCGCCAGGACTATATCAAACGATATAACCAACCTGGATTTTGCAACACCCAGGGAAGAACAGGATATCACGGGATTGGATAAGAGCGCACGGGAACGGCTGCTATTATTGGCAGATTTCACGGTTACGCTGAATGGCGTATTTGATGATGCCAGCAACATGGCCCACGACGTATTTAAGACGGTCCCATCGACCAGCGTGGCACGAACCACCACCATCGCGATATCGGGCCAGACGTTGGCATGTGAGGCGTTTTATACCGACTACGCTGTAAGCCGTGGGACCGACGGGTCATGCACCTGGTCAACCAACGGGGTCCTATCAGGTGGCGCAGTTCCAACTTGGGCATAGTATGACCACCACCAACGGGCAGAAGCCTGTAAAAAAGGAAACAACGGGCGGCTTTCGTATACCCGAAGAACTTGTCAGGTTCAAGCTGACGGGTTCATATGAGGGCGCGTGGGTTGTTTGTCGGTTGAATGTTTCGATGAAGTATTACGCCCAGCTGAGGGCCGCCGCTGATGCAGAAGATCAGGCGGCAATGGCCACGTTATTCGGGGACCATGCCCTGGCTGAGTGGAACCTTGAAGATCCCACCGGCGAACCATTACCGGCCAACGGTGAAGGCATGATGGGCATACCGTTACAAATGGCCATGCAGATCGTGGCCGAGTGGGTGGAACAGGTGTCGGGGGTGTCAGACCCTTTAGGGCAGCCATCCGGCGATATAGAAGCGTTGGCGGCGCTATCGACCGAGATGGGCGAATAGTTAGGAAGCCCTGGGAACTGGAAGAAGCGGAACTGATTGACGGGATCTGCCAGCGTTATGGTTGTTTACCGTCCCAGCTGATGGATGAATCGGCAACAATTCTCAGGATGCTGGCAATAGTGCAGGAAGGAAACCCGGAAGAAAACAATGGCGAATGAAGTTGAAATCGGTATAGGGGCAGATAGTTCTGGAGCAGTAAAGGGAATCAAGGAAGTCCAGACTGGCTTCGGTAAAATGTCGGCCACTTTTGAAAAGCACCGAAAGAAAATCGGTGTCGGCCTGACCGCATTGGGCGGCGGGTTAACTGCGCTCGGTGGTTTATCTCTCAAATCAGCGCAGGACGAAGCCATCGGTATTGCCAAACTTGACCAGGCACTTAAGAACGTGGGGACATCCTACGATACAACCAGGGAAGCCATTGAAGCGTCAATCGCCGCAACCCAGGCCAAAACCAACTTCGGGGACGAAGAACAACGGGAAGTCCTGTCGAAATTGGTGACGGTGTTGGGTGATGAAGAAAAAGCCCTGGCCGCATTGCCCGCAGTCCTGGACGCTTCCGCAGCTTCCGGGAAAAGCGCGGGGTCAGTGGCCGAAACCATGTCGAAGTTCCTCGCAGGGTTGGCCAATAATTCGGACGCGGTGGGCGTGTCAGTTGATAAAACGGCCACATTCAGCGACAGATTAGGTGTTGTACTTGATAAGGTCGGCGGCCAAGCGGAAGCGACTGCAGACCCATTGGTCCAGTTGAAGAATAGCACGGGGGATTTGCAGCAGGAATTCGGGAAGGCGTTACTGCCAGCCCTGGAAGCAATTGTCCCGCCCATGACTGAGTTAATAACGAAGATAATTGCGTGGACGCAGGAAAATCCAAAATTAACCGCCGCAATTACAATCATTGCAGCGGGTATCGGTGGCCTTGCCTTGGTATTGGGGCCGATTCTTTTAATTCTGCCGGGCATTACCGCAGCGGTGGGATTGTTAACGGTGGCCTTTGGTTCCCTCAGTCTTTCCATGCTTCCCATTACGGCGGTCGTTGTGGGTATCGCGGCAGCCATAACCGCTGGGATTATCGTGTGGAAAAATTGGGACACTATCGTCAACGTGCTGCGTAAAACCTTTGAAAAAGTTATGACTTTTATTAAGAACATTGTCGAAAAGGTGTTCAATTTTATTACCGACCTTTACGAATCGAAGCTGGGCTGGCTGCTACCAGCTGGGCCATTGGTTAAGGGGATTCTGTTTTTAAGAAATAATTGGGAAACGGTATTTAACGCGATTAAAACCATTACCAAAAACGTCACCGAGTCGGTATCTAATTTCTTCGGGGGAATGAAAACAAAAATATTAAGCGTGTGGGATGACATTGTTGGCGGTATACGTGACGCCATTAACTGGATTGTGGACAAGATCAACGCTTTTGTGGGCTCCTGGAACCGGATACAGTTGAGGGTTCCACGGGTTCGACTTCCTGAGATCCTCGGCGGCTATACCGTAGGGGGCCAGGTTTATGGAGTGCCACAAATCGGCACAATCCCCAGGTTGGCAAATGGTGGCATTGTAAGAAGCCCAACACTGGCAATGATCGGGGAACGTGGCCCGGAAGCCGTGATTCCCTTGAACCGCTCCGGGGCTGGTGGAATCAACGTCAATATAACGGTCAACGGCGACATTGTAAGTGATGACTTTGAGCAACGTGTTACCTCGGCGGTCAGGGACGCCGTGCTGGGTGGCGGTTTTACGGGGGTGCTGGCTAGGGCGTAATTATGGCAGTTGCAACGTATAAGCTCGAAATAGATTGGAATAATGACGGGGATTTCACTGATACCGGTGATTCCCTCGACATGGGGCGCGTGCGGACGGTGTCCTGCGACTTCGGACGTGATAGGGCTTCCCAGCTGACGGGCAATTCCAAGGCTGGAACGCTGAAGGCCGTGGTTGATAACCGTTCGGGTGACTACTCGTATTTTAATTCCAGTTCGCCGCTATATGGAAACCTGCTACCAGGGCGCCCGGTGCGCTTATTGGCCAGCAGCGACAGCCTGACAGATCAACCGGTCTGGCGGGGCTTCCTGACTAAAATTACGCCGATGGTCCGCGCGGGTGGTGATTCAACGGTCACACTGGAAGCCACGGGACCGCTGGGCTACGTGAACCTTGACCAGATAGATGTTCCAATGGTTACAAGTCAACGAACCGACCAGGTCGTCGATGACATCCTGGACGCTGCTGGATGGCCAGCTGGAGCCAATTACAGGACCATAGCCACGGGCAAGACTACCATTACCAGGTATTGGAAGTCGGGGGCTTACACGGTGGCAGCCTTGCAGGAAGTAGAGGAAACCGAAGCCGGTTTCATATACGAAACTAAAGACGGCAAAATCGGCTTTGACGATCGCCATGCACGACTGAGCGGGGCCGCATTGACCAGCCAGGCCACGTATAGCGACGCGGCTGGGGCTGCTCGGGTCTATAACAAGATAGACCAGGACGACCCACTTCCCCATATATTCAATATTTTTGAAACCGAAATCATAACCTACACCACCGGCAGCGTTGCGGATCTATGGACCCTGAGCGAATCGGGGGCCAATTCCCCGAGCATTGAACCCGGATTAACTGCCACGTATATCGCCCGATATCCTACGCCTGGGGTAGCTGGAAACGCCGTAGGGGTGGGGACATGGACAACGGTGGCTGCTACTACTGACATGACGGCCAATACCGCCGCTGATGGATCAGGGACAAACATTACGTCAGATATCGGAATAGCGGTTTCCAAAAGCTCGGAAACAATGTCGATAACTTTGACCAACAACAACGCAGCGAAGGCATATATAACCTTACTCAAGGCACGGGGGACGCCCATTACATCTAACAACCCGGTAACAATCCAGGAAACCAACGCCACCAGCAAGACCGCCTTCGGGGAAAGAACCTGGCCAAGTAAAACGAAATTTATCCCGACCACGGCCGAGGCTTCGGAATGGGGCAAGTTCAACGTGGCAATTTATAAGGATCCCACGCCAGTTCTGAAATTGTCATTCGTGGCCAACCGTGACCAGAATTCACTTAACGAAATGATCCAGCGGGACTTGTCCGACCGGGTGACGGTAGTGGCCCAGAACAACGCGAACCTGGCCATCAATGGGGACTTTTTTATTGAAGGAATATCCCACACTATCAGCAATAACCGGCTGCACATTGTAACGCTTTTATTAAGCTGGGCGGCACAATACAGCGATTGGTGGGTGTTAGGGACCAGCAAGTTAGGAACCAGCACACGGCTTTCGTATTAAAGGGGGGATTTATTTATGGCATGGACAACACCGGCAACGTGGTCAACGGGCCAAATAGTCGAGGCGAGTGACCTTAATGCCCAGATCAAGGGAAATATGGAATTGACCGCACCGGCGCTATTCAGCGCCCAGGGTGACATTCTATACGCTACGGGCGCCAACGCCCCGGCACGGCTGGCGAAGGACACCAACGCCACCAGGTCATTGACCAACACGGGGACAAACAATAATCCGGCATGGGCTCAGGTGGCCCTTGCGACGGGTGTATCTGGAACGCTACCGGTGGCAAATGGCGGGACCGGTGCAACCAGTTTGAACGACCATTATGTCCTGGTAGGCTCGGGGACTGGTGCAGTGACACCGATTACGCCAGGCAGTTCGGGGCTTGTATTAACCAGCAACGGGACGGGATCCGATCCCACGTTCCAGGCTGCTGGTGGGGGTAGTTCTAACTCGGCCGACACAATGGTCGAAATAATGATGTATTCATAGGGGGTGAATTATGGCTAGAGGGGACGCAATTAACGATATAGTTTCATGCACAAATAGTAGCACTACAGATATAGGGCCGAGCGGAAGCGTTGAATGGGTTATCAAATTTTGGGCTGGTAATTTGGAAGGTAACATGTATTTAAGGGCCGACGATGGCACGAACCAATCAAACATGGCTTACGGTAATACCGACACGTCGGTCAATGGATCAAACTGCACAATACCAATAAATGCTACCAATCATCTTGACGTCTGGAACAACACCGGCGGGACCAAGACTTTCGCATATTTTGGGTATATTACAAAGGAATAACAAGGGGGCCAGATGGCACGAACGACTGATGAAATAAACGCAATTATCGCAGGGTTGAAAACAAATAGGGATACACGCGATGCGTATATCGAAGGCAAGGCGGCGGCCTTTGATGATTCAAATGCGTACGAAGCAAACCAGATTCGCGGCCTGAAGCACACACAAAGCAAGCTGCTAGATATTTGGGTATGCGTATCTTGCAAGGCCATCAAAAACTCAGACGGTGGTGTTATAGGATTTCAATGTACGAAATATTTGATTGAGGATATTCCCGACCGTGGCCGTGACGGTGAAACCGAGAAGGGGCTTAAAACCCTGCTAGTCGATGAATCCTTCACTGTAACGGGAGCCACCACGGTTGAGAATTTATAAGGAATAAAGATATGGGGAAACATCTGCAATTAATCGGAACCATTGTCCCGCTGCTCATTGTGGCCGTGGGGTTAATAGGCTGGGTGCTGACGCTGCGGGCCGATATAACGGCCGCCCAGACCGAGATTGTGGAACTACGGCGAGCCTCGCAAGTTGTAGGCCAGGCCAGCAGACAGACCGAGATTGAGATAAACAAACTCAATAAATTGATTGAAGATTTTGACGAGATCGAAGCGATAACCGAAGAAGTGGATGTCCTGATATTCCGAATAGACGAATTAACCGAGGAAGTGGGGTCCAATTCCCCAGCCATTGAAAAGATTAAAACTGATTTAGCCATAGCCAATGACCAGATGAAAACGATTATGAGCGACCATGCAGGGTTCGGGGATGCGTTGAAGGACCTGGGCAAATCCGGGCTGCTTCCAAGTGGGGAACGTCGTGATTATGGCGGCTACGGGGGGTATTGATGAATGGCTGCGGACGATTTACAGGAACGACTATTAGAACAAGCCCGAGAAATCGAGCGGTTGAAGGCCAAGACATCCACGACATTAACGGGGACCGAGTTTTTGACCATTATTTTCGTGTTTCCTTTGCTAATGGGTTTTGTAATCCTGGGAATAATGATCGTATACAAGACGACATCAAACCCGGCAGAAGTGGCGCCCCATTTGGACATTGTACTGGTGGCGATGGGACTCTTTTCGGGTCCAGTGACGGCTTTCGTGGCTACATTAGCCCAGCGCCTTATGGCTGACGCGAAAGCCAAAAGTGAGGTGGAATAATGTTATCAATAGGAACCCTTATCAGTAATTTAGCGGCCTGGATTACAACATCCACCGGAACGCATGAAGCGGTTGCGGTATGGTTGTCCATGCTTGTTATTGCGGTAGTTGGTGCATTGATTACCGTGGGCGTGATGGCCCTGGGGTGGCGATACAAGGCGTTGATAGTCAGGAACAAGCAGGTACGCTTCGCCCGAATATTTATGCCTTACGTTCCGCGCATTGGCTTTTTGTCAGCACTTCGGATTCCAATGCCCCGGTTCCGGTTTAATCTCAGCGGATGGCGTGGCTTGGCCACAAGTACGGCTATTGTTGGGGCTGGATTTACCCTGGCATTGACCACTGTAATCGCTACCACTGACAACACCCCGATTTGGCCAGAAAGTGGCGCTTCGTACCAGCTGCCGAAGGTATTCGGGACACCCCTGGAACCAGACCCCGAGAATCCATCGCAGCAAAGCCAGACCTTGCAGCTGAACCTTGGGGACAATTCCAGGTTGGATAAATTGGCATTTGAGAATATGAGCCTGGGCAAAGCCAACCTGGACCGATGCGTTGATATCACATACGCCACAACCGGGGTGGCCACGACTGCATTTTTACATACGGGCAAGCTATCCATGCTTAATGTATCAGCGCCCACATTCGTGACAACGGGCGCCGAGATCTCCCAGCTGAACCTTGCGGGATCCATTGACGGTTCCAGCGTAACACCAACCCAGGACTCGACCGTTCCCGAACTGGTGGTCAATTCAGACCGGGGCGCGGGGACATTCGAGTCTAAGGACTCGACCGTTGACCGTATCGTTATTAAGGTCACGGGATCCCCAAAGGTGGGCGAGATCATTTTTAAAAACGTCCATTGCAGCGTCGGGGAATGGTATATATCCAACGTCAAGGCTGGCGAGATGGTCCAGGACGCCGACAGTAAATTCGGAAATGGTACGGGTATTGATGTACCGAGCTATTCCGTATCCCCTGGGGTAAAGATACGCGGCGGGTCCACCTCCGGGCTCGTCGATCGACCGATTAACGTTAGATGATGGGGGCAAAATGATAAAAGCTATCAGGTGCAAACTAGGGTTCCACAACTACAAGGAATACGGCTGGGGACGGCGTCGATGCTGCTGCGGTATTGATGAAATAAGGATATACGAGAACGGCCTGACCACATGGGTCGATTCCGCAGGTTATGACGTATGAGGCCGGTGCAGCGGAATTCTGCCAGCCAGATGTTCGCGGATAATGTAATTGATAGGATGAATCATTTTATGAGTCCTCAAGGCCCGTGGGTGAAGCTGGAGCGGAAGGTGGCGGTTTTACAGGCCCAGATGTGGCTTGTATTGGCGGGCATTGGGCTCTTGGTGGGTCTGATGGGATCATTATTAGTGGTGGTGATAAAATGATGGGAAAGATTCGTCCCCAGATAATGGTGGCTATGATAGCCGCCCTAATCTTCAGCTTGTTTGCAGCATGGATTGGCTACTTGCTGGATGCGACTGAAATTCTAACGTCAATCATCTCGGGCTTATTTGGGTTCTTGGCTGGAACAAGTATGCGCATCCTTCAGAACGACGAAAATGAGAAGAACGATTAACTGAGAACCCGCAACGATTGGCTTTTTTGCCCCACAAAATAGCCATTCTTGGGTTCGCTCCTTGAGTTGGGCGGGGTTGTGGTTTAGTTTCCCCTTTACCTAGCGCCGCCTAACTTTGAAAACCATCAGAACAAGCCCCGAATTAACTGTCGGGGCTTCTCTTTTTCTGAGCGTGGAAAAACATGAAAAAAACAGTTTGGTTACTAATTGGTTACTAATCCATCAAAATTAGACATTAAAAAAGACAACAAAAAAGGGCCAAAAGGCCCAATTTAGTGCTTAACTTGGTGGTGGCTGGGGATCCCAGGATCGAACTGGGGCTTCCGGTTCCAGAGAACTGCACACGTGGTTATTCAATCTGATATTATCTTCAATTTCTAACGTAGATTGTAGAGATTACACAGATTGATAAGATTATATAATCGTTTTTTGGTTACTAATTCGGTTACTAAATTATTTAACGGGTCCAGCCGTTTAAGCCGTCCAGGATTTTGTCGTTTTCGCCGCGCCTTATTTTTGTGTAATTTTCAAAAGTTATTTTAGTGTTAGCGTGGCCCAATCTATGAGACGCCCGTTCCAGGCCATAGTTGAGTTCAACGATTTTGGTGGCGTGCATGTGGCGCAAGCCGTGGACGGTCATTTCGGGAATTCCAACTATTTTGGCAACCTTTTTCAGCTGCTTCCTGATCCGGTCAGGGGATGGTGGGATCCCGTCATCTTTTGATATAACGAACCGGTCCATTGGTGCTGGCCATGTACCGGGTAATTCAGAATCAAGATATATTTGCCTTCCATTGATTTCACGCAGTAATTCAACCAAATCAGGCTGGCAATAAATATCCCGCTTGCTGGTACTCGATTTCAAGCTGCCAACCCGGAACCCGCCGCCTTCCCTGGAATGGCGTGATCTTTCAAGCTGAATATATGGGAAAAATGGCGTCTCGTTGTCGGGTTCCGGGTCAACTAAATGGATATCAGACCATCTGAGCCCACAAAGTTCAGACCGGCGAAGCCCCGTCAGGATTAGCAGTTCTATCGCGTCATTCAGATAATGCCGGTGTTCCTTCTTGTATTGAATAAACTTTTTTAACTCCTGGTCTGTCCAGATTACGACGTCACGGCGTTCAATGCTGGGGATGTTGACCGTGTGTAGTAAGTTGCGCCTGATATATTCCCGCTCTACTGCATAGCTAAAAGCGTTTCGCATAACATCCCGAACGAGTTTAATCGACCCGGTGGATAATGGCTTGTCACGGGTTTCAAGACGTTCAAAAAAGGCGTCCAGATGGGCCAGGGTTAGCTTTTGGATGGCTATTTTGGCCAGTGGATCTTGTAATGGGTATTTGAGTTTTTCGCTATACCCTGCAAATGTGTTAGGGGTTATCGAACCCTTCCCTGGGGTGTCGTTAACGAATCGTTTCTTATATGCCAGCCATTCGCTGATAAAATCGCCCACGGTCATCTTGCTGGGGTCGATATATGTGCCGTTGTCGAGACTCGATACTATTTCCCGTAATATCTTTTCCGCTTCCCGTTTGGTTCCCCTGTAGGTTTTGACGTTGACTTTTCTTTCACCGTCGAGGTATGTGTCCCATTGAATACGCCACGCGCCTTTATACCCAGGGTAAACGCCGCCTTTCACTAGGCACCATCCCCATCTTCTGCCAATCCCCTGGCGGTGTTCATTACAATCCTGCGCTGGCGTTCAGATATGACCCGGACGTTATCAATCAGGGCCTTTTCGTCCGGTGTAAGGTCGTATTCGGCATGGATTCGACCCAATGCGTCGGAGTCCCCGTCAATTAAACCGGCCTTGATATATAGAATCTGGGGGTCAACGTCCATAGCGTCGGCCAACCGTTGTAGCGTTCTAATGCTCGGGCTGGCTAAATATTCCATGTTACGAAACGACATCATAGTCCCATTAGATAAGTTGGCAGTCTTAAAAAGTCGGGACCAGTTTGTCCCATTACTTTCGACCCAATGCTGGATATAGTCGCGTAATTGCTGAAAGTTGGTATTCGCTTCTGGCGGCATACTTTTCCCCTTTTTCACACATTCCGACCTGGTGGCCGGTCCCACAATGCTGCAATAACCATGATAATGATTATTCGATTTGGTGAAGAGTATATCAAGCCAGCGAAGTGTTGACAATGTGCCGGGATGCGTCCATGATGAAATATCTTCAAATTAACCGGGGGCGTATTGTTAGTATGTGGGGCGAAAACAATGGCGAAAACGGTCACGATGGTCAGCAATTCGAGCAAATAACGGTTCAATATATTCCGGGAATTGATAGCGAAGCGATCCCACCAGGAAGCACGGTTATCATTGATTCCGGGATGGCTGCAGTATTCCGGGAACTACTTAAAGAATGTGTTGTGCTGAAGCCTGATAAGTTCCGGGGTCCCAGCCGCAACACTGTCAATGTATCGGAGCTTTTAACATCCCCCGACGTTATCGACCGTGAAAACGGCCTGACGGTCAAGAATTACCTTATGGGGCTTGCCCAACGGGATTGGGAAACCGTCTGGCATTGCCTGGCCGAAAATATGACGTTCTATTCCAATACTATGTATTGGACCACCGAGCGTGGGGAAATGCGGGCCAACAATCGGGCCGAGTTTATACCCTGGCTTGTTGGTTGGCGGTCAACGCTGCCTATTGTTGATTATGAATTGTCTGTTGTGTCTGTAACGTCGAGCATGGCCTTTATTCAATACCAGTTGCAGGTCGTGACAGAAGAAGGGGACAGGGTTTCCATTGTTGGGGATGACGGGAAGCTGCTGGCAAATGCCCTGGACTGGTACACCGAGGCGCAGAAATCAGACCTGGACCACTTGAGGGACGCATCTATTGACAAGGTCATTCAAGACCGCAAGCCCAAAACGTACAATTATATTGATGGTGTCCAACAGGCTATCGACCAACTGCCGCCTGTAATCTTTGAACTAACTGAGCAAACCCTGGCCCCCATGACGATATATTATCGGTTCAACGACCGTCACCAGATAACCGAAATTCGCCACATCATGGAAGCCGACCCAGCGCCATTAACGCCGAACATTTTGCAGATCAGCGAATAAGCCCCTTCACTTTCTACCGTTAACAGGGCCACCAAATTGGTGGCCTTTTCTTTTGTTTTTTGCAATAACTAAGTTAGCGAACAAAGTTGCACTTCGCCGTACTTTATGCTAGATTGTCGATATAGTTACGGCGTAATAATAGTTAGTACGCCGGAAAGGGGGGAAACCAGGTGAGAACGACCGAGGCGGCCAAGTTGATGGACACCACGCCTTCGATAATCAAGAAATTGATTAAGAACGGCCAAATACCACCGGATTGTGCGACGTATTTTCCACCGGCAAAGGATGATACATACCCGTACTACCACATCAACGGCCCAAAGTTTAAGGAATGGCTTGAAGGAAACGCACATGTTACGAACGCCAATAGCTAGAACAAACGATCCATACACCAGCCACGAGGCTGCTGCCTATCAGAACACCAGCGGGAAGCGTCAAAGCGCGGCCGAACGGTGTTTATCGGTGGTAATAGACCGCCCAGGGCTGACAGCTGGGGAAATTGGTGACGATACGGGGCTCGGGCATATACCAGCCCAGCGCCGGCTATCCGATCTAAAGAACGCGGGCAAGGTGGTCATGGGGGACCGGAAACAATACAAGGGCTCCAATCAATCCACATGGTGGCCAGTAGGCCAGCAGACGCTTTTATGACCGTTGTGGGGACGGGGAAAACGTGGGGCAAGCGAGGCACCCGTGGGAAGGGCAGAAAAATTAAAGAAAAAGGGGGAAACATGGTTCAAGTAAAGAGTGAACCGGACATAGTAACCAGCCAGCAGCTAGTCAATAGATGGGCTGACCCGTGCAACATGCCGCTGGATGCAACTTTTGACGAGATTATCGAAGGGGTCCAGGACTTGCAGATGTCCATTACCAATAGGCAGGAAGCATTGAACACATTGACCGATGTATTGAAGGAGGTAGCGAAGGAAGTGGGGCCGGTACTGGTTGGGGACAAATATGAGGCAGTGATTGAGGAAGGGCGCGTTGCGAGTATCAACCTTCGCAATGTGGGGGATACCAATGGCTAACGATATAACAGTTGGCAATTTAACCGTTGTCCAAAAACTAAACGAACCATTGGACGGCAAACACGGCAAGGGCTACCGCTTCATGGCAACTGGCGAAGATGTACCACCGGATGCGTGGTTCACATGGTGGAATGATGACGGCGTCAAGCTGGAAAGCGGCAAAACCTACAAGATGGCCTGGTTTGTAACTGTTAACGGGCAATGGACAAATCGGAACATCCAGTGGGCAAACCTTGAAGATGAGCCCGACAAAAACAAACCGGACAAAGACAAACCCGACGAATCAGAGTTAGGCATCACCATCACGGCAGAGGTCGGGCAAGGCGAATCAGATGATCCGAACCAGTGGGATATCCCGCCGTCGGGATCTGACGATTTGTTTGACTTTGCAGCACCGGCGACCAATATGCGCCCCGATCCACGCGCCCTGGGCATGTGCCAGAACAACGTGGTGGAACTGGTAGCGGCGGGATTGATACCGCTGCCCGATGACGTAAAGGGTCAGAAAGATAAAATCTTTTGCTTTATCAAGAATCTGCGGGATGAAATGTACGAAGCCACGGCTGGGCAGATGTTCCGGTCCTCGCATTATTGCAAGGCACATAAGGCAACCCGGCAGATGGGAAAGAATGGCAAATGGTTCCATCCATTGATGGAAGAACACGATGAAACACCGGCACCGGATACCGAGTTACGAGTTGAAGGGAAACGGTATTGCGTACAAGGCCAGTAAAACATCCACCGGAGCCGTCACGGGGGTGTAGCTGGAATTTACCACAACATCACAACAGCCTAACAAGGAATCGAATGGAGTGTGGAAGCGGGGGGCCAGGCGGCGGCCCCAATCCACAAAAGGGGAAGGAAATGTTAAAGATTACCGAAACAACCGAGGGGGTCTGGTGTTTTCACGAACCAGACGTCGGGGTTGGTCAATCCAAGTATGTGGTCTACCGGTACAACAGCGGAAACTTCAAATGTGACACATGCCTGGAGCGAACCTGCCCACATATCCAGAAGATAAAAACCATGCTGATGGTTGGAGCGCTGAATGACTAAGAAAACCAAACAAATGTTAAAGGTTGAAGCCGAGCAGGGGCAAAAGCTGGAAGATCTACTGCCGGGCCTGATAAACGAACGCGGACGCAGTGGGGCTGCTGAGTTCGTAGGGGTTCA
>VTLG01014842.1_pt1 | contig 24383 bp, 43 predicted proteins | sample 4694571 | NCBI WGS metagenome assembly VTLG01 (sample SAMN12604809, study PRJNA352737) | marine metagenome | biome: ENVO:00000447; feature: ENVO:00000209|ENVO:00000569|ENVO:01000036; material: ENVO:00002151; isolation source: viral sequences binned using virsorter ...
AAGAAATCTTAAAAAAACTTCCAAAGCTTTACAGCCAACCAGCACATGATGACCTATCACAAGAAATGGTCTTTTATGTAAAGCTATTCACACCCGACAGCAACTGGACTTGGTTTATCGCTGAGTACGACCCAGAGACAGAAATTGCTTGGGGTATAGTAAAAGGTTTTGAAGTTGAATTTGGTTCTTTTGACATGAAAGAAATTAAAGAACTAAGAGGTCCTTTTGGCTTGCCAGTAGAAAGAGACATCTGCTTTGAAACTATTAATGAAAAAGAATTGCTTATGAACATTTCAAACGGTACTGATTAGTGGAGGATTTAAACGACCTTCCACTATTTAAGCCAACCCATAAGAAAAGCAAACTTGCTCAACAATGGGACGAATGTAAAGAGAAACAACCAGACCTTTTGCCAAAGCTTGCCGAGATTGCTCGCAAGCTACAAGCAAGAGGTTATTCAAAATACAGCATAAGTGGATTGTTTCACATTCTCAGATGGGAGACAGATGAGACAACGGGTGATCTCGGTTTGAAGGTAAATAATAACCATCAGCCATTTGCTGCTCGTGAGTTAATGGAAACATACCCAGAGTTAAAAGGGTTCTTTAAAACAAGAGAACAAAAACCAAAAGGTGTATGGGGTCAACTATATTAACCCAAAAAACAAACCGAACACAGGGGGTAGCCAATAGGGAAATCCCAAACTATAATTGAAGTAAGGGCGAGAGTCCACAACCCCCAAAAACAAATGGTAGACGATCTACAAAAAGAGATAGACAACATCAAGTCTAAACTTCAAGAAGCACAAAATGGTTACGCTTACTGCTGTGCAACTGCCGATTGGACAGACTTAAGCAAGCACAAAAAAAATGTTTCTAAGTACACTAAGATGCTTTCTGCTTTACTAAGACAGAGGGCAAGAGCATGAAACACTTATTCCTTTACTTAGCAATGGGCGGTATCTTATTCACCGCACTTACTTCAACACTACAAGACATGACCAAAGCAGATTGTCGTGCTGGTGTAGAACTAGCTTGCCAAGAGGTAGCTAAATGGTAAGAGACATGCAAAAGGTTCTCGAAACTTTACGAGAGCAAGAACAAAAACAACAAGTTAATAAGCTTGAAATTGTACGAGGTTGTATAGAACTTACAAACATAGTACAAGAGCTAGGCGAAAAGACAGGTATTACTTGTAATGCCTTAGATGAAAAAACTAACATCATCAAAGACTTTATCGTCAAGCAAGCAGAAAAAATTACCATGCTTGAACTTCGTATCGCAAACCTAGAGGACAAACTCAATGCAAAAAATTGAAGCTGGTTACATACCAGCACAGCAATACCATGATGACCCTGCGTATTCTGCCAGCGATCTAAAGCTTATTACAAGCACTTGTCCGCAAGTGTTTTACCAAACCAAGTATGAAAAAGTAAAGCTTGAACACGAACCAGCACTAAAAAAAGCTTTTAGAGTTGGCGAACTTTGTCACGCATTTACTTTAGAACCAGACAGAGCAAAAAAAGCTTATGGTGTTTGTCTTAGCAGATCAACCAAAGCTGGTAAGGTGCAAGCAGAAGAAATGGCAGCCAAAGGTATAGAACCTATAACAAGCCAAGAATACGATCTTGCATCTAGTGTTGCCAATGCTGTTTGGTCACACCCGATAGCAAAAAAACTTCTTTCTAAGGGCTTTGCAGAACAAAGCTTTTGGAAAGAGGATAAGGAAACTGGTCTTACTTGCAAAGCAAGATGCGACTTTTTAAATGGCGATACTATTGTCGACCTTAAAACAACTGGCGAGGGTAACAGCCACCCAGATAAGTTTATTAAGTCAATAGCCAATTACCTTTACCACATGCAAGCTGCTCATTACTTAGAAGTAATTGGTGCAAAGCGATTTGTATTTATAGCAGTTGAAAAAGTCTACCCATATGCCATAAGCATTACCGAGTTAGACGAGGCTTCATTGGAATACGGTTTAAAACTTCGCCAAGATGCTCTCAAACTTATTTCTAAATGTCATACAGATGCCCATTGGCATGGGTATGCAGAAGAAATCCAAACACTCAGCCTACCAAGCTGGGCATACAAAACAAACTAAAAAAATGTCAGAAACAAACCCAGACGCTGCGGTTGCAGCAGCTTTACAAAAAGCACAAGCAGAATTTCCATCAATGGGTAAGACCAAACAAGTTGGTGTAGGTTCTTTTGGTTACAGCTATTTGCCTTTGGAACAAATGCTTTCTTTGGTAACACCTGTTCTTCTAAAACATGGTCTTTGTCTTTCTCAAGGCTTTGGCTGTAGTCCTACAGGCGAAACACTTATAGTCACAAGACTTATTCATAAAAGTGGTGGCATGATAAAAAGCGAACTGCCAATATTTCTATCTGAAAGAGATATGGCCAACCCTAAGAAAAATCAAACACATAACTGGGGTGGTGCAGTTACATATCAAAGAAGATACAGCATTAAGTTGATCTTAGGTCTTGAGACCGATATGGACTTTAATATGGAAGAAGAAGAAAAAGTGCAAGAAAAAAATATTAACAAAGGCGAGGTTATAGAGACTTTGCGAGAGCAAGTCAAAGAAATATCAAATACATCTGATACTGATAAAACTTTTGGTCTTGCAAAAAATGCAATACTAAATGCAAAAAGCAAAGAACAATTAACAGATCATCAAAAAAACATTGCAACTCGTTTTGCACAAGGTAAACTAACTATTACACAAAAAGAGCAATTAGAAACTCTTATTGTTAACAAGATAAAGGTACTTAAGTAATGGAACAAGACCAGCCTTATCTATCAACCAAAGACCTCGCAGAACGATATGGTATTACTCAAAGAACCATAAAGAAGTGGCGAACAAGTACAAGGCGAGGTAAAGCAGAAGGTCCACAGTGGTATTCAGTACCACGACAGGCAACTGCTTTGGGTTCTCCCCTTATCAGATACCCACTTCCACAAGTACTTGCTTGGGAAGAAACAAACTCAATTATTCCTATTAAATCTTTTTAATTATGGCCTACGAAAACCTTTTTACAGGGCGACTTGTCCTCTTTGAAAATAACGACAAAAAATCAGAAAAGTCACCAGATTTTGGTGGCAATATTGAATTTACTTTAGAAGATGCCATGGCACTAACAGAGTGGATTACAGCACAAGAAGGCGAGGACAACTATGCTGGTGAGAAAGTTGTCAAAATACCAGTTAGTGCTTGGAACAAAATGTCTAAAAATGGTTCATCTTTTATATCAGGTTCAATCTCTGTATTAAAGACAGAAAAAGAGGAAATTCCCTTTTAGCTATGACAAAAATACTTCGCAAAGTATCTGACCCTAAACTACCGCCTAATGTCGCAGTATTTCAAGACCATCTAGCACTTGGTCTTGAGTGCTTTGATTTAGATTGGTTTGACTTTAGACCACATACTTGTAAAAACAAAGAATATGGAGATGGCATCTTGTTTTCTCAACTAGATAAAAGCCATGGTGCATCTTGTGCAGCAGAAAATTCAATTATTGTTTCAAACCAAGGTTTGCATTTACCAAATGACAAAATTTTGTTTTTTAGCAATGAACAACCCCCAACAAAAATGGCCATGCTGGTTTTATCAGCAATGGTACAAAAAGAACCCTTACATTTTAATTGTCCAGAATGCGACTAGATTTTACAAATAAAGCACTTGAGGATTGGATTAAACTTTGTCCTTTTCCAATAACAGTACAACAAGCGGTAACACAACCAAATGCTTGTAAACACATAACAATAGATATTACTATTGAAGCAAGTAAAACAAAGCCAAACCCAGACTTTGTTTCATCAGATCAGCAACAGTTTCTTGAGTTGAAATATATCGAGGTAGAGAACAAGCTGAAACAACTTACAGCAATAAGATTTAAAGAGGATAATCCTCTCATACAAAGAAAAATATCAAAGCAAATTCATGCTTTATTTGATCAAAAATTTGAAATAGAAAAACAGTTAGATGTTCAAGAAAAATCGTAGAAAGCTTGTGGTCGACTATGCCGACCTAATGGGCAAGACAGTAAAGCGTACCTTTGATGGTGCAAAGTTTAAATGTGTAACCATTCAATATGCAAAAAATACAGAAATATTGTATGTAAGCATCTTGCGTTGTTATGACTTTGAAAGCATAGACAATGCTACTGAATATGCCAATGCAGTGGCTAATAAAGCTATTTTTATTGATTGGGATAACTTTTTCTTAAATTATGAATTTTCTGAAAAAGATTGCGAAACAATCTCGGGTAACAACTTTTCAAACAACTTGATAAAGGCTAACTGGAACCAAATAAAAAAAGTATTTGTAAAAGATTTTCAAGAAGGCGCCCATGGGAAAAAGGATTGATTTAAAAGACTTACAACAGTACATTGATGATAAAGGATTTATCGTACAAAACCACTGCTGGAAATGTCAGAAAATCAGTTACAGAAATGAAAAAGATGCCAAAACAGTATCAGCAGATATGTTTAGACTTGGTAAAGGCCATACCTATACATATCCCTGTCCTAAGGGTAATGGCTGGCATCTAACTTCTAAAAAACCAAGAAGTGCGAATTGCCCTAGACAAAAAAAACAATGCAAATCTACACGACAAAGTAAACCAGAAAGGAGGCGGCAATGAGCGATTCACACAAGCTTAGAAAATTAAAAGAAATGCGTCTGGCAAACTTAGAAAGAGAATTTCTTGACGATACTCTAAAAGGCTATGACCATTATGTTTTTATTAACGAAAGAGGTAAGGCACAAGTTGTAACAGAACAAGGTCGTTGGGTTGCTGAACATATAAGAACAGCAATTCTTAAATTTAATTTTCAAGTTGATCAAACTAAAAGTAAAAAATCTGTTAAAGAATTTTCAGAACAAGAAATATTAGCTTATGAAAAAAAATTTAACTCTTAAAAAATCTTTTTTTTATTTTATTTATAATATTTTTTTCTTTTCTTATCTCATGTACTGCAGAAAAAGCTTCGAGTTCAATTAATCTACCAAGTAATGACGCAAGAAAAACATCTTGGTGCATTTGATGTCGAACAAGATGCGTACAGTATCTTTTTATATTGTCATAATCTTCACTCTCCATAATTTCTCTGCAACGCATTTCAACAGATAACTGCAACTCAGGTGGTGCTTCCTCTATCTCTATGTTGAGAAATTTTTTTACGTTCATTTGTCTGGAAAAAGTTGTTTTTCAAGAATATCTACTGCTCTATCATCAAGAGTATTAGTTGTTTGTTTACAAATTGCTCTTAATAAATCCACAACAAGACGTTTTACAGTCGTTGTTGTAAGAAACGTCATCAAGATCGGTTTTAAAATTTTAATCATAATTTATTGTGTTACTTTCCAAACATAACAAGAAATGCTACATTTGGCACATGGCTGTTTGTTAAGCAGTGGTCAAATGCTTAGAGATACCCCCAAACAGCTTTTTTTTATATGGAAGATCAAGAACCAAGTAAAGTTGAAACCATTGTCAAAGTTTGCGTACTTTTGTGGTCGGCAACACTTTTATCCCTTTCATACTATGAACCGCCATCTGGCAAAAAGATTGTAGATTTTGACCCGACATTTATTGCTTCGATTTTTTCAGCAAGCACTGCATCACTAGGATTTCAGATAAAAAAGAAAAAAGATACTATAGTAGATAATAAAAACAACAAAGTAGGTATCAAATGAAAAAACTATTTGCATTGCTTTTATTTTTACCATCTGCTGCATTTGCAGACATTAAACAAGAATTTGTTACGTCTGCTCAGATAACTGTTGATATGCCATATGTAGTTACAAATAAAGTAGGTACAACATATTCTTTAAGTGGTAATAATATTACACCCTCTGTAACTGTAGGAGATACAACAACATCTGGCAAAATAGGTGGCATTAATGTCGGCAGTCTTACTAATGGAGTGCCAGCAATGATTCAAACAGACACCACAGTAACAAATGCAGGTTCAGCTTTTAGCAAAACAGAATCGGTAATTATGGGTGATGCCACACCTTCAACAGTTACACCTAGTTCGGGAATCGCAGCCTTACCAGTTCTTAGTGGACAGACAACAATAGGTAGTGGTGGTACTGCTGGTTCACTTGCTTTAACGTCATTGAGTTCTGGTGTTCATACATGTACCGCCGGTGGGTCAGGTACAAGTTGTATCGGCTCAACAAAAGTTACTATAACCATTGATTAAATTTTGGCTGTTAGTTATAATAATATATCCGCTAAGAACCCTTGCTACACCTGTGGTTCCACAATTTCGTTCAGGTTCGCAAACAACTTCATCAACAAGTCAAAGTGTTATAAATGAAACGATTACATCATACCAATACAGAACTGGCTACTCATATGCAGCAAGCGGACATAATATCGAAGCTGAAACAGGATATATCAACCCTACTGCTACGACTCAAAGCACCCAAACAGTTGGAGGAGTAAACTTTAGTTGGACAAGTCCAAACCTCGAAGCAATCCCACGCTGGAAAATCGCAACAGATGGGGCAGCATTTTCGATACAAGAAACACTTATTACGCCCGGCCTAGATACAGTTACAAACATAACAAGAACAATAACAACTTCTACAACTTCAGAAACTACAAGTACCTTTGGTCAATAGTTTTATTACTTTTACCTATAAAGCCTTTATATGCCAATACAACGGTCAGTAGTCCACAAAGTCAAAGTACAGGGGTAGTTAACAATAATGCCACAATGATAACGCCTTCAAGCCTGCCTCAGAATAAATATTCGCAGGGAATTGTATGCGTTTCTCCTAGTTTGACAATTACTCCGTATTTAACTGATGCTTGGTCTTTTAACAGGCCAATCGAAACTGTAACTAGGCAAGCAATTTATGATGAAGACACTGGCGAAATAAAATACTATCAAGAGACACCACGCTTTGAAAAAGATAACTACAACTTAAATTATGGAATTTCAGCGCAATTTAATATACCGCTTGGTAATGGTGGCAAACTATGTAAAGAGGCAGCAAGAGTAAATATTGAAGCACAAAAACTTCTTATTAAGAAAACACAATACGAAATCAGCTTATATAGGTTAGAGCAATGTGCCAAGCAGGCGAAACTAGGCGTTAGCTTTGTTGCTGGTAGCCCAAGTGCAATAACTTGCCAAGATATTGTTATTACAGTACCGCCAAACCAAGTAATACCGCATAGACACATAATTAAAAAGTAGACGAGTTACGGGTATTACACTCATCTACGGATATTTATTTTACCTTATTTTTTTTCTTTGTAAATCTACCAATAATCTGTTTTACAAGAGGTTTTATAATATTAATAAGAATCGGAGTGCTAGCGGCAACCACAGCAATAGCAGCAGCATTAGTAACAGCAGGGACATTAGGTATGTACTGCTCGGTAAAGCTGGTGTCCTCATACAAAGTAATGCATTTACTTTTATCTTCGTTTAATTTATGCCCGACAACACGTTCTAGTCTTTTATCGTTACGAAAATCCCCTACACGTTGATCTTTTTCTGGGTCAGGGCATTTAATAAAAAACACCTCTTCTTTCTCTACAGGCTTTTGTGTTACTGGTGGTTTTGTTTCAGGTATTTCAGGCTCACTAGATTGTATCGGTGTATCTTCTGACATTATCAAATTATTAGGTTGATAATTCATTGGGTTAAAACTAGGAAATGGTGCATCACAAATAGTAAATACACCATTAGGGTCATCAAGTAATAAATTTCTATTACCAGTGTTTTTTATATCTCTATGTTGGTATGTACATCCCGGCACATTTATTGTTAAAGGTATTATGTCTATTGGTTTTGTAAAATCAAATATTGGTTGTATTTGTATATCGGGAATATTTAAATCGGGAATACTCATTAAAGAGGCACTGCAGGGTAAGTTGTTTTAGGTATCTGTAATGGTATTTCTTCCATTATTTTTTCTTGTAAATCACCCATGAGTTTGTTTTTTAAATTTCTTTCAAACTCTGGACTTTGCATATAGCGTATTGCTACGAAACCAAAGGCAGCCATTGACCCTGAAAGTAAAAGAGACAATAATGAAGCTATCTGACAAATACGATTAAACATGATAAAAGAAGCATTAATAAAGGCTTTAGCACCTATTTCTTTGATGGTGCTTTTCTTGATTGTTGGACTTGCGCCGTTATATCTGTTGGCTGGTTTAATGACTCGTTCTTTTTCAACAACAATTCACCAAACTGAACACCGCCCTGTAAAGCGTTAATATTATTAGTACACTCATCAAAAACTTTTTTGGCTTGGTCTCTCTGTTGAATTTGTTTTGCCAATTCTTCTTTCCATTGAATAATCTGCTTTTCTGTAATACTTTTCATAGTTTATTTTTATAATATCATTCAAAAAATTTTAAACAATTTCGGTTAAGTTCATTTTATATTTTTTACCATTCCTATTATTTAACATATAAATTTGATCTTCACCCTCTTGTAAAGTCCAATCACCCCAAGTACCATCAACTTTATTTACGTTTTCGGGAGAGTTAGCAAAGTGCATATCATTCACAAATAAGTTTGCAAATCTTTTTGAACTTGAACCTAAATCTCTTGAGTTATTTCCATCTGGTATAACATCATGCGTTGTAATATTTCCTGTAAATTCTCCCCCAGATAAAGGCATTTTTGTGCTGTCAGTCGCAGAGGTAATATAGCCAGCACCATTTGTAAGCTGATTGTTATTAGTTACATTTGTTGCTCCGCTTGCAATACCATTTAATTTTGATAACAAAGTATCAGTAAAGTTATTATCTGTTTGAGAGGTAACAGCAAAATCTAAAGTACCATCACCATCTTGATAAGTAACAGATATTCCAGACTCACTATTGCCTGAAACCATTGCTCCAACAATATCCTGTACCTGTTCATTAGTTAAAGTTGCAGTTATATACCCTGCTCCATTAGTTATAGCGTTATTGTTAAGAGATATATTGGCTGAACCATCAAAGCTTACCCCTGCAATAGTTCTTGCTGTAGCAAGTTTTGTTGCTGTGGCTGAGTTACCAGTACAAGAGGCAGATGACCCAGTTGTATCTTGGTTTAAAGTTCCTACGACAAAATCTAAAGTGCCGTCACCGTCTTGGTAGGTAACAGTAATGCCTGTTTCTGTATTACCAGTAACCATACCGCCGACAATATCTTGCACTTGCTCGTTTGTTAGTGTCGCAGTTATAAATCCAGCACCATTAGTCAACTGGTTTGTATTACTTGGAATTGTTGGTAAATTAGTTAAATTATTGTAGTCAATATCAATACTTGCAGAACCATTAAAAGATGTTCCAGCAATACTTCGAGCGTTAGTTAAAGTTGCTGCTGAACCTGTAATATCCGAAGATATAGTTGCTGGTAATCTGTCGTCAGATATTGTTCCAGAAGATATATTTGAAGCGTTTGTTGTATCTGTTGTGGCCGAAGCTGCAAGGCCAAGCATTGTTCTAACGGCACTTGGTGCAATCTCTTCTATAACACCAGCACCACTTGAATCTCTGCCTAATAGCCTATCTGTTGCTGATACATTTTGTATTTTGGCATAAGTAACTGCATCATCAGCTAGTTTTGCTGTTGCAACCGCAGCATCATTTAATTTAGCTGTTGTAACTGCAAGATCGTCTAAATCGCCAGCACCTATAGTTCCGTCTGCGATCTTTGCTGACGTTACAACACCATCGTCAATTGTAAAAGTTGCACCGCTATTACTAACTGTAATATCGCCTTTATCTCCGTCATCTATTCCACCGCCACCTGTTATTTCAGCAACAGAACCATTATCTTTTTTTGTAAATAATTTACCATTATCTGTTCTTATTGCAACTTCGCCAACAACTAAATCACTTGCACTTGGGTCACTGCCACTTGCGTTTTTAAGCTTGATTGTAACGGCCATAAGATCACCTCCTTAAAAATTAATTTCTAATAGGTGCCCCCATTAACATCAAAACCAGAAGTTGCTCCGTCCTCAAGAAATGTGACCAGATCAGATAAAGCAACCTGCTTCATAGTTCCATTATCATTCATAACCATACGATCTGCCGTAGCAAGAGTTGTAGATGTTGCAGAAGTATTACCGTCAATAATATTTAATTCAGCAGTTGTTACAGTTGCACCATCTAATATTTGTACCTCTGCTTCTGAAAGATCAGCCAAAGCATTTGCTGTTGTCTGACCCATTGTGGCCAATTCTGTAAGCTTATCTGAATGTGGCTCTACATCTGTTCCTATTACTAAACCAAGGGCTGTTCTTGCAGCACTAGCACTTGTAGCACCTGTACCGCCATCACCCACAGCAAGAGTACCAGTAATAGAACTAGCAGAAAGGTCAACAGCCATTTCTGTTGATTCAATTACAATACCGCCATTTGATTTAAGATCAACGGATAAAGTGTTTGCTGACTTGTCTAATCCATCGCCAGCAGTGATTTGTCCAGCACCAGAGAATTGTGCAAAGGCTAAATTATTTGTACCAACGACAGCAGAGCCTTTATTGCTAGTGCATACAAACCCATTATCAGCATTGACAGTTCCTTGCTCAACAAAAGTGAACATACCAGCAGCATCTGCACCAGCAGCCAAATCATCTGCCCTAGCAGGGGAAGAACCAACAATATAGATACCATTTTCAGAGGCAGTAGATTGGTCTTTTACAAGTACACGATCATTTGTAGATAAAGAAACACCATCTAGGGTATCGCCATTATTTAGTGCGGTTGATATTGTTATGTTGCCAGTTGTAGCAGCAACACAAGAATCTTTTATATCTAAACCTTGACTAACACCATCTACATAAGATTTTGAGGCAGCATCACCATCTGCAGTAGGTGTAGCTAAGTTTGTTATTTTTTGACTATTTGCACTAATAGCACCATCAGGTGCAGTAAATTCATTTAGTTTTAATAAGTCAGCAGCAACTAAAGCACGAAATGTTGGAGCAGCAGCACTACCAGATGCTGGACCTACTAATACTGTATTTGCAGTTCTTGTATCTGTCTTATTAAAAAATGCACCAGCACCACCAACAGTAATTATTGAACTTGCAGAAGGTGGGGTAGAACCATTATCACCAAAACCATAATATAATTTTAAATCTGCTTCATTAAATGCTAATTCTGACGGAGATAAACTTGACGGCGCACCTGCACTACCTGATGCTGCTCTTTTTTTAATTCTAATAGTATTTGACATGACTAAAAGTTGCCTCCGTTAACAAGTGTAAGTTTGGTGGTTGTGGTGTCTGCTATAAATGTACCACTAGATGAGTCGAAAAACACTACTGACCCATCTACTTTGTTTGAATCATTTAAAGTTGCACCAGAGCTTGAAAAAGTAGGACCCTGAGGACCTGCTGTTGTTACCTCTACTGTAGTTACATCTGAAACTTGGCTAACAGTAACAGAATTAGGATTGCTCATGCTGTGTAACCTACCAACATAAATAATTTACCTCTAATATAAACATTTTCTTCGCCATTAGGTTGTGTAAACTTAAAATCGTAAAAAAGTAAATTAGGTGTGAAAGTTGTTGTTTGGTCGTCAGTTAGACTAACATCCACAATTCCATTTGCTCTATCAGTGTATGCAACAGTCCAATCTGCATATTTTGTTGACCTATCTTTATTGTAAACTTCACCAGCAACAGTATAACCTTGAAGATTAACAGCAGAACTTGTACTGTCTTTTATTGTTAAACGCATACCAAAATCTGATCTGCGCACAACAGTAAAATCTTTTGTCGCTGGAATAATTGCCATTTAACTTGGTTTTGGATTATCTGACTTTACTTTTGCAATATGATCTTTCCAAGTTGTTGTACCGTTTACACTATCCCAATACTGCATGTCTAATTGCTCTTGAATACTAGCATATTGTTCTGCTCTGTTTCTTGAATATTCTAAAGCTGCATATTCTGCATTTATGGCTACTCTTGCTTCATCTATTTTTGATTGTTCTACTTCAACTGTATTACCAGATTTATCCCAGATTCTTGGACCTGTATCATCAATAAGGTTTACAGTTGGATAGGCTCTTCTTATAGCTTGATGATCTAATTCTGGCATTAGGCTGCAATCTCCATTGCTGTTATTGTACTCACCGATCTTTGTTTGTGAATAGCATCAGTATCTACCTCTGCCCTATTTAAATAAATGTCTAAATCATTTACACTTCTACCATATTTTAATCTTGCAGAATATGTTGTTGCACTTGTGGTGCTAGGGCTATCTAAAAATGTACCGCTTACACCTACAGGGTAACTATTAGCTCTTGTTGATGTTCCAGATCCAAATGTTGTTCTACTGCCAGAGCCAGTTGGCAAATATCCACTAATACTTGAGCCACCTCTTAGTAATACAAATCCAACGTGTTCATCTGTATCTGTACCAATAGTTGCCTGCACCATTATTAATATTTTATTACTGCTTGAACTTGGTGTAATTGTTACATCTAATCCGCAAGAACTACTATTTGTGTTTGCATTTATGCCTTCTGAAAAAGTATCTTGTTTAACAACAGAAATTGTTTGCAAAACTTTTCCTAAAGAACCACCACTTGCAATAGTTGTACCATCGCCAAAATTAATTGTCATTAAGAAACCTCCTGTAAGACAAACTTGTATTTTTTGCCATTTCGTTGATTAATCAAAAAAAGTGATTCCTCACCTTCTTGTATAGTATAGCTTCCCCACGTTCCGTCAACGTCATTTTTGTGACCCTCGTTAGATAAATTAAAGTCGTTTACAAATAAATTTGCCCACCTTAATGTGCTTGAACCTAAATTAAATTGATTATTACTAGCAGGTGTAAGTGTTTGTAAACCTGTTAAATTTTGGTCATTTATTCTATCAACTAATGTTTCAGAGGTAACTATGACTCCCCCTGCATCGGGTAAGGTTACTTCTCTGTTTGAAGCAACTGTAGCTGGTGCTTTTACTGATACATAATTACTGCTGTCATCATCAGCAAATCTAATCTCATTTCGTAAATTTAAAGTTATCCCATTGGCATCAAAAGTCATCTGCTCAACACCAGACGAAGAGAAACCCATTATATTTGCAGATTTTCTAAATAAACCCAAATCTGTATCTGTGTCAAAACTTAATGCTGGCGCAGATGCACTACTTGAATCATCAATTAAAAGCGCACCTGTCATTGTACCCCCTGCTTTTGATAATAAACCTAAATTTGCTTCATTTATATTTCCTATCTCAGTAAACCCATTATTGCTTGAATTTCTTATTTTTAAAATATTTGATGTTGTATTTAAAAAAGGCATACCAGCTACACATTGACTTGTAGCTAAATCAGAAGATTTTGAATTGCTTGATTGAATAGCAGCAAAAACATTGTTAAGGTCAGTCCTTACGTTTGCTCCTGAAGCATTTTCAATAGTGTAATTTGTTACGTCAGCCACAATTAATTTCTATTTTCCTCCATGTTACCCTCCTTTGCCAAAACCAACAGCACTGTAGGTAAAGTTCCTATCAATACTAGCATTACTTGAGTTTTTAAAGTGTACTGTAAAGCCAGTTCCAGATATATTACTAATTTCGTAAAAATCGCCTGTAGCCATATTTTGCGGAGAAATATTTACAGAAGGTAAAAAACTATTAAGGTTGCCTAGACCAGATGTGCCAACAAAAAATGGTGCTGTAAATGTTACTGCCTTTGCCCCTGCACCTGATGCTATAACAGCAGATTGTTCTGTTCTAGAGGACATAACAGCAGAATATCCAGCTTGTTGTAAATTTAAATTTTGCGCTGTATCTGTTGTATCTATTGTAATTCTAAATTGAAAACCTCTACCTTTAAAAGTTCCATTAGCAAAATCATTAAAATCGCCATATGAACTCATATCAGTCGAGGTGCGAACAGCTATTTTTGCGTTTACTTCATTAGCAATAGTTCCATCAAAATCTGTCCAAGTATCTATATTTTCAGTTCTGTTGTCAAATTGATCACCTGTATAAAAACCAACTCCTTGAAAATGTCTTTTAAGTTGCAATGAAAAAGTGCTGCCTAAATCTAATGTATCAACAAAGTCGTATGTACCATTAGCATTCGCAGTTGGGTCTGTAAGTTTTAATCCACCTAAAGAAGAGTCAAAAGTTAAATTAGATTTTGTGCCATTAAATGGTGTACCGTCTGTATCTTCTCTGTCAGTTTTAACAGTTATTGAATCAAGTATTTCAACAGTCGAAATGTTTACGCTTGCTGCGTTGGCACTAAATCTTCCTCCGTCATCTTGAAATTTTAATAAATATGTACCAGCCAAAGCAGGTGCAATAACTTCAGTTTGATTACCAGCTACAGCTTCAATTACATCCTGTGCAGATTGAAATGTAGCAGCACCACCAGTTTGATTTGTATGCCTTACATAAACTCGACCACCATGCAAAACATCTATTGCAACAGCTTGTGTAAATCTTAATCTTACAAACTGTTCGTTAATAGGTTCTATTGTTAAACCGGTAACATCTTCAGGAACAGCAGTTTTTCCTACAGCATTAATGGTTGTTGTTGTTTTATTTGCAGATATTACTAATGCAGCATTAAAAGAAAAAACCTCAAATGTATAAGTACCAATTTTTGCGTCAATTAATTCAAAATCTGATGCAGTTACAATTACTGAAGTAAAATTACCATTATCTAATTTATAATTTACTTGGTATTGGACTGCACCAGTAACAGGTTGCCAATCAACAATTAATTTACTTCTTGCAATATTATTTATAACAACAGTTTGTTCAGATACAGTTAAGTTGCTCGGTGGTTGTAATGGTGCATTTAAAACAGAGATAGTTCTTGTTGGCAATGGAGTGCCATCTTCAATAAAAGCATATTTACCCTCTACATATGTCAGTGCGGTAATCAAATAATTTATATCATCTTGTTCCTCAACAGTAATAACTCTAAAAAGTTGAGTTTGTAAACTTGTGCTTGATAGTAAGTATGGTGCATTTGTATTTGGTGCTGATGAAAAAGCAGAACTAACTGTTAATACTGCATTTGAAATTGCATTTATATTTCTAGTTTCAACTGTGCCATCAGGTAAAATTACACTTATTGTTGGCGAATCATCCAGTGCAGGTAGAGTTGTACTTGTTAAGGCATCTATTGTAATTGCAGTGGTAGTAGCAGAAACAACACGACCACCTCTTCTTGCACCTGCCCTTACAGGGTCATTTACTTCTATAACAGAACCGGGTCTGACCACAATTCCTGAATCAATAGATGTTGTAAAGTTAATAATTTCAGATTCATTTTGTTCTGCAAAAAGTATTGCTCTGCCTAAACGTGCAGCTTGGTTTCTTGATGTACAAGCGTAAGCTTTTACTTGCTTGACGACTGTGCCAAGTTTACTTATTGCAGTACTATCCTCAACAACTTCAAAATCAACTTCTGCTGAATCCATATTAAAATAACTAACCGATACAACAGAGTGCCTTTGTTTCAAGCTACTGCCTTGGTAACTAAATCCACCTTCACCAACATTTGCCAAATTAAATAGATAACTTGCTGTTGTTGGCTTATCTTGGTTTATTGTTATTGAACCAGCAGACCATATTGGCATACATCTCATAACACCAGCAAGATCATTTATTGCTGCAAAAGCTTCCTTTGGACTTTGAATATTTACATTGCAACTAAATCGTGCCTCCTTTGCACCTGAGCCAGTACCGTCATCAACTTCTTCATTGGCAAATTGGCTTGCAGCTACAAAGCTAAAAAGGTCTAAATTACTTTCTGTTATATGATCTCCTAAACCATATCTAGTATTTATTAAAAGGTCCAATAAAATCATTGCTGGGCATGAACACCAAACACCGGTACCTAGCACTCCGTTGAATACATAACCACTTGGATAAATAATACGGCCAGTTTGTAAATCAACACTTGGTGTACCAGAATTATTTGCACCAGCACCGGGTATTTTTACTTTGCAACCTCTCAGTCTATACCTTCTTGTTGGTATGCTATTAAATTGTTTACTATCTAATCGCAAAGCAACATAAGCAGAATTTAAATATCTACTGCTATTGTCAATAACTTCTTGAATACTTGTAAATTGAAATGCGTTTACTCTTTGTGCATCAGTACTGTCTGCTGTAACTCTTACAACTCTAAAATCAACAGGGAAACTGCCATTTATATTTATTCTATGGTCTTTTGAATAAGCATCTGCAGTTCTACCACTTACAGACGTAGAAATAATATCACTAAAACCACCACCGTTATATTGAACTTGGATTTTGTACTCTATAGTGTCGCCATGAATGTCACCGTCGTCTTCAAAGATTTGTATTTGCGGCCAAGTTAATGTAATAACTACAGCATCAACATCTGTATTTGTTATTTGTCTTGTAACTGGCGAAGAAGTTGTTACTGTTGTATTTACACCAGTTGGCGATCTACTTTCTGCAGGTATGCCTGACATAGCCGTTTGGTCACCAGTACCAAATCTTGATGTAAAAGTAACATCTTGAAAATTAAAATCAGTATCTGCTGGGCTGCTGTTATCTGCTGTTGAATTTAAGATTGGTGTATCATCTAGAAAAACATCTTTGAGACTTGCATTGTCATAGGCCGTTGTACCTTTTGTAAGACCTGCCTTTGAAGCACTTGCAAAACCTTCAATCTCACCTTCAGAGAGTAAATCTTGTATGGTTGCAAATTGTCTACTGTTTAAATTGTCTGGGTCACGGATTGGTTTTCTAGCGCCTTGGGGTTTACCACCACCAGAACCTTTTATATATTTCATTATGCCTCCACTTGGTTTGTATCTATAGCAGCAGATATAACAACAGACCCAGTTATAATCTCACCATAAACAATTGGTACTGGTGTACCTGCTCTAGATGTATTTTGTACACCGCCAAAACTAAACGAAATTCTTGGGTCCTCTTCTGATGCAAATTGTTGTTGGTCAGGAACAGGAAATAACATTCCGCTTACACCACTAAGTAATAAGCCAGCACCAATACCAAAAGCTGCCTTTGCACCTAAACCAGCAGCAGCAAAACCACCAGCACTAAATTTCAATGGTGTAACAAATAAACCACCGACACCAAAACTCATAGCAATTAATGCACCTCCTAATATTATCTTTCCTACATTACCTCTACCAGCAATAACAGGTATAAAATTAATTTCTTGTTTGCCTACTGGGTAATGTATTTCTTCCTTATCTATAAAATCATCCCCAACTTGTATCATGTAATATTGCGGATTCATATATGCTTCTACTTCAGGAAAATTATGTATTAAAAAACTTACAGCCTGTGCAACACTATTTACTTTGACATCAAATTCTTTATGGCCAATAAATTTTGCTAATTTACCATGTAATTTTATTTTACTTAACATAGCGCAACCTCTTTCCAGTACATTTTAACAACCATTCATTATAAGGTTCCTTACAGCTTAGTCTATCTGATAAATGATGCAGAACATCACCATCTATAAAAATCGCCACATGATTTAAACCATGGCCTAATATTGACATAAATAATAAATCACCATTCTTTAATTTTTCATCTGGTCTTAGTTCTCTAAAACCTGTACGCCAAGCATGACTTTCAAACATTGGGTTCTTTGCAAATTCTTGTGGTGTAGGTCTATCCCAATCCTTTAAACAAATATTTTTTTCTTCTTTATACCAATCAACAACCAGAGACCAACAATCAGTTATGCCCCAAACATACTCTCTTCCTAAAATTGGTGCTTTGTATCCGCATGGTTCTATATACCCCCACTGCTCTGTCTTTGGATTAACAATATGCCATGGAATATTACTTTGTTCACAACTTACCTTGTCTGCTTGGCTGGCTATTGGTGGTGTTTTTGGATGGCTATGTATAACAGCAACTATTTCACCTAATTTTTGTATATTTAAATATTCTTTAGGGTCAAGAATAAAACTATCTAGCTCATCTGATTTATTTTCACAGGCAATATATACTTCTTTGCCTTTTTTATTTACTAAAAGGCCGACAGATTCTTTAGGGTCTTGTTCTTTTGCGTGTAATAATGCTTTCTCTTTCCACTTCATTAACTAAAAGTACCAATTGAAGGAAATAAACTTCTTGTTGCTTGTCTCTTTGGTATATGTACACCTGCTAAATCAGTAGGCGCAGCTAACTCAAACTCAACCAATTCTCTGTTTTCATTAGCTTTTCTATCAATTGCATATATTTCTTGGGGAAACTCAACATTAGGGTCTGCATCAGAATTTTGGCCATCAGCAAAATTTACTGCATCTAAAAATTTAGCAAGTGTTCTTATTCTTGTTACTGTTGCCCCTGTAAGATCATTGCCGGTGGTAGTTTCATTAACAGTTAAAAGTATTGAAGATATTAAACCAGTAGCATTACTTATCCTTATTGTTGGTCTGGGTATTTGTCCTTTTTGATATGCAAAGCCTTCTGCCTGTATTGGGAATCTTAAATACGAATTACCTGCCCATACAATTTCACCATTTGCATTTAAGTTACTGCCAGCATGAAATCTATAAATTGTATTTGCACCATGTAAGGCCGTAGATAGTTGCAAAGTAAATAGCTCAATAATCGCAGATGGGTTTATTGATTGTAAATTACTAAAGACTGATGAGTTTACTGTCATGATGCTGGTTCAAATACTTCCCTAAATGTTGCTGTTATAGTTGCACGATTATTATATGGAATCGTTTTATTCCATCTAGCGCAAACAAACTGCATTGCAGATGCTTCGCCTGCTGGCGTATAAGTAAAAGATGCTCTGTCCAAGGCTCTTGCATCTAAAAATGTTTCAATTGTATCTGCATCAGTTTCAGACACATTCCAAGTAAAATTAAATTCTTTGGGATTCTGGTGCGCATCTACGCCTAGAAAAATTCTATGTTCATACCCATCTGCAAATTTTACTGTTCTAGTATTTGGCGCATTTTTTTTTGATGAACCATAACTTGGCTTTATATCAGGGAAAGTGGCCATTATGCAAGTAATCCTCCGGGTCTTTTTTGTTGTATTAATTCAGATTGTACTGCAACTGCAATCAGCCTACCTAATTGTTTTCCAGCCATATCATCACCCTCTACACTTGACCCTGTTGCATCTACATTAACAACAATGTTATTTGTAGTACCACCCATTTCACTGTTAGGTATTATTTTACCTGAACTTGTCGGAACAAAAATCTCGGGTCCTTTTTCACCCACTATGGAAGGCCTACCAACAGGTGGCCTACCGCCAGCAGCAAAACCGGGCAACTTTGCAAATGGTCCGCCAAAAATTGCACCTAAAGCTGTATTAATACCAAGTCTCAAAAGTTGTGAGCCAATATCATTTAAAATTGATTTCGCCGCCTCGCCAAGAGTTTTTGTACCCATAACTGCATCATGTAAAGCATCAGAAATACCTGTTGCAATACTGTCGCCTATTTTTGCAAATACTTCTTTTTGTCTTTGCGCTGCTTCATTAATCTTATCAACTTCTGTTTTTTGATTTTTCAAACCTGCGTTTGCTGTAAGAATATCTGTTATTTTTTGCCTATTTGCTTCTCCATGTATTAGGACAGCTTCATTTATTGCGTGTTGTAATTCTACTTCCTCTCTGTTTCCGTCAATACTTGCTTGTAATAATTGTCTTGATAGTTCTTGTTTTTTTAAAAAGTCTTGAAACTTTTTTGTTTTTTCTCCCTCTAATTTGTTTTCTTGTTCTTTTTTTAAGACAATATTGTTTGCTGCTTCTTCAATTTTTTTATCAGATTCAATACTTTTGAGTCTGTCCTGTAGCATACTTTTCTCTTGTTCTGCTTCAGCTTTTTTCTGAAACAAACGAGTTCTTGATCTTTTATTAGATTGATTTAATTGTTCATCTATTTTTTTAATAACTGCTTCTTGGTCTTTTATAGCTTGCGTTACATCAGCTTCTGCTCCTGTGTTTAACAAATCATTAAATTCTTTTTTTGCACCATTTAATTTAAAAAATGCTGTTGTTAAAAGACCTACACCAGTAGCAATAGCAACAAACGGTATTGCATTTAAAGCAATAGTTGCAATACCACCAGCAGCAGCTACTTTTATTAAACCAGCACTAACAAGTGGTAATGCTACTGCCACTCCTTTTGCTGCAAGAGCAATCGCTGTAAATACACCAACAGTTTTTCCAAGTGGTGATTTAAAAAGATTATCAGCAGCAGTAATTAATGCAGTTAAACCTTTAGTAGCAGCGATTAAGGCAGGTTCTAATGCTTTGCCTAATGTCTCTGAAAAATCTCTAAATGCTTCGCCTAATGAATCAACTTCGCCAGCAAATCCCTCTGCAGCAGCTTGTGCAAGTTTATTATAACTTTCCTCAACAATACCTAATATCATGGCATGGGCTTCAGCAGTTTTATTTGTTTTCATTAACTCTTTTATTACTTCTGTTTGTTGCTTAGTGAAAGCAATACCAGAGCGATTCAAGTTTGATAAATTTCTCTCAGGGTCTTGTAAAGCTTTTGCTAATTGCATAAATGAGGTGCTTACATCAACTTGGTTAACTTGTGCAATATCTGCGGCTGCTTGTGCAACCCTTGAATATGAATCAACACCAATATTTCTAAAACTTGTTAATAAGTTAAAACCTCTTGTAAATTCTTCCTGATTAAATAAAGTTTGGTTGCCTAACCTATTTGCTGCTTCCTGTAATTCATTAAGCTGGGCAGTACCAGCACCTAAATTCTGCAAACCTTGGGTAAGTATCGCAACATCTCTTTCTCTTGCCGTAAAAGTTCCTATTGCATTACCTACTGTTGCAACAGCAGCACTTAAAGTAAGTAATGGTCCAAGTGAAGCAGCTAATGATGCACCCAATCCTTTTGCTGCGGTTGATGTTGCTGCTAAAGATGTCGTGGCGCCTTTTGCATTTCTAGATAGTGCTTTTGTTGCTTGAGAGGTTTTATTTAAAGAAGATATTGCATTTCTTGCTTCAACTCTTAAGGTAACTATACTTTCGGCCACTTAAGTCAAACAAATTATATTATTAACATATTACCTGTTTTTCGCTCTTTCTTGCATCCTTTTTTCTGTTTCATATTTATTTTCGTAATATGCAGCCCAATAGATTAACTCTTCCTCTGTCATATTTTGTCTTAACTCTGTTAATGTTTTACCTAATTTAGATGCGAGAAACAACTCAAAATTAAGCCAGTTATTTCTCTTTAAACGTTTTTTGCTGTATTAACATCTATTTTTAGTTCAAATAAAAATAGCTCAATATCATTTAAAACTTTTTCTGGTAACAGTCTTTGTAAATCAATAGCATCTGCTAATGCAAACATTTTTGACCCATCTTCTTTTTGTGCAATCTGACAAAGTAATTGTGTAGATACCATCAAAGCATCATCAGTACCAACAGCAGTTTGTGCTTTCTGTCTGTCGTATCTTGTTAAAGGTGGAAAGTAAACGTCAATTTTTTGACCAGAAGGTAGCTCTAATTCATATTTGCGTCTTGCAGACATTACATCACTGAACCCCTCAGTAATAATGTCAATGGTTCTTTTTGTTGCCATGTAAAATTAAATACTTTTACCTAATGTACTATATAGCTGAAGTTATGGCACCTGATGTAATAAAGGTAATATTGATTATTTGGACTTCGCCAAGGGTTGCACCATATTCTGCATTTGTAATTATTCCAGCAAAACTAATTTTTTTTGCAGATGTATCTTTGTCAGGGAATAATTCAAATAATGCATCAGCATTATCTCCTGTTGTTAATACATCATCAATAAATGTTGTATAACCTGCACCTGTTTCACTAGGGTTGTATAAAAGTTCTGCTGAACCTTCGCCAGCTATTAAACCACCAATATTTGATTTAAATGTATCACCTTGCTTTGTTGTTTCCATAACGTCTTTTGTTATAGACAAAGACCATGCTCTTGTTTGTCCAACGTCAGCTTCTGTGCCGCCCGCATTTTCAAACATAATTTTTCCGACGTCACCCTTGATAGCCATAACAAAAAAAAGTATTTACTGTATATTAACCTTTTTTAGGTTTTTTTACATCTTTTTTTAAATTTTCTTGGTTTTCCATATATCGTTTACAACGCCCATCCCAATAATTAGGGTCACGCCGACCTTTTACAGCTTCAATAGCATCAAGCATTTCTTCTGTTATTTCAAGTTTTGCCATAATTAAAGTGCTTCGTATGTTTCAAAGGTAATTCGCATTTGCGTAACAAACTTACCTTCAGGTGGTTGTGCAAGTATTTCGGGTCCAACTACTGCATCAAAGATAACACCTGAAACTGTAATTCTATTGTAAAGGTCACGCAGACGTTTGCAAATTATAAGATTTTCGCCAAAGCCAACACCTTGTTTAGTAAAAATATTTAATGTTAATAAACCTACAATTAATGTATTTGCATCTGTTTGGTTACCTTGTGATGTTATTTCTCCAGAACCAAAACTGATTGTACTTTGTACAAATGATTCTTCTGTAATTGATTCAAATGGCATATTATTAAATACTACAGGAATTATTGGCGCCTCATTTAGCTCATTAAAAAGTCTTTGTTCAATAGTAGATCGTACTGTATTTAGATCAGTGGCAGACATTACATACCTCTAATAATTCTTTTTAATTCTTTTGGAATATAACCTACTGTTAGTTGCTTGGCTTGTAACTCAGGAAAACCTTTTATTGTCTGTTGTCTTGTTCTAAATCTTCCACCCCAACTAGGTGGTAATGAAGTCCCATAAATAACTGGTTCTGCATATTCCATGCGATTTATAATAGTGCCTTTAAATTTTCGTATGTCAGTTTTCCAATCATTTCTTAAGTTTTGAGTTTCACCAACAGGCGTAGCTTTTTTTGTCAATGTAGTCCATTGTAATGTTGTTTTTTTAACCAACTGCTGTACAGCTTTTGCCATTAGATCATCTATCTGTTCTAACTTTATTTGTCTTGCCATTATGCTCTTAAATAAAAAATATATTTAACATCAGTGTTTTCAACTGTATCTGTGTCTATTTGTATTATTGAATATTCGATTGAACTGATAATAATTTTGTCTTTAGTTGTTGGAGTAAATGTTAAATCTTTTGCCGAGACATTTAATTTTTTATCACTTTGAGAAATTAGTTCATTAACCTCGCTACTAACAACACCTTCTAGTAAACCTTTTACAGTCGTATCTGTAGTGTCTTTTATAATTTCACCATCTGTAATGTCATATCCAGTTTCTGTTGTTCGCCTAATAATAATATCACCACCAAACTTCATTATGGTTTTATTTGAAAGCTTTTTAAGTGATGAAGCAATGCCCATTATATTCTGTAAGCAATAACTGTACCGCTTGAAAGAGTAATGCTTGTTATTACACCTTCAATCTTACAATTTGATTTTAGGTCAATACTTGTTAGATCGCCAGTAATATTCTCTGCTACCAACGTGGCAATAGCTGAATCTTTAAGTGCTTGAACACAACCAAATCTGCCTGTTACTGCGCTTGTATCGTTGATAATAACTGCTGCTGGATAGTAGCTCATGTTTAACTCCTTTTAATACCAATGTTGCCGGGACCACTAATACGCAATCCAGTGAAATAGCGTTCAAATAATGGTGGTACCCTATCGGCACCTACAGCACCATAAAAATTTGGTGTTGCTTCTATATTACCAAGCTTAACAGTTTTGTAATCCTCTAGGCCACTTAATCCTAATCCGTCACGATTGTTATTTAAATAAACAGCAAGAATAACTTGCGCCTTTTTAACTTGCTCTGGTATTTCTGTTTCTGCAAAATAATCTGTTGATATTCTAAAAGGAAAACCTATTGAATATGTATTTATATAGGTGTCTGGTTTTCTTACACCTTGTCTAGGCCATTGTAATGCTTGTGTATTAGTTACTCTTGCTCCCAAAAATCTTTCACGGTCAACCCTAACCGCAGCAGTATATAACGCTCTATTTTTATTATCTGTTGATGAATTATCCCAAGCTGTTACATCATCATCAAGAATTAAACCTTCAACAATTGTGTTTGCATCAGACAAAGTTATATAACTATTTGCTGATGCTCCTCCTACTGTTGCGTCTATCGTGATTGCCATTTTCTTTTACTTTTGATTTCTTTTTTTTAGAAGGAACAGAGACTACCGCTTTGGCAGCCTCTTGTTCTCTCATACGCTTGAAAGCGAATATTCCCATTAACTTGATGAACCCTTAAGTGCAACAAAGCTAAGAACAATCGCTTCAGACTCCGAACTACTTGTTAAATTGGTAACGGATATTTTAAATGACCCATCAGCAATTAAGTTGGCTTGAGCCATATAAGCACCAGCAGTACCGCCAGAGCTATGGTTTACAAGAACAACATCAGTAGATG
>VTLG01016575.1_pt1 | contig 24379 bp, 29 predicted proteins | sample 4694571 | NCBI WGS metagenome assembly VTLG01 (sample SAMN12604809, study PRJNA352737) | marine metagenome | biome: ENVO:00000447; feature: ENVO:00000209|ENVO:00000569|ENVO:01000036; material: ENVO:00002151; isolation source: viral sequences binned using virsorter ...
GCAATATTATTACAATTAGAAACATCTGCACCACCCATTGCAGAAGTTCCTATTGCAATATTGGAATCTCCATCACCATCCGATGCAGCTAATGCAGATTGACCAATTGCAATATTACCAGCACCATCAGCGGAAGCACCTAGAGCATTTGATCCTATTGCAACATTTTCAGCACCAGAAGTAAGTGCATCTGCTGCAAGGTATCCTATTGCGGTATTTTTATCTCCTGTTACTGTTCCTCCGCCTGCATGATTACCTATTCCAATATTATTAGAACCAGAAGTTAATCCATCCAACGAATCTTTTCCTATCGCTATGTTATTTTCTGCTTGACCAGCTCCACCACAAGCAACAGCTCCACTTAATGCTAGACGCCCTATTGCGATATTATCACAACTAGTAGTAGCAGCACCAAGTGCATTTAATCCCAACGCAATATTACAAGCACCAGAAGTAAGTGCATCCATTGCATTCGTACCAAGTGCAACATTATTTGAACCAGCAACATCAGAACCACCCATTGCCGTATTTCCTATCGCAACATTATTATCTGCATCATTAATCGATGCGGCTAATGCAGTTACTCCTATCGCAACATTATGTTTATTATTAGTAGCAGCACCTAGTGCATTTAATCCCAACGCAACATTATTACATCCAGTAGTCAATGCATCTGCAGCAGTTGTTCCAATTACGACATTACAAGAACCAGTAGTATTTGCATCACCTGTTAATGCCGACCTTCCTATTGCGATATTATCATTTGCCGCACCAGTAGTAACACCAGACATTGCAGTAACACCAATCGCAATATTTTTTAAACCAATAGTAGCAGCACCCAATGAACCAACTCCCATTGCAATATTACAAGCACCAGTAGTCAATGCATCTGCTGTATTAGAACCTATTGCAATATTATTAGCACCAGAAACATCTGCACCACCCATTGCCGTATTACCTATCGCAATGTTATTATCTCCATCACCATCTGATATGGCTAATGCAGTTACACCTATTGCAATATTATAACAACCATCAGTACTAGCACCAAGTGCATTTTGACCTAATGCGATATTATCAGTACCAGAAGTAAGTGCATCCATTGCAGTAATACCGATTGCGATATTAGAACCACCAGTTGTTACTCCTGCACCAAGTGCAAGGCGACCTATCGCAACATTATCATCACCAGTTGTGGCTGCACCTAATGCGTTTAATCCTGCAGCAATGTTACAAGTTCCACCAGAAGTAAGTGCATCTCCAGCAGTATAATCGAGTAGTATGTTTCCATTGGTGGGAATGGATCTTAAATTTGCAATCTCTCTAGCAGCAGACATAGTTATAATCCTCTAAAAATTTAAATTTTTGTGAAAAATAGTTTTCTTCATATATTTATAACCAATAGAAGTTAAACAACTATTTTCTCTAGTCCAGATTTCTTCTTTTCTTCGTTAAATTTGTCCCAACTCATCGGCCCAGATTTCCGTTTTTTGACTACTTTTCCCTCTTTTTCCTTCGGATCTGTATTTAACTCTTTTTGTGCATCTTCCTCTACATCATACAGTTTCATCTTTGCACGGTCAATCCCCACCACAAAATTGCGATTTTTCACAGGGTCATTATAACGATTTTTAAGTTGTTTGACTTTAATCTGATTATGTTCTTCTAATTCTTCAGTAGAAATCAACGCAAACATAAAATCAGCGGTTGCAGGAAGTCCAAATGATTCGGCAGTATCTTCCAACCCCACATCAGTTGACATAAACCCTGTTCGATTTAATTGAGTTGCAGATACAACTGGAATATCCCATTCTACCGCAAGTCCTCTCAACTCTTCTGCAATCGCCTTGACTACAAAATAAGATCCTGCATTTATATTATTTTTATATCTGGTTGATGTACAAAGATTTAAGTAGTCCATGAATAAAATGTCTGGTATAAACCCCTTCTTAATCTTCAGTTCATTCATTAACGCACGAAAGTTATTAACAGATGCAGTTGCAGTAGGATACTCCTTTACAATCAATTTTCCTTTAATTTTATCTCTCAATTTTCCTATCTTTTTTTGATATGATTCCTTGGGCATATCTTTTAACATATCCATTGGAACATTCATGAGATTTGCATCTATTCTTTCTGCAATCCTTTCCTCTGCCATTTCCAGAGTGATGTACAGAACATTCCTATTTTCAGAAAGACAACTTGCAGCCATATGACACATAAACAAAGATTTACCTATCCCTGTTCCTGCAAGTGCAATATTGAGTGTTTTCCTCGGCAATCCCCCAGCAGTAATTTTATTGAAATATTCTAAATCGAATGGTATCTTTTCTTCTTTTTTTCGATAGAAGTCAAACCGTTCATCAGAATTATCAAGATAATCATGACCAATATGAGTATCAAAACTAACGGAAAGAGCGTCACTAAGAATAGTAGGGATAGCGTCTTTGGTATAATCTGATTTTTTAGTTTCGTCAAAAATCCCAATTGAATTGGTGATTGCGTTGTAAAGAGCCTTGTCTTGGCAGAATTTTTCACTTCGTTCCAGTAACCATGCAAGACTTTCTCTGTCTTCTTTTGACCACCTATCTTCTGCATCTTTGAGCAATTCCGTTGTTGTTTGAAAATGTTCTTCTGTTAAATCATTTCTCTCATTTAATTCAATAATAAGTGCTTCTTTACTAGGAATATTAGAATACTTATTGAAATATTTTCTTATCTCTTGAAATACTGCTTTTTCTGAAAACTGACTAAAGTATTCTTCTTGTATAAATGGTAGTGTCTTCCTTGTATATTCTTCATTATATAGCAGGTTTGTTAAAATGATATTTTCTAGTCGTTCCATCTTCACTTTCTTCTTTCCGTTTCTCAAGCTCTTCATTAAGAATGTTTATATAAATTTGTCCTAACATATATTCAAATTCCTCCCCTTCTTCATCAGTAAATTCTTTATCTTTAAAATCTGGTGGAATCCCAATCATTTCATATTCATATCGTGCCTTAGTTGTTCCATCATCATTGTCCTTGTCTGCCATTTGGAATCTACCAAACGCAACAGTGATTCCTGCAAATGGGCCCAATTCAATAAATATACAACATCTATCCTGTTCTTCTGGGTCAGGTATTATTCTATGATAATTCTTTATCTGTTCCGGCGTCAATTCCATCATATTCATCTCCATTTGTTCTACCATAAGTATACTCTATTTTTGCGTAATTGTCAAGTTGATTCAGTATGTCTTCTGTAAAATATTTCTCTGGTTCTTTGAGGATTTGTTTTCCAAATAACTTTGAACCATCTGGAAGTTCAAATCTTGTTGATACTCTTTTAAAGATTCCTGCATCTTCGGCCATCTCAAGAAGTCCATAATACTTACTCAAACCATCATTATAAGTCAATAGAACATCAACCATTTTGTTCTCTTTTGTCAATCGTGATTTGTTCATCTTACAATGAATGACATTTCCAATCACTTCTGTACCATCCTTCTCTTTTCGTTTGGACAAGAACACAATTGAAGATGCAGCATATTGCATTGCAGAACCACCACCCATAACTTTAGTTGGATACATCGTACCAATCTGGTCATAGACATGATTGGTTACTATAAACGGAACATTCACTTTCGCAAGTCTTAGAGTGAGAACACGAAATGCACCCTTGATTACTTGAGCCTTTGTCATGTCTTTTTTTCCAGTATCTTCGGAAATATCCGCCATCTCTTTTGTAGTAGATAACATACCCAAAGAATCCAGACACATCATCAAAGGTGGTCTTTCCGACTCATCTATTTCACCATGTTTTTCTAAAATCTTTACCGCTTGATGTCGAAACTCTTCAACTGTTGCAACTGGCATATGATATACTCTTGTAGTATCAATTCCACGTTCCTTGAGCATTTCACTTGTCAATGCAGATTCCGATTCAAAGTAAATACAACCACCAGTAGGATTCATGTCAAGAAAATGTTTGACTAATCCTAAAGTGAAAAATGTTTTACCAGTTGCAGACTCTCCAGCAAGTGCAGTTATCTTATTTGCAGGAAGTCCACCATATATTGAACCAGATAAAAGTGCATTGAATACATAAGAACCTGTATCAATGTATTGTGAAACATCACCTCCAAAAATTCCATTATCAACTAAACTTCCATATTCATTACCTGCCGCTTTGGCCAGATCTTTCATATAACTCATAATTTTCCTTTCAATATTTCAAAATCCATGTGGTTTATCCCAGAAATATATTATTTGACCCATCCAACACATCCAAATTAAATTTTTCCAGAACCATGTTACAAAATATGCTTCTATCATTTTTTTCCTTTCAGCTTTTTAAAGAGATCCCAAGTCAAAATTTTGAAATCATTTCCATCATCATCTGAATATTCTGCTACATTTTCCTTATCTATTACTTCTTTGTCTGATAAATCCGGCATGACTGTAACAGTCCTAGTCGCCATTTTTCTTTCCCTCCGATAATCCATCAATGAAATATTTGCAGCAATCACAAGAACAACTGCAAGTGGATCAAAAACAAAGATGAGAAGTATGATTATCCAACGCACGGCTTCTTCAAGTTGAGTATCACTCACCTCATCATATAGCATACTCGCTACATATTTTATAGGCCCAACCTCTACTTCTGCAAGATTTAATTTCGTTTTCAATTCATACTTCTCATCCGTCAAACCATCAATTTCTGTTTCTAAAGTTGTTATTCTTGTCTTTAATAGACTCGTTTCATTATCCATTGCACCAATCTTGGCCAATCCTTTTGAGATTGCACCAAGTTCAATATATCTTTGAAGAGCTTTATCTAATGTATCTAATCTTCCTTCATATCTTTCTATCTGAGATTTTCGTTGAACAACCTTTAATTCTATTCTTTCTATTCGCTCTTCCAAAAGGGCGGTAGGACTTGATTGTTGTATATGCGCTCTTGAAAGAAAACCAAATATCCCTAATGATGTAATCAACATCAAAACAACTACGGCTATAATGAAATAGGATTTGATTGTGTTTGGTGCAGATTTCCAATTTTGAAAAGTCCAACTTGCACATACTAATTTACCTATTTCTAAAACCACACCCATTATTGCAATTGCAGTTTTCTCTGCCGCAAATATGGCCATCAATCCTACAATAGAATAATAAGCAGCAACTGATGATATTGCAAGTGCAATAAAAAGTGTAAATAACCCAAAAAATATATTTCTCCTTCTTCATCTATGGATGTACATGCGATTTAGGTTTTACCCATTTCTTTGATTTGTATAATTTTGTTTTTGGTTGAAGTTCTTCATTATCACATTGAATATTGCACTCATTCCATTTTTTGTATGCTTTTAACGGAATACACTCTTCTTCTTTCATTATTTTCCAACATCTATATGATTGATTAGAAACACAAGAAAATATAAAAAATTGTAATATAACAAAAAGAAAAATATTTTTCAATAAAATTCTTTTATGTTTGCTTTTTGCGAATCCATATATAATTTTTTCCATTGAATTCTAACTTTAGGTTGTCCTTGTTTATGTTCTTCGTTTAAGACAGTTACATAATCCCCAAATCTTTCTTTAACAATATTCATTCCAGTTAAAATAGAATCATCAGTCCTAAAAGTTGAACAACCACCATCTGACCCAAATTTTGTATCATATAAAAATTCATCAAATTTCCCTATTTTATATCCTCTACTTAAAATTTCTAAATTAAGAAGAATATCTTCACATACTATTGTAGTATCATCAACCCATGACCAATCTATTTCTTCGTAAAGTTTTGAAAATACCTCACCATTTAGTGCATATGCATTATATTGACCACCTCCTGTATCCCAATATCTTTCTTGTGCTGGAGGCATAAAGGCTAATCGGGGGCCAACCAAAACAACATTTCCATCTAATTTTTCATCAATACTTTCAATCATCTCATCATAATCATTATCAATAAAATCCCTCTTAGACATTTCCATATTTGAATCATCACCATAATATTTTACATTTCTTCTTATAAATTTAAGATCATCATCAACTATAAAATATTTAGATATTCCACCATGACGATATATAATATCTCTTGTCTTCGCTATTCCAATATCATTATCAACCACCAAATATTCACAATCATATTCATACAGATGTTCTTCCTTTTTCTGCACAACCATTATTACAAGTTTTTTCCATTTATCTGGAAGTGCATTGTAAGTTATTTGATTATCATGTCGGCCTAAAGTAGGTATGTATATTTTATCCAAAGAAATCCTCCAAAGTTGATACATGCTCAGTTTTCCATCCAATAGCACCCATTACAGAAGACATTGGTTCAATGAACGATTTATTGAATTGCAAATCATAATCTATGTATTCATTCAATCCAAATTCGGGAGGCAGATTATTGAGAATTGCAATCACAGAATCACCAACAGGGTTGGGTTTTTTGAGATATGCAAACTTTATTTTCTCACCATCCTTAATTGTTGGATATGAATTGAGTAAATTATTGTCCTTCAAGAGTTTATTGTACATTAATGCACCCTTTACATGAATCGGTGTGCCTTTGCGATACAAATGAGCCGCATCGTGATATTTTTCAAGACCACGAACAGACCTTGGAAAGAAGATATCTTCTGCTGCAAGTTTACTGAATTCTTCTCTGAAATCTTCAATATATCCTATAGCATCATCTTCTGTACCATTCATAATAATTTTGAAAATACCTTTCATCTTTTCTTTGCACGCTGCAGGAGTAGAAGAACGAACCGATTCAATTCCCATAACCTTGAGTTGTGGTTCTTCATAACGAACTCCCTCAGAATCATAGACATTCATGATATAACGCTTTTTAGCAGTCCATAATGCTCGATCTGCAATATTCTCACGTTTCATTACCATCTTCTGGTCGAATGCATTAACATAATCTGCAAGCCCTTGGTAAGATTTTTCTATGATTTTTTCCATTTTTTCAGAACAAACCTTATCCAAAAAATTAACAACCTTGGACTTATCTTCAATATTATCACCAAAAACCTGTTTTACCAAATCATCCATACGAATATAAACAGAATCAGTATCAACTGCAACAACATAATCTTTTTCCTCTTCTGGTTTAAGTAGATTATTTAAATACTTGTTGATTTCTTTCTCAATCCAACGAATAGATAATTGTCCCGATGTTGTTACGGCTTCTGCAATTCTTTGATCAAAAAAACGAAAATATTCATTTCCCATTGCACCAAAAGCAGAATTCAATGTTGTTTTGAGATTATTCTGCATATTATGATATTTGGAAATCAAATTGTTCAATTCATGTTTTTTATTTTTATCTTTTTCCTTGGTAAGTTTTTTCTTCGTTTCAATCATTAATTTCTTATACTTCACACGGTCATTATAAATCTGTTCCATCATTTCTGGAAGAAACCCTTGTTTATCCGTTTTATAAAATTCATTATTTGGAGTATAAGTTACATTATATTTCTTCAATGCATTTAATGATTGAGATTGGACAAGAAGACCATTCACTTTGGCTCGTGAATTCTTAATTTCCTGTAATTCTGGTGGGAGTTCATCAGTAATCAATGTTTCTGGACTTAAATTATATTGCATTATGAGATGAGGATAGAGTGAATTCAAATCGAAATTTACTACCCATTCATGTGCTCCAAGTATTGGTTCTTTTACAAATGCACCCTCAAAGTTGGATGATTTACTAGCATGTGTTTTAGGTGGAATAATAATATTTTTACTCAACAAATGATTATAAATCAATGTATCCCACATTCGAACTTGACCAAATGTATTCCTATAATTTACTTTACAGAGATATGCTAATGAAACAATCATTTCAAGAAGTTTCAGTTTTCCTTCAAGTCTTTCTACTAACTCCACATCTTTGATGTTATATTCTATAAACTTTTGATAATCATTCTTGTATAGAAGATGTAATGTTCCTTGTTCAGAATAATCAAGTTTTCTTTCTCCAAGTTCAACATTTGCAATATGGTCTAATCTATATGATTCTTGATTATAATAGATAAATTTACGATACATTGAAAGATAGTCAAGAGTATCCACTCCATAAATTTCAAATGCTTGGAGCTCTTTTCCACCCATTCCAAACATTGCATATTGACGAACCTTTTTCCAAGGTGAAAGTAAACGATATGGATTCTTCTTTTCATCAAATAATCGTTTTGCACGATTCACCAAATATGGTATATCAAATGTTTCTACATTCCATCCTGTAACAATATCTGGTGATTCTTTATCCCACATCTTGAAGAATTTTTCAAGAAGTTCTCGCTCACTTGAACATTTGAGATAATATACATCTTTTCGGTCATGTTGAAATTCTTCACAACCAAAAACATAACAATTTTTTCCAATTTTAAAAGTTATTGCAGTAACAGTTTCACTTGCATCTTCTACATTTGGAAATCCATTATCTGAACTTACCTCAATGTCAATATATGCAACTTTAATATAAGAAAAATCATAATCAATATGTTTTTCTGGAAAGTGTTCTGCTATGAAAGAATATTCAAACTTATCATTACCGTAGATATTGAAATTATCAATCTCTTTATATTTGGCAATGAATTCCCGACACTCCCTCATCGTACCCGGCCGGATTTCTCCAACTGGGTCGCCTTCAAGGGTTTGGAATTTTGTTTCTTCTTTGGTAGGAATGTAAAGAGTGGGATGATACTCTATACGGTCTTTGAATCTTTTTCCGTCTTTTGAGACACCCCGAAATAGTATACTGTTTCCAATAGTTGAGACATTCGTATAAAAACTCATTTAGTATCTAATTGATCAAATTTATGGATTTTAACATAATTCACTTTTAACTCATCTAACTTATTATAACATATTAGGATATGTTTGTCAATCCAATTTTTTCTTCCGTTAAATTGCCCAACAACAAACAAAAATTGGAGATATATTAACCAGAAATACTTCATGTACTTCCTCCTTTATTTTAGAAGACCTTTTTTATATTGTGTCTTTCCACCAACTCTCAGAGCTGTCAATGTATTATGACGATTTGAACCATCCTTTTTATAAGAACAATGTATCCATCCACTATTCGGATTTTTCCCATCATAAAATTCTAAAATAAGTTGGTCGAAATCTAGATTTTTAGCAATCCATGCTGCAAGGTTTGGATTTGATATTCTCGAAGATTCAAAATCTGCAGCCTCACCATTACAATGCTGACTCGTTTTAGACCCACCCACTTTTGAATTGAGTGTAGGAGAACGATAACCGCTGTTGATACGAATTGGACCAAATTCCTTTCTTACTGGTTGTAAAATAAAATTACAAAGATTGACCAAGTTGATAACGTGTTCGGTTGTTGGTTCGTTTGAAACCCCCATTCGATCGGCCGTTGAACTTTTAATCATCTCTAAATATGAAAAATTCTTTGTCATGTACATAATTACTCCCTGTTTAGTATCTCTAATTTCTGTGTATTTGGATCAAATTTTAACGTAACATTCATCTCTATTGGTAAAAATTTTCCATCTTTCATTTGTACAGGGAGTTTGCCTTCGACTGCTCCTTTTAGAGCATCTTTTGCATTTTCAAAGGTGTGAGATGGATCATTTTTTACAATTTTATCCAATTCTTTTTTTGCATTATCTGGTAAAATATCGTCTAACATTTTTTCAACGTGTTCTTCTGCTAGATCTTGTGCCTTATCGACTACCAATCCAGCAACTACGTTGAATAACATTCCTGCAAGTGGTAACATATTATTCTCCTTCAAATAATAAAACCCCCCTTCAAAGTATATATTCTTTGAAGGGGTTTGAAAATGATTACTTACTAATCAGTTTAGTAATAGGAATCAAACGTGGTTTCTTTTCTTCTGGAACCACTTTCTCCAAACTAATGTTCAGAAGACCATTATTAAACTCGGCTCCCTTGACAATCATATCATCAGAGAGTGACCAAGTACGAGAGAATGACCTCTTGGCAATTCCCCTGTGAACGTACTGTTTTTCATCAGTACCTTTGTCTTCTTTTGACCGTACTGTAAGAGTACCGTCTTTCACTTCCACCTCAATGTCAGATTCAGAAAACCCAGCAAGGGCCAACTCAATGACATATTTGAAGTCATCTTCTTTTCGGATGTTGTAAGGTGGAAATCCACTATCCTGAGAAGATTGTGGAAAATTCATCAAACGATTGAACATAGAGTCAAATCCTACGGATAGACCCATAAATCGTTCAAGATCGCCTGCGGTGAAATGTGAGTGATGTGCTAATTGAACCATATTGCCTCCTTCATTAAGCGAGGTTATCAAAAAATCCCCACCCCCTAGCACGGGCGATGGGTAGTATAATGAGGTTTCCACTATGGACAACCTCAATCACGCCAACCCTCTCCTTTTAGGAAATGTTCGGCACGATGTTTTAAAACAATCCAAATTAATTCGGGTAAAGTGTCGGCAGTATAATTACCAACCCCATGAATCAATAATTTGTATTTTGTTTCCATAATTATTTATCTCCTATTCATCTTTTATTTTGTAAAAAGATATAATCTTTCACTATTCCCAGATTCTTTCTGTTTTTCAACACCCAATGAAGTTTGGGTTTTCCATTGAATTTGTTTAACTCCAATATCAGTAAAATATTTCTTTGCAATATTTGAAAGATCATCACCGATAAAAATTGTTTCATTTTTGCTCCTATATTGTGGTACAATAACAAAACTGAAAGTTCCACCCTTTTCCAAAACACTATAGCATATTTTTACAGTTTCTTCCCAATACCCCTTTAACCAATCTTGATAATTAGGAAAAGATTCAATTGATTGTTCTCCACCTTCATATACTTCTAAGTCAAAATACGGAGGAGAAAAGAAAACAGAATCGAAATATTCTTTATAGGTTTCTATAAAATTATGCCGTTTATCTAGCTGTTCAGAAGGACAACAATAAAAATCAAATTTTAAATCATCACCAATTAATGGATTACTGGTATGCTCTTCACATAACTGTTTGCATTTATCCACTACATGAGGAATTACATCTATACCCACATAATGTTTAACATTAGCACTAAATGAACCTATAAGATAAGATGCCCAACCCAAACATGGTGTTAATAATTTTTCTGACTTTAAAATATTACTAATAATATATGCAGCTGTATTAGGATTGAATATAGAAGCTTTACTTGATGTGCCTCTAAGTATACCAAAAAGACGAGAGTTTAATTGTTTATCCTTTGCTACAAACTTTTGGGAACTTGGTTGTTTCCACATTCTGTAGATAAATGGATGTTCTACACATTTTTTTAAAACTTCGTAAGTTGTGGGTAATCCCATTGAATTTGTCGTATAAGTTGAATATACATCTTCCCAAAATAGATTTTTGACAATTCTCCCATACTCAGTTTTTATAGAACCATCTATAATTCCTGGCTTTTTAGGATCTTCACAATTAGTGATACCAGAAATATTTTGTCTGGCCGTTTGTTTTATATGTAAATCATACCAATTCTGCAAAAACATTTCTGGTGCTTCTACAAATACTTGATAACATCTTCTACAAAAATCTTCAATATCTGTTTTTTCATCATCATATAATTCATCTGTCCAAAGTTCACTTTCGTTAGCCCATTCAACAAATAACTTAGCCTCTTCATAAGTTTCTCCATACTTGGCTAATAATTTTAATTTAGATTTATATTCAGAATACTCTATTTTTTCTGGAATATTAAAAGATTTCAAAAAATCATTAAAAGAGTTGTGAACCATTTATCCTTTTCAATTCTATATTTGCATCATTAATTGTTTTTGATACCGAATTCCAATATTGTGTAGATTTTTCTCTATTTGACATTATATATTCATAAATCTTATCTTTATTTTCTGGTACATTAAACCAATGAACAAAATCGAAATTATATGTTGCAGTTTGTAATTCTTCTAAAGTATATTCTGTACATTCTGATAATCTTACAAGTTCTTCGTCTGTATAAAATTCACTTGGTAATAATGCTCTTTTTTCACAATTACACCCCTTACATAAAGGAATACTATTTTTCAATGAGGCTGGATGGAAGTAATGTAAAGATAATATATGATCTATTGCAATGTTATCATGTGAACCACATTTAAAACATTCCTCACCATGAATTTCCAAACATTGTTTTCTCAATTCCAACTCAGTTAGAATTATTTCTCCACGTTCTTTTCTAAAAATTGCAACAACTGATTCTTTATATCGACCACTTGCGGAATCTGATAATTCTTCAGATGTTCTTAAACCATTTCTCCAAACTCCGTATCCTAAAGTACACTCCCCTTCCCTATTACCATACGGTTTGTTCCAAATATTAATTAAAGAACGTGAATGTATTGGTTCACTTCCGACTGCTTCACAAGCTTTACAATGAACCATGTCTTCTTCATATTCAATAATTTCACCAGTAATAATATCATTTCTACTTTTTCCTAAATCATCTCTTTTTGCAGAATACCCCCAATGTTTAAGAATTATGCCTCTATCACGGCCTCCAGAAGGGGTTCTTCCATGTATTTTTTTAAAAGCGAGATTAAAAGTTTCGGGGGAAATATTCATAATCATTTTCAGTCAACACAGTTTTGATAATCAATTCCTTTTTCACTCTTTCAACTTACATTATACTAAATTTTGATAGGAATGTCAAGTGTAATAATTAATATTTAATACAACTCTTCTGGTTTCATATTAATTTATTTTATATCTCCTATCAACATGTCTGATTTTTTGCTCATCGTGGTCATGAATATAAACTTCTTTGATTGGGCCGTCAATGTTTTTATCCCAATAATCAAGAAATTCAGTTATTCTTGGATATTTCGGTCTTTGATCTTCTGTCTGCCACACGAATTCGTTCACTATGTTCAAATAATCTGGAATATAATATACTACTTGCACGGATGCAAGTGTCCATTTCTTTATGATATATACCAAGATTATCCCCTTCCTGTTGATCCGAATCCTCCTTCTCTTTCAGTTTTTGTCTCTGGGCGATCTTGCACCTCTTCTATTATACATGGTTGGTCTTTAAATAATTCACCCTGACAAATACGTTCATTATTATTCACATATTTAACATCTCCACTTATATTTACAATCATTGCAAAAACTGGTTCGACATAATCCCAATCTATGATTCCGACATTATTTGCAAGTGTCAATCCTTGTTTGAGTGCAAGGCTGGATCGTGGATATAATCTAACCGAAAATCCCCTTGGTATATCGAAAATAAGTCCAGTTGGTATTAGGACTCGCTCATGAGGATTGACTTGTACCCTTCCGTTTCTAACTGATCTATCTTTTTTTTCTACTTCTTCTAGTTGATTAAAATATACTTTTATTGGTTTATCTTCTTGTAAGAAAGAGTACAAGTCAAAACATGCAGACCCCCTCGTAGCACGAATGGGGTCTTTTACTTCTGAATGTAATTTAAAATAATGTAAATCATTGCTCATTGTCAACATCAGAATCCCTTTTATTCCCAATATTATATTTTGGAGTTAAATCCCATTCATCCTTTTCTTTAAAGGACAAAATCTTTAACTGACTCAATGGCACCGTAGGTTCTGAAGATTTTATTGGTTCCGCTAGTTCGATTAACTCCCATTCTGTGAGAAGATTAGCAATCGTATTTCTTCGTGCTTCATCATTCTCTGAAAAATTTGTTGTTTTTCCGTCTAGTGCGAACAGTTCTTTAAAATGTACTATGTAATATTTACCTTGCTTATGCAAGATATGACAAGATTGAAATAAAGTTTTTTCTTTTCGTGATGCAATTCCGATTCGTGTAAGGGTTTCTCGTACCTTTAAAAAATCATCGGGCTCTTTTAATTTCACTTCAATCATCGCTTGGATAATTGTTTCACTCATTTTGATCCTTTCAAACCACCTGTATCAATTCTTTGTTTAATAATATCCAGTTGCGAATCATCGAGTAAAGTAACATATTCTCTCGCTTTCGCATAACTGCATTTATAATATACCTTGATTAATTCAAGAACTTCATTATTTTCTCTTTTTAACCATTTACTATACCTTTTCTTAGGTCTAATAGTATTTAGAAAAAAGTCGAATTGAAGTTTTGAATCAAGATGGTTGTTGAAATTCATTTCATTTGCATAAAGAACAGTATCATGATTAAAACTTAGTGCCCGATTTATAATGAATTGTTTATACTCCTTTTCGAGCTCAGGAGTTTCGTCTATTAGATTAACTTTTCCTTGATTAATCTGTTTTACAAAATCAAATGGATTCATGACATAAACTCCGATAAAGATGACCTTACATTGCTTTTATTCAATTCACTATGAAAAACTTTGTGTTTTTCTAATTTACCATTTACATCTCTACGTATTTCAGAACTATCAAAACCTTCAAGGTGTTTTATCATCTTCTCTTTAATAGTATCATCTGGAATGAATAAACGAGTATGGCGAGAAGTTGGGTCATCTTTCAGTCCAAACTGCAAACACCATCTACGAATAGTTTCCCAAGAATTTCCACCTTGGCCATCAACCATTTTTCGGTGTGTTTGAAATAAGAAATCTTTTTTATATTCCAACCCATTAAGAATAAAATACAACCAAGGTTTACAAAACGAACCTTCCTTATTTTTCTTGGTAAGATTCCAACTTTGAATCATAGCCTGAACCAAATTGTCCCGAAATACAGCATCGTGTTTTGGAATATCATGAGAAAAATTATCTGGTAAATTTTGCAATTTTTGTTGAAATTCTCCTTTTGTCTTAAAATAAAGAGGATAATTATCACCAAGAACTTCTCTCATCATAGGGGAATCATACACCAATGTAGGTGTACCCACTTGTATTGGGTCTTGTACTGAAAGATTCCAAGTTGCATACCCTTTAATCCATGCAACCGATGCATAAGAACCACGTAGAAAATCAGAATACAATTCAAAAGAACCAATCAAAGATTTAGGAATACCATCATATGCATACTTAAATCTACCTGGCTCAAATACCGATTCTTCTTGGCTTTCTTCTAATTCCTCTAATCCAGATGTCTCAACTGGCGAATATCCAGACAATGGTTTCTTGACTTTTTCATCAGTAACCAAAACTCGATATTCTTCTGGCAAACCTTCCATCATCTTATGAAGTTGTCTTGCTCCAGTTGTTTCATTCCAACGATGATTGAATGCAATTATTTTCTTTCCTTCTGGTGGACTCCAATACTCTCCATTTGTTTGTGGAAGTGGTTTTGCTTTAAGTGGCATTTTTGCAATCTTATCCAACAAAACCTTTTTATCTGGAACTAAAACATGCGATACTTTTTCAAAATTTGAAAGAATATATTCTGCACTAGCATCAGAATGAAAAAAGATTTTACTACATCTATCAATAGCTTCAAATTGTCTGAAAAATGTAGGTGGAAAGGCTGGTGCCGGACTTGATGCATTACAATCAACCCAATGAAAAAATGCAAATGCATCTGTGTTGTTCATACTATAACGTAGAGACAACAAATTCCAAAGAACATTTGTAAGAATTTCTGGTTGATGTGTGAATACAAAATCAATATCAATTGATGATGTTTCCAGTGTAATGAATTCGTTGGGACGAAATTCTACTTTTTGTCTTCCTGAAAAGATACGACAAAAGGTTTTACCATCAAAATTAGCACGATTCTGCATAACAGATTGAGGATAAGGAAACGGAATTATCGTTACGTTATCCATTGAATACAGACGGTCAGAAGGGGAGAGAGTGTTCAATTCTGGTATCATGATATAGTGATGGCACATTGGTAGAAAATCCACCGTATCCATCATCACTTTCCAGTTTGAACATCTCTCCACCACATATTTGCTCCCTTTCCAACGAACAGGAGATGCTACGTGAAGAATGCGTTTCCCAAATATTGGAACGTTACCATACTTCTTAAATATTTCACTCATACAAATTCACATTCTGCCATTAACTCAACAAGGCACGCTACAAGGTTGATTTCTTGGTCTGCAACAAAAGCGGATTTATACTGGTAATCTGCAATTATCAAGACGGCTTGCGGAATAGAACTTTTTTCCGATACACTATATAGCTCATCATATATTTTACGATAGACTGATGCCGGATCATTATCAACATTAGAAACAACCCATTGTCTCATATTTGAAAAGTTTTTTTCACGTAATGAATTTATCAACTCCTTCATATTCATTTCTTTGATATTTGCAAGAATACCAGAATTGATTTCACCAGAAGTTGAATACCTTTGTAACTCATTTAGCACTCTCCTAAAATCTGGAAAGTGCTTGAGAACAAGTTTTGCAATTACATTTTTATCAAATACAATATTTTCATCAGAAAGAATATGTTCAACTCTATTCATAAATTGAGATGCAATTACTGGTTTTTCATCTTTATCAAGAGTAAAATCAATAACTGCACAACGTGAATGAATAGGTTCAATAATACGATTTTTGTAATTACAAGTAAAAATAAATGAACAATTTTCTGCAAACTTTTCTATAAAGTTTCTCATCGCTGGTTGTACTGAATCGGGATTCATATAATCCGCTTCATCAATTATTACAACTTTACGACTACCTGTCAAAGAAATAGTAGAACAGAATTGTGTCAACTTAGTTCTAAGAGTGTCAATCATCCTACCTTCATCAGAACCATTGATGATAAGATAGTCTGCTCCTGTTTCATTGCAGATTGCACGAGCAGCAGTTGTTTTGCCAATACCCGATGTTCCTGTGAACATCAGATTTGGAATTTTATTTTGACTGACTACATCTCTGAGAGTTGTTTTAATTGAATCAGATAAAACACAATCATCAATAGTTTTTGGTCGATATTTCTCAACCCATAATAAAGAATCTATCATAATTACTCCTCATATGTGGAGTTCTGTTCTAACGCTATCCAGTATTCTAGGGAATCTGATTTTCTTTTGAAATGTGATATTCTTTTAGAAGAAAGTTCAATGTCATAACTACCTTCCATAACTTTAGTAAGGTTTTCTGTTTTGAAAACCATTCTGAATGTTTTATCAGTCTCTCCAACTTTAATGGAAAATATATCAGAACTGACATTACCAGTATCAGAAACGACAAGACGAATCTCTGCGCTATCGCCTTCTACCACAATCTCTGGCAAACCAAGTGTGTTGGCTGCATTGACAACTTGTTTGAAATCATCTGTCTCAAGTGCAAAACTAATTTCTGCATCTGGAAAAGTGATTTCTTTTTCAGGTGGTGTTTGAAACATTGAACTACTCCCACAATATCGATATTCAGCATATCGTTTACCATCAGAAATCTTGACTGAATTTTCTCCAAATTCAAGTATAGGATTATCAAATAGGTTGATTGTTCCAAGGAAACGATTCACTTCATAAATCGGAAATGTTCTTGGAAATTCTTCTTCAATTTCAACAGAGGTTAGAATTGTATTTAAAGGAGAAACCGTTTTAAGAGTTTTTCCTTCATAGAATTCTATGCTCTGATTAATGTTTGCATAATTTTTTAACAAATTTATTGTTCGTTCACTTACTTTCATTTAAATTCTCCGTTTCACGTTGATAATAATTATCATGAAGGTATAACATAATTATAACATAATGTACTACCTTTGTCAAGTCGTTACGATTAAACCCACCCTTCTTACCATATCTTTGGGCATATTTGATAATATTGCCAATACAAAATCCTTCACCATGTCCTGCATCAGCGATAAATTCTGTTGATTGTATTTTATTTTGAGCATAATGTGAAGTATAAGTGGAATCAATAGCATTCCAAATTTCCTTCAAATATTTACCTTCATCAAAAACATAATCAACTTTTTTTCTTTCGGTTTCCTCTATTTCTTTTTCGTTTTTCATGTCCACTCACTTTCGTTTCTTTATCCATTCCATGTGCGGCAAATTCAAGATTTGCTAAACTGGCCATCGAACCAGAAAAAACATAAGAACCCATATGTCCAAGTTTCATCCAAGGACACAAATATATTTTATATCCCAATCTACGTACAAATTGACAAAAGAAATAATCTTCAGAAAGATATCTGTCACTTTCTCCTGCAATATCACCCAAATATTCTTTTGAATCAATTACTGTATCAAAATATGCATGGATTATTCTATCACCAGTAAAATGTTCTGAACGATTATGGTCTGGACGATATGCGAATTGAGGATATGCTTCTTTAAAATCATTAAACACTTCTCGTTTTATCAACATAAAGCCAGTTCCAATTTCTAAAACATCAACTGGTTCTGAAACTTGAATTTTATGTGTATTTTCTACTGGATTGAAAACATAATCGCCAGTATATTGGTCTAAAACAGTAGGATCTTCATCTGCAAGCCCACTATCAACTGCATTGCGAACTTTTTCCCATGCAATACATTTTTTCGGATAAGGCCCACCAATTATGTCTCTATCCAATGCGGCTAAAGTCAATACATCATTTGGATCAAAATGTATGTCTGCATCAATAAACATAAGATGAGTATATTCACTTCGTAAAAATTCATCACACAAATAGTTTCTAGCTCTTGGAATTAAGGACTCATTGAAAAGGTAAAAGAATTTCAAGTCCATTTCATACTTAGTAGATAATGTTGCAAGGTCACAACTGGCCTTTGCATACATTCCACTGCACATTCCACCATACATTGGAGTGCAAACCATTATTTTTTTTTCACGTAATTCTTCAACTGGTATTTTTATATCCATTATTTTCCATTTTTAGTACATACAAAAATAGGAGTCAGTCATTTCAACCAACCCCTATTCTTTTATTTAGAAAGGTCTAAAATCTTCCTCTTCTTCATTTTCAGTTGATTCAGAAGTTTCACTCTCTCCTTCTTCAGAAGGCATAGAAACCTTATCATCCAACTTGGAATACAAGTCCATGAAAGTTTCTTTAGTTTGGTCATCAAACCTTGCAACACACATTGCAATCGCTTTCATGCGATTATTGAAGATTGAAAACGCTTGGACAATGTGAACCAGACGGCGAGTAGCGATAATTTCATCAACTCCACCATCATAGAAAGTCTTACGAATCAAGTCCGCCCAATCTACCAGTTTCCCAGCAAATTCCGAATCTTCACATCCAAGAGATTCCATCAACTTTATGATGATTTTTCTCTCAACTGAAACAGAAGGATATTCTTGTTCAACTGTAATCGGAAACCTTTCAAGGAAGGCTTCGTTCAAGATATTAGTTCCGATGAACCGACCATCTTCAGAACCTTTACCTTTGGTATTTGCAGTCGCCATGACTGTAAATCCTTCTTTTGGACGAACAATCCTTCCTTCTTTTTTGATCAGAAGAGGATTTCCTTCCAGAACAGGCTGGAGACACATGATCTTGTTTGATGCAAGATCGACTTCATCAAGAAGAAGAGTTGCACCACGTTCCATCGCCATTGTAACTGGCCCGTCCTGCCAAACCGTCTTACCATCAACCAATGCATAGTGACCAATAAGATCATCTTCATCAGTTTCAATAGTAATGTTCACACGAAAAAGTTCTTTTTTCAATTCAGCATGAACCTGTTCAATCATCATGGTTTTTCCGTTTCCAGACAAACCAGTAATAAAAACAGGGTAGAATTGACCAGACTTTTTAATGGTTTTTACATCACCATAATGTCCGAATTTCACATATTCCCTAACTCTTGAAGGAACATATGATTCTTTATCTGTATTTGGAAATTCAATGACATTAGTTGCCATAGATACTTCTTCCGTTTTCATAGCAGCAGTAGAATTGGTTGCAAGTGAAACTATACTTGATTCTTCAGAAATTTCGGATGTATCCTCAATATCTAAAATACCATCGGGGCTCGGAAGTTTAAACATTCCCTTTCCAATCTTGTAAGGAGAACGTAAAAACCAACTGGGCCAACCTATATTATGTGTTTCTTTACTAAGTTTAAAGACATCTGATCTAGAAAGAATTCCACCTTCACCAAATTCAGTTTGTGCTAACTCAACAAAATTCTTTCTTGCAGGGGTCATTTTAACATTCATCATAACAAATAATCTCCATATGGGAGGGTTTCAATCGGAGAAAGGTCAATCCTTTCTCACTTTCACAATTATATTATATCAAATTTAAACACGAATGTCAAGTTTTTTTACGCAACCTTCTCAACAAATGCATTGAGAAGAATTCTATTCTGCAACTTGCCCTTAGTGTTCTTTTTCAGAGCTTTACGAAGTTCTGATTTTGAAGAACCAACTTCAACTTCACCGATATGGTCAACTTCATCAATTTCAAGACCCTTAACATTGATAACATAAAGTTCATCATATGCTGTACCCGAATCAATCAAAAATTTATTCTTACGAAAATTAGAAACATCTTCTTCAGTGGGATAACGATTTATAACCCAACTCAAATTTGAAACAACCCTTTTTCCACCACCAGAAGTCAGAAAAAATCCAAGAAGATTAATTCCAAGTGTTTTCTTGAGTCCAAGTAAAAGTAAAGAAGTCATTCCATCCCTTGAATTCTTTACATCAGAAGGATAGACTCTCATACGAGTTGCAGGGTCATCAATATGAACTGCATCGCCTCTTCCAAAACCACGAACTTTATTATCTGAACCTAAATATTCATGACTACGATTACTTTGTCCATCAGTCAAAAATACTGCATTAACTATTTGTGCTCGGGACTTCATTTTGAATTCTTCAATCACACTTTTTGCAGCAATAATTGTATCATCCAACGGAGTTCCGCCAAGTGAAAAATTATTAGGTATTCCATAATATGCATGTTTGTTAGAATAATAATACTGATAACGTGTATTAAAACATTCTGCAATTAAAAGAAGATTCCGATATGCATCATTCAGCTCTTTTCTTCTCATTCTGGAAGAAAATAGATTTACCAGACGAAAACCAGAACTGACAATCATATCATTTTTCTTATAATCTGCAATTTTGTTTCCTACAACCGTATAGTTATAAGGTGTACTTTCATACCTTCTTGACATCTCATTATTATCTTCATCTTCCCAATCTCGATAATGGTCATTAAAAGAATATACTTCAAAAGGTATTTGAACTTTTGAACAAAACATTGTTAAATTAATCAACTGTTCAATTGTCTCTTTCATATAAGGGCTCATTGAACCAGACCAATCTATAAACATAACCATACCATGATTCTTTCCTTCAGGAAAAGAAGTAATCTGTTGAAACAGATTTTCACTGTACTTATATGCATGAATCTTATTCATGTCCAGAGTTCCCTTTTTTGAATTATATGCCCTTCGATGAATATCTGCGGCTTTCTTCATTTCAAACTCTTTGACCATGTAACTAATCATCTTGTCATTGTTTGACTTGAACTTTTTCAGAAATTCGTTTCCCGCTTCAACAGCTCCTTCCATTCCTGCATAATACTTGTTCATTTCTTCAAGAGACTTTTTATAATCAACTACAATAGACTTGGTATTGATTTTTGGAAAAGTCAGATAAAGAGGAACAGAGACATTTTCACTCATATCTGCAAATTCTTCTTCTCTCTCACGAAAATTCTCATCCGTAAGTGATCGTGGCTCAGAAACCATATCCTCACGATTTCCAAAAGGATTTCCAACTCCACCTTCCATACCATCGGAAGAAGTAGATTTTGAACTACCTTCATTTATATCATCAGAAGATTCATCGGACTTGGTTTCGTTTTCTTCTTTCATTTTATCCATAGCGTCTTTAACTTCTTTTTCAAAAGAATTCAATCCACTATCAGATTCTTCTGATTCAGATTCATCACCTTCACCTTCAGAAGAACTTATCCCAGGCTTATCTTTTTCAGATTCCTCTTCTTCAGAACCATCTCTTTCACCAGAAGGAAGTGAAATATCCAAATCATCCATTTCAAAATCACCATCTTCAGAACCTTCAGATTCTTCATCTTCATCTTCATCACTCCATTCATACTCATCAGAAAAATCTCCATAACTGTTATCAGTTTCGGATTCATTCTCTTTGCAGTAATCATATAGAGCGTCACAGACTTCAATTACATCTTCAAACGTTTCCGTTCTCATGATTTTTTCAACCCACTCTCGCTCTTCATCAGAAAATTCAATTCCGTAATCAGTTCCAGCTTTAGTATATAAATTAATGCGATCAATCAAACCAAGATCACTGACATCCATGCCCATTTTTCTCAGTCCGAAAAAATCTTCATCCATTAAACTCTTGTACCCTTCAATCATTGATTTACGAGCACCAGCAAATTTTCTCTTAATTTTCTTTTCAATTCTTGCATCTTCTACAACATTAAGAAAGGACTTGTATCCTTTTCCTTTTTTACTTACAGAAGAATGCCATCCATCTTCAGGAGTCCATAGTGCGTGGCCAACTTCGTGAGCACAAAAAAGGTCATAAACCTCAGAACCAGGCTTCCATTTTAGGATAGGTAGATACAACACTCGATTTTTTACATCGAATGCTGCGGTAGGAATTTTCTTGTGTTCAACAGAAATGTTTTCTGCAGCCATCAATTTGGCAAGTAACGATTTCTGTTCAACTAGGGATTTGTCGTTTTTCATAATCAACTCAAAAAATGGTTATTTCTTAACCTCACATATACTATTATACTAAATTTTGAGGGGAATGTCAAGTTTTTTTATACTGCAACTTCTGTAAATGTTATATTTGTAGTATTATTATCTGCATTCACTATCCAAGATGAATCAGCACTAGCATTTTCATTGACCATATAAAAAGCATAAGTAATAGCAGCATTTCCAGTTCCATCTAAAGTTACTTTGCGGAGTTGAATTGTATTAACAGTATGCATTGTTGAACCATTACTTGCAAAATATTGAGAAAAATTCCAAGATCCCTGTGGAGTTTCTTCTGCTACATTTGTAATATCATCTCCCGATATTGAATATGTAAAGGCTAGTCTTGCATCGCCGAGAGCACGATATATTTGCAAATGCATAGTAATCGCTGCATAAATTATTGTATTATTTTTACCACCATTTCCACTAGGAGTAAATGCTTGACTCCAAAAATTGGTTTTAGTTGTAGATGTTACTGCACTCGCTGTTGAACCTGTCATATAAAATTGTGATTGTGAAACTAAACTACCAGCGGGAAATCGTAATGAACCCATATCTGCTAATACACTAGACCTACTCATTAATTCTCCTCTAATCTTTTTTTAGACTTTTCTTCTGATTCATCTGGTATATTTCTTGCATAATCGCCCGTACCATCATTCAAATGTTCATAACCCGATAGGGCTTCTCCCGAATATTTATTCATCAATCTTTTTCGTAGTTCTTTAACAGTTTTTCCTGTCATTTTTTAACTCCTTTCTCATTACAAAACCATTATACCACATAAAGAGTCCGAATGTCAAGTTTTTTTCAAAAGTTTTTTTTATCCTGCTATTTCTTGAACTATTAATGATGCAGTTGAACTTTGATAACAAAAAAATGGATAACTATCATGTGTGCTTGATGATATTTGTAATTTATATACAGTAGATAATGCAGGAGATGTGTCGAATCCATCAATAGTTATTGATACCGACTCACCCTCATTTGTTCTGTCTTGTCTATGTAGATAATAAAATCCTAGTTGTGCTGCAGTCGAAGTACTACGATAAATTCTTATTGTGATATACATTGAACTTTGTCCAGAATACCAATAAACAGGTAAAACGCCTCTTACCATCATCGTGCTTGAAGATTGTTTTCTTGTCGCTGTTACACTTACTGCATCAACATATGTTCCAGTAGATGACAATTGTGATTGAGTAGAATAAGTGCCATATGTTGTATTTAAAACAGCGCCAGCAGATGCACTAGGCGCAAACTCTGCTAAATCATTTGAATAACTCATTGTTTCCTATTCTGGTTTAGTTGGCCAGGTTATGTCATCTGGATCACTTTGACTTGGAACATCTCTTAATTTCTGGCGGTAAGTTTTCCATGCAGAACTTACAGTTACACCAGTTTCAGTTGCCTTTGTCACAACCCAATCTGAATCATTGAGCATTCTGTCTCTTCGTAAACGAACTCGTTTCCATTTTTCTGCTAACTGAAAAGCTGCAAGTGCATCATCATCTTTTACAACTTTAGATCCATCCCATTTAAGATGATAATGAGTGCCATCTAAACCATAAACAATATGTCCAGATTGAATGAATCCTTGAACATCAACTTCTGTTTCTTTTATTTCATAATTCTCACCAGAGTAATCTGGAACGGGCGGATCACCAGAGGTTACAGATTCTAACCAAGTCCAATAATCAGATTTGTCTAAGCTTTTAGCTCTTCTTCTGCATTGCCATTCTACTTCGTGAATAACGATT
>VTLG01000936.1_pt1 | contig 24378 bp, 33 predicted proteins | sample 4694571 | NCBI WGS metagenome assembly VTLG01 (sample SAMN12604809, study PRJNA352737) | marine metagenome | biome: ENVO:00000447; feature: ENVO:00000209|ENVO:00000569|ENVO:01000036; material: ENVO:00002151; isolation source: viral sequences binned using virsorter ...
CCACGCAATGATCGCCACATTAGAATTAGTATTATAAACAATGTTGGCTTCATCGGGATTTGCACCTAAACCTGATGCAATAGATTGAGATGTTCCCCAACTGATACTCGTTCCTGATACAGTAGCAATTATCGCATCGATTTGAGATGCATTATGATAAATAACCCAATGTTTTTCCGCATCTTCATCCCAAGCTGAACTGACATTCTTATAAGCACAATCCGAATCACCTTCGGACTTTGTTCCGAAACTTATTGTCGTTCCACTTACTGTCCCAACTATTCCCCACAGACTGGTATCACTATGATCTTGCCAACAGATAAGATACTTATCAGCTACAGTATCATAACTAATAGTTTCATAATTGGATGTTGAACTTTCAAAAACAGTTGGTGTTCCTATTGTTAGAGTTGTGCCAGAAATGGTAACAACCAATGCGTTGCCATAGTTACTCGCACCCCTATAAGCAAGAACAAATGTTCCATCATTATCCGATGTCCCATTGTGCCAATAAGTAAAACTTGTATCAACATCTTCTGTAGTTGTTCCTAAACCTGATGTTGCCACAATTTCAGCAAAGTCTCCGTCTGCTTCGACAATTACGGGCTTACCTGCGGTAATCGCACCATCAGATGTTCCATAAAGTGTAGGAGTAGATTTTTTTTCCAGTTGCAATGCTGTTGCAGAAACTGCTGTTCCTAAAAATGTAGGACCAGTAGTACCCACGACTGCTGCATTTGTAGAAAAATATTGTGAACCGATAGTTAGACCTGATTGGTTATTATTGATAGAACCTGGGATATTAACTTCTACAGGATTTGTATCACTTGCAGTAGTAGCAGCTACCCCTAGATAATTTGTTGCTGTGACATTGCTTGTTGTAGTTGTGCCAAAGTAAGATGTTACATACGATATTTCTTGAGATGGAGGTTGTAAACCCATCAGAACACCCTTACCTGAACCAAAAGATGCTACATCAGATTCTATCCACATGGTATCTTCACTTATTAAAACAGGAGTGCTTACAGAAAATGAAGATGCACTTACTGTAATTACACGATAATAAAGGTCTTCACTGGAGTGAGGTTGTTTAATAAACAACATAACTTTTTCTCCATCAGCATCATAAACGGAATCAAAATACGGAATCCCCGCAGTATAATCCACAACGGTACCATCACCCGCAAAAGAGATGCTATTAGTACCACCACCTGTAACTGTTCCAATCACACCTTTAGTAAGACCATCTGTGGTATTATTGTATATCAGAAACACCTTATTATTTGTTGTGTCATAAGATAACGACACACCTTGAATAGCGTCAGAACCATCAATTGCAACATCTGAACCTGCGGTTAAAGTTGGTGATCCTGTTGTTCCTGTTGCTTGAATAACCTGACAAACTCCTGGATAAGGGTGAGGGTCCTGATAAGCAATTATTGTTCTATTTGTATCAGGATCGTAAATCATATCCGACTTATAGTTTCCATCATCAGAAGCCGCTACTTCTACTGATGCTCCTATTGTTATCGATCCATCTGACTCTACATAAAAAGGTTTCACATAAGTTTTGGCAGACAAACCATAAAGTAGGACAATATAATCTGCATCTGTATCATAGACCATTTTTTTATTTTCAGTACTGGCAAGACTTATATCGGTAGGGGTTTCAAAAGCACTAATGGTCGTTCCAGAAATCGTTGCACTACTTAACCATGTATCTGAACTTGAGGATATTGTCCATGATACCCATACCCTTCCATTACCTGTTGTAATACTTGGACCATGAGTCATAGCACTTGTTTGAATAACAACAGGCGTTCCCCATGTCATTGTACCACTCGACATTGACCCCGCAACGACTGTTGGGTAACTGCTGTTATTTACATCTTTATAAGGCATATAAAATGATCCTGTAGTAGAATCATAAGTAGTTTTACATCTCGTATTAGTAGTCGCTGTACCATCCATTGATGTAACAGAACCTACAGTTGGATCGGCATTAGTCGTGGTGGTTTCAGCGATTTGAGCAGCATCACCGTCAGCTTCTAATATAACAGGCTTTCCTGCGGTTACAGTTCCTGAAGCCGTGAAAGTCTTGGCAATACCTTGATCATTAAATCCTGCTTTGCCAGCGGGATAAGTGACGAAGACATCATGCGTTCCTGAAGTTAAAGTAATTGCTGAACCTGAGTTGGAGCTTGCTAAAATAGTTGTTCGGGCTAGAGTTGTGCCTGACAAGGTATAAGTACCAATGCCTACCTCCCAGCCTGTTCCGTTAGCATCTTCGATTGCGTAATAGGTTGTTGAGGCATTTCCAATAACGGAAAAAGCCTGATACCCAGTAACGGCACCCGCTAATGTTATCGTACCCGTACCTGTTGTCGTGGTTGTTTCTTTTATTCTATCTTTAACTAGCAGAGCCATAGTAGGTTTACCCCACTATGCTATGCGAATTATTGCATTGCTTGCATCAGCAGTTGGGAATTGAATAGTAAAATCGCCACTTGTAGAACTTTTATCAGAACCAAAGTCTAAAACAGCTACAGATTTATTACTACTTGTGCTGTTGTATATTACTGCACCTCTAGCTGTAATTGTTGAAGTAGACCAAGTAGAGTCACTAAAATCGCAAAAAGCAGTCGTTCCACTTGATGATGGCGTTATATTAGTTAGTGTATTACCACCAGCAACATAAGCCGTTCCAGATGTTTCATTAGTTGCTGAATAAGCAGTTGTTGTCGCATCAAGTGTAGCCGAGCTTGTATAAAGAGCGATTTTAAATGTATTACCACCAGAACCCGATGTTTTAAAATTATGCGTAGCTTCTAAAAGCTCTTGCTTAAAAGATGTGCACATCGCTTGTGTAATTGCCATTACATTCTCCTTATAATATCAGAGCCACATTTGTGACCCTCTTTCTCTAAAGTATATATTAATGTAGTTCTGTCAGATTGCACGGATTTTTTTATCGAATCTAATATTACTGCATATATACTCTGTTTAAACTCTTTTGCTTGCTCTTGCAAGACAGGATCAACATTATCAGAATATTGTAATATTTTATCTGTTGCACTTTTTGCCCAATACTCTGGTTTATGTCCTTCATTTGTTGTTGTTGTTACTGTAACATTCCCAACATCAATTATACCATTTACTTGAATCATCTTTTTCTCCTTATACCGCTACTTCTCTTGGTTGACCATATCTATAACTATCTTGCATATCTTTTCCTGCTGATTCGTTTCTTAATCTTTGTAATGCTTCTTGATATTGTGTTTCATAAGATTGTTGCATTTGAGATTCACCCTTTAAAAAAAGATTAGCTTGAACCATACTTCCATATAATAAGCACTCTGGAGCATTAGTTCCAAGCCATGATAAACCATCAGCAGTAGTCGATATAGATGGTGGTTTATAAAAATAATGCAATTCTGTTACATAACCTTCATCTGGTGTTGGTGCTAACATAAATGTATCGTTATCAAATAATGCATAATAAAATGGCTCTCCTGTTGTAGTAGGATTTGGATATGCCTCTCTTAAAAAAGCTACCTCTTTTAATAATAAAAAACTTTGTTTGCTACTTGAAGTAACTGGAGTAGGAGATGTTACAGATAAAGAAAACGGTGAAAGATAATCAGATGGAGTTGCTAAATATTGTGTTCCTGCTGACATATTACCCTCAACATTTTTTCTAAATACAGGTAATTGACAGGTTCTTAATATTCTTTCTTCTGCACTTTGAATAAAATTTTCAATATTGTCTGAAAATGTTGTTTCACTAGTATTGGCATAATCTTTAATTGCCTGTGTTAATGTAGTATAAGTCCAAGCCATATTTAACCTGTTGTAACTTTAACCTTTCCAATATCTCCCTCTATTATTAAATTACCATCTCCATTAGCATTTCCATTACCAACAGGATTAAAAGCAAAAAGCCTTCTGCTTTCTGCCATATTAGAATCGGGTCGAGAAAATGGCAATGCCTGTGCATCAATAAATTTATATCTTCCTTGAAAATTCTGTCCCTGATCTTTATCCCAAACATCCTTACCAACCATAAATCCTGTTCTGTTACCCCCTATAAATTCCCGTTTTAAATCTTTTAAAAGATAACGAAATCCTGTTCGGTCACAAAATCCGAATGCTTTTTTTCCTGTTGCGTATTTAGGCATTATTGACCATAACTATAACTATAGGGAATAAACTGAAAAGATGCTTTAACTCTGTCTTCTTGTGCAGCTAAATCAAATTGTTCAATATAATAATCTCTTAATAAAACTACCCTATCCTGTAACTCAGGTTTTTTCATAGCAATATGAAAAGCAAGACCAGCTATGAGGGCTGGTAAAAAACGAATAGGCACATCTGCATTATTACTAGCTGTATCACCTACATCATATAGTCTTCTAAGATAATAATAAACAAAAGTATATGTTTGTGCACCATCTGGTACGGGCCAAAAGTTAATTACTGGTGCATCTCTCTGCCTATCAATCCAAATTTGTATAGGTCTTCCTTCTGATAATTTAGTAGGAAGTGTTGAATAAGTTGAATTACTAATTCTTGTGATTGGAATATCATTTTGTGTATTAGAATCACCTGCATCAGTTCTTATAGTATATTCTATAAGATCAATAACATCTGAACCCAATGTATATTGATAAGTTCCTTCTGTTAATACTTTAGTATCTTTTGTTATTGTCCAAAGATTTAAACCTCTATTTTGCCATTCTATACAAAGCAAATCTAAAGATCGTCTAGCTGTGCGAAGATCATAACCTGTTCGCATTTCTAAACCTGCTCGTTCAAATGCTTCTTCGCAAATTTCGCCAATATTTAAATTAAATGTTGTTTCTTCTGTTACTGCCATTTTTATTATCCATTATTCCTTTTTATCAGAATATCTATCTAAAAGAAACAAAAGAAAATCTTTACCTACTTCTATGTCTTTAAAACATTGAACCATATTATGAGGATCAGCATAAGGATCGATCACTTGCATTATTGATTGACCATAGGCTTGTTCTTCCATTCCTCTATCACGGGCAAAAGTATCAAAAAATTTATATCCACGAGCACGAGCTAACCAATGAATTTTTCCATTATATAATTCATGTTGAGCTAATGCCCATATATGACGATGCCCTGAAATATATAAATCAGCATCTCCTTGCCATTTAGCTTTTTTCATTTGAGCATGAAGCGGATTCCATTGTGAGTGCCCAGGCATATCATGAGCCGTATAAACTTTGCATTTCTTTTTATTAGGAAATTCAAATGAAATTCTAGCGTGCCAGGGTTCATAAATTGTATGTTCCGATTTCATATATGTTAATGGATCGCCTGCTCCAGACCAAAGATCGTGGTTTCCTCCAACTAATAGTAAAAAATCAGTTTCTTTAATTAGCCATTCAACGAGTTTCCAACTGGTATCTGCACCGACATCTTGCTCTCCATATAGTCTACTTAATCTTCCCACCCAATTATTTTGCATATCTCCTAAGGATGCGGCTTTTATGTTTTCGTGAGAATTAATTATATCTATATCTCTACGAAGAGTTTCCCAATCACATCCATTATCATCTATATGAGGGTCTCCCATCCAAACAATGGCAATAGGTTCATCTTTTTTAATTTTAACTGTATGCCACTTTCTGCTTTTTTTTCTATTCTTGAATTTTATAAATCTTTTAGTAAGATGATCTATATATTCAGACATATCTTCAGAATCATCAAGGGATTCTGCATTGGGTTGAAACATATCATCACTAGGTAATCTATGTGTAAAATCACGATTCCAATACTCTTCTTCGGTAATTTTAAATCTACTTCTACCTTCTGATATATGAAGTCTATAAGTTGTTAGTGGCAATCCCAAATCTTGAGATGCTTGTTTTTGACTTCCTGAAATAAGAAATTGTTTGAGTGCCTGAATCAAAGTTTGTTCTGGCAATTTATGATTAGCCATTAATTCTCCCTAAAAATTTATATTAATTCCACTTATTACCAAAAGATATTTTAGTTGATGGTTTATTATGTATTGCATCAGCAGAAGTTCCTTTAGCTCCTCTAAATCCACCTATATATCCACCACTACTTAATTTCTCTTTTCCTAAACCTTTATGTATTCCTCTTAAATATTTACCTTTAGAGGTATTTTTATAAAAAGAAGGATCATTAGCAATTTCAGAAGCTGTCCTACCTTTAGCATTTTTTAATGCTTTTGTGTAAGACATTTTTGTACCCATTTTATTTCGATAATCAAACTTTTTTGGTTTTGTTTCTTTTTTATCAGCATTGAGAGTAGGTGTTTTTGTAAAGTCTGTACGACTTTTGTAAATGTCTGATACTTTATCTTCTACAACTTTTTTTGCAACATTCTTACCTCTATGTCCACTTCCTGCTTTTGTAAATGCTGCTTTTTGTTCTGTAACTGTTAATTTTTCTGCTTCTTTTGTAGCTGCTTTTCTTGCTTTTTTTCTAAGGTCTATTCGTCTTTTTTTCAGTCTTATTTTTTCTTTATTATCTTTTCTTCTTTGAGCACGACTTACAGAACCACCTTTTTTATATGCTTGTTGATCCCAAGCATCAGCAGAAGTTCCTTTTTGACCTTGAAATTGACCTATATAAGGAGATATATTCTGTCCTTCTGATACAGGAATCCCTGTTAATTGCGAATATTCATTAGCCGATTTAATGCCTTCTCCATCATAATTAAAATGTCTGTTTCCTACTTTTGGCATATTATTCTCTTTTATCCGTAATACTTTGTGAATTTAATAATAATAGTATATGTATCTCCTGAACCAGCGCCTACTGTTGTAAAAGCTACATCACCAGTTGCACCTGATGCTTCACTATTAGTTAATGCAGTAAAGTTTTCAAAACATAATTCATCAGACCAATCTGTATTAAGTTCTATAGCCAAAGCATCAGAAGTAGCTTTCCAAAGAATTTTAACACCCATACCTGTAGTGGTATACCATATCTTTGAAATACCTACTCTAGTACACGCTTGACCTAATTGATTTGCTTCTAAAGTTAAACCTGTTCCACCGCCATTTAAATCTATTTTAATAGCCGCACTTTCAGTAGTATTATCGGGATTAGTGAAAACACAGACTGCATGATATGCTCCATCTGATATTTTTCTAAGTGTTGCCGCCATTTATTTCTCCTTTTTTACAGGTCTAACGGCTCTTACAAAACCATCTCTAGCATACTTATCTTTTACTTTTTTAACCCTAGTTTTAGTTTTCTTTTCTTCTGACATTTATACCTCCTTAAATAATGTTATTAAGAAAGATTATTATTTTGAACATAAAGAACAGTAATTGTAGCAGCACCTGTAGTTCCGTCACCTGATGCTGCGGTAAAGTCTGCTAATACTTGCAAGTCCGTAGTTCCGACATCAGTAGCTTCAGCATCTAGAACTCCATGTGTAGTTCCCAATGCTTTTACATTTATAGCCGCAAGAAAGGCATTAGCATCCGCAGATGTTCCTACATCAACAACAGCAGCTCCGCTATCGTTACTTACGGTTGTTGTATTAAGTATAACATCTACTATTTGCGAATTTGCAGGAATTACTGCAACAGATTGATCATTCGATGTTGCTCCAATAATATCCACTACAAAACTTTGTGCCATTACTACAAAACCGACATTAGTAACATCCGTTCCTACAGTTGTACCTGTTGTGTCGTTAATAGTACCAGCTTTAATTGGTCCTGAAAAAGTTGTTTTACCCATTTTAATCTCCTTGTCGTTGGGTTGTCTAACCTAAGTTAGTCAAGTGATTCGTTAATATATTCTTTAAGATACACAAAAAAAAAGGAGGATGCAAGTACATCCTCCTTTAATCTATTTTACGCTTAAAACTTATGAAGAACCTGGGCTTCCATAAATGCCTAGAGGATCAGATACGCCGAAGCTGTATCTTTCTCTAGCACGATATCGCACATTACCTGTGTCGAAATCGCCATCCATTCCAGTTTCTAATGGTGTTCTAACGAAATGCTTCATACCATTAGGTATGTCAGTCAGTAAATACCAAGCATTGGTATCAGTTAAATAGTGATTAACTGAATATCCTTGCGGTATTACCCCTAATGATTTTAGGGCATTGATGTCGTTATCTGCTGTATTTGGGCGTAAATCGCTAGCTAGTATCCTTTGAGCAACGAACATTAGATTAGATGGTACAATAAGTTTTCTTGCACGACCTGCAACTAATAATCCTCTTTCATCGGTATAACCAGAGATGTCTATTATTGCAGCTTCTAATGAAGTTTCATTAAGGTCTGCTGCTGTAACAGGTCGGTTATTGTTCTTCCCACCATTTACTTGTGGGTGACCATCGCCTCCTGTTACTCCATCGCCTGATGCAGTAAATAAATTAACACCGTCTCCTGATTGATATGCATTCGTAAAACCATTATTCAGAGGAAACGCAGCTTTTACTTGTTTAGTATAAGCCATTGCTCTAGCTAATGCTTTAGTGTATCGGCTAGAAAGACTATCGTATAGATTGTCTTCCAAAGCTTCTTCAGTAATTGCAAAGCCGAGAGCAATTGTTTCGTGGTTGTATCTAGCTGTAAAAGATTCTTGAGCAGAATCATAAGTCATTGCTGCTCCTTCATTTTTTACGGGTGCTTGACCAAACCCTGAAAGTTTTACTTCCTCTTCAAATGAACGATCAGAATTCTCGGTTTCATAGATTTCCTTGTCTTCTGAATCATATCCTTCATACTCCAAACCGAACAACGCATTGAGTCCTGGTAGAAGTTCTTTAAGCATCTGGGCTCGTGATATAGCCATGTCTTATTCCTCCTATGTTCCAGTTGTATTGTTGTATAAGTGTCCAGCGTTGAATTTCACAATAAGATCAGTATAGGCATCTCCTATTGAGCTTTCACCGCTTTCAACAAATCCAAGCAAACGAAGTGGTAAGGTATTAGTTGTAGCAACAGAAGAAGCATTAACTGAGTTTTTACTTCTTCCGATATCTGCACTTCCCGCAGTTTGAACAACTGCGAAATTCTTACCGTATGCATCAGCCGTTACAGCACCATTTGCTTGCATTCTGAATTCTACATCAGGGTCATCGAGAACGATTGCCTGAAGATCAGAAGCCGTAATTGGTTGGTTGTAAGACTGAGCAAAGGTAAGATTTTTGGTGGTAGGGTCGGTATATCTGACTCCTAAAAAGATACCAATAGGCGTTAATGCAGTAGTTCCAACATCTTTAGCGATAGTTGTTGTACTTCCATTATCCACCAGCTTAACGAAATCACCGTAGAAAAGACTTACATTATATGCCGATGCAATCGGAATATGTCTTGTCTTTCCACTAAATGATCCACTAGCTGAAGTAGTGCCTACAGGTTCTGCACCCATTGGTGTAGCTGTTGTAGCCATAACTTACTCCTTGAGTAGTTTAGTGTTTACCAAATGTAACCCTTGTTTGCTTTTGCGGTTCAAGCATCGGCATTCTTGGGTCACTTTCTTTTAAGTAATTATTATCTATGGATTGGGCCTGCTGTTGAGCTAATTGATTATAATAGTCTCTTCTTGCTTCCACAATTTCAACAGGTGCTTTACATAGTAATAGACCGCCTACTTCAATACATCCATCATCTGCCCATCTTGAATCTTGGTCACATAGGACTTTCATTTCAGGATGATCTTCTGATTTAGCTGGTTCCCATCCTTCCCTGAATCTATAAGATACATTCGGGTTGTCTGATTGACCAACTAAGGATGTCCTAATCCATCTAAAAACAAAACCATCTTGTGGTTCAGGATCAGGTAATACTGATGGCGGTTGCCACGATTTTTTACGCTCCGTGTTAGCTCTTTGATCATTTCCACGAGTTTCTCGTGGGATGCGGCTTGCACCTTCATCATCGTTGGCAGTTTCTAGCACTTCTGCTTCAATTTGATCTTGTTGGTCAATATTTGTACCAACGAAATCTTTAGGGTCATTTTTAATGTCTTCCATTATCTTGTTTCCTTTATTAGTTCTGCCGCATATTGTTCGGGTGTTATACCAAGTTTCCTTGCGAGGGATACTTGAGTAGCAGTTAACTTAACCTTTTTAGGTCTTGCTCCATTATTTCTAGTCGCAGGAGCTACTACATCTTTTGTAGCAGTTGGCGACTTGCGATACTCATTAGGTTCTGCTGTGTCCTGAGATTGAGTTTCGATATTAAATTCATCGGGAAATACTTCCTTCATTCGTTTATTGATTCGATCATAATATTCATCTGATTTCGGGTCAATGTTTTCTTTTACAAGTTTTGCATGAACACCATATGCAAAATTAGTCATTTCTTCATCTGAACCAAACCAATTATTTTCTTTTTGCCAATCTAATGCTTTCGCATCGGGCTTTGGAATTGGTGGTGATTGTTGTTTAACAGGTTGATTTTGTTGTTGAATAGCTTCTTCTTGAAAAACTTTGTTAGCTATTTGTGCGGGTAAAGATTCTGCTTGTTGTGATGCAAATGTTGCATCTGTGAGAATTTGTTGAGCCTTCGCAATTGCTTCAGCGTCACCAGCTTCATACGCCTCCTTGTATTTCCTTGTTGCGGCTTGTTTTGCAAACTCAGCTTTATCTTTTGCTTGTTTAATAAGTTCTTCTTGCCCACTACCAAGAAGACGAGAAAGCCGTTGATTTTCATTAACAGCATTTTTAGCATAATTAACCGCTTCATCTCTAAGGCGGATTGCTTGTTCTTTTTCTCTTCTTTCCTCATGGTAATCATATTTTAATTTTTGTATTCTTTTGTTTGCATTACCAGACAATTCCTCAATTTCTTCTTGGTTGTCTTCTTCTTTACGAGGTGATTTTCTATCTTCTTCAGGTCTATCATCAACCACTTCTATTTCAATATTAGAGTCTTCTTCTTTTATACCTACTGTAGATTTGACTCCTAAAAATTTATCTTCATTTGATTGAGCTTCAGGAAATGAATCTACTTCCTGATTCTCATTAGCTAATTGTGTTTCAGTCATATTCTTTCTATGCCTCTTGGGTCTTGAACGATAGCTTCTACATTATCGTCATTAATAATTCTGAATTCTTTTCCGTGTATTTTTAAGCGTGTACCTGTAAAAGCCCGAAAAATAATCCAATCACCTTCCTTACACCATGCACCTGATGGGAATTTCTTCTTATCATCATAGCAATCTTTACCCATCTTTAACACAAAACCAACTACTGTGGCAATCTCTTCCGTGTATAATTCTGTTTCTGTCTTATAAATACCCCCCTCTGTTTTATCTTCAGGTTCTGGTAAAGCAATTAAAATCCTGTATCCTTTTGGTTCAGGAAGTTGAGAAGCTACTTCCGCATCTTCTATAATATCGTCAATTTTTTTATCTTTCGTTTTCATCTAATCCCCCATAAAACGATCTTCCATATCTATGATTTCTCGATCAGCAATAGATAAACCTTCTATAATCCCTGTTATTTTTTTATATTCATAAAAATCTCTAGCACTACCTTGTGCAAGAGTTTCTCCATATTGTTTGATAATTGATTGTAAAGCTTGTCTTAGCAAACTAAATTGTGTTTCTGCCATGTCTCCCTCAAAATAATTTTACTGTGTATCTTTGTGCTTTGTTGTAATATGAATATCTACTTCTTGAGTATCAGGAATATTAGCTGTCAAACTAATATTTGAACTAGCACATCCTGCCAAACATATTACACTAAATATAATTAATAAATATTTCATTTCTACCCCTTAATATAATTTTTTATAATTTACTTGCAGTTCGCTCAAGATGCAACTCTTTTTGTATTTCAATTGCTATTTTCACACCTTCAATAAAATCTCTTGAATCTGCATCGCCATCTTTTATAGAGGCTTCAAGCAATGCTTCTCCAATTCTTACCCCTAATTCTGCACCTTCTAATTTTTGATCAGATTGTAATTTTAGAACTTGTTTTAAAACATCAGATTTAATTTTTTCAGAATTAATTTGTGCTTTACTTTTGAGGCTTGCATCTTGTTTGGAAATATCAGCTTTAATTTTTTCAGAATTAATTTGTGCTTTATTTTTATCAGCTTCAGCTTTTCTCATCAACTCACCTTCTTGAATATCAAGTTCCCTATTTCTTTGTTGTATAATTGGGTCTTGCATTTGTTCTTGTGCTTTCTGTTGTTGAGCTTCTTTGGCTTTTCGTAATGAAAGTTTTTCTGCAGCTTGTGAAACAAGTTCAGACAATCTTTTTTCAATATCAGGAGGTAATTCTTCCCCAAGAGGTGGTAATGGTGTCCCCATTTCTTTTTCAATTTCATCCCTATATTGAAAAGCTAAATGTTCTCTAACATGGGCTTCTGCCGCCATATATATAACTTCTGCTGATGGACTTTTTTCTACCATTTGTGCTAATTGGGGGTCTTCCATTCCAGACATATGAACAACAATATGAGCTTCATGATCTTGATATTCAAATGCTTTAACAGGTTCGTTATTAACTAAATTCATATTTTCTAATACAGGATCAGCAGGTTTAATATCATCATAATTAGGAATAACTTTATCAACATTTTCAATTCCTAATACTTCAAGCATTTGCCTATGTAATTCAGGCATATTATACATTTCAGGAGCTTGTTGTGCTAATTGCAGGGCAGCCTGGTATTGCATAATTCTTTGCGACATGGTTGCTGCATTAGGATTACTCACGGGTATAACATCAATATTTTTATCAAAATCTTCCCTCTTTACAAAAGAATCGGGATTTTCAGCATATGGATATTCAGGAGATGTAAATTTTCTAATAATTCTTGTTAAAATATTAAATTCTTTATGCATAGACGCATGAAGTCGTGCTTGAATTGCACTCATTACTTTCATTGATCTTTCCATAATAGCAAGAGTAGTACCAACAGGAGCTTCATTATTCATATCCGCAACCCTTAAATCTCCCAAACTTGCAAACCTTCTTCCTTCTTCTACAACTGTTGTAAGCAATTGATAAAGAGTTGCACTCGGTTCTTTGTAAGGTAAGAAAGATATATTCTCTCCTATTGTCCCACCTGGTACATCAACATCTCTAAATTCTCCTGGCATTATTGGAGTATCGTCACCCTTAATCCGTAATCCTCTTGTTTTCAATCCTCCTGGCAAATTAGATAATGTACCTGCATCAATTAACTGTCTTAACAAAGATGTTGCTGATCGACTTAATCCACCAATCATATGTATTAAACCAAACCCATAAAACCCTATGCCAGGTAAATACTGATAATGAACAAAATGTTGTCTTCTTCTTTTAAGTTTATCGTCTTCTTCATAATTTCTTCTTATTGAAAGAATTTTTGTGCTTGATTTATCAAGAGTGACAATATAAGGCAATGCTATGCCTGTGGGTTCGCCATTTTCTTCATCTTCAAAACCTGGCAAATCAAGGTCTATTACCATTTCAAGAATTGTGTAACGACCATCATTATCGTAACTGGTGCTGCTTTCTCCCGTTAATTTATTATATTTATCTGTTATTTCATTCATATCGGGTGCAGGATCAGGCAAATCACATTCTCTAAAGAATCCTGAATGCATGAGTTTTTTAATTTCATTTTCAGTTTTCTTCATTATATGAGTAGCTCTTTCACAGGTAAGAAGATCACTTGCCCCGTAACTTACAACAAAATCCTCTGCTGGAACAAATATGGAGCAAGGTCTCCCTAAGTTTGAATCATAGTAAACTTTACGAAAAGCCGATCCTGCTAATGGGAGGGAAAAGAGCAACTTTTCTGTTTCAGTTCTATATTCAACCATTTTTTCTGTTAAAAGATAATTCATGTATTCTTGTATGCGATGAGCTTGTCTTTCTTTTTCCACATCAATAACACCAATTATTTTTGTTTTTACTGGTCCTTCAGCAGGAAATAGCTCAGATATTGCTTGGGATTGAAATTTTATAACAGCTTCTGATAACAAAGGATGGAATACTCCACAAGCCCCAGGCCAGGGTTCAGTTCTTTCATCAATTGTTAAACCAAGTTGGTCTAAACCCTTTACATAAGTCTCTGACCAATCAGCCCGTGATTCCTTATCTGCTTGGAAATAATCATATAACTCATTGCCTAAAACCGACAATTCATTTTCATCTATGATTTCTGCTAAATTTTCTCCAAACCCCGATTCAAGACCTGATGGAGAATCTTCTAAATCAATTATCAAACTACCATCATCTGAAACAGTTTCAGTTTCAATTTCAATTTCTACTTCTGTAGCCACTCCATTGGTAACTTTATCAGGATCAATTGGTGTTGCTGTTTTATCTATTGCCATTAATAATACTCCGCTCTTTTTCTTTCATCATATGGTTCATCAATTTCATCACTAAACAAACTAATAAACCCTCCCTGTCTAAACCTTATTAATGCCTGTGTACTGCTGTCCACAAGGTCATCATGTTCTGCATTTGGAAAAGACGCAAATTCTTCAACGACTTCTTCTGCCCATCGTGTTTCTGGACACCATACTACACCAGAAGCAAATAAGTCTGCAACTGCATTCACACGAGCTATTTTATCATTTCCTCTACTAGGTGTATACTCTGAAACTGGGATTCCCATAGAACGTAATTCAAATATTAAAGGCATTCCCGCCGCCTTCCCTTCAACAACAAAGGCATCAGGTTGATAATTTTTATACATCTCTAATGCTTTTGTCTTTAATTCAGGAAATTCTAATCTTTCTTTATAGGCATCTAATAAAATTAATTGTGGTGCTAATGCACCATCAAATTCATCTTCGGTATAAAAAACTCCCCATGTCGTACAAGCAGAATAATCAGCCCTTTCTGTTTTTAAAAATGCTGTATCCCAAGATTGTATAATAAAATCACATTTTGGAGGTGATTCGTATTCCCATATTCTCCACCACTCTCTTTTAACTAAAGCTCCTTCTTCTGAAGTTGGGTCTTGTTGATATTGAGCCTGCCATTTAGAAACAGGTAACTCAGCCTTTAAAGCTTCAAGCTCTACTAAATCCCAATATTCGGGCCACAATGGATTGCCAGAAGGCATTAATGCTGGAAGTTCAATAACTTTCCATTCATCTGCTCCTCCTCTTTTAATGCTTGCATCTATAATTTGTCCTGTTAAATCTCTTTGATGCCATCGTGTCATAACAATTACGATAGCTCCACCTGGCTGTAATCTTTGTCGAGGACCAGAAGTATACCATTCGTAAGTTTTATTAAATACATTGACATCAGAAGAAGCACCTTCTTGTTCCGAATGAGGATCATCAATAATAAGTAAATCCGCACCCTTACCTGTAACAGCACCGCCAACACCAATCGCAAAGTATTCACCACTCTTATTGGTATTCCATCGACCCGCAGCCTTGCTATCAGCTTGAAGTTTAACTTCCCCAAATATTTTTTGGAAGTCTTTACCCCCTACCAAGTTTCTGACCTTACGACCAAAACCAACAGCAAGTTCTGCTGTATGTGCTGTTTGAATAACTTTCTTATCGGGATAATTACCTAAAAACCATGCGGGAAGAAGATAACTAGCAAATTCAGATTTAGTGTGTCGTGGAGGCATATTGATAATAAGTCGTTTTAATTTACCATCAATAACATCTTTAAATGCATCTGACATAATTTTGTGATGATTTCCATTAATAAATGCGGGCCACATTTCACGGACAAAAGATAAAAAATTATCTTGGCAATGATTTTTAGTTTTTACTTCTTCATACTCTTCCAACAAATCCAACAATTCTTTTTGTTGTGTAGGAGAATAATTTTTTAAATTACTTAAAGCATTATTTACATCAATACTTAATGTCATTGAATTTCTCTTTCATTAAGCTCTTTAAGCTTATTAACTTCTGTTTGCAACATCTCTATCTGCATATCTTGGCGAGCATCATCAGGTAAAGCTCCAAATTCTCCCCTGGGCCATTTTACTCTGAATTCAGAATTCAAATTAATATCTTTAAGTTGTAATACCAATTCATGTTCAACAAAGTTTAATCTTTCTGTAAGACCAAAATAACCATAAACAACAACCATAGAACCAATTACTATACTAATTAGATTTCTTATAGGAATAGATATAATACTGCTATCAGATACTTTCATCTTTTATACTATTCTTCTTTTCCTTGCGTTTTTTGTTCTAGGAAACGATCTATTAGATTTTCTAGATTTAACAGCTAAGTTCTTTTTTGAATTATTTTTAGGATTTCCGTCTCTGTGATGAACATCTTTAGAATCACCTCTTCTGACACTACCCACCTTTATTGCTCTATTCCTAGCTGTATTACGAGAAGCTCTACGTTTCTTTTGTTTGGAACTTCCTTGATAATTTTTATATTCTTTTTTATAATTTCTAACCATTGATAATAATCCTAAGATAAAACATCATATTCTAATAGTTCCTGTGCTTTACCCAAAAGTTTTTTAGATTCCTTATCTACTTTTACAGCATCATTAAGCAAAGCAATAGATTTTTTTTCAAAATATGATTGCACACATCCTTGTAGAATGTTTCCATGTTCTTTTTCAGTTAGATATTTTCTATAAAATTCACCGTCAATAGAAATAAGAACATACATTCCTTCAGCATCGGGATTGAAACTAAGTGTTATTTTTTTTGGTTCTTTCACTATTAAATTTCTCCATAAATTTATATTCAGGCATTGTAACTTTCATTCTGCTTCTTTTTCCGTTTTTGAAATATGCCATCAATTCATATTTCCATAAAGGTATCGGTCTTTTCATTCTTCCTCCTTTTTTATTTTCTTTCTTTGCCTAATTTTTGCTACATTAGGTGCTAAATATTTTTCTATACTCTCCAATTTCCAATTATATTTTAAACCTTTATGACTAAGTTTACCTTTACGATTTTTTGTTTTCATGTTTTCTCCTTCATCTATTAATTTCATCACCCCAACAATCCCAACCGCTTACTCTATCTCTAGCAAATAATTCGATTCTTGGCAAATCACCGCACAATTCTACTATACGTTCTCTAACAGAATCAGGTTTTCTCGAATGTTCCCTTAGGGGTTCATATACAACTTGATGTACAGATTTAGATATTCTTTTCGGTTTTCCTTTTGTAGACAATAAACAGATTTCATTATTAGCTCTAGTCCAATGTCCTAAACCCCAAAACAAACTGTCCGCCTTTTTGTTCTTTTTTATCCAACTAAAGCCACAGGTTTTATAAATAAACCCCCACCTTTCTATTGTTTCCAATCCCTGAATTAAAAGGGGATAGGTAACCCATAAAAATAAAACACAATCTTTGTCTGCAATTTCGTTTACAGGTAAACTAAAAATATCTTCGTCTGTCATACATTCGTAATGATTTTCTGCGGATTTCTTTTCTTTTCCTTTTCCCGACCAAACTTTATAAGTCCATGCAGGGTCTGCGTAGATAATATTATATTTCTTTTTTGGAAATTCTATTCTCTCGGACATCCCATCTCTTCAACCAATATAATTTCTCTCATACCATTGTCATCATACCCTGCTCCTACATGAATAGGAACACACCCAACATCTTCTGTAGTTTTACATCCAATGAATAAAGATAAGAACAAAAGAAAAAGGATAAGTAATAATATATTTAATAAAAAATTAATCATGAAGCTCCCTATACAAATATTTTTAACATTGTTCGGAAAGTTTTGGAAGCCCTAAAGCAAGGGAGGGTGCTCAGGGCTTCCTCGTTGCGAATCAATAGTCTTATGGGCGTTCCCCCGCTAAGATTCTTAACGAAACTCATATTGACCATAAAATCAAACAAGAGTATATTCTTTTATAGATAGTATCTATATAGATTCTATCTATATACTTTCTAAACTAGATTCTATCTACTAGATTCTATCTATTTTAGATTATACTTTAGGGAGTTTTAAAAAGGAAAGTAAAATGCCGCTAAAAAAAGGAAAAAATAAAAAAACCATTAGCAGTAATATAAAAAAACTCCATAAAGAAGGTTATAAAAATAAACAAGCTGTAGCTATTGCATTGAATACAGCAAGAAAGAAAAAAAGGAGTTAAAAATGACAGAAAAAAATCGAGCAAGAAATAAAAAGGGGGAATTTGTGGGAGACGACCCCTCCACCCCCGATATAAACGAAGCTTATGAGAATATTGACGGAATATTTGTAGAAAAAAAGCCAAAAAGTACAAAAAAACCTAGAAAACCTAAAAAACATAAATTATCCAAAGAAAAAGAGAAAAAATATCTAGCCTTTTCTTGGGTTGGTGTAATTATTGGTGTATTTTTGCTACTATTAGTGATGTTCGGTAGTTAAATGACCATATCTTTATTTGACATTGTAGGAATTGCAGCACTTATCGCTTTGTTTATCGGATACCTAAATAAAAAAAGAAAATAATATGAAAATCCTATGATTGTTTGAGCAAAACGGTGTGAGGGTGATGTCATAAAAATTTTCTCTCAAGGGGGGGTCACCCATTTGAGATTCCGAAATCCCATAAGGTTCACTTAGGCGTTTTGCTGATGGTCTTCTGAATTATTTGTTGATGCGTTCTGACAAGGAGACAAGTTTTTCCTTGAGAGCTTTTTCCAATTCCTCTTCGGTCTTGGTCTCGGATATCTCAATCCTGTCTGAGAATAATCCGATGGTCTTCCCAAGTAATTCTAGCGACCTAACCCTTGTACTGTCGCTAACCTTGTCCTCTTCTGCAATTACCCAAAGGTGCTTGAGTATCTTTTCTCTTTCTGAAAGAGCCGAAGATAATTTCTGTACCTCTATCTGTGACCTAAGCGAGTCAATCCTACGGGTTACCATTGGGTTCGATAATAGCTTGGATGCTTCTGTCCAAATTGAAGAGGGTTTCATGTTCTCGGTGTTATATGCCTGACGATAACTTTCACTTGCCGAAAGTTTCTCGAAGACTATTCCCTGACAAAACTTTTCTTGTTTCGGAGTCAGTTTATTTTTCTTCTTTCCTGATTCCTTTTCATGCGAAATTCCTCCTTTGATAATTCTCGGAGTAAATCCTTTTTCGTTATCCTGATCTTTGGTCATGGGTTTTCCTTTTCTAATCCTGAATAATACACCAACACCATTACAGTCTTCAAGCGGTATTCCCTGATAACTATTCTCTAAAGAATATTTAAAATACCCGACACTATTTCTTACTAATTCGTTAACTAATTAGTAGACTATTTGATTGACTATAATGTCTAGAAATGGTCTTTAGTAATTGTAAGTTGATTGATGATTATCGTAGTTATATCGCTTAGTCTTGACATAGGGGTTTTGCACAATACCTCACGAAGTTAAAGCAGAAATTGTGGCAGTACGATACGCGGAAAGTATTGAGTAGTTGCCTTGTGACAGACTGACAATACTTTGCCGAGCGTAGGGATTGGGTTCTCGCTGATGGAGGTCGTAAGATGCTCTAAGGGTAACATACCGAAAGGTTGCTATAGTTATGTGATGAAAAATTGCAGTTAGATACGCTGTGTTAATTCCCGAAAGATAGATGGAGAATAAATGTTCCAATGACCAACCTACTGATGACCGAATTAAATCGGACATGACAAACAGTTATGTGGTGCAGTCATTGTTAAAATAAAAAAGCACCGAAACATTTTGAATTAGGGTTAGGTACTTCTGTGCCTGACCCTTTTTCATTTTAAAATTTGTATGGGTTTTTTAATAATAATATTTTATGGAGAAATAATTATGGATGGATTAATTTTTGGATTAATGGACAATGGAGTCCTTTTAATTTTTGCCTACATCGGTTTGGATATTGAAAGAAAGATTTCAGAATTTCTTGTCCAAGTTGGCGTACTAAAAAATAATATGCGTGTCGGTCTCGGAGCGATACTCGGAGGAACAATTGGAAATACTTTTTCTGATTTTCTTGGAGCAGTTGCTGACCCAACAATGCACGCTAAAATTCTTGGAATATTTATCGGTTGTCTTATCCCTGTTTTGCTTATCCCTGTCTTTGAAACAATCTACAAAAGATGGAGTGTATGATGAGTATCAAATTTGGAAAAATCATTATCTGTTCCTATCTAATTCTTTTTATCATAGTAATTTTAAATGCATGACCAAGAGGTCATGCCTATCTGAATGTCTAGGTTGCATTTCTATTTATTCAGCAATCTATTTTATGGAGACTACAATTATGAGTACGAATATTAAAAAGGCGAAAGCCAAAATTTTAGCGTCACTAAAAGCTGACCTAAAAAATAAGAAACAAGGTAACGAAAGAACAGTTATCGGTCTACAAGGAGGAGCGGGTGTTGGTAAATCTGAATCAGTTGTTCAGGTGGTCAAAGAATTTGCTGAATTCCAAAAGCTAGAGTTTGTTGAAAATACATCACCAACAGAGAAGCAATATGGATTTGGAATTATTCAATGTTCCAACACTACAGCATCTGACCTTGCTATCCCAACACCAACAGAAGATAGAAAGGAATTACGATATGCTTTCAATCTTTCTATATTGCCGACAAAGGGAAGCGGAACGATGTTACTTGATGAAGTATCTCAAGGCGATACCGATGTTCAACAATTGTTGATGGCGTTACTAAGGCAAAGAGGATTGAATGGCTATCTTGTTCCTGAGGGATGGACATTTGTTTGTGCTTACAACAGACCGAAAGACCATGCGGGAGCGAGTCCTGTTCTTAAAACTCTCGTTGACCGAGCTACCAATATTTTCGACATTGAAGTCGATGCCGATGCTTGGATTGATTGGGGAACGAAGAATGATATTCATCCCCATGTTCTTGCTCTAGTTAAAGCAGACAATACTCTTCTTGATACATTGAAAGATGTAAGGCGTGGTGAGAAAGGTTCGACTCCACGTTCAATGCAAATGTTATCGGATGAATACAAAAATATTCTTGATGGACATTACGATGAAGTTGGTATGACTAACAAGGAGATATATACATCTGTCGTTGGCGAGCAAGTTGGAGAATCTTTCAATACTTTCTTAGAGCTTGTGAAAGAAATCCCGAATGTAAATGACATCCTTAAAAATCCTGAGGATGTTGAGACTGTTGACGAGCCGAATGTTCGTTACCTGTTAACATTTGGTTTGGCTCACAAAGTTAAGAGTGAGAAACATTTCAAAAATGCTATGACTTATCTTCAAACTTTCAATCAATCAGAATATGTGACTGTCTTTGCTACAGCATTAATTAATAAAGTACCTGAGTTAGCAGAAACTAAAATCTATACTGATTTAAAATTAACCAATTATCTTTAAGAAATAAGGAGGAAATTAATATGCCTAAGAAAAAGAAAATTGATTCTTCGGGAGTCAAAATTGAAGACGCTCATGTTCAGCTATGCGATTTGGGTGGCTTGCTAAAAGTGACTACAGTTATCCCATCATTTCAAAAAAGGGATAAGGAGTTGTCGGACTACATTGCTAAAAATTATCAAGGAAAAGCAGATTGGTTTAAGGTTGCGAAATCTCTTATCGACCCGAAACTGATTCAGAATTTCAGAAACAGGACAAGGACATTTTATCACGACATCGAAAAATATTCTTTCCCTTATGATAATCCTAGTGAGAAAGGCAGACATCTGTTTGTATTGAATCAGCATTTTGGAAGAGTCAATCTTGAGTATCAATCCTATAAAAAAGATTTCGATGACATGGTTGCTTCTTTCTCTGAGAATTTTGACAATCATATTGCCGATGCTCAGATAGGATTGGGAGGAATATTTGACCCTAAACTTTATCCTGACCCGTCCATTGAGGATTTTGCTGACAGGCGTTTGACCAAGAAAGAGATTGACCTAGCTGTTGCACACCATAAAGGTTGGAAAGTTTATGTGGGCAAGGATGGGAAATATTGGAAACAAGGTCTCTTCCATGCTCGTGACAATTGGTCTGCTGTTCCGACTCTTGAAACAGAGTTAGATGATTCTGTATTCGATGAAAATTTTCAAGATAAGGATTCATATCGGGTGCAAACATCACAATGGAAATCTCCATCTCAGTCTCAGCTATATGCAAAGATTGCTGAGACTCAAAGAAGAAAAGATTCTGAGTTTAGAAAAAATACAGTCTCTTCTATTCTTGATAAGTTTACTGATGGATTAGATGAAGTTGTTAAAGCTTGTCAGAATTATAATCCTAAGGATAAAAAATCTGCTCCTTTCAGAAATACTAAACTTGCTAAGTTAAAAACAATAGTTGAAGTTGCAGAGGATTATAATAAAAATCTTTTTGGTGACAGTCCATCTTTTGACAAAGCATTGGAGAAAGCGAAACAGATACTCAATGGAGTAACAGTTGAGAATCTTCGGGATGACGATAGCGTCAGGAAAGATACTGCTGAAAAACTTTCCGATGTTAAAGATGAAATTACAGACAATGAGATTGAAAACTTTCAAGACCTCATTGGCTAACAATAATTTCTTTATGGAGGGCGGAGCAATCTGTCCTCCATAAATATTCTTTAAAGAATACTTATGTCTAGGTTGTAATTCTATTTATTCAACAATCTATTTATGGAGAAAATTTATGAGTAAAGTAAATCCTAAATACAATCTCGATATCGATATCGATAAAGAGATGATACAAGCGAAACAATTTATCATTGAGAATTTCTTTGGCTACTCTGCTATCGCAATGCCATTGAAACTGAATGGTGATAATTCGCTACCTTACCTGATGGGAACAGATGGCAAGGAAATTAAATACAATCCCGATAAAGTTTATGAAATCTTTAACACTAATGGTCTTGGCGAAGCACAGTTGAGAATTAGAGTTATTGTTCTTCACGAAATTTATCATGTGCTTATGTTACACCATACCCGAAGAAAAGATTTAGACCCAAAGGGTTGGAACATCGCAACAGATATGAATATCAATTCAAGACTCATTACCGAATTAGATAACTGTTCTCATTTTAAAGTTGGAGGTTATCGTATTCAAAAATTGTTTGAGGACATGGGTGCGATATGGGATAAGCATGGTCACTATAAAGGTCTGAGTGCCGAACAAATATTCCATGCTCTGTACAAGGAGAAAGATGACGATGGCAATACCGAATACCAAGACAAGGATGAAGATGGTAATCCGACAGGAGACAATCTTGACCCTGACGAATTCGGTGGCGGTGTTGAAGATTTTCCTCAACAAGATGGCGATGTTGAAGGTGAAGGTGGCAACAATACATCTCAAGAAGAAAGCAAAGGAGGAGATGAGGGCGATGGTGATAATCCTATTCCTCAATCTTATGATGATGCTCTCGAAGAAGAAGAAGATAGAATCAAGAAAGCAATTACCTCTGCTGATATCGTGCAGAAAAAAATAGGTGATAGCGGAGGATTTGATTCTATATCTGATGCAAGAGATAACCTTGCCAAACCTATTTCTTGGTTGGAGTTGTTGAGAGATTTTTTCACAAGTACCCTTAAGGGGGATGAAAATACTTGGAGAAGATATAGCCGAAGACATCAAGCGTTTGGTCTCTACTTGCCAAGCAAAAAACCTCAACAATCGGGAGTGCTTGCAGTAGGTATTGATATCTCAGGTTCGGTCTCACAGGAAGAACGTGAATCATTTGTAAAAAATATTGAGCAAATATGTAGCGAGTTTCCATCTATCAAAACCATCAAGATTTGCTACATCAATCAAAAGGTTGTCAACCTAAGAGACCGACACTCTATAGACTCATGGGATGATGATAAGGATGTTAACCTCGATGATTATTGGGATGTCTTTAAGACAGACGAAAACGAAGAGGTTGATGTGCAGACCCTATCAGGTGGAGGAACAAGGGTTGACCCTTTCTTCAATCTGATAGAACAAACTGACCACGAAGATTATCCCGACATTGCTATCTACTTTACCGATGGGTATTGCGATACTTATAGAGAAGATAATCCTCCTGAGTTTCCTGTGGTGTGGGCAAGTACAGGTACTTTAAGTAGCTGTCCTGATTTTGCTCAAGGCATCATGGTAAACGATGCATAACTATTCTCTAAAGAATATTTACAAGGCGAGTTAATTCTCGCCTTGTAATTTTCTTATTACAAAATGTCTAGGTTCAATCATGTGCCTATTTTATGGAGAAATAATTTGGAAAATTTTATAACATTTAAACCTTTGTCCTTAAATGAAATTCTTTCTAAGACAGATTTATGTGTTGGAAAAAGAGAGGACTCAAGAGACAATTTAGAAGTACCCTTATGGATATCGCATCTGAATGAGACTAATTTTTTATGGCTTGATGTGTCTGTTGATGAATGTCCTGATAACATTTATATGATGACAAGATATGGAGATGATGCTTCTGATAAAATCATTAAGATATTAGAAGAGTTATCAGGGCAGACAATCTACTCTGAACATCATCGTTA
>VTLG01002591.1_pt1 | contig 24377 bp, 24 predicted proteins | sample 4694571 | NCBI WGS metagenome assembly VTLG01 (sample SAMN12604809, study PRJNA352737) | marine metagenome | biome: ENVO:00000447; feature: ENVO:00000209|ENVO:00000569|ENVO:01000036; material: ENVO:00002151; isolation source: viral sequences binned using virsorter ...
AAAGGCTATCGCAAAGGACTTGGTGAAACAGGGAATAGAGCGTAAGGAGACTGGTATGGGTGGAGATTCTGGAGGCAGTGGTGGTGGAGAAGACGCACCAAATTTTGGTGGCGATGCTGGAGTTGATATATTTACCCCACGAAGTGAGGAAGCCAGTATAGTAGCAACAGCACGAGATCCTAATGTGCATACTATGTTGGCTCACGGAGTTACCCCTACTTTTAACGTCGCCAATAGTCGTCTGGGTAGAATTATGGGCGACAACAGATCAGACCAAACACAAGACGCAGATCGTCGTTATAATGAAGCTCTGGAAGAAGGGGCAGAACAATTTTTTAATCCTCTTATACATAGAGACGATAGGGTCGAGTCTTTTCAAAGAGATACAGTCCCAGTATCAGGAGGGGGTATGTTAGATTTTAACAAATCCCCATCTATTGGGATTGGCCCATTTTCCTTGGCGGCATCGTTTTTGACAGGCGGTGGGTCTGCATTAACAAAATTAGGTGCAAGCACACTAGGTACTTTTTTAGATAAACAACTCGGTGTGCAATTCGCAAGAGGTAATATAAGTCCTGCTGGTAAAGCACAAGTAGAATTTGGCCCCGGTAGACCGGGGGGTAATCTAATGCAAGCTGGCAGTACACCGCAAGGAACTGTTGAGACTCGTTCTGCCCCTAATAGATTTGGTGCGCTTGAGGGCGACCCAGAAAATGTCGTAACGGGAAATGACAGAGAGTTGCTGGAAAGAACATTAGAATTAAATAAAGAAGCAGGTATAAGAAGTAGAATACAGGCTAGAATAGATGAGCTAGATAGGGCTAGTGGCAAACTTATAGACGCTCCAAATGTTGGTAGTGGGTCTGCGGCTGTAAAAAGAGGGAAGAAAGAGGAAGTTTCTTCTTTAAGTAATTTACCAACTTTAGACGATAAGGATAGCCCAATAGCTATGGCAAGAAATCGAAGGTATGGTGGTAGAAGTTTACTCGGTGGCGGTGGATACAGAGGTTTCGCATGAAATCTATGGAGCATATGATAGCTAACGAAGAACGAGCAATACAACGCCGTACTTTGTGGGAAGGGACTTGGAGTGATTGCTATGATTATACTATGCCCGGTCATAATGGTTTTACAAAAAATTCTCCGGGTCAAAGAAATGACGATTTAATTTTTGACGAAACTGCTGTTGTTGGTGTCCAAGAATTTTCTTCTCGTATGATACAGGGTATTGTCCCTAATAATGTTAGGTGGGCTAGATTAGAGCCAGCACCAGCAATGGTAAATGAGTTAGACGAAGAAGGTTTAAAAGATGTCCAAATGCAGTTGGACGATGTTAATGAATATATGTTTGAGGTTATTAATAACTCAAATTTTAATCAAGAAGCCCACGAAGCATTTTTAGATTTGTCTATTGGCACAGCCGCTATGGTAGTAGAAAGTGGAGATGCCACATATCCAGTAAAATTTAGCACTGTTCCTTTAAGTCAGATAGCTTTAGATGGTGGCCCTTACGATGCTATTGGAGCTACTTATAGGAAAAGAAAAGTTCGAGTAGACATGATAGAGGTGATATGGCCTAGTGCTAAATTAAACACCGAACTAAAAAAGATTAAAGAAAGCAAGCCTCATTCAGAGGTAGAGGTTAGCGAAGCTACTTATAGAGATTGGGATAGACCAAATGAATTTGTTTATCATTATTGTGTCTATCTTAAAAAATCACATCATAAAATTTATGAAGAAACTTTTGAAGGGCTAGGCTCTAATCCTTGGGTAGTATTCCGCTGGTCTAAAACTGCCGATGAAGTATATGGCAGAGGCCCAGTATACAACTCATTAGCGGCAATTAAAACTGCTAATCTTACTGTTCAACTTATTCTGGAAAATGCAGAACTAGCGTTATCTGGTGTGTGGCAGGGTGATGATGATGGTGTACTTAATCCAGCTAATGTTAGACTAATACCGGGTACAGTGATTCCTAGAAGTCCGGGTACTAAAGGACTTGAGCCGTTGCAATTTCCGGGTAGTTTTGATGTTAGCCAATTAGTGCTTTCTGAAATGAGGCATAATATAAACAAGGCGTTGTATAACGAAACATTAGGTAGGCGCGAAGGAACTCCGATTTCAGCTACGGAAGTGGCAGAAAGGATGGCTGAGTTATCTAGGGTATTAGGAGCTACTTATGGAAGATTGCAAAGTGAGTTTGTTTATCCAGTAATACAGCGTGTATTATTTTTACTCAAACAACAAGGTCGTATCGAAATACCTCAAGTAGATGGTAGAGAAATACAGATAAGGGCAGTTTCCCCAATGATGAGGGCGCAACGAAACGAAGATATTTCTCAACATATTAATTTTGCTAATGTTACTGGTCAGTTGTTTGGCCCACAAATGGTGCAATCAATTATAAATCCTACAGCTTTTGCCCACAAACTTGCTAGGTGGTATGAGGTTGACGGAGAGTTATTAAGAAGCGAAGAAGAACAAGAATCTTTAGCGGCGCAAACGGCTGAAAATATGGGTCAAATGCAACAACAAGGCCAAGGTGAAATGGTTGATCAGTTGAGGCAGATGTTGCCATGATTCAACCTCGGCGTGGGATAAGTGAAGAAGACAAAAAACTAAACAAACTATTTTCTTCAGCTTTTACAACTCCTTCTGGTAAAGCAGTATTAAATTATCTAAAACAAATATCATTGTTTAGCGTAGCTGGTGCAGGTGTTGATCCTAACCATCTATTGCATTTAGAAGGTCAGCGATATATTGTTGCTGAAATTGAACGGCGTATTGAAATAGGAAAGGCCATTAAAAATGAGTGATACAGAAGCACAAGTAGCAGAATCCAGTGAGTCGTTAATTGAGTCTACTGATAGCGGTGACGAAATTTCTGGGCGACCAGAATATATACCAGAAAAGTATTGGGATCAGGAGCGTGGCACTGCCAAAGTTGAGGATATGGGCAAGGGCTATATTGAGCTATCTTCAAAATTAGGACAAAGAGATGAGAAGATAAGAGAAGAAATATCCGCAGAATTAAAATCCAAAGGATCGGAGGGTGTGCCTGAGTCTCCCGATAAATATGATTTTCAAGTGGAAGAAGGTATATTGCCAGAAGGTACTGAATTTAAATTAGATAAAGAGAACCCTGTTTTTCAAGAGTTTAATGAATTTGCCCATAAAAACGGCCTTAACCAAAACCAGTATAATGCAATGCTTTCTTTGTATGCTAAAAACGAATTAGCTATGAGGCCAGATTTTGCCGCCGAAAAACAAAAGTTAGGTGATAATGCACAGGCTAGAATAGAAAGAGTAGATTTGTGGGCAAAGGCTAATTTAACAGAATCGTCATATGACTCTATTGTTCGCAATGCTAGTTCTGGAGAGTTTATTCTAGCTATGGAAGAACTTATAAACAAGGCGAGTCCAGCGGATATAGAAGGGCAAAATGATGTACAAAACATAGGCCCATTAACTAGGGATGAACTAGAAGCTATGATGAAAGACCCACGTTATCGTGATCCACGACATCGTGATCCATCCTTTGTTAGAAGGGTTGAAGACGGGTTTAAAACTCTAAAGAGTTAAATTAGTTGACTTGTGCTATAATTATGTAATATTTGTAAGTGTAGTACCGACCCGAAGAAAAGAAGATCGGCCCTATTAGGATACCCGAAGCCCTTACACTGACGACACTCGGATTTTTTTTAACTTTTAATTGGAGGTCGAAATGGCTTTTCCTGATATCGACGATTCATTTGTTAAGCAATTTGAATCAGAAGCACACATGGAATACCAACAAATGGGTTCCAAGTTGCGAAACACTATTCGCACCAAAGCTGGTGTGACTGGTGAGTCAACTACTTTCCAAGTAATTGGAAATGTGGATGTCGGTACTAAATCTCGCGAAGGCAAGGTACCACGTTCACACCCAACTCATGCACCAGTCGAAGTTACACTGCAAGATCGTTATGCTTCAGTGTTAATTGATGACTTGGATGAGTTAAAAGTCCAACATGATGAAAGAGGTGTCCAAGCTAAAAACATTGCCGCCGCAATGGGTAAGGATACTGACAGCATTATTACGACAGCAATGGACGCTTCGTCTAACTCTAACAACGTGTCTACAGCAGAGACGTTTAGTGCAGTTGCAACCCCGATAGCTATTATGGAAGACTTTGGTAATTCTTCCATTCCGTTTGACGGCGAACTGTATGCTTGCGTATGTTGGGAAGCATGGGGCGATTTGATGGACTTAGATGAGTTCTCAAATGCTGACTATGTTCAATCTGAAAACCTATGGTTTGAAGGCGTAACGGCTAAAACATGGCTAGGCTTTAAATGGTTTCCACATGAGAATCTGCCAGTTGATGGTAGTAGCGATGCTAAAAACTTTTACTATCATCGTTCTTCTTGTGGTCATGCCATTGGAGCAGATTACTCACAAAGAATAGATTATCTTGCTGAGTATGATTCTAACCAAGTTATGGCTAAGATGTCACATGGTGCTGGTCTTATAGACGACACTGGTTGCATCGAACGCGTTTATAACTCAGCTTAAAGGAGGCGAATATGGCTTATGGCGCATCAGGACTAACCCGACTCTCATCTGGAGGAGGGGGAAATTTGTGGTTGTACCGAAGTACAGACGCTTCTACAGCCGCGGATGCCGCTGGTTATTTTAATGACGCTGTTAATTTTTTAAATATTGGCGACGTTATTTTATACCAACAGGTTGGAGGAAGTGCGACAGCACCGACTTCAATCACTGCTACTGGCTTTTTAGTTGTAAATGCCAATAGTGGTACAGTTGTGGATACTACGGATATTACTTCTGTCCAAGCAAGTGACAGCGACTAGTTCCACGCCGGAGCATAGGGGAGAGTGCCTTTTATAAGGATTCACGCTCTCCCCTTTTGTGGAGAATATAAATGGCAGTAGCAACAACAAATGTTGCAGTAGCATCAATGGCGTTGGTTTTAATAGGGGATGACCCTATTTCTGCATTTGACGGCAGTACAACAGGAGCTATTGTTGCAGATAATATTTACGATACAGTAGTAGCAGATTTATTAACGCAACACCCTTGGAGGTTTGCGGTTAAACAAAAAGACTTATCTCATTTAGAAGCAACTCCAGAAGCATTATTTACAGATGCGTGGCAATTACCAGAAGACTCTCTGGTAATTCGTAGAGCGATTGTTAATGGGAATGATATTACTTATGAAATCTACGGAGATAAAATATTCTGTAATGTAGGCACAACAGATACATTAACAGTTAATTATATATTTAGGGCGTTAGAACCAGACTGGCCTCCGTATTTCTTATATGCTGTACAGTTACAATTAGCATCTTTATTTGCTATGTCTGTTGCTGGTAAACCTGATATGTCTGCGGATTTTGAAACAAAGGCTGATTTTGCTTTAAGGAAAGCAAGAGCAGTAGATAGTCAATCAGACACAACTCACAATATAGCAACGACACGATTCATAGATATGAGGCGTTGATATGCCTCTAAGAGCAAGAAGTTTCCAAACAAATTTTTCGGCAGGGCAAGTTGATCCTAGAATGTTAGGAAGGGAAGACACTGGTGTTTTTGCAAATGCTGGCGAAATATTGCTTAATAACTCTCCTTTAGTTCAAGGTGGTATTAGAAGAAGACCCGGAACAGAGTATGTTGCTAATGTAGGCGCAGTAACTAGGCTAGAAAAGTTTAGGTTTAATGACACACAATTATATTTATTTGTGTTTCAGCATACAGTTTTAAAGATATACAACCCTGCTGGTACGTTATTACAGACCATAACAGGTGCGCCTTGGACAACAGATAATTTATGGGAGTTTAGATTTACCACTTCTGGTGATACTACGATTATAGTTCACGAAGATTTTACTATTCGTAAATTATTAAGAACAGGTGCTACTACTTTTACTTTAACCCAATTTACATTTTCTGCCCACGATACTGGTTATCCAAGATATGTACCATTTTTTAAATTTGCAGATGGAGCTATTACATTAACCCCATCTGCAACAAGTGGCAGTGGGGTTACATTAACTACATCGGGAGATCATTGGACAAGTAGCCACGTTGGGTCAATTGTTAGATATGGTGGTAAGGAAGTAGATGTCACAGGATTTACTTCAGCTACAGTAGTTACTGGGACAGTTAGAGAGACATTAGCGGCGACAACTGCTTCTGGGGACTGGGACGAAGATGTGTTTTCTACAGCTAACGGATATCCTCGTTCAGTCGCATTTCATGGTAGAAGATTGTGGTTTGGTGGCTCAAGAGATTTACCTAACTTTTTATGGAGTTCTCAATCAAACGACTTTTTTAATTTTAATGTCGGGACAGCATTGGATAGTGAAAGTATACAGGGCAGTCTAGGGCAAGACGATGTTAATAACATTATGCACCTTCACTCTGGCCGTCATTTACAAATATTCACAGATGCCGCCATTTTATATATGAGAGAAAGTACAACATCATTTGTTACTCCTACGACTTTTGAACCTAGATTTACTGTACCATACGGAAGTTCTAACGCTACACCAGTCAGATTGGATGGTGCTACTTTATTCGCACAAGATACTAAAAAAGTAATAAGGGAATTATTGTGGAACGACTTACAGGATAGTTATACAGCTAACCCTATAAGCCTAGTATCAAATGATATGATTACCAGTGCAAAACAAATAACAGTATTTTATGGTAGTACAACAGGCCCAGAACAATGGGCAGAGGTGGTTAATGATGATGGTACAATATCTGTTTTCCATTCTGTAAGATCGGAGAAAATTGCCGCGTGGTATCCTTGGAATACTACTGGCACTTTTGAAAGTGTTACAGAATTAAATGGTGTAGTATATGCTATAGTAAAGCGAACAGTTAATTCGTCTACAGTGTACTATTTAGAAAAATTTGATTTCGATAAGACTGTTGATTGTTCTAAAACACTAGCCAATGTGTCCGGCAATGTATGGGGTGGTTTGACTCATTTAGTTGCCTCTAGCGTATCTTGTGTCGATGGAACATTGTATCACGGAGATTTTACAGTTAATTCTTCTGGTCAAATAACTACAACAGAAACAGCTACAGCCCCAGTAGCAGGGTTAAATTTTACAAGAACGATAAAAGATTTACCGCCTGTTATTGCCAGTGCAAGTGGTAGTGCTTCTGGCCTTATGAAGCGAGTTGGTAGTGTCGCTATAAGAGTATTTGAATCTGTTAATTTTTCTGTTGAAGGTCAGGATTTTCTTGTTCGTCAGGTTAATGATGATTTAAGCCAGAATCCTACAGCGGTATCAAATGTATATGAATTTCATTTAACAGGGTGGACAAGAGAAGCACAAATAACTATTACTCAAACAGCACCTTTACCATTTACCCTATTAAGTATATGGAAGGAAATTTTGGTATGAGTTGGGAAATAGCTGTAATAGCCTCAAGTGTTTTAACTGCTGGAAGTCAAGTAGTTGGTGGCTATGTCCAAGGAGAAGCGGCAAGAAAAACAGCAGAACTAAAAGCAAGGACAGCAAGACGAGATAAACAAATGGCTCAGATAACAGCTATCGAACAAGAGATAGATAGGCTACATGATTTTGCTATGTGGGATGCTACTATACAGGCTCAAACATCTTATACAGAACCATCTATATTAGCACTACGCAAAAAAAGTGCAGAGGATTTAGAAAAAGATTTAGAAATTATACAAACAAAAGCAAAAACAATCGGCGAAAGATTTGATGATAATATTGCATTAGCTAACCATGAGTATAATGTAGCTGGTTCAGCAAAGTGGTTAAGCGGTCTTAAAGGAGGGGCTACATTGATTGGTGGTTATGCAGATTATAAAAAAATAAAGTACAATAGAGCAACAGCAACAAAGATACCTTAACAATGGCAAAAATAGAAGCATTTAAACGTAAAGCACAAATGGGTTTGGTGGGGGTTCAACCAGATTACGGAAGCATTGGTGCATCAGCTAGAACGATTGGTGACGTAATGCAATCTATAGCTAATATTGGGGTGGTTACACAAAAAGTAGCTAAAGAAGCTGGTACCCTAGAAGCCACACAACAGGCAGAAGAAGATGTTGCGAATTTACCAGAATTCCCAAGAGATCCTAACGGGAATCTTGTCCCCCCTGATTTAAGCCAATTAGGTAGTTATAGTGTTTACGACCAGCAATATAGAAAATCTCTTTTATCAAATTATATTAATAAGATAGAAACAGATATAGAAAGTACATTAATTGGTTATTACGGAAAAGAGAGTAATTGGCATAATCCTGCTGGCTTTAACCAAGAGGCAGATGATTACGGAAAGACCCTTATAGAGACTGTTCATCCTGCTGTTAGAGATCATGTCCAAAAACGATTCGCCTCAATTAAAAGCGGATTTTTTAAAAGTGTTGTAAATAGAACTGGTAATAGAGATTACAGAAATAGAATAAGTGAAACTAAAAGTATATTAGATAAAGGCATAGCAGATGCTTTAGATTTGGTTGCTAATACAACTGACACAAATGTTAATGATACAATAAATACTCCCGAATTTGAAAGAGCAAACATAGAGTGGGAAAACAAGTTAAAAGCCGCTAATCCAAATCTTGGCATGGATGCAGTTAATGACTACCGCAGACAAAGAAATAGGATAGTTTCTAGGGCTTTAATTTTCCAAAGTTTTATGAATCTTGCTGGCGAATCCTACGACGACAACAACGAAAGAGAAATAGCTATAAACAATTTTATAGAAGATATACAAGTTGGTAAAGGTGAGTGGAGGGCAAATAAAAAGACAATTAATGGTGGTAAATATTTAAAAGGTTTAATGGGGGACGAAAGAGACAAGATCATTTCTGAACTAAAAAAAGTAAGAACCACAGCAATAGAAACCGGGAGACTTCGCCAAAATTTTTATAAAAATAAAGTTTACGCTGGTCTTAGTGATACACTGGTAAATGATGCCACAGGACAAGTAAAAAGTGTTTTTGATAGTTTAAGTTTAGACGAGTTAGAGCCTTTCCAAAAATTTACAATACTTAATACAGCAAGAGGTATGGTTAGATCAATTCAAGGTGCCAAACGAAGTGACCAGAAATGGAACGAGTATATAAAGGACTTAACAAGAAAGAACAATAGTATAAAAAGTAATCTATTAAGAGCGGAAACATTTATACCCGAATTAGACAAACTAATGAAAAATGCAACCGGGGCACGGCTAGAGGCTTATCAAGGTATAAAAAATTTTATTACATCAAATTGGGAGACGGGTGGGTTTGGTGAAATAAACGAAGGCAACGCAGATGCGTATAACAAGATTGTGAGTACCGCATTAGGAATTGCCTCTAGGGGTGTTAAATTAAAAAATCAGGAACAAGCGAAGTTCGTGTTAAAACAGGCTGCCAAAACAACGATGGAACTGTTTAAGAAATCACCTGTGGGTTTTTATAGGCAAATGGCTGAAAGCGTAGAAATTAAAGTTAATCAAATGATAAAGGACAATGGTGATGTTATTAGCGATGATGATTATGACACTTTAGTTATGAGCGCATTAAAAACTCGTCTCCAAATAAGGGCCGCTAATTTAAGAGGTTTGGCGCATGAAAGGGCTGAATTGGCAAGGATGGGTGATAAAAAGATAACTAACGAAAAGATAGGGCAAATCCTAGAAAAATTAAAGATATTAACAGATTCTTCTTCTGTTAGATATAAGGAAAGGACACAAAAGATTGAGGATTTTCAGAATGCTTTAAAGTCTGGCGAGAAGGGGCAATATGGTGGTTATGGTAATTTAGCTAAATTAAAAAGTTCTATAGAACAATATATAGGCCACAATATTGAAAGAGATAATATTTATACCGCAAACGCACAAACAGCAGAACTAAAAGCAGAGCTAGAAGGTGGTTGGAAGGCTTTAGGACTAGGAGATGACGAAATACAAGCACTAAAAAATTCGCTTACAAGTAAAAGTTCTACTAGTGCAAATCTTAATAAAATATTAACAAAAACTAATACGGCGTTAAAAGCCCAAATTGCGGCACAGAAAAGATGGGAACAGAAATCGGGGCCAGCGAGAAATGCCATGATAAATAAGCAACCATCATTAACACACATAGAAGGAAGTACAGTTGATGGAGTAATGCACGAGGCTAATCGCGCCCAAGGTAACGCATACGATTTAAGAGGTATATTAGACCCCCACGCTTTAGCAAATTTAGGTACTCTATATACTGGATTGCCAAGCCAATACGTTGAGATATTAAAAGGTGTAAAAAATGTAGCTGGTGCTGAAGACCCTAATGATTCGGGAGGAGCTAATATAATTCAAGCAACCAAATTATACAGATTACTTACCTCTACTGGTTTTAAAAAATATGGTGTTGAAAACCATATAAGGAAGCACCCGGAATTAAAACATTTACATAGTTTATTAAAATTTACTACGGAATCTGGTGTTGGGGTTGTCGATAATAAAGTACAAAATGCGCCGATGTTGCAACAAATGTTAAATGATTGGGGCAAGAGGACAGGTGATATAGGATCAGGTACTATTCTCGACCAAAGAATGAACATGATTCCTTGGAAAGGCGATGAACAGCGTACGCAACAAGCGGCGAAAGCCAGAGTTAATGAAACTATGGCGAATTTTTTTAAAGATAAAATAAATGGAGAATTAATAGTACCCGAAAATATTAGTAGTCAAGTCTATTTCGGAGTACAAGTAGCGGATTTACAAAAAGGTATTAAGGCGGCTCCTTGGCCCGATAGATTCAAAGAAGCTGTAGCAAGCAGGGCATTGTTATTATTAAATCAGTTCCAAAATAGTGCTAATGATAAAACAGCTAATTTAGAGTCAGCGTTACAACAGGCTTATACAGATTTAACAACTGGTGATGAGGTGGGAAGTTGGACAATGACAAATTCTATGGGGCCAACACCCGGAATGGTTTATAATGCTAAAGACTACCAATTACGCTTGTCAGAAAACGCGCCAGAAAACCATTTTCCAGTTCCTACAATGGCTGGTGATTTTGGCGTAGGTGAAGATGGTCGGCGTGAAGGTTCTAGCTGGTTTGTTGGTGCTGTTAAAGGAATCATTAACAATTTGGCAGATTTTAGTAAGGTAGGAAAATTAGATATAGATTTTATGGGGGGTGATTTTGCAGTAGGGAAAACAAAAAGTCTATTTCTTATGCCAGCAGGTAGAAACGAGTTAAATAAACCTGTTTATAGAGTAGGTATTATTGGCAACGATGGCACTATAGAGGCATTTGAATTAATGAATAGGGTAACAGGCAAACCCCTTGTTATTGATGTAACAAATTTTCAAGCATGGACAAATGACACGATTCCAGAGGCAGATGGGGAGCCTGTCAATTTATGGGAAAACGAGATAAATTCATACACTAGCCAAACTCAGAAAAAATTGTTAGATCAGGCTGTTAAACTGGCGGTAAAATCAGAAATTAGAAGTCATCACACATACCAAAGAACGCATCGTAATCTAAGTGTTATAGAATCTAATATTGGGTTGGCTCAAAACAGTATACCTACTACTTCGTTAGGCGGTCTTGAGAACTGGCCGGATGCTGACAGGTTATTTATAATGAGTCAATATTTTGAAGCAGACGATGAGGTAGGGCCGGATGGTAGCAAGCTAAAACTAAATCTGGGTAGAAATTTCCCTAGACAAGTTTCGCAAACTACAGCGCAAAAAAAGGCTCAACAGGCATTACAAAAAAGGAAGCCGTAAATGCCTAAATTTAATTTTTGGGATGATGTAGAAGAATTTGAACGGAGAAAACTGGCTCATAAAAGACCCTATGGTGATATTACTGGGGAGCAGAGCTTTATGACTAGGGCTTTAAAGGCATGGAAATTAGATACTGGGGTAGGGCAAGTAGTATCTAATCTCGAAAAACATTTTGAGCATGACGCTGTTGGCGAATCCGAAGATTGGGGGTTTAACCCATATATACACGCAGATTTAACAGGCTATGAAAATCATCTTGATTCATTTTTAAGTGCAACTAGCTTAAAGGAAGTGGAAATTAACAAAGAGATGGTAGACGAAAACATGGCTATACGCGATGATCTTGATGGTAATTGGGGCGCAAGGTTAATGGGGAATGTATTAGATCCCATTAACCTTGTTCCTATACCTCTGGCTAAAGGCATAGGATTTGTTAAGGGTGCTTATAGAGGTTCAGTAGGCGTTACTGTGCCTTTTGCTGTATCCGAAGGGGTTAGAGCAGAAATTGATCCAACAAATCCTTGGTACGAGCCTGTTTTTGCTGTTGGTGGTGGCGCATTGTTCGGTGGAGCGTTTGGTGGGACTCTCGGAATGTGGAAAAAGGGAGACTGGGATAATATTAGTAAGGCGTGGTTTGAAATGGATCAAGCGGCGATTGATTCAAGCAATAAAATTGTCGATGCACCGGGCTATCACAAAGATAATATAAATGTAAAGCCTTTACAGAATGAAAGAGCAAAAAATCAAACCGAAGCAGAGCATTTAAGAGATATTGTTCATAGACAAGTTGGGGAAACTGATAAAGAATTTATTACTAGGCTGGATAAAATAGTATCTGATGGTTTGTATGACGATTTTGTAAATATTTCTCGATCTTATAATCCAGAACAATTTATGCCTACCTTTACTGGCATTGAAAAGATGCGTTGGTCACAACATCCGTTTTTTTTATTAGTAAATAATAAATTCCAAGGTGCTTTTGGTTCAGATTTAAGTGCATTAGCTAATCGTATTGCTGGTTCTCCGGGTTTAATTACTAAAGGCGCGGCAAATCTAAGCGATCATACAGGTAAAACTATGCAAGGCGTGTATAATCGTATGAAAATACATGATGTCCATGTTATCGAAACTAGAAATGAGTTATTTAACGCATTTAAAGGTAGCCAAGGAAGGCCGGAAACTGCTGGTGATTTAACAGCAGGTCAACAAGTATTCCAATCTATGTCAGATTTAGTTACAGGTAAATATAAAGCATATGAGGAGTATTTAGACAAAGTTAGCAGAGCTTATCTTACTGGCAGAAGAAATACTGGCGATCAATTTATTGATAGAGGAACAAAAGCATTAGCAAAATATTACAATAAAATGGGAGAGTTGGGTCAAGAAGTAGGTGTTTTCGGAAAAGCAAAAGTTACTCAAGAAGTTGTTACACTGGAAAAAATACTAGGTAATAACAGAACTTTTCTAAAAACATTTTTAGAAGGTGATCCATTATCAAAAAATCGTGCGTATGCTATGGGGGCAGAGGCTAGGACTGCCAAACAAGCAGAATCTTTACAAGCAAAACGTGACAAATTATCAGCAATAGACGAAAGTGCTGAATTAAAACTAATGGAAGCACAACAAAGAATAGATACTTTAATAGAGCAAGGCGCAGTAGAAACATTAAACGAAGCAAGAAGGGCTTTAGACAAATTAATACTAAAACGTGGTCTTACTAATAAACAAGCTAAACTTAGGAAAACATTAGATAGAGAAATCTTTAATTTAGAGAAATCTCTTGGTGATGAAATGTCTAATCTTAAAGCTATTAGAGAATATTTAGCTAATCCAGAAGAATTTATGCGTATACATGGAGATACACCACCTCCTAGTGGAGAAATGTTTAATAGAATTTTTGAAAGACACCGAAAATTAAATAATTCAAGGCAATTACAGGAAAATTGGGGAAAAGCAGTTTCCGAAGGTGGAACAATACCTAGAGCAGATAAAGCGGCTATAGAACATTTCCCAAGAATGTGGAAAAGAGATGTTGTTATACAGCATAGAGAAGAATTAAGAAAAATTCTGATTGACCACTATAGCAAACAAGGCAATGTAGGCCAAAGAGCCGAAGAAACAATAGATGCTATTCTAAAAGAACGAAAACCTGCTTTGGTCAAAAGAGCATTAAGAGAAGGATTGGAAGAAGTAGGTGCGAATGAATCAACTATTTTAAGAATGGAAAAAAAGGTTGATGATATATTTACAATGAAAAAAAGCAGGGGAGAAACAGTACTTGTTCATCAAGAAAATCAAATAAATAAGTTAGCACGTTTGATGGACGGATATATGAAAGAATATGGCTTTGGAGATTCAATTAATTTTAACGTAGCTACGGCTTTAGAGCGTATAGAGAATATGGCAAGTGCTGGAACGCCAGAAGGTTTTGGCGCGGCAACCTCATTGATGCCAAGACGATTAGATATACCAAGTTATAAGTTAATAAAAGGAGAGGGACAAACTGATAGCGTAGCTACTGTTGATTTTATTGAATTAAACCCAGAAGTGGTAATGCGTAACTATCATAGAAGAATGTCATCTTCTATTGAAATGGCTCGCGAGTTTGGTGATCCAAATATGGCTGGAGAGTTAGCTAGAATACAAGATCATATTCTTACATTAGCTAGCAGGGCAAAAAATAAAAAAGAAGCAGACGCTATCCGTGCTGAAGGAGCTTTGCAAGTACAGGCCATAAAAGATTTATCCGAAAAAGCTCTTGGCGTGTATAAATTACCGCAAGATCCATCTAGTATTGGTCAGCGAGGGTTCAGATTAACTAAAAATTGGATGGTATTAGCTCTTATGGGTCAAGCTGGTATTGCCGCGCTTGCTGATTTAGGCAGAGGAGTTATGTCAGTAGGTATTAAAAATGCTTTTGGCAGTATGCTAGTAAGGTTTGGAGAGGGAGCAAGCGAGTTCACTACAGCAGGTAAACAAATACAGGAACAATTCGGTGAAGCTGGAGAAATTGCTCTACATGGCCGTTTTCAAATGATGTTTGATGTAGATAGTTATGCTTTAGGGAATACATGGGCTGAAAAGTTCTTCCAAGGTGGCGTAAATAAAATGTTTATTATGAATGTACTTGCGCCTTGGACAGATATGATGAAAAGATTTTATGGGTCATTGATTGTGTCTGATATGTCTAAAATGGCTATAAAATGGGCTGGCGATGCAAAATTAGTAAGCCAATCATCTAAAGAATTTGGTGATACTGTTGTAATAGAAGGGGCTGTTGGGACTTTAACAAAAGCTGAAGCAGAGTTTATGCGAAGAAATGGTATTAATCTTGAAGACGCTATTGTTATTGCAGAGCAACTAAAATTACATGGAGATCAGGGTCAACATTTGCATTTAGCTAATGTAGATAGTTGGGCTGATAAGGAACTTGCTCGCACCTTTAAAACTGCCGCTATTACAGAAATAAATAATGCTGTTATTACTCCCGGTATTGCTGAAAAATTAAATTTTATGTCTACACCAGCAGGTAGTTTGATGACTCAGTTTAAAAGTTTTGCAATGTCCGCTACTCACAGAACTTTACTTTCTGGATTACAACAACGAGATGCTAGAGTAGTTTCGGGTATTATGGCTACAGTTGCTATGGGTTATGTAGTAGATTTAATTAAATCTCCTAGCTATGATCCTAGAGATTTAACAAGTTTAGATAGATTGATACAAGCTGTAGATTATTCTGGAACGACAGGTATGTTATTTGATGTTAATAATATGCTAGAGTTTGCTACAGCGCATAGAGAAGATATACCGCATTTAGGTATAAGGCCATTGTTTGGTGTAGACAGCCCCTGGATTTCTGACACAAAAATACCCAGTTGGGCGCAACGGATTGGACAGCCCGGTGGCCCTGCTGTCTCATTGTTTGGAGATTTAGCATACTCAATGTTTGACCCTGATGCTCAAGGGTCTGATGCGGTAAGATCAATGAGAAGATTAATACCTTTTAATAATCTTTTGTATGTAGATTGGCTTTTTGATAGACTTCAACGTAATTTACAGTTAAGTATAGATAGACCACCAAGTGTGATGTAAGGAAAGTATAATGGCTCATATAGCAATAGGTTCTGTTGCAACCTCAATAACGTATACTGCGACTGCTAGCCAGACAGCGTTTACGATACCTTTTGAATATTTTGATAGCGGTGATATTGACGTTTATCAAAACGGCACAAAAAAAACTATTACAACTCATTACACCATTACTAATAATACTACTTATAGCGGTGGTTTCCAAGGCGGTACTGTTACTCTCGGAACTGGTGCTACAGTTAATGATAAAATTACTATTGAATTAAATATGGATGCTACAAGGGCTACAGACTTTGCTACTTCTGGCCCATTTAATATCGACACCTTAAATACTTGGATTGACAAAGTAATGGTGTTGTTAAAGCAAGCGTTTACTAGAATAGATCGTAAGATAGGCAGAGCCGCTACAGATACCAGCAGTTATTCTCTTGATTTACCTACTGGTGTTACTAGCACAGCTAAAACATTACTCGTAGGAACAAGCGGTCTTTCTCTAGGGCCGACTTCTACGGATATTTCTGGTGCAAACACTTCCGCAACAAACGCGGCGGCAAGTGCTTCGTCGGCGGCTTCCAGCGCAACCTCGGCAAGTTCCAGCGCAACGGCGGCCGCGGCTTCTGCCTCAACTGCCGCCGCTAGTGCAACTGGGTGGGGCGCAGATGTTATCGCTTCGCAAACTCAAGCAGAAACCGGGACAGATAATGAAAAAGGTATGACACCTTTAAGAGTTAAGCAGTCTATAACAGCAAATTCGGGTCAAGCGTCCAATGCTGTATTTTATGGATTCAAAAAAAATGCTAGCACCTTGCAGTTAGATCGTAGTACAGTGGGTGCATCAGGCGAAGCATTTACAGATTCGGCTTATGATGATACTTTATTCGCGGCTCATGGGGCAACATTCGCGATCAATGCCTCTGGGCATCTTATAATAACAGTACCTTGATCGCATATTATGAAGGAGTAAAACATGGCTACTTTAGACGTAGGCAAGATTAAGTTTACTTGGAGAGGAGCGTATTCAGCGTCTACCGCCTACGTTGTAGATGATGTTGTTTCTCATACAGGTTCTAGTTGGGTTTGTATTCAAAATGGTACAGGCCAAACCCCTGCTGGTGGCAGTTCTTTCTGGCAAGTTATGGCAGAAGGTATTACCACCTTAACTACAAGGGGTGATTTATTAACAAGAAGTGCATCTGCAAATACTAGACTAGCTATAGGTTCTTCTGGTCAAGTATTAAAAGCTGGCGCAAGTGATGTTGAGTGGGCAACAAGTTCTGGGTATGAAGGTTTTGTTCCTTTGGGAACAAATGTTCCATTATATGCAGACAGTGATGATGGCACAACTCATGGTGAAGGTGGTAAATACCCTTGGTTTGCTGACTATGGTAATAGTTGGGTTCCTTATGATGGTATGCCTAATGGTGCTTGTGGCCCAGTAAAGCGAGATCGAAACAGTCAATACGCTTATAGTGTAGGTGTTGGGTTTTGGTATTTAAATACCAACCACGAACCAGTGTATCGTGGCTATGATTCTTACGCGGCTCATGGAGCAGGAACTACAGAAGATAATGGTGCCGCCGTAATTAACGCTAATATTTCTACAGAATTTGGTGGTCTTCGTGCTGGAGATTACCCTGTAAGAATATGGTATAACGATGGCAATGCTTGGTTCCTTACAAATGAAGGTGATATATTTGTTAGGGGTGAAAACCAGTATGGTCAGTTAGGGCTTGGAGATACAACAGATAGATGGCTTTGGGTTCGCAATCCTTATCTTGGGCCTGATGCTACTGTTTCTAGTACAGCTTGTACTGTATCTGCTTTTACTGTTTCACTTGGATATGGATATACTGGCATACCTTTTATGACTTGCTTTGCTATTGATAGCTCAAAGAGAGTTCACTCTTGGGGTTACAATGTTCAAGGTCAAGCTGGACAAGGTTCTACTTCTAACATAACTGAGCCAACTCATATATCTAGTTTGTCTAATATAATACAAATTAGTGCTGGAGTAAGAGACACCTACTTTGTCGATACTTCTGGTAATATGACTTACACTGGTAATAATACTAGTGGGTTAGGTGAAGGATCTACTAGAACAACACCCACTGCTGTTAGTGGTGTTAGTGCTGTTAGCCAAGTTCTTTGTGCTTCTGGTACTTACTCCTCAACATACAGTGCAGTTGCCTATGCTATTAAAACTGATGGTGATATGTTTGCTATCGGGGAAAATAGTGCTGGTCAATTAGGGGATGGAACAACTACTGACAGAGCCGCTTGGCAAGATGTTGGTGGAGCAACCACCTTTAGTGCTGTTCATCAATCTGGTCAGGGTGCTTATCATGCTGGTTGTGCAATCGGTGGTACTCCCGGTAATGGTAATTCCACGATCTATTTAACAGGTTACAATGGTGGTGGAGTTTTAATGCAAGGCAATACAACTAATTTGTCTGCATGGACTCAACCCGGAACTGGGGTATTTGGTACAGATATCGCTGTAAGTGTAACTAGTGCAAATAAAACACTGACTAAATCTGAACTAACATTTCCTAGAACGACTATTTCTAAGGTATTCCCTGCTAGGTTTGCCGCCGCAAATAATGCGTTCTTTTTTGTGGATAGTTTAGGTAGACTCTGGACTTCTGGTTATCATCTAAATACAAACGATCATCAGGTAGATATGGCCGCTACTAGTTTTACTAACGCTTTTCCTATGCCTGTATCGTGGTCGCATAGTAGGGCATCTGGTAGTTCTTATATCGGTAAAACAGAATCTACTATTGAGGATATTGTAAACTTTGGTAATATTGATAGTAGTGCATTACCTATGACTATCTTAAGAGCATCCGATGGAAAAATGTTTTTCTTGGGTGACAACACCAACAGTCAGATGGGCATGGGAACTACTACTGATAGAGTTCAATTTGTTTCAATGCATCCCGGAGGTTAGGAGAATAACATGGGTTACAAATTATATAAGTCAGACGTTAAGGTAGGGGAACTTGACCAGCCAAAAGTATACGCTGGTACTATGTCTCCACCTAAATGGCACTCGTCTAGTGTTTATGCCAGTCTTGATGAGGAGTATGTAAAACTTTTAATCAAGCTGAATCCTGATGCTAACATTGTTAAGGGTGATGCCGACAGTGTTAAAGCTGTTCAAGCGATTTTAAAACCTCACACTGATTCACAGAAAAGAAGAAAAATTCGAGAAAAGTATTCAGTAGAGGAGGAACTAAAAGCGTTGCGTACAGAAGATAAGACTGTAAAGGACGATATAGCATCTATTATTAAAGCGGTAGATACGGAACGTGATGCGTTGTTAGACGTAAGCTAATGTTTTATGCTGTCGTTTTGCTGGCTGGAATGGGGTTCCCTATGGTTCAGATAAACGACACTAAGGGGCCGTACTCCGATATTCCTACTTGCTATTTGCGCGGATCAGAGATAATAAGGCAATCAGTTACCGAAGGTAATTTGTTTCTTATCTCTGCTACGGCGTTATGTATTCCCGAAGAACAGAGAAAAGAAGAACAAGAGGAGAAGCCTTTAAAGGAGAAGGGAATAGACTCGTAACAAGGAGTGCTTTATGAACGAAAAAAATATCGAACCTGTTTTACCCACCTTTCCAGATAATAGTTTAGAGGCTGAAGAAATACTAGATCATATGGGGCGCAGTTTTCGTCAGCGTCTTAAAAGGGAAGATGCCCTTAGATGGTTTAAAGTTAAGTTCAAAGAGAACAAAGCTATTGGCCTCACCTTTGTAGGCGATCCGCACCTTGGTAGTAATTCCTGTAATATTGATTTGTTAAGACAAGATGTCAAGATTATGGCAGAGACAGAGGGTGTGTCATGCGTAAATCTTGGTGACACAGTTGATGGTTGGGGCGGCAGGCTTATCCGTTTATATGCAGAGAATGATGTTTCCCGTGAAACAGAACAGAAGTTAGCTAAGTGGTTCTTAGAAGATGCTGAAGTACCTTGGCGTGTATGGTTGATGGGAAACCATGATGCTATGGGAGACTTCAATGTTTATTTAAAAGCTATCAATGCTGAGAAGATACCTATGCTAGATTGGCAAGCTAGGTTTAAAGTTTGTTTTCCTAACAAGACTGAAATCAAGATCGACTGCGCCCATAACCATAAGGGTACTAGTATTTATAATCCCTTGCATGGTCAGAAGCGAGCCGCATTATGGAATGAACACGCAGACATTTATATTGCTGGACACCACCATAACTGGGGTATTACAATCGAGGAGTTAGAAGATGGTCGTGTCGTTAATTTAGCCAGAGCAAGGGGCTATAAATGGCACGATTCTTTTAGCACAACTCACGGCTTTAATACTAAGTTGTATGGAGCTAGCATCATGTTTGTAATCGATCCCAACGAGGTTGTACCAACTCGTAGAGTAAAACCTTTTGCGGATTTAGCTGAAGGAGCAGAGTATTTAAAATGGAAACGCCAAATAGGAAACCGATCGTGACAACAAGAACTAATAACTTTCATTTTTCTATTAGCTTTGATCCTAGCTCTGGCGCACCTTGTGAGTTTTTCATTACTGGTAGAGGAAAGGTTGGACAACAGCTTGATATTGAGTTAAGGGATTTATCAGTATTGGCTTGTAAAATAATGCAGGGTGAGAAATGAGTACTTGGGATTATCAGTTTTTTGATGAGTCGGAATTTGTTTGTGGGTGCTGTGGCGAACACAACATGGATCATGAGTTTATGAAAAAGCTCGTTAATTTGCGCCGAGCTTTTTCAAAACCCATGATAATTACCAGTGGTTATCGCTGTATTATCCACAATGGTAATGTTGGTGGGTCTAGGCATAGCCCACATATGGAAGGTGTGGCTTGTGATGTTAAGGTTGTGGGTGGTGATGCTTTAAGGTTTGTAAGTCATGCAGAATTTTGTGGGTTTAAAGGTATTGGTGTTAAACAAAGCGGTGATTGGGGAAGTAGGTTTATTCATGTTGATACTGCTGAATCTACTAAGGACAGAAATCGCCCTTGGCTATGGAGTTATTAATGTTAGGTATTGCTGAATCAGTTATTGGAGTGGCCGGGAAAGTTCTGGATAAGTTTGTTGAGGATAAGGATTTAAAAACCAAACTATCCCACGAATTAAAAACGCAGATCGTATCGTTGGATCTGGCTCAAGCTCAAACGAATCTGGAGCAAAGCAAGCACTCATCTATCTTCGTTGCCGGGGCTAGACCGGCCATCATGTGGATATGTGCTTTCGGCTTGGCGTGGCAATTTGTATTACAGCCCGTAGCAGTTTGGGGTATTGCACTAAGCGGTGCAGATTTAGTTCTTCCTATTATTCAGACAGAAGGACTTATGAGTTTAACACTTGCGCTTCTAGGATTAGGTTCGATGAGAACCGCAGAAAAATGGAAGGGCGTTCAGCGTAACAATATGAGAAAATGATGGAGTTAGGCCCACGAGAATTGATGACCTTTGGCGTGGCTATTGCTACATTAGCAACTACATGGGGTGTATTAAAAGCTACTATCAAAACCTTAACTGATAAACTTGAAGATGTTAAGTTAGAGTTAATGGATTTAAATACACGGATGGATAAGGTAGAAGCTAAACAAGCGGTAGCTTTGCAATCAATTAATACTATGAGTAAGGATATTCTGTCTCCTCAAATACTAAGAGAACAGGCTGAACGTGATGGTAAGATCCAACAGCGTCTTACTTCTTTAGAGCATATACAAGATAAGATACTTGCCATGCATAATGGTAAACATCCTAAACCAGAATAGTTATTTAACATAGTAAGATACCATACCATCTACAAGTAATGCGAATGATACAGCATTGATAATAAGTAATGCTCTATCGTTCCAGAACATTGCAACTATAAACCACCCAAGCATACCAATAGCATGGAAGAAAAGATTGTATGGGTATATATTATTACTTGTTAGTATTACAGCTACGACAAGTATAATAGAAGCCATCCATTTAATGTACCAATCTATAGTATGAATTGGTGTTTGTTTAGTTAGTTTATTTTCATTCATAGTGTTTTCTTTGTAATAGATTTTAAGGCTCTCTGGTGAAGTAGCGGCAACTACTTGCCGCTGTGACACCAGCCCCCACAGAGATGCCTCCCTGTGAGCCTTAAAACCTTGCTATAGGAGATTTAAATTTAGGGGGTAATACATATAATTGTTCGTAAGGGCACTCCTTTATACCACATGGGAATGTACAATCCATTGGTCGGCTGTGTTTATAGGTATTTATTTTACACCTTGTACATTTTCCTGTCTTTAAATTATTTAATAGTTTTCTTTTGTGAGTATCTTGTCCCTTGATTTTAGTTTTGTGTTTGTACTTTTCATAAGCCATTGCATTTTCTCCTGTTTAAATTGTGGGAGTTGATAACCTTAACCCATTACTATGTCGATGACAAAAGTAGTCCGAGGCTATAGCAGGTTATCTATTTCTTCTGACGCTCCCACTCGCCTGTCAAGGAATGGACTACTTGATTCAAATAATTGTAGTTGTCCCGGTGATGGGTTCTTTAAATAATTTAAAAGTTCTAGTGCTTCTTTCCCCTGTTGGTAGTTGTGGTCTACCCAGTGATCCACCTTTCTTACTGCGTGGTTTATAGTTGATTGGTCGCGATCAAATATCTTTCCGATTTCTGTGAAACTGTATGGTGTTAATTTTCTATAACACCATACAGCTATCTGTCTTTGCTTTGCTAGATTAGCATTACGTCTTCTTGCTTTAAAATCTAGTAGCTCGATATCCCAGTAGTCGCAAATGATTCCGATGATAGTACCATTAGTATGGTATTTGGTCATCTCTTGCTAACTCCTGTCTCGCTACTGATTCGTGATGAGGTGCGCCACCACCGCCGTTGCTACGATTTGAGTCTACATCGTAGCAATTAATCCAGCCAGTAAATTCTTCACCGACTGGAATAGAATCCAGCTTAACTACAAGACTACCATCGTCACGCTCGAATAAACTACCGCAATTAACATAGCGGTTTTTTTCTTCGTTAGCTTCGTTGGTATACTTGCCCATTGTAGCTGATAAGTTCTTGATTTTCTTCATTAAAATAATACCTATGTAGTTGAAGTTGACTCGATTGTTAATCTATTTCTTGCGTTTGCATAAGCAACTCGCAAGTCGTTAGCTTTGGAAGGATACTTGTCTTCCAATTTGCCAACAAATCCGGCATCGAGTTTACCGAAATCTTTTAATTGTTCAAGTGTTTCTATCTTTCCGTATTTCTTTTTTATATCTTCGATGCGATTAATGTCAGCTTGCGGTGGTATAGGTTCGTTCTTTACCGCAAACTTGTGGTTCATTTCAGCAACGTATTTGTTGTCGTCAAACTTACCTAAGAATACATCTGCATTGAAGCCAAGATATGAAAGGCATTTAGTTATGGCATCTGTTTGTGCTTTCTTAAAGCAGTCGGTATCTTTCTTTTTTTCTGCTCTATCTATGTATAGTCCAGCTTGCCCCCATTGTTCTATGTACTGCTCAGGCTTGCCATGCCATACCCTTACAAGTATAGCCACTTCATTAGTGGGGGTGTATTCTACTCGTACTGATTCCCAACCCCAGTCTTTGCCAGCAGGCCCGAATACTTTAGTGGCCTCGTATATCTGGGAGTAAGGATCAATCGCTGTAAATGTTCTACCAAGTGAAACAGGCTTGGTATTGTTGGGATCAGTTTCACATACCTTCTCCCATATAGACAGATTGTTTTTATCAGGCATCTAACTCTCCTTTAAGTTTTTTGATACGAAAGAATCCATTGTACTGTGGGTAATCCATCATGAATAATCTTGCGTAATAAGGCGCATGATTATTATTTATTTTAAATCCATCGTTACCTTTAACGATTGCTGTTTCCCATCTCAATCTTTCTATGACTGACTTGGCTCCAAAGTTTTTAAAGCCAGCGTTAATTGCCTCGAATGTAAACTTGCAAAACAAATCGTATACATCTGGGTTCTGTCGGTGGAAGTCCCACCATATTTCTTTTAGGCTAACTGCCTTTACTTTTTCCCATTCCATATATAGTTCCATACTCATCTCCTATACTGATATGCCCCATGATTGATCGGGTATTTTTATTAGCTCACCATTTCTATCGTAAACAAGGTGGGGCATTGCGGTTATAGAAATTGTGCGCTTTAATTTCTCGTCACTAATTCTGTTCTCGTAATACACAGACAGTGGTGGTGATGGTGGCACTGGTGGTAGTGGTTCAATCATCTTGTTTTTCCCCCACAAACTCTTGCAGAGACGTTAGAGGGAACCAATGTCGGCTCGAATTTGAAAATCGCACCGATTTGATCGTGCCTTTTTCCATTGCTCTCTTGAGTCTGGTGGTACAGGTTTTTCCAGACTTGTTCCACAAATACTCACTCGCCTCTTTCATGGTTAAAAGCCGTGGCAGATTTTCTTTGTCATTTGTTGAAGTCATTTTTCTTCTCCTCTGAATTTGCGTATGGTTTCTTTGTAAGATTCCAATATGGATAGCGA
>VTLG01007874.1_pt1 | contig 24370 bp, 39 predicted proteins | sample 4694571 | NCBI WGS metagenome assembly VTLG01 (sample SAMN12604809, study PRJNA352737) | marine metagenome | biome: ENVO:00000447; feature: ENVO:00000209|ENVO:00000569|ENVO:01000036; material: ENVO:00002151; isolation source: viral sequences binned using virsorter ...
CTTTAGATTTTGTATATGCAAAACTATAGCAAATTAGTGGGGAACTAGATATAGATATGGCAAGACCAAAGAAACCAACAAAAATAAAAGAGCTGCAAGGCACTCTCCAACCTTGTCGACAAATCCCCAACGAGATGCAAGTTGCTGAGGTTGTTGAGTTGCCAGCCGCTCCAAGTTATTTTGATGAGTTTGCTCAGAAGGAGTGGGATGTCACAACTATCGAACTATCAAGAATCAAAATGCTTCACATTGTTGACCTATCTATTTTATCTGCTTACTGTTTTGAAATTGGAACTTATCATCGTATCATGAATGAGATGGGGGGAAAGTTTACGGAGCGCACTTATGATAAAGATGGCAAATTGAGGGCTTCAAAGATTGCGCCACAATACAAGATCGCTCAAGCGGCTCTGCAAAATGCAATGAAAATTGCTGCGCAATTTGGATTCACTCCAAGCTCAAGAGCTTCACTCAGTATGCCTGACCAAGAAGAAGAAAAAACTGATGACTTTAATTTCTTTGGATAATGGAACTAAAGGAATGTGATAAGTTTTATTTTGATGAAGCTGCTGCTGATAGGGTGGTGGCTTTTGTTGAAAGACACATCAAGCACATCAAAGGAGAAAAGGGAGGACAGCCATTTCTACTAGAGCCATTTCAAAAAAAGATAGTTCGAGATTTGTTCGGTTGGAAATACCGAGAAACAAACCTCAGAAGATTTAGAACAGCTTACATTTGCCTTCCAAGAAAGAACGGAAAGTCGACTCTTATTTCTGCAATCGCTTTGTATATGCTGTGCGCTGATGGTGAGCCATCGGCTGAATGTTATGTTGCAGCTGGGGATAGACAGCAAAGTGGTATCATCTTCGAGGTGGCTTCTTCAATGGTGCGTTCAGATAGCCAACTCAACAAGAATTTAAAAGTATTTAAAAGCTCTGTAATACACGAAAAAAGCAATTCAGCATTCAAAGCTATTAGTGCTGAAGCTAGTACCAAGATGGGATTCAACGCTTCGTTCGTTTGTATGGATGAGTTCTTTGTTCAGAAAGATGCACAGCTTTGGGATGCTCTTACAACTTCGGTAGGTGCTAGAAGGCAACCTTTGACAATCGCAATCACTACTGCTGGTTACAATCGTGAATCTATTTGCTACAAGACTGAAGAATATGGTCGAAAAGTTTCAGAGGGTGTCATTGATGATTCAAGTTTTTATTATGTGAAATTTGCCTGTCCTATGGATGTGGAATGGGATAGTGAAGAAGCATTGAGGTTAGCAAACCCAGCTCTTGAAAGTGGGGTTGTAAAACTTGACTATCTAAAAAGAGAGCAAGAAAAAGCTGTTAAAATGCCAAGCTACGAGAACACGTTCCGTATGCTCCATTTGAATCAATGGATGTCATCTGCTAGTAAGTGGCTGAGTGATGTGCAATGGATGGAGTGCAATTTTGAAGAAGTTACACTTGAGCAATTCAAAGGTCAACGAGTTTGGTGTGGTCTTGACCTTGCATCAGTCCGAGATGTTTCCTGTCTTGTCTTGTTAGCAGAGATAGATGAGAAGCTCGTTTGTTTGCCATACTTTTGGACACCTAAAGAAACAGCATTTGTGAGAAGCCGAAGGGATGGAGTTGATTATATTGGTTGGGAAAAGGAGAATCTAATGGAACTTACTGAGGGCGATGTCACCGATTACAACTACATTAAAGAAAGAATCAAAGAAATTGCCGAAGTTGTAAACATACAAGAGATTGCCTACGACCGTTGGAATAGCTCCCAGCTTGTAATCGACCTTGTAAACGATGGGCTTCCAATGATTCCATTTGGTCAAGGGTTTGCTTCAATGAGCGCACCTACAAAAGAACTAGAAAAGATTGTGCTTGCTAAAGAATTGAATCACGGAGGGAACAAAGTTCTCAGATGGATGTGTTCAAATTTAGCAATGAAAACTGATCCAGCAGGCAATATCAAAATGGACAAATCAAAGTCAAGCGAAAAGATAGACGGAATGATTTCTCTTGTCATGGCTTTGGGTTCTTATATGAACGGAAATACTACGGAAGAAAACCCTTATGATGATAGGGGTTTCGTGTTTATTTAGGGAAGTGTTTTGTATCTTTGTAGTATAGTTTCAATTTATGGGTTTATTTGATTTCCTCCGTTTTGAGAAAAGAGATAACGGAAACACTTTTTTGAAAGTCAACTCTCCACTATTTGGCGCAAATGCTGGAGTCGCTGTTGACAAAAACTCTGCACTTTCTTTCTCGGCTGTTCTAGCTTGTGTTCGAGTTATCTCTGAGAGCATCGGATCACTACCGATACACACTTACAAAGTTGAAGAGGATGGAGATAGAAAGATGGACAAAGCGCATCCTGTTTCAAAACTGATTCAAAGACCAAACCAATATCAAACGACTTACAACTTCTTTTCGGTAGCAATGACAAACTTGTTGCTTGAAGGAAATTGTTATTTCTTAATTGAAAGAGATGGAAGCGCAAGACCAACTGGTTTGATTTATTTGAATCCTGACAAGGTAGATGTGATTCCTTTTGAGGGTAATCTATTCTATCAGCACGCTGACTTTGAGCAACCAATTGCACAAACTGACATCCTCCATTTTATGGGTACAGGGTTTGATGGTAAAAAAGGAAAGTCAGTTCTTAAAATGCAACAAGACACAATCGGACTTTCTTTAGGTGCTAACATAACTGCAGCGACATACTTTGGACAATCTGCTCAAGTGGCTGGAGTCTTAAAGACTGAACACAAACTGACTGACGAACAAATACAACGCTTGAGAAACTCTTGGAACTCAAGACATCAAGGTCCTTACAATTCAAACAAGACTGCAATCTTAGAGCAAGGGATGGACTTCAAACCTATTTCTATTAGTGCAAATGATAAGCAGTTGCTACAATCAAGACAGTTTCAAGTTGAGGAGATAGCGAGAATATTTAGAACCCCACTTTCATTGATAGGACACTTAGAGAAGTCAGCAAATCACAACTCAATCGAACAATTATCAACTGACTTTGTTCGCTTTACTTTGACTCCTTACTTAGTACAGCTAGAACAAGAGATGAACATTAAGCTATTTAGAGATAATGAGTTTGGAGAGTACGAAGTTAAGTTTGACACAAAAGGATTATTGAGAGGAGATAGCAATGCAAGAGCTACTTATTATCGTGAGATGATGCAAATAGGTGCTTTGTCAATCAACGAAGTAAGACAAGCAGAGCAATTAAATAGAATCGGAGATGAAGGTGATGTTCACTATTTCCCTTTAAATTTTGCACCTATAGGAACAACACAAGAAAGCAATGACTAATTTTCCAACAAAAGGAGAAGATAAAAAGATTAGTCTTAGAAATTCAAATCACCCTCAGTTTGATTTTGATTTTGCTTCTAATGTAAAAGAACAAACTCCAGAGATTTGGAAAGCTGGAGGAAACATAAGAGGAAATGAAGCTTTTAAGCTTTGGGATAGAGCAAGAGATGGTGATGACAGTCCTAGTGTTTTAGAGTGGATAAAAGAAAGAGAAGCTTGGATTGCTAGACATTTTGAAGATGGAAAGCAGTTTGAAGGGGACACCGAACCGAACTTATCAAACATCGGTGGTGTTGTAGCTCAAATGAAGTGGGGAACGATTGGAGTTCTAGGAGAGCAAGGAATGAAGGATGTTATTCTAGAAATGACAAAAAAGCTAGAGGGTAAAAAAGAAGAAAAGCAGTTGAACGAAACTGTAATGAAAGCCCTTGAAAATAAAGTTGAAGAACACAACGAAGAAGTAAAGGATTTAGATGTTGACTGGAATCCAAGAGTAACACTAAACACTTTAGTTGAAGTAATGGAAAGAGGGATTGGAGCTTATAAGACAAACCCTCAAAGTGTTAGACCAAATGTAGGAAGTCCAGAGCAGTGGGGATATGCCAGAGTGAACTCTTTTCTTTTCGCATTAAGAAAAGGAAGGTTTCAAGGCGGCAAACACGATACTGATTTGCTTCCAAATAACCATCCAGTTAAAAAGGAAATGGAGGAAAAGAAACAAGTTTTTATTGTGATGGGTGCTTCTTGTAGCGGCAAGAGTACCTATGTGAGGAACAATGCTAACGATAAGGATTTAGTTTTTGATTTTGACACTATACATCAAGCAATCAGTAACAATCCAAGTCACATTCATATTGACAATTTGAAGAGATATGTTTTTGATGTTAGAGATGCGCTTTATGATAGACTTAAAAAAGACAAAACCACAAATGCTTGGATAATAAATTCAAGCCCTTTGAAACAAGTTAGAAAGCAACTTGTTGAAGAATTAGATGCTAGAATCATTTATATTCAACGATCAAAAGAGGAATGCTTAAGAGTAGCAGAACAAGAAAGACCAACTGAATGGAAAGGATATATTGAAAACTATTTTGAAAGGTTTGAAGGATTTGATGATGATGAAGAAATTACAATTGTAACTATGGAAGAAAACAAAGAAATCACTTTGAGTGAAAAAAGACACATTCAAAAGATTGAAGAAACTGAAGATTCAATCATTGTTTATTACGGAAAGTCAGAGAAAGACGTTCCAATGGAAGATGATATGATGGAAGAAACTCCAATGGAAGAAAACGATCACATTGAAGGACACGAAGAAGATGAAAAAGAAACTATCTATTCTCGTTCAAATCCAAACGCTGAAGTTCGCACATTCACAATAGAGAATCTAGAATTTAGAGCTGAAGAAGATAACAATGTTGTGGTCGGTTACGGTAGTGTTTTCAATTCTATGTCTAATGATTTAGGGGGTTTTAGAGAAGTTATTGCGCCAACTGCTTTTGAAGGAAGACTTGAGGATGATGTGCGATTCTTATTCAATCACGATCCTAATATGTTACTAGCTAGAAGTACGAATGGAACTTTGAAAATGTCAGTTGATAAGGTTGGATTGAGATATGAAGCTCAAATTCCAGACACTTCAACTGGTCGTGATGTTTTGACTTTATTAAGAAACAACACACTTAATCAAAACAGCTTTGCATTTGTTGTTGAGGATGATTCTTGGGAGGTTCAAGATGGTATGAATATCAGAACTATTAACAAGGTATCTATGCTTGCGGATATTAGCTTAGTGTCGTACCCAGCATATAATGAAGCTAAGACTGTTGCACTTCGTTCTATGGAAGAATGGAAACAACAAGAAGAAGAAAAGGTGATGAAAGAGAACCTTGAAAAAGAGAAGGAAGAAAGAGAGAAGGAAGATATGGATTTAACTAAACGCTCTCTCGCTGAGTTGCGTTTGTCAATCATAAACAAAAAGTAATTTTAATTTTTAAAACTGAAAAAAAAGATGAAAACATCTAAATTTTACACGGAGGAACGCTCTTCTGCAGTTGAGAAAATGGAAGCAATTGTCGACTCAGCGAAGGTTGAAGGTCGTGAGCTTTCTGATTCAGAAACTAAAGAATTCGATTCTCTAAACGAAAAAGCTAACTCTTTAGAGGGTATGGCTAAAAGAGCTGCTTCATTTGAAGCATTACAAGCAAACAAAGCTGCTAAATCAGAACCAATTACTGAAGAAAACACTCCGAAAGAAATTCGTGAGTATTCTTTTCAAGAAGCTATGAGCGCTGCTTACTCTGGTCGTTTGGAAGGTCTTGTTAAAGAGATGGACCAAGAAGCTAGAAACGAAGCTCGTTACACTGGACAGTCGTTCAAAGGTATCGCTATCCCTTCAAGCGTGTTGACTCGTGCTGCTGTTGGTACTGCTGCTGGAAACGCTACTGAAGTAATGGCTTGGACTGACCAATTAGAGGCAAACTTAGTTTTGGCTTCTGCTGGTGCTAACTTTTACTCAGGAGTTAACAACATGAAGTTTCCTGTATTTAGTGCAATCAACTCTGGATTCGTTCCTGAAGCTGGTGGCTCTGCTCCTGCTGCTAACGGTACTGCTTCGGGTGTTACTTTAAGCCCAAAGAAACTTATTTCTATCGTGAATGTTTCTGCTGAAGCTTTAGTTCAAAATGCTGGAATCGAAGCTGCACTTCGTAGAAATATGGCTGCTTCAGTTGCTTCTACATTAGAGAATGCTTTACTAGACACAAGTGATGTATCAAACGCTCCAGCTTCTATCTTTGCTGATGCTGGTGCTGGTTCAACTGGTGCTGTTTCTGCTGCTTCTTTGACTGCTCTTGAAACTACTGTTTTGACTGCTGGTGTTCAATTAGAAGGAGCTAGAATGGCTTACTTAATGGACTTAGATGCTTATGCTGCTGTTAAAAACGCAGTACAAGTTACTGGTGTATCTGCTTTATATGACAATAGGGATAAGACTGCAAACGGATATTTCACTTTCGTTTCAGCTAATGTTGCTGCTTCAGGAGCTTCAGGAAAAGAACACGCTCTTTTCGGAGATTTCTCAAAAGTTCACATTGCTCAGTTTGGCGGGCTTGATATTTTAGTGGATCCATATACTGACGGTGGAATCGGACAAACTAGAATGATTGTAACTTCTTTAGTTGATGGTGATGCAGTTCAAAATGACTCTGCTTTCGCTACATTGATTGAAGCATAATTGATTTAAATACTGGAGGAGGGTTTCGGCTCTCCTCCATTTTTACCAACAAAAGACATGATTACAAACACTGATTTAGGTATTTCAATTACGACAGGTTACGGAAAGTTGAGGTTAAAAACAGCTCCAACACTTACTCCCGTATCAGTTGCAGAAGCAAAAACACATTTAAGAATTGACAGCTCGTTTACTGCTGATGATACTTATATTGGAACGCTTATTGATGTGGCTACTTTTGCTGCTGAGAATTACACTAATTTGTGGCTAATGGAGCAGTCTTGGTATTTAGAACTCGATTCTTTTCCAGACTACTTCAATTTATTAAGGGGACAAAATAGGTCACTGACTATCAACTCCATCACCTATTCTGATGCTGACAATGCTAGTCAAACTTTAGCTGCTGCTAACTATTTTGGAGATGGTAGTATTAAACCAGCAAGAATCTACTTTGCACCTGATGCAACTATTCCAAGCACTTACGACAAGCCAAATGCGGTTGTTGTTGATTTCACAGTTGGCTATGGTGCGGCTTCTCAAGTTCCAGCACCTATCAAACAAGCTATTCTTTTGATGGTTGGAACTTATTACGAAACAAGACAAACAGTAAGTGATAGAACTTACAAAGAAATTCCACAATCAGCAGAGTTTCTTTTAATGCCTTATAGAGTGCAAGGATAATGAACATAGGAAAACTAGATAGATTGGTAACAATAAAACAAGGAACATTTGCTGCTGATGCTTATGGTGAAAGGATAAGAACCACTAGCGATCTAGCAAGTGTTTGGGCGAGGTTTGAGTTTCAAAAGGGAAAAGCTGGTTTTGAAGCAGACACTTTTATTGGAGAAAGTCCAGCTAAAGTGACGATAAGATATAGGAGTGACATACAAATCTCTCCAAAGAACTTTATCTATTACAACTCCAAAGAGTGGTGGATTCGTTCCATTCAAGAGATAGGAAGAAAAGAAGGATTGTTGTTGATGGTAGAAGAAAAAACAACGGATGCGGAATGATAAAACTCGAAGTTGACGAAAAAGAATTGCGCCAAATCCAAAAGGACTTGGATAAACTACTGCCTTTTGATAGAGGTACTAAAACCATTGTGCGCCAAGCAATGAGAAAAGCATTGAAGCCAGCAGTCAAAAAATTAAAATCGTTCTATAAAAAACACAAAGACTCTGGAGATTTGCACAAGTCAATCGGTGCTTTTAACATAAAAACTGCAAGAAGCCAGCCGCCAATTGTTGGTGTTGGTCCACGCAAAACATCAGCTGGAAAACAAGAGGGGGATAAGCTTCCAACTGGATATATGTACTACATTGAGTACGGAAAAGGAGGAGAAAGTGGAGAAAGATATTTGGATAAGACCGTCAAAGCTGTGGGACAACAGGTGGCAAACTCAATTCTTCCAAGTTTGAGAAGTATTATTGACCGAAGATTTAAAAAGAAAGGATTGTAATGGCTGTAGGAAAAGCAATATATGAAATACTTGCAAATGACAGTGATGTTGCTGCTATTGTTGCAACGAGAATCTTTCCTCAAAAGGTTGAGTTCACTGAAAGAATGCCAGCGATTACATATTTTGTAATTGATACAACTCCAAACAATACAAAGAACGGTGTTTCAACTTATGACTATGTGAGGTGTCAAATCACAGGATTTGGAACGAGTTATTCACAGGCGCAAGATTTAGCCGCTAAAATACGAACTGCTTTAGATTATGTTTCTGGAACTTACGCTGGAGTAGTTGTTGACAAGATATTTTTTGAAAGTTCCGATGACCTTTACGATGATAATTTTGGAGAAAAAGGGATTCACTATGTAGCAATGGACTTTCGATTTAATATAAATAGATAAGAAATGAAAGTAAAAATTAAAAAAGACTGTGAATTTAGAGGTGTCGAATATAAAAAAGGCAAAGTTTACACAGTCGAAGGAAAAGCATACCGAGTTTTGAAAATATGGGATGCCATAGCAAAACCGACAAACGAATCTAAAGAGAAGGAAGTTCAAAAAGAATCAGCACCTTCCGTAGATGACAATTAATTACTAACTATTTAAGCTAAAAAAATTATGGCTATTTTTAATGGAACAGACCTAGTTTTGAAATTACAAGCTGCTCAAGGTGCTGCTGATGAATTCAAACTACTTCACTCAACAAGCTGCTCTTTGTCAATGAATGTTGATACAATTGACATAAGCACAAAAGACTCTGCTGGTTTTAGAGAGTTATTAGGAGGACAAAAATCATTCTCTCTTTCTGCTGATGGATTGATGGACTTCTTAGATACTGCTTCTACTACTGATCCAGAGGAATTATTTAATAACATGATGAATAGAACTTCGGTGACGTTCACCTTTGCTCTTGATGTTCAAGCTGGACACAAGTACACTGGAAGTGGATTTATCACTTCATTAGAGGTTACTGGAGGTGTAGAAGATGCACCGACTTACTCAGTAAGTATAGAAGGAACAGGAGCAATCTTGAATCCTACTGTTTAATCTATTTCGTTGGTGGGGAAGGGCTTCGGCTCTCCTCACTAACTTAACTTTAATACCAACGAAAAATGTTTGAAGTAGTAATACTTGACGGAAAAGACTATCCGATTAGATTCGGAATGAACGCTCTTAGAATTTATTGTAAGCAAACGAATAGAAGTTTGCAAGACCTTGACAAGTTAGGTCATAACATGGGACTGGATGATGCTTGTCATCTCATCTTAGCTGGATTGCAAGATGGCGCAAGAGTTGCTGGAAAGGATTTTGATTTAACAATTGAAGAAATTGCAGATATTTTAGATGAGGACTTTCAAGCACTGCAAAAGTGTTTTGATGTATTCGCTGAACAATTTTCTGCAAAATCCAAAGACGAGGGAAACGAAAAAGAGGTGAAAAAAACACCTCGAAGGAAAAAATAGACTGGGATGATTTGGAAGCCATTGCTTACGGTTTTGGCTTACTACCCAAAGAGTTTTGGAGCTTAACATTTCATGAATTCTTTCTATTGCAGAGGGGTCGAAATGAACAACTCCAAATAAAAGAAAGGTTCGAATGGGAGAGGACAAGATGGTTGGCTTGTTTAATTTTACAGCCACACAAAAAGAAAAATTCCAGACTCAATCCAACCGACTTGGTGAAGTTTGAATGGGAGAAAAAAGAGGAGAAAATGGATTTAGAAAAGCGTAAAAAAGCTGCTGAATATGCGGTTAAAAAGTACAAAATCGAGATTCCAAAAAAGAAAGAAAAAGACTTATAAAATAGAAATATAATGGCTGGGAAAACATTAAGCTTCTTTTTAAAACTAAACGACAAAGACTTTCAAAGTGGATTGAAAAAGTCAACTCGTTCTTTGCAAAAGTTTGGCTCGAATATGCAACGACTCGGGGATGATTTAACAAGAAACGTTTCTTTGCCTATTTTAGCTATTGGAGCTGGAGCTGTTAAAATGGCTAGTGATTTAGAAGAAACTGATTCAAAATTCAGAACTGTTTTTTCTTCTCTTGAAGAACAAGCTGTGAATACAGCAAAAGCTTTTCAAAAAGAGTTCGGTTTAGCAGAAGAAACAACAAAAAATCTTCTTGGTGCAACTGGTGATTTGTTGGTTGGCTTTGGTTTTAGTGAACAAGCTGCATTGGAACTATCTCAAAAAGTTAACAGCTTGTCGGTAGATTTAGCTTCTTTCACCAATTTCGAAGGAGGAGCTGCTGGAGCTTCTAGAGCATTGACAAAAGCATTAGTGGGTGAAACGGAATCGGCAAAAGCTTTAGGGATTGTAATAAGACAGGGAACAGCAGATTACAAAGCCAGAGTTGAACAAATAATGGCTGAGGAAAAAGTGAGTATTCTTCAAGCTAAAGCAATTGCTAACTTACAAATAGCTTATGAACAAAGTGGTAAGGCAATTGGGGACTATCAACGAACATCAGAAAGTTTAGCAAATCAAACAAGAAGACTTCAAGAATCTCTCAAAGATTTAGGTGGTCAATTTGGAAAAGATTTGATTCCAGTGGCTCAAAGCGCTATTAAAGTTGCAAACAAATTACTTTCTTCTTTAGCTAATATGACTCCAGAAACTAGAGAGAATGTTATTCAATATGGAGCTTTAGCTCTTGTTCTTGGTCCATTAATCGGAACATTTGGAAGGATTTTAAAAGTTGTTGCAAAATTAAGAGTTTTGTTTGTTGGTAAAATTGTTCCAGCAGTAACAGCTTTGTATAGAGCATTTAAGCTGTTAACTCCTCAAGGCAGAATTCTCAGTGTAGTTCTAGCAGGTGTTTCTATGGCTTTGCCAATATTGAGAGAAAAGTTTGGTTCAGCAAAAAAGGAAGTGGAGAACTTCAAAAACATGGTTTCAACTACTGGGGATATCATGGAAAAATCTCCTTTGTTTGATCCTAAAAATTTTGCAAAACCAAAAGAAAACATTGAAAAAACAACGGGTGCAGCAAAAAAATTATCCAAAACATTGGAAGAAGGCGCAAGTAATTTTGAAAGCGAGTGGTCTAAAGAAATGAAACTAGCTGAGGTTTTCGAGGATTTGGAAAAAATGGATATCGATACAGGTGTAATGTTTAAAGGACTGAAGTTTGAGAGTGTTGATGCGGTACGTGAATATCAAGAACTTCTTGAAGAGGAGTTTGATTTTGGAGAAGAAGAAGAAAATGTTGTCGATCCTTTTAATTACGAACAAGTCATTGCTAACTTCGATGCAATGCAGCAAAAAATGAAAGAAACGCAATCCACATTTCAGAGCGCATTTCACTCAATGGCGCAAAGTGCAGATGCTTCTTTTCAAGATATAGCTAATGGAGCTGCTAACGCTGCTAGACAGGTTATAAAAACACAAATTGCAGAAGCAACCGCTGCCTATGCTGCTAAGGTTTTTTCAAGTGTACCTTTTCCTTTTAACTTAGCTTTAGCTGCTGCTGCTGGTAGTGTTGTGGGTAGTTTATTCAATAAAATTATTCCTCCCTTTGCAGATGGTGGAATGGTTAGTGGAGCAACATTAGCAATGGTAGGTGAAGGAGCTGGAACAAGCGCAATCAATCCAGAGGTAATTGCACCACTCGACAAGTTACAAGGAATGATCGGAAATGCTGGTGGTCAAGTTGAGGTTGTTGGAAAAATAAGTGGAGCAGATATATTACTAGCAAGCGATAGAGCGCAAGGAAATAGAAAAAGAACAAGAGGTTACTAATGGCACTAAGTAGAACAGCAACTTTTCAAAACGATTTTGGAGTTTTTTACAAGGTCTATATTTACGACTCACTCCTTCCAGCAGATTCAACAAACACTTTTCAGCTTGGTGGCACTGGCTTTCAATTAACTTATCACGCAAAAGACAGGACTCGTTTCTCAGGTGTTATTGCTTCCAGTGTTAGTTTTGACATCATTCCAAGAGATAGCTCTGAAGAAACATTGATTGAAAACATTGCCTCTGCTGCTTATGGAAGATTTCAAGTTGTTATCAAAAAGTCATCTGATGATGTGACTTATGATCCTTATTGGGCTGGAAACCTTTTGAGTGATGTTGCAGCGAGAGAGAATCTATCTTTTCAAGCTGGAAAACAATCAACAATAACTGCAACGGATGGACTTGCTGAACTTGTTGATGTTGACTGGAATGATGGAAACACTTATGTTACTGGGACAACTTATAGACTCCTAGCAATACTTTTAAAGATTTTAAGAGATAACACGCTTTTAAATACTTCACAATACTGGGGTTCAACTGACAGCTTTATTTTTACTGTTTGTAATTGGTACACCTCTCAAATGCCTACACCAGCAGCAGACAAAGATCCTCTGCATTTTAGCGGTGTTAAACCTGAAGCATTCAATGAAGAAAAAGATGGTCAATTTGTTCCTATTAATGCTTTTGAAGTATTAGACAGGATTGCTAGAGCTTGGGGCGCAAGACTCTTTTTATCCAATGGAGTTTGGCAATTCGTTCAAGTGAATTCTTATGGTCAGACAAATCCTTATGGAAGAAACTATCGAAAAACCAACACAACACTAATTTCAAGCGGTACAGTGAGCAATGTGACCACAGGAGGAAATATTCTTGGAGGAGGAACATTTGACTCTTTACATCCTGTACAAACAGTAGAAATTTACTATGACTTTTTAAGTGACTATCAATTGATTCAAGATAGCATTGTTGTTTGGAATAGATGGACAAGCTCTGGTGGTGTTACTGGTCCATTCTCGACAACTGTCAAAGATTCTTCAAGCAACTTGTTCAGTTTATCACTAGGTAATATTCCAAATGAAGCAGACAACAACCTTTCTTGGAACTTGAATTTTTTGCCAAATCTTTTTGCAACTGGTGGTCAGTATAACAGTTCAAATCCTTATAGTAGCAGTTTTATGTCAGGTATTGACACAAGACTTCTTGTTAGATTGAAACTTGTTGGAGATGGTGGTACAACTTACTATCTCAATTTATCAGAGGGTTCACAGGGGGTTGGAAAAGAGTGGACTACATCGTCTGCCTTTGTAGGTTTGAACTCTATCTATTTCGGAAATTTTGGAGCTTATAATAATGGAGGTGTTTTGAATAATTATTCTTCTTTGCTTCAGATTACTGGACACTCCATTGATAATCAAGCTGGAACTATAGATGCGATTCCTGATAGTGGTGCTTTAAGTATTGAGGGATATGGTGTTTTTTACTTTCTTCAAGGTGCAACAAATAGTACAGCATCAACTATTGTAGACAATTCGATGGCTATTTATCCTACTGGCACTTCTGGAATTTCATTAGGATTAGCAAAACCAGATGGAACAAACACTTTCATGAAATACCTTGTGAACAATGAATCAACGACTCAAGTTCTTTTTGAAGCTACACAAGGAACAACAGTTTCTTCTTCTATTGTAACACTAGATTCAACACTATTAGGGACAGGACCAACCGCATCCTCAGCAACAAGAATAATCACTTTTGATGCTGCTGGAAATGGCGATAATGGAACGACAGCAGATTGGCAAGTTTATGTACAAACTACTGGTGATGGTGTTACTGGTACTATTTCAAAAATACTTTGCAAAGAGGTTCTTTCAGGTAGGAAAAGTGGTGTGTTGGTTTACAATGGAGCTTTGAGAAAAAATGCTCAAGAATATATCCATGCCTATTCTGACATAAGTGGTTCAAAAATATTTGTTCCCAACGAGCTTACTTACACAGCAAATGACGGAATTTGGGATGGACAATGGATAGAAACTGAAACCGACATTACAGGACAAACCTACATCGACCAAGACATTGTTGATGCTGGCGCACAAATTACCACAGCTTTTACAAATAATTATTGATGTTTTTAAGAACTTACTATACAACTCTGATTAATAACTCGCTCACTGTTGTGAATGCCGACTCTTTGGGAGATAATCAAACTCTGACATCTCTCACAGTTACTGCTGGAAATAAAATAGTTGCAAAAAGTGGAGAAAAAGTTTTCTTGTTTGCTAGAGGTGGTGGATATTTAACTGAACTAACCTTAACCGCAGATCTAGGTAAAACAACAACGATGAGGTTCAATTCAACAAATTTCAAGCATGATATACCAGCTGGAAGTGTTGTTTTGATGCCACAGGAAGTGTTGTTTGACAAAGTAAACAATACTGACTTATATTTTCACCAATCAATCTACTTGACTGCTGGAACAAATGGAAACGATTATCTTTCTGCTTTTGGAACTTCTAGTTTTACCGTTAACTCTGCAACTACTTTAGCAGATGGCAATTCAAAACCAAATCGATGGGCGGCACAATTTGGAGTCTTTGTTGCTCCCTTTGCTTGTACGCTTAAAAAAATAAAAGGAATGGTTTCTTCTGATGCTGGAACAGGAGATAATGCTGTGATTAGTATTTGGACTGCAACTCCAAATTTAGGGTCAACGAGCAACTTAACCATCGATTTAATTACCAGCTTTTCACTGACAAGCCAAAACAGTCAGAACCATGTTTTTGATGTAGAACAAGACACATCCGCTCTTGATGATGCTCAACTTGCAGAAGGAGATTTTATCTTTGTAAGTATTAGAAGAACAGGTGCGTTGAATAGTGGTGTTGAGTGGTATGCTGATCTCGGTTTTTGTGTAGAAATGTTTAAACAACCAATATAATGAAAACACTTTTGAAAGAGTGCAGCGATGTACTTACTTTAAATATTACAACTCTTGCAATTTCATTCACTGATGTTGAAATGCTTTTGAAGATTGTCCTTTTGCTTTTGTCTATTATATATACAGCAGACAAATTAATTAAAAATCAAAAAAACAAATAAGATGAAAAACTTGATTTGCAAAATAATTTATTATTTGACCTTTAAACAAGTTTGCATTGGTATTTGTAAAAACTGCAAAAACTAATGGAGGAGATTTTACAATTGATAGAACGCTATGGGTTAACTCTTATTTTATTGCTTGGGAGCTTATATGCTTTATACAAGTTCTTTGTTTTTAGTATTTACGAAGTTAAGGGAGAGTTCTCAAAACATCACGAAAACGCTGCTAAGGATATGCAATATGTTAAAAGCAAAATTGATACTATCCTAGAGTTCATCAAAAAAAATAGTTGAAATGGCAAAAGGAATAAACTTCACTCATCGTGAAAAACCCAAAAAGAAAAGAAAAGGAATCCACTCCAAAAACAAAAGCCGAACCAAAGGTTGTAAGCAATACGAAAAAAGATACAAGGGTCAAGGCAAATAACATAGTTGTAATTTGGTGCTAATGGAATTGATTGTTTTAAGAATATCAAGTCAAGTTGATTCAACAAGTGGACTGCTGTTTCAAAAGACTGATTTAGGATTGAACTTTCTTTGTTATACCTTAGAGGATGAAAGGAGAGCTTTAAAGGTTAAAGGAGAAACAAGAGTCCCTGAAGGAGTTTACAATATAGAGTTTAGAAAAGAGGGTGGTTTCAATGCTAGATACTCTAAAAAATATCCATCTTTTCACAAAGGTATGCTGCAAGTTATGGATGTTCCGAATTTTGAATATATCTTACTTCATCAAGGAAATACAGATGAGCATACAAGTGGATGTTTAATAATCGGAGATTCGCAAGAAAACAACATAATTATCAAGGATGGTTTTATTGGCAAATCTGCAAACGCTTACAAAAGAATCTATCCGCTAATTGCAAAGCAACTAGAACTCGGAAACGAGGTCACAATACAATACAAAGATTATGCTTAGTAACATACTTGGTGGTTTATTCACCACTCTATCAAAACAAGCGTCTACTATCATTGACGAAACGATTACCACTAAAGAAGAAAAGTGGAAATTAAAAAACCAGTTTCACAAACTACTAATGGATAGTGAAAAGTCTGCTCAACAAGAGGTTACAAAACGCTGGGAAGCTGATTCAAAAGCTGGTTGGCTACCAGCAAACATCAGACCACTTACATTGATATTTTTGACTGTTATGTTTGTAATAATGTCAATGTTTGATGGAAATGTTGGAAACTTTACAATTGATGATGCTTACAAACCAATCTATCAAACCCTTTTAATTACTGTCTATGGAGCTTACTTTGCTGGTCGTTCGATTGAGAAAGTAAAAAAGAAACAATGAAAAATCAAAAACGATACCGTCTGAGTGAAGATGAGTGGAGCTTGATTGATGAATATAGACAAGACAAAAAAAACAAAACACTACTAGCAAAAGAATGCAACGAAGCTGGAATCGATGTTGGTTCGGTGCATCACTATTGGTATAAAAGCAAACGCTTTTCAATATTTGCCAAACCAAACGAGTTCTCAAGAGATGAATTTCTCAAAAGCATTGAGGATTTAATTTCAAACTATTCACCCTCTTATCCATCCATTGACTATCCAAAACGAAAAGAAGGACATCTTTTGGTGATAAATCCAGCAGATGTTCATATTGGTAAATATGCAGACGCTTTAGAAACAGGGGACACATATAATGTCAAAACAGCTAGAAAACGCATTTTAGACGGTGTCAGAGGGGTTGTTTCCAAGTCTGAGGGGTTTGCTATTGAAAAGGTGTTATTTTGTATAGGAAACGATATTTTGCACACTGACAATGTTCAAGGTACTACAACAAGAGGAACAAGACAGGACACTGATGGCAAATGGTATAGACATTTCACGACAGCTCTTGAGGTTTATGTTGAATGTGTTGAGATGCTTATGAACATCGCTCCTGTGGATTGTGTTCACTCAATGAGCAATCATGACTATATGTCTGGATTTCATTTAGCACACGCCTTGAAGTCTTGGTTTAGAAATACCGATTCAGTAAGCGTAGATGATTCACCTATTCATCGAAAGTATTATGTTTACGGATCAAGTTTGATAGGGTTGACTCATGGAGATGGTGCAAAAAGCAACTCTCTCGCTTTGCATATGGCTCAAGAAAAGCCAAAACTATGGGCTAAAACAAAGCATCGATACTGGTATCTTCACCACATACACCACAAGCAACGATTTAAGTATTTAACAAGTTTTGATGATATAGGAGTGACACTAGAGTTTTTGAGAAGTCCTAGTGGAACGGATGCGTGGCACTATCAAAAGGGTTATTCTGGAAGTCCTAAAGCTGTTGAGGGTTTTATTCATTCTAAAGAAAATGGTCAGATTGCACATTTAACTCATATATTTTAATATATTTGCGCTGTTTTTGGGAGAAATAAACAAGTTTTTCATTGTTTTTGTAAGGGATTGGAGGTAGAAATACCTCCTTTTTCTTTTTTATTTTTATAGTTATTAACAACGCTTTGTATCTAGTATTGTTAATTATCTTCTAATTTATTCAACTTTTTTTTGTTAAAAGTCTTGTGTAATTGGTTTGTAGTTCTTACATTTGTGGAAACAAAACAACAAAAAAATGGAAAACGATTTAATAATACCTTTTGAAAATGTAGTACAAATAAAAAGACCAAGAAGAAGTCGCAAAATTTCAGGGCATTTAGAAAGTGGCAAAAAGATACCAAAAATAGTTTACTATCTAAAAGGAAAAACAAAGTTTGATGATTTTGATAATGACGATGTTTATAGTGCTGAATTTGTAGAAGAAATCAAAGGAAAAGGTATTAGAGTAATCAGAGGATAAGGTATCTTAAATTCAAAAAAAAATAAAAAATGGAAAACGATTTAATTTCAAGTTTGTTCTTTAACCCTAAAGAAGAACTAAAAACAAGAGTTCTAAACGCTGATATCGTAGAAGCTACAATCAATCAACTGATTGCTGAATTAAAAGAACAAGAGATGCGAAATGCTGAACTGATTAAAGTGTATGAGCAAGAAAAAGACTTCACTGACTTAGCTCTTACTGAAGGGGTAAACAAAGGACTTCAAATAGCAATATTAAACTTGCGAAAATTGAATGCAGATATTTTATGGAAACAAATCAATTTGAATATAAATGAAAACGATTAAGAATTTTTTATGGGAAAACGCTGGAGCAATATTTTGCTACACAGTGGCTGCTATAGTATTTATTACAATAGTAGCAATGGATTTAGTAGGAATAATTAAAATTTCAATGTAATGAGAAAAAAAGTTTTAAATGTAACACCTCAAGGAGATTTTGAAAGTCAATTTGGTCATTTCTATAAATGGGAGATTGAATTTGAGGACATGAAAGCAGAGTATTTGAGTAAAACTGAAACTCAAACAAAGTTTGTAAAAGGTCAAGAAATTGATGTGGAGTTAAGCACTCGAGAATACAACGGAAGAACAATAAACAAAGTCAAACCAGCATCAAACTTTCAAGGTGGATTAAGACAAGCCCCAAAAGCTGACAATGTGCAAGAACTCATAGTAAAACAAAACGCACTCACAAACGCTTGCAATGTGATTGGAGAAGCTGATGTTGCAAAGATAATTGAAGTCGCTGAGGTGTTCTCTAATTGGGTTCTTAAAGGTGAAAAGCCAACCCCAACAACAAAAAACGATTTACCGTTTTAATGTTTAGTGAACAAAAAATATTGCGACAACGAAAAGAGATGGAGGAAAGAACCAAAAAGCTACACGCTGATCCAAGACTTTACAAGTGGAGATTGGTTTTCAAAAACACTCCTTTCGCTGCAATGTCAGAAACAAAATATGATTTTCAGACTAGAAAATCTTATTCAGACATTTCTTTAAATGGTTGCCACGATTTTATCGGAACTCATAAAAGTTCGAGTCAAGAGTGGGACAAATGGAGAGAGTTAGGATATGCAATTCAAGACTGTTATAATTTAGGAGAATATCAAAATGAATAATTCAGTCAAAGATTAGAAAAATTATGCAAAAAGAAATAAACAAAATTAAATATATAGCTGAAGAAATTATTGACATCCCTTTTGGTTCAATAGACAGCAAAAAAAGACATAGGAACATTTCACTTGCAAGACAAGTTGTTGGAGCTTTTATGGTGTGCGAACTAGGTATTGACATTGCCAAAGCTGGTAAGTTGATGAATAGAGATAGAACAAGTTTCTATTTCTACAAAAGAAAACATGAAGAGTACATGAGTGACAATCGAATCTATCCAGAGTACAACAAACTTTATTTTTTAGTCACGGAAAGGTATTTAAATGACGATGAGAGTCTATTCAAAAGCAAAAATACAATTTCTTGGTTTGAAGAATTAGACAAACTAAAAGAACAGCAAAAAACGATTGATCGTAAAATGATGGCTCTTGAAAGAGAAAGCAAAATTTTAGGATTGTGAAAAAGATTCTAGTCAAAAAGAGTAGCAATTTTACCACGATTAACAATGAGTTCATCTTTAATAAGGAGATGAGTTTAAAAGCAAAAGGGTTATTGTGTCACTTATTAGCTCTACCTGAAAGCTGGGACTTGTATGTTGAAGAAGTGGAGAAGTGGCACAAAGACAAAAAAGATTCTATCTACAGTGGATTCAAAGAATTGATGAATTTAGGTTATGTAGAAAGAATACAAAAAAGAGAAGCTGGAAAGTTCAAGGGTTTTGATTATGTAGTATTTGAAAAACCGAAAAGGGATTTGTCGGAAACGGTTATGTCGGAAACGGAAAATCCGCAACTATTAAAGACTTATATTAAATTAAATACTGATATAATTAAAAAAGAGGAGTTTGATTTTGAAGAATTAGAAGAATTGAATGTTGAGGTTTGGAAGAAGTGGAGAGCGTATAGAAAAGAAACATTCCGTTTGACTTATAAACCAATAGGAGAAAAAGCAGCAATAGGAAAGCTGATGCGACTTTCTCAAGGATGCCACGAAGTCCAAGAGCAAATCATTCAGCAATCAATTGAAAACGGTTGGAAAGGGATTTTTAACCTTAAAGAACAAAAACAATCTAAAACTAAGAGCGCACTTGATAACTGGGAAAAAGCTCGAAACCTTATAAACAATGGATAAGAAAAAACAAATTTGGTATCGATGGAAGAACGAACTTCCAAAATTAAAAGAAGAAGCAGTCGATATTCTTTCAAGAACTTACTTAGAGATAGGACAAAAGCCAAGTGTTGAAGATATTGTGACAATGGCAAACATTTTAGTTGATGACTTAGCAAACAACACTCAATTCAGCACAATGACTATGGAAGATGTGTCAAGAGGTTTTAGAGAGGGTGTGAGAGCTGGAGATGAAGCAAGTGTCTTTCTTAATGTTAGAACTTGGAATATTTGGTTACGTAAAGAAAAGAAAAAGGTTGCAAAAAAAGTGATTGAATTTCACAAACAACAAGAACTCGAATATATTGAGAACGCTCGATTGATGGGTTCAACTATTAAAAAAGCAAAATTATTAAAATGAAAAAAGGATTACTAAAACTGGAAACAGTCAAGATTTTGGAAAATGTCTGCAAGCATATTGTCGACAGCCAAATCGACTACGAAACACAAGACTTGAAAGCATTGCTTTCTGAAGCTCTTGCTTATTATGATCTTTATTTATTAAAGAAAAACAACAAAGGAATCGAAGCCGCAATGCTAGAGAGCAAACTTGTCCCAAAATGGGAGGAGGGATTAAGAGCTGATATAAGAGCATATTTTGATGAGATATGAAAATAACTGACAAAATAAAAGATAAAACTTTCGACATTCTTGAAACATTTGCTGAATGTAGGGATTCCGATGAAAGACTGACAGCTTACTATTGGTTTAAAGAAATAAAAGCTAAAGGAATAAATCCTGAAGAAGTAAAATTGCTTGACTTTTTAGGTTTTTATTCAAGAAGAGAATTAACTTCTTCAGATACTATCACAAGATGTAGAAGAAAAATTCAAGAAGAAAATCCTTCTTTGAGAGGTGAAAAATATAATCTAAGGAAAAACAAATTTCAAAAGAGAGTCAAAAAGGATTTGGGATATGAAGGTGGGAACTGATTTCAGTGGTATTGGTGCGCCTGAAATGGCTCTTATATATATGGGAATTGATTTTGATAGTGTTTTTGCTTGTGAGATAGACAAGTATGCGAGAAAGAGCTTCGAACAGCTACACAATCCTAAAACATTCTTCAACGATATAACAACAAGAAACCACAAAGAAGTTGAGCAGTTAGATTTATATGTTGCTGGTTTCCCATGTCAAGCATTTAGTATGGCTGGAAAGCGAAAGGGATTTGATGAAGCAAGAGGAACTCTTTTCTTTAATGTTGCTGATTTTATCAAACAAAATCAACCAAAGTGTTTTGTTTTGGAGAATGTAAGAGGTTTGTTATCACACGACAAAGGGCGTACCTTTCAAACAATCGTAGATATCTTATCAAATGGTGGTGGCACTCAAAACGGACAAATTAGTTTAGATATGTTTGATGATGGTTTAGGGTATCATATATATTGGCAAGTTCTAAACACTAAACATTATGGTATACCACAAAATAGAGAGCGTATTTTTATTATTGGATTCAAAGATTTTAGAGATTTTAGATTTCCTAAAGAAATACCATTAGAGTTAAAGTTGAAAGATATATTACAAGATAAGGTAAATGATAAGTATTTTTTAAGCGATAAGATGATTAAAACGATATTAAAGCCATCAGGAGGAAGTAAAGCTGATACTGACAACTACATTAGTGTCCATTCTTTACACCCTAGAACTGGTGATCCTAAAAAAGGTGGCACAGGTAGGTTAAGTAAAAATGATGGCACATCTTATTGTCTTGATACTGGGAATGCACAAGCTATTGAAATAATAAGGTTGCCAGATTTAAAACTAGAAGTAAGTAAAAGAGCAAACGAAACACCAAAAGAAATAAATCAATACCTAAAGGATAATAAAAAAGGTACGATAAAAGAAATAGCAAAATATCTTGAATTACCTAAAACACAAGTAGAGCATTATTTTAGAACTGATAAATCAAGAGCAATACCATCCCCTAAAGATTGGAATAAATTAAAAAACTTGTTAGGTTTTTGTAATAAATATGATAAACAAGTAACTGAAATAAACGAAAGTATAAGTAAATATGAAAGTGCTAATCGTTTGTACGATGTAAATGGCATTAGTCCTACATTACAAACTCAAGAGCAAGGATATTACAAGCAACAAAATAAAATAAGAAGATTAACACCATTAGAAACTTGGAGATTGCAAGGATTTAAAGATAAGGACTTCTTTAAGGTTAAAGATGTGAGCGACACTCAACTTTACAAACAAGCTGGAAACTCAATAACAGTAGATGTGTTGATGCACCTTTTTAAAAAGATATATGGCTAAAACAACCACATCAAAGCTGAAAGCAAAGCTAGACAAGCTCTTTAGTGAATACATAAGGAAAAGAGACAGCGACCATAGAGGAGTCTGCAAATGTATCTCTTGTGGCAAAGAAGCTCCAGCTTTTGGGGGTTCTATCCACGCTGGACACTTTATGAGTAGAAGGCACTTAGCAACAAGATGGGATGAAAAAAATGTGAACGGACAGTGTGCTGGCTGTAATACTTTTCGTGGGGGTGAGCAGTATAGGCAATCTATTGGAATAGATAGAAAGTGGGGACAAGGTACTTCAGCAGAGTTAGAACAAAGAGCGCATACAATAGTGAAACTATCAAGAGCAGATTATGAAGAAGCAATCGCAAACATTAAACAAAAGATTAGTGAACTCAATTAACAATGAGGTGTTAATATTTTTTGACCTTAAAGATTGGATAATTGAGTCTATTTTTTATATTAGCAACAATGACAAAGATTAGCACAATATTTGAAGGAGGGATTGCAAAAGTAGCAACCCTTGCAGATGGTTCACTCTCACTGACGATACACACACAAGAACTACCTGAAGAAACAATGATGCGCCTATTTAAGCTAAGAAAGAAAGCTGGAATGATACTCATTAGCTCGGATAATATAAACAAGCAAGAAGTTGAAGAGGTAGAAAAATTTACAAGTGATTTTGAGGTTGGTGGCAAAACACCAAGCCAAAGATTGAGAGCTGTACTTTATAGAGTATGGGAACAAACGGAGCAGACTTATGACTTTCCAATTTGGTATGAATCACAACTTGAAAGAATAATCAATAAGTATAAAGCGACTCTAGATGCCTAGACGAACGCTATCTCAACTGATTTGGAAAAGCACTGATAACGGAGCTGAGTTGAGATTGCCTAAAACTATTAATACTGATGTAAGCTTTCAATTGATGTTTGGAGAAGCAGAAAGCCACAACGAACAAACACAAAAGGAAACAACAAACGCTGACAACTATGAGTGTAGAACTTACAGGGATGTTGAACATTTTAAGAAATTTGTTTAGAATAACTATGGGAGTAATAATTCTTTTTATAATGCTACCTTTTTTGATTGTGTGGTTTAGTTTTTTATTCCTTAAATTTGTGATTGAATATGAAACTTAAAGCAATACTAGAGGTTAGTATATTAATGAGAGAAGATGAAAGCGTGGAGGAAGCGAACTCAAGAGCTATCGAGAAGCTGGTTGAAGTCGTGGATGAGTGGATAAACAATAAAGATGGATTGACTCCATACATCAAAATGGAATACGATGTGGACTTTGATTACATTAAAGAAATAAAACTATTGAACTAATGCCAAAGCTACCAAAGGGAAAACCAAAGAGCTGGATTGCTAGTAGCAAAAAGAAAACACGATTCACGCAAAAGCACGTTTCAGAGAACTCTAGCTTTTATCAGAGTAATGCATGGCGTAAAGTAAGGAAAGCATACTTCACAATGAATCCGATTTGCAAGTGGTGTGAAGAAGAAGGAAGGGTTACTGAGGGAAAGATTGTGGATCATATTATTGAGATAAAGGATGGAGGAGAAACATTGAGCTTTGATAACTTACAAACGCTTTGTCAAGTACACCACAACCAAAAAACAGCATGGGCTAAAATGAAAAGAAGAAATGAAAAAAAGTAAATACTACTACGACTATACAAGGAACTCTGATGAACCTTTGGTTGATGATAGAGTCCCACACTATTACAAAGGGAAAGAAGGATATGAAGCAAGGAAGGTATGTGATAACTTTGATTTAACTTATCACCTAGCAACTGCCACAACTTACATTATCCGTAGCTATCATAAGCACGACACACCTATTGACTGTTTAAGAAAAGCAATAGCGCACATTGAATTCGAAATAGAGAAACATGAAAGAGATAGAAGACAATGAATGTATGAATTGTTATGGAGAAATCGATAATGACTTTGAACCTTTTTGTTGTGACGAGTGTTATGATGAATGGCACTTAGATAATGAAGATTACTATTGGTCCGAAGAACAACAAATGTATTTAGAATATGAGCAAGACATTAAACAAGATAGTTTGGGATATATTCATTGAGGAATCAATGGGAGAAGTAAAGTCAAACGATTACAGTGATATGTTAAAAGAATATGCAGAA
>VTLG01009624.1_pt1 | contig 24365 bp, 26 predicted proteins | sample 4694571 | NCBI WGS metagenome assembly VTLG01 (sample SAMN12604809, study PRJNA352737) | marine metagenome | biome: ENVO:00000447; feature: ENVO:00000209|ENVO:00000569|ENVO:01000036; material: ENVO:00002151; isolation source: viral sequences binned using virsorter ...
ACGCAGACGAGAAAGAATGGGAGAAAGCAACAGATGACAATAAGTAGGGATGACGTATTAGTATTGACCGAAGAAGTAAAATGCAGTAAATGTAATTGTGATTGTCATTGTGAAAGTGATATACATCTACCTAGTGATGAGTTAGATAGTGGGGGACCATGCACCTGTGACGACTGCCAGTGCAAAAAAGCGTAGGTTTTTTACTATATAATACAATGGGTTATTGCAGTAAACATATAATATAGTAGTGAATAGTAGATACCAGCAGAGGGTATTTAAATGCCGTTTATCACGGATTCCGTTGTGGACTTAATTTGCAGGGTATCGAAGCAGGACAAAAAGAAAGTGAGAAAAATTTTATGAATTTCGTAGCGAATGTACCTTATATCAAATGTTATGTAAAAAAAGAATATCTCTATGACCTCGACAAGGGCCATGGGGAGTTCGAGGAGTGTGTACTGATAGCCGTCAAGTCCATGCAGGGCAGGGCGTTGATGTTTGAAGCATACATACCCGCCTATGGGGCTTGCTTTGATAAGTTTCCTCTGAGTGCTTTCGTATGGCGTACTGATATCAAAGAGGACGAGCAGCTGCCCCTTGGTCAGTTATGTCTGTGGGATGCTTTCTCGTATGATATTCAAGTATGGTCTAAGAGGCTTTTAAAAGACTGTGACGTTGACATCTATGTACCTGGCCGAGGTAAAGTCGCAGGTCAGTATATGTTTACCATAGATAGTACACATAGCGACCCTAATATGATTAATACAACCGTGGCCGAGGTCCCGTCTGAACACAAACAGTTTAACTTCGGGAAACTTTCAAACGGCCAGTTCTTTGCTCAACCTAACAATCGTATGCTGTGGTATGAACAGTCATTAACACCTAGTGAGTTAAAGTTTCCCGACTTCAAGGTATCCAGCAGGTACTATTTCTCAGAGAGCGATGTCAAGTGGGTCTATGGGGATACTACTGATTACTTCTATAAAGAGAAGGAACGCAAGTCATAAAAGCCTGTGCAGAAGCCGTGCGTCAGGACTGGCCTAATTATGACCAGTAGTCGTAAGGGATCTGTTTTGACATAGACCGTTTCTATCTAAAGTGGTATGTGCCATTTTATCTCAAAAATTTTTCTCGTGGGGTTTTTTACTTATATAAGTATTTAAAGATATCAAACAAAGGAGATTTATGAGTAATAAAGATTCTTACAAGAGAAAACATAGATACTTAGATAATCAAATAACTAAGTTAGAAAAGACCAATTCATACAACCGAGACCTAATCACAAATCTAAAAAAGAAGAAACTAAAACTAAAGGACCAGATGGTCTCAGATACACGCTCAATCGGTAAATATCACAAGGAGTTTAAAAACGCATTAGCAATCGGTAGTTAGAACGCTTGACATTTATCGGCAAATCATATATACTATATACATGATACACAAGATAAGTGATTTATGCAAAAAGATTGATGGTCTAAAGACATTAAGCACTAAGTTATACGAAGTCAAGTATAACAATCCAAAGACGCCTGAGCGTGACGCAGAGGTCAATCATCTTATAGAAGATATACAAGCCACTTGTAGATTAATTGCAAACGATAAGAAGCCGTACGATAACGGATAATTCTTAAAAAAAATTTCTCTGGAAAATTCTAAGGCCTTCTACGGTTCTTATAAATATTGTTAGTTATGAAAACATTAAAACAAGTAGAAGCCATTGACGCTATTTGCGAAGAACAATTTAAAGATTTAGAAATAACTGAAGCAGAATATCAAGGCAAAAAGGTAAAACTTAATGACCCAATAAGAGGTGGTTCTAAGAAGTTTTATGTTTATGTAAAAGATGGTGACAAAGTAAAAAAGGTATCATTTGGTGATACAACTGGATTAAGTATTAAACGTGATGATCCTGCAAGGCGTAAATCATTTCGTGCTAGACATAACTGTGATAATCCAGGCCCTAAAACAAAAGCAAGATACTGGTCATGTTATCAATGGAGAGCAAACGCACCAGTCGATAATTAAAGTTATGCCGTATGAAAAATCCAATCAAGGTTCACAAACACCTAATCATACGAGCAGAAGCAAATAAAGTTCCCACAGACGAAGAACAACTTACTGAATGGCTTAAGGAATTTATTGATTCTATTAATATGAAAATATTAATGGGTCCATATGTCAAGTATTGTAATGTAGAAGGCAATCGTGGTATTACTGGCATTGCAGTAATTGAAACATCACATATAGCAATACATGTTTGGGATGAGCCTAATCCTGCTTTAATGCAGATAGACGTTTATTCTTGTGCTGAGTTTGATGTGGATGAGATTGCAGAAAAGATTAAGTCAGATTTTGATGTTATAAAATTAGACTATAAATATTTAAATAGAGAAACGGGATTAATAGTATTATGAAAAACTTTATGGGAAAAGATGGCTTTACCTGGTTTGTAGGTGTAGTCGAAGATAGAGCAGACCCTAAAAAACTAGGACGCTTAAAGGTAAGATGTCTTGGTTATCACGCAAAAGAATTAAACAAACTACCAACAGCTGATCTACCATGGGCTCATGTAATGAATCCTATTACAAGTGCAACAGTATCAGGTGTGGGTAATACACCATTAGGTGCAGTTGAAGGTACCTGGGTAATAGGTTTCTTTATTGATGGTCCTGATGCTCAACAACCCATGATTATGGGTACACTACCTGGTGTACCAAAAGACCTACCTGTAAAGGACGCAGTTGCAGGATTTCAAGATTATATAAATGCAAACTATCCTAAATACAAAGAGTCAGATGTTAATAGATTGGCTCGTAATGATAGCGATAGTCCACACAGCACACTTACATTAAGAAAAGCAGATAGAGACCTTGCAGTAGGTACAGCACAGGTTGATGGTGTGTTTTCTGGTGTAGCACAAATACCTGCTGATTTAGATCAAGATAATGGTGGTCAATGGAATGAACCTGAAACAGAATACGCTGCTACCTATCCTAGAAATCATGTCATGGAAACTGAAGGTGGTCATTTAAAAGAATATGATGATACACCTGGCAAAGAAAGAATACATGAGCGTCATGCTTCTGGCTCTGGCTATGAGATATTTTCTGATGGTACAAAAATTACAAGAGTTAAACAAGATAACTATAACATAATATCAAATGATGAATACTGCCACATACAAGGTAATTCAAGAGAGACAATTGACAAGGGTGTAAGAATAAGAGTTAATGCTTCAGGTGAATCTGGTAACAACTATAATGTAGAAGTTGGTCAAGGCTCTAATGTAAATATAGAAGTAAATGGTGGTAATATAAATCTTACAACTCTAGGTTCTGGTCAAGACGCAGGTGACATTAATATTAATGCAGCTAGAGATTTAAAGATACAGGTTGGTAGAAATATGACAACAGATGTAATAGAAACAATTACAGAAACATCTAAGACTAAAACACAAAGCACACAAAACACTCACCAACAAAACGCTGCTACACATGATATTAATGGTAACAGCGTTGATATAGATGCTGGTAGAATTGATCTAAACTAATGTTTAGTATTTACGAAAAGATAATAGGATATTGTTTATTAGGATACATGGGTTATATATTAGTCTGTATGATACTAGGTACTTTTGATATCATCTAAGTGAGGATCGGTAATATTATAAGTATGGGTGTGCGTCCTTCAGAAACCTGCTAAGCTAGCTCCAGAATGAAAATCATAGTAATAATCATAATAGTAATAACAACATATAGTTGTGGGTTCAAACCAAGGGTATCATGTAAAATAGATGATATAAACAATATAACAGAAAGTTGTATTGAACAACCTGAATTTGCAATATCTAAAGAATTTTAATAACTATTATATACAACAAATATTATTGCAAGTATAAAACATACCATCAATATATGATTACCTAAATTTGCAATACTTGTACCTACTGTATGAGGATTCTTAGGATCAATTATCTTGTTTAGTTTCGACATCGCCACCTAGTGTTTTCCAAAACTTATCTAGTACCATTAATCTATTACCTTCTAATTGCTTAGGTACTTGATTACAACCAGTTAATATTATAACCAGTAATATTGTTATTATTATATTTTTAATCATTAGTCTTTCCCTTCTATACTTGTTCCTTTAAAAGGATCATCCTTAGTATCTCTTTTTATCATTCCCCAAGTATTAGTACCAGAAGATTCAAAAGTTTGGCTTTTGTGAGTATGATCGCCATAGTCTCTTTCTATTATCATATCAATATAATGTTTTGCTTTTTCAAGGTCTTGTTTTCCACCTTTATTATTATGCCTGCAAATATATTTAATTGCATTGCCTTCAGCAAATAATATTCTATTCTTGTTTATAAACTCAGATGGTTGTATCGCCATATCTTTATAGTGATTACCACCTACTTGTGTATCATACGGATCGCTCATATTTCTCCTTAATGTATAGTTGTATCTTCAAATTTATCTATGTTTTCAAAATTGTCTGCTATGTTATCTGTCATTAACTTATAACTTTCCTCATCTAATACTGTTTTATATAATCTTAATCCTATTGTAACTAAAGTAGCTGCAATCATTTGCCAAGGAAACTTAACACCCATAATCATAGCATATCTATATAGGTCGTCAAACGCCTCCTGTAATTGTTTATCTTCTTCTTTGCTCATTATTTTTCTTTTTTAACATAACAGAAATAATCTCAGCTGCTATTGGTTGTTGTTCAGGTGTATAATTAGTATCTGTATGATTTTCTAATTTATTTTTAATATAACTAGGTTCTATATTAAGCAACCTACAATAATATTTAAACTGAGGATCATCTGTCATAATCCAGTTGATTGCTTCAACTTTATGTTTTAAATATTTTTTTCTTGTACCTGTGTATTTAGCGTCATCAACTGCTTGTGTTAATATCGCTGTAACTAATTTTTCACCATTCATCATTGTGTATATAAACTCCCATATTGGTTGTGTCTAGGATCCTGCTGTTGTATAGCAGTTTCTTTTTTAGTTAAATACTCTTTAAACTGTTGAACATAATCCATTGCGTCTGATAGCTCACCATCATCAATTGTATCACAAATCATATCACATACATCGGTCTCAGTTGTCATACCATTAATATTTAAATCTGGATATATCATGTCATCCACTCCGTATCATTTTCAAATTCATTTTTCTTTGTAACTTCTTGTATGTCACTAAAATAACACCAGTTAGATCCAAACGTAACCGCACCCATATAGTTTAGGTCAGTATCATATTCTTTTGCATCTACACCTAGTTCACCAGCGACATCTGATTTACTGGTAGCAATACCTATGTTTGTTAGAACACCCTCTCTACCTCTACTATCTTTTATCGTATCACCTAATCTAATTTCCATTACTTACTCTCTTCCTGAGCATATAAACTCAATATAAACATAACAATACCTAATAGTGCCATCGCACCACCTTGTAACCATTTATCAGTTTCAATAGAGCCTACAGCGCCTATCATTACTAAAGTTCCTAATACAGCAGAACAAATACAAACATACTCAAAAAACTTTTTCATTATTTGCCTCCTTCTTGTATCTGTAAAGCAACATCAGCTTTTGATTCTTCTTTTGCATAATATAGGTGGTCACCTACGTTATGTTCATCAATACCTAACATGTTGACATTATCAACTCCTGATATTTTATTTTCAGCAGTATCTTGGTCGATTTTACCTGCAAGGTATTCATCAGTAATCTTGTCAACTTCTTTTTCAGCAAGATCCCAATAATAGTTTTTTACTTTTGACATAATGTTCTCCTTTTGTTAATTTAATTTTTTTCCGTTATAACTATAAACTTTTGATTTTGTATAAGCGATATCAAAATCTTTTCTTAAAGATTGTCTATCATACTGTTGTCCATAGTCGTTAAACATGTGTAATTTTTCTCTCTCTAATTCGTGTTCTTGCATAGTGTCACCAAACACATCAGCGAAAGAGGTATAATATTGATCGTGGTCAATAAGTTCAATTTTAGATATGTTAGTAAAGTTAGTAGCCATATCTTTGTAATTCCAATCACAAAATTTTAAGATTTTCATCTTCATAGATTCTGTATTAAAATAATCTTTGTACTTTTCAGGCACATTTCTATAAATTGTTTCATAAGCATAGAAATAATCCCCTTGATGTTCAGGATCAGCATACTCTCTTAAATAACACACATTAAAAGTTTTGTTTTTTTGTTTAATCATACTATCATTATACCGTATTTCTGTATTTTTTGCAATAGCGCAATCTGTCGCAGTTATGATATCTCTATATTTGTAATTTTTATCAGTTTTTTTCATAATATACGTTAATAATATACTAAAAAAGAAGGTTTGTCAAGAAAAAAATGGAAAAAAATGGTAAAATACCAGTTGTTCTTGTTTTGTTCTCTTTTTTTTATGGATTTTGCGGCCTGGCGGCGCCAACCAGACCGTGCGTCCAGTATTTTTCCGTCTCCATCAAAATACTAATGTTAATTATATCATTTTTCAACGATTCCGTCAAGCACTTATAAATAGTTATTGTAAAAATGTAAAGGAAAACCGATATGCACGAGTATAACGTAAATATTTTAAAGGTGGTTGACGGTGATACCGTTGATGTTGATATAGATTTAGGTTTTGGCGTTTGGCTAAGAAATGAAAGAGTAAGAATTGTTGGAATTGACACTCCTGAATCAAGAACATCTGATAAAATTGAAAAAATCTTTGGTGAAGCAGCAAAACAAAGACTAACTTCATTGTTAAGCTCTGAAGCTGTCTTAATGTCCCAAGTTTCTAAAATGGGAGAGAACATGAAAGGTAAATTTGGTCGTATTTTAGGTGATTTTAAAACAATCACTGGCGAAATTGTTACTGAAGTGTTAATGAAAGAAGGACATGCTGTTGCTTACAATGGTGGTGCTAAGGAAGATGTACAAGCACAACATTTAGCAAACAGACAAAGATTAATTGATGAAGAAAAAGTACCTACACCAGATGGTATGGTGAGAACAAAAGGTGCTTACAATGAATTTAAGGCAACTAAGCCACCAATAAGAAAAAAAAGAAAAAGTAAGAAGTAATATAGGAGGGCACTCCAATGAATTATTTTAAAAAGATAATTGATTGGGTTCTAACTGGATATGAACCTGAATTTAAACCTAAAAAAGTTTATAAAATAAAAGGTAGAACATATTATTTAAGAAAACGAAAAAAAAGAAAATGATTGGTGAATATACTGTTAAAATAGGTGATAAACTTTTTGACTACACAAACGCAAATGATATTCCTGAAAAGTTTGACCATTTGATTAAGTTTGTGCCTAAAGAACCACCTGAACCGCACACACAAGAAGATCACGATTATATTAATACTTTTCCTAACAAGTTTAAAGAAGTATTTAAAAGGGAACAAAAATAATGCCAGCAGTTACTAGAATAGGCGATGCTGATGTGACTCATTGTAGTGGTATGACAAGAGCTCAAGGATCATCAAACGTATTTGTTAATGGTATAGGTGTTTCGAGAGAAGGTGATAACAATACGACTCATCTTTTACCACCTAATATACCACCTTGTCCTGCTCATGCAGCGGGTATCGCTTCAGGATCATCAACTGTAAAAGTTAATGGCAAAGGCTGTGGTAGAGTTGGTGATAGTATATCAGGTTGCACATCTGTGGCTGCAGGCTCAAGTAATGTTTTTGCAGGTGGGTAATTACGGTATAAATAGTATTAGGAGAGAAATATGGCAAGATATGACGCTGGTAGATTAACAAATCAAAGTACAAGAAGCGCTAGAGTTTTTAAAGACTTAGATTTAGACTTTCAGCAAAACACCGCTACAAAAGACATACAAAAAATGTTAGATGTAGAGTCAGTAAAAAGAAGTGTAAAAAATCTTATTAATTTAAATCATTATGAAAAACCTTTCCACCCAGAGATTGGGTCTAATTTAAGAGGTATGTTATTTGAAAATATATCTCCTCAAATGACTCACTTTATTGGTAAACAAATAGAATTATTAATTAAAAATTATGAACCAAGATGTAGATTGGTTCAAGTAAGAAACTTACCTGACTTAGATAGAAATGGATACTTTGTATCTATAAACTTCTATGTTCAAAATCATCCTACACCTGTAATAGTAGAATCATTTTTAGAAAGACTAAGATAATATGGCAACTAAATTAGATATATCACAATTAGACTTTGATGGTATCAAAGATAATCTAAAAACATTTTTAAAACAACAAGATGAATTTACAGATTATGATTTTGAAGGTTCTGGAATGAATATTTTGTTAGATGTTCTTGCCTACAATACACACTATCTTGGTTTTAATGCTAATATGTTAGCAAACGAAATGTATCTTGATAGTGCCGATCAAAGATCAAGTGTTGTATCTTTAGCAAAACAAGTTGGCTATACTCCAAGTAGCGCTTCGTCTTCAACAGCAGTTATAGATGTTCTTGTAAATAATGGATCAGGTGCTTCTATAACTATGGCAAGAGGAACAAAATTTACAACCACGGTTGACGGAACAAATTATTCTTTTGTAAATAATGCTGATGTAAGTATTTCACCAGTAGATGGTGTTTACAAGTTTTCTAATTTAACAATTTATGAAGGTACATATTTAAATTACAAATACACAGCAAACACATCTGATACAGATCAAAGATTTATTATACCAAATGATAATGTTGATACAACAACTCTTACTGTTAAAGTTCAAGAATCTGCTTCAGACTCTACAACAAACACATATACATTAGCACAAGGTATTACAGGATTAGATAACACATCAAAAGTTTATTTTTTACAAGAAGTTGAAAATGGTAGATTTGAAGTTTACTTTGGTGATGGTGTTTTAGGAAAAGCAATTGCTGATGGTAACATAGTTATATTAGATTATGTAACCTGCAATAGAGACGAACCAAATGGTGCCACTACATTTGCTTTATCAGGTAATGTTGGTGGATTTACAAATGTAACTATTACAACAGTTAGTAATGCTTCTAATGGTGATGGTCCTGAAACAATTAATTCAATTAAATATAATGCACCAAGAGATTACACATCACAAGATAGAGCTGTTACAGCAGAGGACTATAAAGTTCTTGTAAAAAGTTTATATGCAAATGCTCAATCAGTTCAGGTTTATGGTGGTGAAGATGCTGCTACTCCTGACTATGGTAAAGTTTATATTTCTATCAAAGCAAAATCAGGTGCTAATTTAACTGAGGTTACAAAAGCAAGTTTAGTTAAAAGTTTAAAATCTTTTGCTGTCGCTTCAGTAACACCAGTAATTATTGATCCTGAAACTACTTTTATAACTTTAACTACAACATTTAAATTTGATTCTAGTTTAACAACAAAAGACGTATCAACACTTCAAACCGATGTGTTAAATGCTATTACAAGTTATAATACAAATACGTTAGAAAATTTTACAGGTATGTTTAGATATTCAGAAGCACTAAAAACAATAGATGATGCTGACTCATCTATATTATCAAATATTACAAAAATTAAGATGTATAAATTTATTACACCAACTTTAAGTTCAGCTTTAAAATATACTTTATCATTTAATAATGCATTTTATAATCCACACTCTGGACACAATACAAGTGCAGGAGGTATTGTTTCATCAACAGGATTTAAAATTAATAATGATAGTTCAACTAATGAACATTTTTTAGATGATGATGGTGCAGGTAATATTAGAGTTTACTATTTAAGTGGTACAACTAGAATATACACAAGCACATCTTTTGGTACAATTGATTATTCAACTGGTGAAATAATTTTGACATCTGCTAATATAACAAGTATATCAAATGTTGATGGTGCAGCTAGTACAAAAATAAGGGTAACTGTACAACCAGATTCAAATGACATTGTGCCTGTAAGAAATCAAGTTTTATCAATCGATACAGCTAATTCATCTTTCACTGGTGATATAGATGAAATAGAAAGCGGTAGTTCACAAGCAGGTACAGGATATACTACTACCAGCAGTTATTAGGTGGTAAGTAATGTCAGATAAAAAGAAAACAAATAAGAAAAAAATATCTACTCTTGTTAAACAACAAGTTCCTCAGTTTGTTTTAGAAAATCATCCTAAATTTACAGAATTTTTAACATCATATTTTTTATTTTTAGAGTCTGCCGAAATGACTCTACAAACATTTACAGATATAGATCACATACTTTTAGAAACTGAAGGCACAACAAGTAGCTTTGTTTTATTAGATAGAACAAATGCTTTTAGTTTGGATGCTGGCGATAAAGTAGTTGATGAACAAAATACTTTTGCTGGTTCTTTTAGAAAAGGTGAAACAATTACAGGTTCTACATCTGGTGCAACATCAACTGTTTTAGCAGAGGACATTGTTTCTAATTCAAGATTATTCATATCAGCAAACAATGGATTTATTACAGGTGAAACTGTCACTGGTTCTGCTTCTGGTGCAACAGCATTAGTAAAAAAATATCGTGCTAATCCAGTAGAGAATCTTCAACAACTTTTAAACTATACTGATCCTGACCATACAATAAGCGACTTCTTATCTCAAATGAAAGAGGAGTTTCTTAATACAATTCCTACAGATACAGATGATTCAGTTAGCACTAGAAAATTAATTAAAAATATTAAATCATTATATAGAGCAAAAGGTACAGCAAAAGCACACAAAGCATTTTTTAGAATATTATTTAACGAGCCATCTGAGGTATACACACCAGCTGATGATATGTTAAGAGTATCAGATGGTACTTGGGATGTAAGAAAATTTATACGTTGCACACAAACAGCTTTACAATCTGTTAATGATCCTATCTTTTTAACTGGTCAAGTTATAACACAAGCAAATGATCCTTCATCAACTACAATAAATGAAGCAACAGCTGTTGTAGAAAACGTACTAAAATTTCAAGAAGGAAGCACAGAAATTATTGAGATAGTTGTAAATGATGATACACTTACAGGTACTTTTGTAAATGGTGCAACTGTAACTGGTACAAGTAGCGCTGATCCTGATACAACAATAGGATTAACTGTATCACAGGCAGTGGCAACAACAACTATTACAAACGATGGAAATACACTTACAGTTGGTGATGAAGCAACTATATCTGGTGGTGGAGGTTCTGGTGCCAGAATCCAAGTACAAGATATTTCTGGTGCAGGTGTTGATGAGGTTATTGTAAACGCTGTTGGTCAAAATTTTTTAGAAGGTGATACTTTAACATTTAGTTCAGGAACTGCTCAAGCAAAAGTTGCTGTTGTTGGTGGTGGTATTGCACCTGAGTCAGGTAGTGTAGATATTCATGTTGAATTAGAAAGTGGTACAATATCAGGTTCTGGTTCTGGTGATCTATTATTAGAGGATGCTGTAGATAATAATCGTGGTGGTAAATTCTTAGATTCTGCAACACCAATTGATAATTTAAGAATTAGAGTTGCATTAGAAAATGAGACTGGTGGTATATTATCAGAAGCTTCTAGTGGATCAAACAGTATCTATATTGTAAATCAAGATAGTGAGCCTGATAAACCATATAATATTGAAGCGACTGACCATATTGTATTAGAGGAAGAAACTGCTGGAGAGGGAATAATTGGTAATAAAATTGTTCAACAAAACGCAACAGGTACTGGTGATATAACAGATATTAGAATGATTGCAAGTGGTGGTGGATATACGTCATTACCTACTGCAACAATTGATGGTGTTAGATTCATAGGTCTAGAGGATGCCACAGATTCAAATACATCTGATTTTAGTAGAATAGAATTAGAAACAGGTGGCAGAATAGTTAATGAATCAACACTTGCTGTTTTAAATGTAAGTGGTGCAACCACAATACCTTTTGGTGCTGAGATTGGTAGAGCAACTTCATTACAAATTATTGAACATGGTATTGATTTTACATCAGCACCCACGTTAGCATTTCCTAAGTATGCTGTTCTTAAAACAGTTTCAGGAACAATATCTGCTGATGAAACATTTAGTTCAAATGTATCTGGTGCGACAGGTACAGTTGTTTCTTTTAACGCACCTCTTTTAAAATACACAGCAACCACAAGTGAGTTAGAGGTTGGCGATACAATTACAACATCTGGTAGTCAAACTGCTGTTGTGGTAAAAGCAGATACACTAACTGCCACAGCAACAATAGACGCTAAAGTTACAACTAAAGGTGCTTACATTAATCAAGATGGTCATATATCTGAGGGTTCTAAAAAAATTCAAGACAGTTTATACTATCAAGATTATTCTTATGTAATTCGAGTTTCAGAATCAATTAATAAATGGCGAGACTCAATTAAAAGAGCAGTTCACCCATCAGGTTTCTATGTAACTGGAGAGGTAAATATTCAAACTAGAATAAGTGGTCAAGTTAAACAACCAGTTGGCGCTACATTGGCTTCTGGATTATTCTCTGGTACTGAAGATAGTCCTATCTACATGAGATTAAATACATTGTTCTCTACTATCTTTGGTAGAAGAACAGGTGTTGGTTTAAAATTTATGAGTAATGGTGTTGAGTTAGATGGTAAAACAAAAGTATCATCATTAGTTGCAAGAACAGGTGTAGCAGTTGAGCCTCAAAACGATTATAGAGATACAAATACCAATACAGAAAAAGAATTAAATTTACATCCTGAGACCACAATAGAAACTGAAAAAAGAAGTAGAACAAATTTTTACACTAATACAGATTATACAGTTAGAGGATACAATGTCAAAAATGGTTTTGCATATGCAGGTCCTAGAATAAAAAGTTTAAACACATTTATGTTTTCTGCATTTTCAGCAAACAATGCAATAACACTAGAGGGTGGCACAGGCGCAGGTGAAATAATACTAGAAAATGAACATGGTGTTTTACAACATCCTCAATCAGACTCTTTTAGTGCTAGAGTTAATTCTTTTACTAATCTGAGATTTGGTAGCACAAACACAGGCACAGACAAAATTATACAAGAAGACGGTTCTAATCTAATAAATGAAACAACAGGCACAGATACAGACGATGGAGTTGATGAGTTTTTATTAGAGGAAAATGTAGATGGTACAACACTAAGAATATCAGATTTTACTGGTACAACAACAAATCCTAATCATAAGACTAATTTAGCCTTTCCGACTGAAGTAACTAAATCGGCTTAGAAAAGTCTTATAAATAATAGAAAGAAACATAAAGATAATGGGAAAAAACAATGGCAGCAATAATAACAAACAAATTTAGAATAAACAATGCTGAGCAGTTCGTAGAATCGTTTTCAGAAACAGCTGCTACAACATATTACTTATTCATAGGAAGAGCACATTCTTGGGCAACAGACGCTGATGTTCAAGGTAACTCTATCAACGAGGGAACAGACGCTTCCCCACCAACACCAAATGATGATGTGGCATCTGAGTTCTATAACTATGACGATATGATCGGTGCAAAGATTATTTCTTCTTCAGACGTATCTCATGTTATACCAAGAAGAAACTGGACAACAGGAACAACTTATGACAAATACGAACATAATATAAGTTCTTCTAACACAGCAAATAGTGGTGCAACAAATTTATTTGATTCAACTTTTGTAGTTATGAACAGCTCATATGCTGTTTATAAAGTAATTGATAACGATGGTAATACTGCTTCAACAGTAGAACCAACATCAACATCAAACTCAATCTTTACAACATCTGATAACTACAAATGGAAGTATATGTATTCTTTAACATCTGCTGAAACCCTAAACTTTATGTCAACAGATTTTATTCATGTTTCAACTGACTCTACTGTATCAGCGGCTGCCGTTGATGGTGCATTAGACACAATTGAAGTTATCGCTGGTGGATCAAGTTTTAACACATCTTCAGGTTCTACAATCTCTGCTATACCTATTCGTGGTGATGGTAGTGGTGGTATCGCTTCAGTCACAATTAGTTCTGGTGCAATCACAGCTGCTACGGTAACAACTGCAGGAACAGGATATACTTTTGCATATATTAGAGACGCTGATATTGTTGCCGCTACAAATGCTGGTGGTGCAGGATCAGGATCAAACTTAAATGTAATTATTCCACCAAAGGGTGGTCACGGTAAAGACGCTGTAAAAGAATTAGGTGGTTTTTATGTGATGATGAATAAATCGCTTGTTGGTGTTGAAGGTACATCTGATATTGGTGTTGCCAACGACTTTAGAAGAATTGGTCTTGTAAGAGATCCTTATAACTTTGGAACAACAACTGTTGCAAGTGCTGATACAAGAAGACAACTTTATGCTACTGTCTTCTCATCTGTATCAGGAACATTTACTGCCGATGAAGAAATCAATCAGGCGTCAACTGGTGCTGTAGGTAAAGTTGTAGAGTACGACTCAACAAATAAAATTTTATATTTTTATCAAACAAGATTTCCAGATGTAGGAACAGATAGTGATGGTAACTTAACAGCGTTTAGTGGTGCAAATGCAATCACAGGACAAAGTTCAAGTGCATCAGCAACACCTAATACAAGTAATTCTACTACAACAAATGGCACGGTGTTTGTTTCTGGTTATTCTAATCCAGAATTAGCATTTGACTCAGGAGATATAATTTATGTTGAAGAAAGAAGTCCTATAACAAGAGCTTCTGACCAAACGGAAAACATTAAGTTAATAATTGAATTTTAATAAAGGAAAATAATGCCAAGTAAAACTGATTTTAATGTTGCTCCATACTATGATGACTTTACCGAGGGTAAAAAATTTCATAGAGTCATGTATCGACCAGCGTTTGCTGTTCAGGCTAGAGAGCTAACAACTCAACAATCAATACAACAAAATCAACTTGAAAAACTAGGTGACTCTATTTACAGACATGGAGCAATGGTTATTCCAGGTGAGGCAACTTATGATTTAAATTATTATGCTGTCAAACTTACATCTTTTACAGGCACACTTACAAATTTTAAAGATAATACATTAACAGGTGGCACATCTGGCGTAGTTGCTGATGTTGTAAATACTGTTGCAACTGATGGTACTGATCCTGATACACTATTTGTTAAATATAGAAATTCTGGTACTGATAATGCTTCATCAAAATTTACAGATGGTGAATCTTTAACAAGTGGTGCTTCAACAGGCGAAACAGCAGTTGTAAGCACTTGTGCTACAGGATCTGCTGCTCACATAGATGCAGGTACATATTACATAAATGGATTTTTTGTTGAAGTTGATACACAAAGTTTAATATTAGACAAATATACAAACACACCAACTTATCGTGTTGGATTAACAATAGCAGAAACATTTGTAACTTCAACAGATGATACATCATTACTAGATAATGCAACTGGATCATCAAATGCAAACGCAACTGGTGCTCACAGATTTAAAATAGATTTAACTTTAGCAAAATTAACCGAAGACTCTACAGCAGACTCAAGTTTTGTAGAATTGTTTAGATTAAAAAGTGGTAAACTACAAAATAGACCAGTTACAGATGTTCGTACATCAATTGAAGATACTTTAGCAAGAAGAACCTATGATGAATCTGGTGATTATGTTGTAGATGATTTTGAATTAGATATTAGAGAACATTTACTATCAGGAACAAATAGAGGTATCTATGCAACAGGCACAACCTCAGACGATGGCAACACAGCCAGCGAAGCAAAATTAGCATTTGGTTTATCACAAGGTAAAGCATATGTCAAAGGTTATGAAATAGGTAAAATAGGCACAACATATATTGATGTAGATAAGGCAAGAGATTTTGAAACTGATAGTGGTAGTGTAACAAGATTTGATGTTGGATCTTTCGTAAATGTAGAAAATGTTTTTGGTACACCAGACATTAACTTTGTATCTGGTGAGGTAGAAAATTATAAAACTTTAAGATTAGTTGATGAAGCACATGCAACAAGAGGAACAGTATTTGGTACCTCTCTTGCTCACATTTATGATATTGGTCGTGCAAAGACTAGAGCGTTTGAATTTAATTCTGGTAACGCTGCTTCAACAGATTCTGGTACAACAACAATGTTGTCAAACTCAGTTACAACAGGCGTAAAATTTAAACACTTCTTATTTGATGTTGAAATGTTTGCTCATGTAAATGTAAGTGGTATTATGTCAGGCGCATTAACAACTGGTGATAAATTAACTGGAGGCACTTCAGGTGCAACTGGTATTGTAGAAGGTGTTACGACTGAGGGATCAGCAACTATTACAGGTGCTACTCAAGCAGATCCTGTTGTGGTTACAATGTCAGGTGGTCATAACTTTACAGATGGTCAACAGGTTGTAATTGCTAGTGTTGCTGGTATGACAAATATTAATGATACTCATACTGTAAAAAATGCTACTGCAACAACTTTTGAATTATTTACTGCTCAAACAGCTGCAACAACTGAAATTGAACCTTTAGACGGAACTAGTTTTCCTGCTTACACATCTGGTGGTACAGCAAAACATACAACAATAGTTTTAAATGATGTTCAAGGAGAATTTGTAGGAGGTGAAACAATAACTGCACCTACAAACTCTAGAACAGGAACAGTTCAATTTGATTCATTAGGTTGTAAAGCATTTGAACAAAAAGATTTTGGTCAGATAAAAGGTATTTCAATGGCAGGTAGTCCAACTTATACTGCTAATACATCTTTAGATTCAACTTTTGGTGATAATGAAACAATAACAGGAGTTGTAACAACAGTAGATCCTGATGTATCTCCTGGTAGTATTATCATGGACGGAACAGATGCTAATTCAGCAAATGCTAATGACTCAATAATTTTAGAAGATGCAACTGAAACTGGTGATCTAGTAAATGCTATTGGATTAGAAAATCCTCAAGATCAAGGTGACGTATTAGTTGGTTCTGGAACTAAATTTTTAACTGAATTAAAAATAGGCGATCAAATTAATTTTATTGATGATGGTGGTAGTTCAGTCACAAGAATTGTACAAAACATTGAGTCAAACACAAGATTACAAACAGTTCGTGATTTAAGCACCGCTGTTGCAACATCAAGACAATTAGTTAGACAAAGAGCAAAACTTCAAGACGCAAATAAAAATATTGGATTATTTAGATTACCTTATGATGTTGTAAAAACATTATTAACAGCAGATAACTCAGAATTATCTGATACAAGTTTTAAAATTAGAAGACAGTTTGTTACAACTTTATCAAGTTCAGGTACTGCAACACTAACTGCTGGTACAAATGAAGTCTTTACTGCGTTTACAGAAAATGATTATTCAGTCTCAATAATGACAACTGGCTCTGGTAGCACAGGTGCTGCTGGTGATATTATATCACTATCAACTAGTGGTGACTTTTCACTTGGTGGTTCACCAACAGGTAAAACATTAACGATAGATTTAGGTAGTGGATATAATGGACATAAAGTTAAAGTTATTGCTACAATTTCTGCCTCAGTTGTTGGTGCAAAAACAAAAACTGATACTGCAGGAACAACAATAACAGTAGATACTGAAGCACTTGCTACTGCTGATTTTATAAGTCTTGGTAAAGCAGATGTTCATAAACTTAATAGTGTGTTTATGGCCGATGACTTCAGCACAGCTGCAAGTACAAGTGATACAGATGTTACAAGAAGATTTCAATTAGATACAGGACAAAGAGATAACTTTTATGATATTGCAAGATTAACATTAAAACCAGGTGAAGTAAATCCAACAGGAAGATTATTAATTAATTTTGATTACTTTGAACATGGTGCTGGTAATTTCTTTAGTGTAGATAGTTATTCTGGTTTTGATTACGCTTCAATACCTGCATATACCTCAGATGTTACTGGTGAAGCATTTCCATTAAGAGATTGTTTAGATTTTAGACCAAGAGTAGATAATGCTTCTACAATAAATTCTGGTAGTGTAGATAGATCGTTTGATGGCACAGGTGCTTCTTCAATAGAATTTACAAAAATAAATACAGATGTTACAGCTGATTTAGAATATTACTTAGCAAAAAGAGCAAGAGTTTATCTGACATCAAAAGGTGAGTTTAAAGTGGTTGCAGGTGCTTCTGCTATTGATCCAGGATTTGGTGAACAAATAAAAGATGCTGTACATTTATATGATGTCTATATGCCTGCTTATACTTTTGATACTTCAACGATACAAATTTCAGCGATTGATAATAGAAGATATACTATGAGAGATATTGGTAGTCTTCATAAAAGAATTGAAAATATAGAATACTATACTCAACTTTCTTTATTAGAAGCAAATGCTCAAAGTTTACAAATACAAGACGCTGATGGTTTTGATAGATTTAAAAATGGTTTTGTTGTAGATAATTTTACAGGTCATGGTATTGGTGATGTAACTGATGGTGATTATGCTATATCTATGGATATGGCAAAAGGTGAATTAAGACCTTCACACCATATGGATAATACTAATTTAATTGAATCTGATTCATCATTAGGAAGTTCTACTGCAATGACAGACGCAATTAGAACAACCAATGGTTATCAAAAAACAGGTGATCTAATTACTTTACCATATACTGAAGAAGTAGAGATAGAGCAACAATATGCAAGTACAACTGTAAACTTAAATCCTTATGATACAATATCGTATGTAGGACATGTCACTCTTGATCCAGATCAAGATGATTGGTTTGAAACAGAAACACTTCCTGAAATGACAATTGAAATACCTGGTGTATTTGACACATTAACAGCTGGTGCAAATGCAAATGTACAAGAATTAAATTTAGGTACAGTATGGAACGAATGGAATAATAACTGGTCAAGTGTTGATATTGCTGGTACTGAGAGAACAACAAGAAGAACAGAGCGAAGAGCTCAATGGCCTTTAATTAGACGAGTTGATAGAACAACCGTAGAAACTAATCAAGTTAATAATAGAACAAGAACAGGTATTAGAACATCTTTAGTTCCTGGTGGATTAAGAGAAACAAGTATTGGTAATAGAGTTGTACAAGTTGCCTTTGCAACATTTATAAGAGCAAAAGATATTTCATTTACTGCAAGAGGTATGAAACCAGATACAAGAGTTTTCCCATTCTTTGATGGTGTAGATATATCAACATATGTAACACCAACAGGTTCAACTGCAGGTGCAGCTTTAACAACAGATTCTGGTGGTACTGCTTCAGGTGTATTTGCTTTACCAACACCAACAGTAGATACAAATCCAAGATGGAGAGTTGGTAAAAGAGTATTCAGATTAACTTCAAGTTCAACAAACGTACAAACTGAAGGACTTGTAACCACTTCAGCAGAAGCAGACTATACAGCAAAAGGATTAGTTCAAACAGTTCAAGGTACTGTTATATCAACTAGAGAAACAAGAGTACAAAGAACAACACAAACAGATAATGCTCAAATCATAGGTGCTCAAGGTACTAGAATTGTTAGAGATAATACTGGTGCTTGGTTTGATCCTGTGTGTCAATCATTTATGGTTGACCAAACTAATGGTATATTTGTTTCAAGTATAGAGGTTTTCTTTGCCACAAAAGCAAGTGCATTACCTGTAACGCTTCAAATTAGAACAATGGTAAATGGTTATCCAACTACAACAGTTCTTCCATTTGCAGAAAAAACAATTGACGCTTCAGATATTACTGTATCAACAGATGCCTCAGAGGCAACTAAGTTTACATTCCCAAGTCCTGTATTTTTACAGAATGGTATTGAATATGCGTTTTGTGTAATTACAAACAATGATGAATATACAATGTACACTTCAAGATTAGGACAAACAACTTTAGATGGTTCAAGATTAATTTCTCAACAGCCATATTTAGGAAGTATGTTTAAATCACAAAATGCTTCAACATGGACATCTGAACAAAATGAAGATGTTAAATTTAAAATTAATCGTTGTAAGTTTACAACAAACACGGAAGGTACTGTTCACCTTGTAAACGATATCGTACCTACAAAATTATTAGGATTAAATCCTATTACAACAACAAGTGGTTCTGCTGATATAACAATAAACCATAGAAATCATGGTATGCATACAACAGCAAACAATGTAACAATTGCTGGTGTTGCTTCAGGAACTTATAATGGTATTGCTTCTACAAATATTAACGGTACTTATACTGCAATCAAAAATATTAAACTTCATAGTTATCAAGTAACAGCACAAAATTCTGACACCGCTTCTGCGACAGGAGATGTTGGAGGTTCTACTGTTACTGTTACAAGAAATATGATGTTTGATGTAATTAAACCTATTGCAGGAGTTGTTCAACCACCAGAAACATCTATTAGTACAACACTAAGAACAACTAGTGGAAGAACATTAGAAAGTTCTGAAACAGAATTTAGTTTAAAAACTGCTTCTAAACAAATAGCAGTAGAATTAAATGAAGATTATTATATGACGGCACCTCAAATAGTTGCTTCTTCAATTAATGAAACAAATGAAATGTCTGGCAGTAAATCTTTAGCAATGGCAATAAAAATTAAATCAGAAACTGGAAATGATAATTTATCACCTGTTATTGATACAACTAGATTAAGTGCTCATGTAATTAGAAATCACTTATTTAATCCTACTTCAGGTACAACTGTTGATTTTGTTGCTGACACAGCAAAAAGAGGTGGTAGTTCACCTGCTAAGTATATTACTAAACCTATATTACTAGCAAACGCTGCAACTGCTTTAGATGTTCGTATTACTGCTTACATACACTCAACTGCTGAAGTAGAAATGTTTTATCGTTTATCAGACGCTACAGATGCAAGAAATATGCAAGAGATAGTGTGGACACCATTTAATAGTGATGGAAGTCCTGATACAGCAGTTAAACCAACAGATGACGATCAAACATTTAATGAATATCAATATAGTGATAGTGACCTAACACCTTTCACAGCATTTCAAATAAAACTTGTTATGAAAGGAACTAATAGTGCTTATCCACCAAGAGTAAAAGATTTAAGAGGAATTGCTTTGGCAGTTTAATTGTATGTCAAGTGTTAAAGTAAAAGGCCATACAAATTTAGTTAGAGACTTGAAATCACAAGCAATTATTAATGTAGATTCAGAAGCTTATGCTAGATACATGGCAAGAAAAGCAAAACAACAAAAAAAAGATGATGAAGTAAGAAAAGTGATTAGAGACGTTAATGAAATAAAAACAGAAATGTTTGAAATAAAAAAAATGTTAAAAGAGATAAAAGATGGCAGATAGAACAGTAGCAGTAACAAATACTATGAACGATCTTAGACGAGAGTTTAATGGTTCAGCAAGAGACATAGGTGATATTGCTGACATATTAAGTGCTAGTAGTTATATCGCTTCTTCAACAGATGTAATTGAAGCAATTGTTGCTATAAACGCACAGGTACCTGAAGTTAAAACAGATGCATTTACTTTTCCTGGTCGTACCATGATATTTGAAGGTGCAACAGATGATGCTTTTGAAACTACTTTAAGTTTTGCTGAACCTACTGCTGATAGAACACATACTTTACCAGATGCTGATGGATCAGTAATGTTAACCGATAATGCTGATACATCTACAAATAAAACTTTTACAACACCAACTATTACAAGTCCTGTTTTAAATACAGGCGTTAGTGGTACTGCTGTGTTAGATGAAGATGATATGTCTTCAAACTCAGCAACTAAAGTTGCAACACAACAAAGTATTAAAGCATATATTGACAATCAAATTGATACTGATATGGATGTTAATATTGCAAGTGATAGTGGATCAATAGCAATTACAATGGATTCAGAAACACTAACTATTGCTGGTGGAAGTAATGTAACAACAGCAGCAAGTGGTAATACTGTGACGGTAACTTTATCAAGTAGTGTAGCAACAGAATCAGGAACAGAAACATTTACAAATAAAACTTTTACAGCACCTACGATTAACACACATACTTTTAGTTCAGGTACAACAACTGCAGGTATGAGTATTGGTACAAATGGTATAGTTTTTGAAGGTGCAACTGCTGACGCTCACGAAACAACTTTAACAGTAGTAGACCCAACACAAGATAATACAATTACAATACCAAACTCAACTATGACAGCAGTAACAACAGCAACACACGCTACACGAGCAAATCATATTGTAAGGTGTATTGCATTAGGATAATTTATGGCAGATAGATCAGTAGCAACAACAGATACGATAGAGACACTTAGAACGACCTTTAATTCTCTTGCAGGTGATATAGGAGATATTTCAGATTTAACAGGTGCAAGTGGTGTTATTGCGTCTTCAACAGATGTGGTTGAAGCAGTCACTGCTTTAAATACAGAAATTTCTGCTATCAAAGCAGGTACTGCTGTGTTTGAAACTAAATTAACTTTTGAAGGTGATACTGCTGACGCTCATGAAACAGTTTTAGCAATTTCTGATCCTACAGCAGATAGAACAATTACGATACCAGACGCAAGTGGTACAATTGTAACTACAAGTGCAACACAAACTTTAACAAATAAAACATTAACAAGTCCTACTTTAACAAGTGCTGTTTTAAATACTGCTATTTCAGGTACAGCATTTTTAGATGAAGATGGTATGGATTCTAATAGTGCAACAAAATTAGCATCTCAACAATCCATCAAGGCATATGTTGATGCTCAAATAACTGCTCAAGATTTAGATATTACAAGTGATAGTGGAACAATTGCAATAGACTTAGATAGTGAAACTTTAACAATCGCTGGAGGAACAGGTATTTCTACTTCTGGTTCTAGTAATCAAATAACTATTGGAACATCTGCTGATGTAGTGACACTAACAGGAACACAAACTTTGACAAATAAAACTTTGACAAGTCCTACTTTAAATTCGCCTACGATCACAACACTAACTGCAACACAATTAGCATTGACAGACGCAAGTATAGTATTTGAGGGTGCGACTGCTGACGCTCATGAAACAACTTTGACAGTTGTTGATCCCACAGCAGATAGAACAATTACATTACCTAATGAAACAGGAACATTAATAACTTCAGCAAGTGCTGCTACAAATGCGTTTTCTATTGCATTGGCAGCTGCTTTAGGATAAACTTATAAATAGTATAAAAGAGAGAAAATATGGCATTATCAACAATTAACGCATCAACAGGATTAACAGACGCTACAGTAACCTCTGCTAAATTAGCAGATTTCTCAGCAGCTGTTGATTTAAATGGTGTAGAATTATTACTAGACGCTGACGCTGATACATCAATTTCAGCAGATACAGATGATAGAATTGATTTTAAAATTGCAAACGTAGAACACTTTTCATTTTCAAATAGTTCAGGTGATACGGTTGTTAAACCTATGGTTGACGCTAAAGATATTATCTTTCAACAATATGATGGAAACAAACTTTTAGAAATAAATGATGGCGGTTTTGTAGGTATTGGTGGTAACTCAAACGCTTCAGGTGCAATAAGAATTTTTGAAGATACAGATAATGGTAACAACTATGTTGGATTATCTGTTGGTAACGTAACTACAGCATACACACTAGTATTTCCTAACGCTGACGGATCAAATGGTCAGGCAATGGTAACAAATGGTTCTGGTGTTTTAACTTTTACAGATGTTTCAAGTGCTGCTGATGATATCTCTGCTGGTGACGCTGCTATTAATCTTACAACTTCAGCAGGTAATATTACAATAGATGCTCAAGGTGGTGATACAGATATTATATTTAAGGGTACTGATTCGAGTTCAGACATAACAGCATTAACTTTAGATATGTCAGATGCAGGTACGGCTGTATTTAATCACGATATTAGAATCGCTGACGATGGTCAGATAGGTTCTGCTTCAGACGCTGACGCAATTGTTATAAATTCAAGTGGTGTTGTAACCATGAATCAGATTCCAGTCTTTAGTGCTGGTATAAATGTTTCTGGTGGTTCTATCGCAGGTACACTTTCTACTGCCGCTCAGGCAAACATTACAAGTTTAGGAACACTAACAGCATTGACTGTTGATGATGTTGCAATTAATGGTAAAGTTGTAACTATGACAGGTTCAACTAGTGATACTGCTACAATAACAGTAGGCACTAACGGAACATTAGATATTGTGACAACAGATGACGCAGCCGCAGCTGCAAATATTCAAATTACTGCTGACGGTACAGCGGAACTTGCTGGTACGACAGTCACTTTAGATTCAAGTGGTGATATAACATTAGACGCTGATGGCGCTGACATTCATTTTGCTGACGGTGGTACAACTTTTGGTACATTCACAAACTCATCAAGTGATTTTGTTATTGACGCTGCTGTTCAAGATAAAGATATTATATTTAAAGGTGATGACAATGCTTCTGCTATCACAGCA
>VTLG01013121.1_pt1 | contig 24363 bp, 27 predicted proteins | sample 4694571 | NCBI WGS metagenome assembly VTLG01 (sample SAMN12604809, study PRJNA352737) | marine metagenome | biome: ENVO:00000447; feature: ENVO:00000209|ENVO:00000569|ENVO:01000036; material: ENVO:00002151; isolation source: viral sequences binned using virsorter ...
ACCAGCTGGACCATCATCACCTGGAGGACCAGCAGGACCATCTGGACCTGGAGGACCATTTGGACCTGGAGAACCATCAGAACCTGGAGGACCATCTGCACCTGGAGGACCAGCAGCACCATCGTCACCTGTAGGACCAGGAGGTCCTGGTACTGTAGATGCAGGACCTGGAGGACCAGAAGGACCAGTTATTCCAGTTGGACCTGCAGGACCTGGAGGACCTGTGGGACCTCCACCATTTCCACTAGCAACTACAGTAACCCACTGACCAGTATCACCATCATCATACCAAATACATAAATCTCCAATATCATCTTCCCACCACAATTCTCCATGAATAGGATTAGGTGGAGGATCAGAACCAATTGTAACAGGTACAACTGTAACTGTTGCAGCAATACCTGGATGTCCTGAAGGATTTTGAACATCTACTTGTGCTGTTACTGCTGCACCAACAAAATTAAGTTGGGTAATACTACTTGCAGCACTAACAAGAACTCCTTCATCATATACACTAATCGCACCTGGAATTAATCCACCACCAACAGGAACCCAATATCTCTTACCTTCAAAACCAGGAATAGCAACCAACTGATACTGTTGACCAGAAGGAACTGCAGGTGTTGTAATTGGATCAGCAAGGTTTGGTTCTGCCTGATCTAAACCAAGATACTTATACCTATCATCTTTTAATTGATCTTGCGGTAATCTTTTGACCCGCCCACTTAAGTATCTCTTAGACATTACTATTCTCTAGGATACTTGCTATTAGTTCCATCTCTAGTGGAGCAACGTATCCACCAGAATAAGACTTACCAACATTTACTCGAATAGATTCGTTTGCAACAGCAACCGCAAGAGTTAATGCAGTATTAGATGCTGGATCTGTCGATCTTGGATAAGAATGTTCACTATAATGATTATCCATCGTGCAAGTGAATATTATAGAATTATCTGCTATCTTAATCGTATCTCCATTTGCTAAACTATTTGTACCAATAGTTAAAGTTATTTCTCCAGTTGATCCAGTATAAGTTGCAGCAGTTACACTAAACTTTGTTCCTACTGCTACACTTGAACTAGAAACTACCTCTATACACTCAGGAACTGCTCTAACAAATCTATGAATTGCTGTGCTATAAACATGCTCATTTCCACTAGCACCACCAATATCAATTGAGAATGTCTTAGAAGTTCCAACATTACCCTGAACTTGATCTATAACATAAGATCTCTGAGGATCTGGAAAAATATTAGTTGTTATACCAGAATAACTTGGACAAGTGAAATACATTCCACCCATACTGATTTGATCACCAGCATTAAATCCATGCTTTATCTTCGTAACAACTGTAGCAATTCCACTTGGTTCATCATATTGAACATCAGTAATAATACCAACACCTTGTTGGGTTCCACGAATGTATAAACTATCAACTACAATAGGAGTTTTTTCTAATACTATTCTACCATCCACCATTATTAATGCATCCTGTGGTGGTATCTCTGCTTCTTTTATAACCCTTACATCTCTTGTACTACCTGTACTTCTTTGAGTTCTTCTTTGCCAAAATGTTGTTGTAGGATAAGTTGTTCCAACAGCAACATTAGATACTTGTGCGTACAATAATAAAGCAGAAGTTCCTGTTGGAACCTCATAAAGTTTCTGCACACCTGGTGCAACAGGAACGGCAATATTAATAAACTTATTTACTGGTGCTATTGCCATATTATCTTAACGCTAATATAAGTGGTGTTAGTTGTGCTTGTATTGCTCTATTGAAATCTCTACCACGTATTGTAGACGTTGTTTGATCAATAGTCAATCCATCACCAATTCTAAAATTACCTTTTTGATCCGTACTTGTGAAAGGAACTTGACCACCGTTAATGGCAACAACTTCATTTTCTGGTATTGGTTTTCCAGCCTGGAATGGGTTAGCTGTATTTATATCTACACCTGCACCCACATATTCAAACGAATGTGAACTGGTTATGATTCTACTCAACCTCATAAATTCAACCTTTGCAGTAGATTTTACTTCATAAGGAATAAATTCGTTAAAGGTTACTGTGGTTCCACCAGTATTAGTAACTTCGGTTGCCTCATCCACAGTATATAGAATCGGATCCATATCTGCTGTTAATTGAGCAGCACCACTACCAGATATACTCATTACAATATTCTGTGTAGGTAAGAAGTTTCTACCACTAGCAATCACATCAACAGAAGTAATTGTACCAGCAGCACTTACATTCGGAGAGAACTCGGCAATAATTGATTCAGGACCTTCTGGTAAGGAAGCAGTAACAAGAGGAGGTGCAGATGCAGAATAATCACCAGGATTACCACCATTAGTAACTACAATAGATCTAATAGTTTGTAACGGTGCAGTTACTGATGCAGTTGAAATTGTATCTGGGTAATCACTCATATCTAAGTGGAAGTATGCACCCTGTCCATCAAAAGGAGTTCTATTATTATTGCTTTGATCTTGGCAATTAGTAACTTCTATCTTATCAGCCTCAGCTTCCATCTTAGCACTTAGAGTTCCATCAAATTCAACACCACTTGTGCCATCAGCAACTAATCCAAACTTACCGAATGATGAGTTAGAGTTTGTAAGATCACACTGTCCACCACTATCACAATAAATTGCTTTCTCACATCCAATAGTAAAGATAGAAACTAACTGTGCATATCCTTTATTAGTAATTGAAACACCAATACCAGCCTCATTATATTGAGTAAAGGCATCGCAAACCATACTCTTCAAATCTTGACCTAGATCATTAGTTCCTGTATGTGAAGCATCAACATGATTACCATCAATCTTCATTCCAATACTACCCGTCATAAAGTTAGTACAGTTTCTAACATAAGGACTCTTATATCTACCATTAGGTCCTTCATTAGATGGACCAAGTTCAATAAAACCACCAATTGCTTTATCAGCATTATCTGTTGGTGGAAATGCTACTGCTGCTAAACCATGATGAGTTGTTGTTGTTCCACCAGATCCTTTGAAACTTAAATTCTCTACTAAGCATCCATTTCTAACATGGAATATATCCTTAGAAGTGTTATTAGGAACCACAGTAACTAATCTTAAATCTTCACCAGAAATGGCAACATCATAATTTAATCCAATTGGGTTATCTTCATAGTAAATACCAGAACGAACTTTAATAGTATCACCCATCTGTGCTACTGCAGCAGCAGCGGCTATAGTATATTTTGCATCACCTTCTAATAATCCACTATTACTATCACATCCATTCTTAGTCACCCATATAGTTTTCTTAGTTTGAACTCCAGCAGGTCTCCAAGATACACCAACACCAACACCCGTACTAAAGGTTGATAATCTATAATCTGTCTTACATACACCAACACCATTACTATCAAACTTATCAATTATTTGGTTCTCTAGTTCTAAAGTACCCTCAAGTTTTGTATTCTGACCTACATTTAAGTTCTTCTCAATTCCTACACCACCTTCAACAACTAATGCACCACTATTCTTATCCGTTGACTGTGTTGTACTGTAAATATCTGCATCACCACAAACATTCAAATTCTTAGAAATACCTACACCACCAGTAACTACTAAAGCACCAGTAGTACAGTTTGTAGATTCTGTTGAAGAATTAATCTTTTGATCACCACAAACATTTAATCTCTGACCAATACCAACACCACCAGATACAACTAAAGCACCAGTTGTACAACTTGAAGAATTAGTTGTATCTTGTATTCTTGCAACTCCACCAACATAAATCTGTTTTACAATACCTAATCCACCATCCATTTGAACGGATCCAGTTGTAGTTGATGTAGAATCACTAGTATCATTAAATGTTGCCTTACCATCCACATCTAATGTATCGTTAAGATCAGTAGCACCATCTACATTTAATGTATTATCAAAATCAACAGCACCAGTTACATGAAGTTCTCCTGTTACATCTAGTTCTACTGCTGGATTATTATTCTTAATACCAACCTTAGTCATTCTATAAACTGGAGCATCGTTACCAGTTCCAGTAAATCCCCATAGATCTCTGGTATAGATGTTAGCAATAGCAGTTGGATTACCACTATTAGGTTCTGCGTATGTGGTATCAGTTCCAACACCAAGACTATTAAGTTCTTGGAAGTTTAACCATTGGAATAATTGTGCTGTGCCACCTACAGGTAAATCTACTCCCTCATCTTGGACATACATTCCATCCAAAGAAACTGGAGATGCTTGCACCCAACGAATACCATTTCCATCTCTATTCAAATAATATCCATTTACACCTGGAGAATCCGCAGAGTCAATTATATTTCGATCAATCTTAACTGATCCCTCTACATTTAATTTTATAATTCCATCGGCAACATTATAACCAGGAATCGCAGTAGGATCTAAACTACCAATACCAACATTACCAGTATCGGTAATAACGAATGAATTATCTTTTGAATTTACTTTAAAGACTTCTGTCCCCTCGAACATAGAGGTTCTTACACCAACTTGTCCAGAATCACTTATAACTGCTCCTTGTGTACCAGTTTTAACTTGGAATTTTTGTGCAGGTAAAGTCGTTCCTATTCCTACTGAACAAGGATCAGTATTAACAATTAAACATTCAGAACCAACTTGGAAACGTGCTCCAGGTGTCGTAGAACCCAAGCCAACATTACCACCAGCAGTAACAATAAGAGATTTGAGTTGTTCACCAACTTGCAATAAAGCGTCTGGTCGGGTACTACCTATACCAACCCGACCTCCTATCTGCCCTTCACCATTTCTTCCATCAGTAGTGGATATAGCAGTAAAAACTGTTCCACCAGCACCAACATCTAATCTTTGAAAAACTGTAAGATAATTTGCATCAAGGAGACCTTCTATGGATACATCCGATTTAAAAAAGGCATTATTATTAACAGTTAAACTTTCTACAGTTAATCCTTGAGTACCATCACCACTTAACCCACCAACTAAATCAGCATATAATTTTCCATAAACATGAACGTCATTATAAAATTCGGCAACATTACTGACACCGAAATTCTGTCCATCATTTATATCAAAATTCTGCTCTTGTGTCATTAGGTTCCCCACTCCTTAACTTCACTTCCACTAAAGCAAGAGAATAAGAATCCTAATTCTCTCACCATAATATCACCTTTCTTAACGTTTCCATTAAATCTACCAGGATCCACATCCAAATCTCTAACATAAAAATGAACGTGATCAGCATTGTGAGTAATTTTATCTGATGCTCTGAATGTTATATTAGTATTTGAGTTAATTTCTATATTCTTAGCATTTATCTTAAGAGTTCCTTTCTGACAATTAAGAAGAATACCACCTTCCATCGAGACAATCTCAACCCCATTACCACCATCAGGTCTCTGATTATTGGCAGCACCAGTAATCTTTACAGTTTGATCAACAATAATATCAAAAGTTCCACTTTCTCTCAATCCAAGTTTACCAGTTCCACCAGCACCATTACCGATCAAACTAAAAACTGCGGGACCACCCAAATGATTTAATGGGTTTCCATATTCAACTTTAAAATTACCAAATGAATCAACCTGTCTTTTTTGCCAACTTGGTTGTTTTGCCATATTTTAATACCTTACCCTTCTATTTATTTCAACTAATACAGTCGATAACTTGCTTGACTTCTCCTTGATATGGAGGTCTTGGTTTCAACTGTGCTCTTAATATTGCACCAAAACCAGTTGTAGTCTGTACCGTAAGTTCAGGGAACTCATTTATTTCTGGAGTATTCATTATTGTACCGTCTGGTGGAATCACATTAACAATTCTACCAAAATCATCTACAAAAGTAGTATATTCATTACCTGCATCATCAATTACCTTATCATCCCTATCATAATCTTCACCAGGATTAATAATAGTTACATGATCAACTATGACAGGTTCATTTTGTTCACCATCAGTATTCTTAACTGGATAATTTTCACCAGGAGTAAGGACAATAACATCAACAACTTGCTGATAAGTAGGTGATTGTGGATCAGGATCTATTACTGCTCTAGCAACAGCACCATATCCCTTATTACAAGTGTCAACAATTTCAACAAAAGGTGCAGCATTATAACCAGATCCACCACTCTTTAAATCAATACCAATAATACTACCAACTGCTTCTACACCTTCACCAATTACATCACCAAAAATTGCTCTAGCATTTGCACCAATACCACCGCCACCAAAGATATTAAGTTTAACACCAGCACATCCTAATGGAGGTCCACTATAACATTCTCCAAGTGGACTCTTAAATCCAGGAACAGATACACTTGGATTCATAAAGTCAAATATACCTAAACTACCTTTTATACCACCAATATTAAATCCTTGAACAGCATCTACTAATCCTTCGGTTAAAGAATCTGCTGTATTTGCTACTGATAATATATTGTCTATAAGAGAATCAAATGCTTCTGCTGGTCCTCCACCCACAATCATTTGCTGAACTGTCATAGATTCATCATCTGATTTTTCTTGACACTCAAACATATTTGCGATTGATTGTAAATTTTCTGCTTTACCTCTAAGGAAATCGCCAGGACTAAATCCACCCAAAATACCAGATATTCCACCTAAAGATGGCATAATACCTTTTGTAAGACCTCCAATTACACTATTCATTATACCACCAATTGCCTGATCCATAATACAATCAGTAAAATTAGTCACATTATCTACTAACTGATCTATTATTCCATCAATAGCATCACCCATGCCACCTATAGCATTTTGTAAAATGCAAGGAAGACCTGAATGGAAAGATTTAAGTGGTTTAATAAATGCTGCTTGCTCTGCAATACCTTTTATTTTTGCCTTAGCTCTACTCTTAGTTTTTGCAAATTCTTTTGCAAATTCTACATCATATACTTTCTTTATTCCTTCATTAGCATTCTTAGCAACTTCAGTTTGCAATTTACCCATCATATCCTTAGCAATTCCACCACCTAATGCTTTAATTTGTGCCTTTGCATTCGCAGTTCTTTCTTTTATTTTTACATCTACTATACCTTTAAGTTCTTCTGCCTTTGCTTTAAATGCATCAGTATCAATTCCACCAAGAACATCAGCAAACTGAGCTTTAATAGCATCCTTATCAATTGAATCTGTTAATATTTTCAAATCCTTCTGCATATTTTTCATTTCAGTCTTCATTTGCCTACTGGCAAGTTTCATAGTCGATATGCCTTGAGATACCGTAGGACTATCAATCAAACTTCCTAAAGCAGTAAAAGAAGATTGTATCTTTTGTTTATCAAATTCAATTTCACCAAGTTCTTGACCAAATTTACTAATTAATTTACTAAGTTTAGCTGTGTTTACCTTATCAGCAACTTCCTTAGGTAAATCAATAGGTAATGGAGTAGCACTAGGTCCTGATTGATCACCAACTTCCTTATTTAAAAAATAAGCACTTGGTGGATTCTTTTTAGTATATCCAGTATAAGGTTCAAATGGTCGTTTATAAGGTCCAAGTTTAACTGGACTTGAAGCTCTACCAAATATTCCCAATATTACAGGTAATTGTGCATCATCACCATCAAGAAAGAAACCAAATACACTATCACCTGGAGTTAATCTAGTCGATCTAAAAACACCACCGCCACCAGATCCTGCAGTTGATGGTAATAAAATCTGAGCCCAAGGTAAATCCTTATCAGGTAATTCAATTGGATTTTGAGGATGATATCCCATGATCCTTACCTTAATTCTATTACCCCAAGGATCGGATTGGTCATAATCATCAGGTTTAGCACCAGGTGGTAATGGAGCTGGTATTGTATCTACAACTTGATTTAATTGACCACCTTGACATTCCTCTGGTGCAATCTGACCAATCCACCACTTGAATCCATCTCTTCCTACAAAATTACTCTTTAATATTGACTCTTCTATCATTTTTCTTTAGTACCGTATGTATCTTTAATTAATGTTAATGAAGTATAAGATCCTGTTGGATCAAAATGATGACATAGTTCTTTAATCATATATAGACCACTTTGCTCAGTATCAACTGTGTCTTTTGCAGAAGCAAGAGCAAATTCACATTCAATAATATCACCAGCCTTTAAATTGGTATTAGAAGGTACTGTCATACTAAGTTTTTGAGAAAATATAGAATTATATCTCATAAGTGCTTGAGATTGTGTAAAAGTTGGATCAGCATTTTCTGTTTTAGATACACCCTTCTCCATAGTTCCCCTATCCATAATAGCAGTAACAAATCTACTAGGTGTATTTCCCAAATTACCTGGCAATTTAACACCTTTACCTAAAGTTGAAGATTTACCTTTTTTTGGATCTTTACTAGCATAATTTTCAGACGTAAATGGACCTTTAAGTGGGTCTGTATAACTGAAAGTTAATGGATCAAAAAATATTCTGTAACTACAGTAAGCACCTCTTTGAAGTTTACCTAATACATCCTCATTTAAAGATGTACTATATCTTATAATTTTAAAATCAGTATTTGTTTGTTTTATAACTTCAGTTGAATAATATCTTGCAGCAGGTTCAGAATTTATTAAACTATCAATAGATCTAAAATGAAATCCATCTTTAGTTTCAAAAAATAGATATCCTGAAGTACTACTGTCCTTTGCAGATTCAGGAACTGCTCTAGATGCCAACCACATTAAAACAGTAAATGGTTTTCTCATGTTGCCGATAAATCCATATACATTTTGAGTTGGATCTACATCAACCTCACGTTGATCCATCAAATAATTTTTAATTATATCCTTTATAGATTCTGATATCTTATTAGATGTTGGATATTTTCTACCAACTCTAGATGTTTCATTAGTTATTGCACCAATAGAAACCAAATTTAACGTAAATGATTCTGATTTCTTTCTACTAATTACATTACTAATACTAGATACAAAGAATGATAAATCCATTCCTGGATTATTATCACTATTACCCTTAATCTTTATAGTAACAGTCTCCCCACCTCTCAAAGGTAGACCATTATAGATTGATTGTAATTCACCATCATCTCCTTCTACAGTATTTCCTTCAGAAGTAACCTGCAATTTAGCAGTAAGAGTTGGTGAAAATATATCCTCATAATAATCAATCATTACAGTACCAGGAGCAATATCAATCGTCTTTGAACCATCTGTTGATTCAATTATAATCTCTTCGTATATCGATCTTTTTAATGCTTCCATTTAAGTATATGACGTAATTAACGTTGTTAAATGTTTATGATATTCCTTTATATTTACACCACCACCCTTTGCTCCTGCTTTAGATATACCACCACTATGTTGTGGTGTACTCTTAGATTGAGCATCTGCTCCTAATCCTGGTGGTGGAGGCATCATGATTTTTTGACCTTTTCTTTCTGGTGTTATTTCCTTAATAATACCATCAAAATCTGTCTTTGTAGATTCAAATAAAGATTTAATATCCGAATCATCAATAACATCCTTTAAATCAAAAGCAAGTCCTTCCATTTCAGGTTTTAATGATTTACTAATACCTTTAATAGAATCAATTACACTTTTAGATTCCCCACTCTCAACAAGTCCACGCATTTGTGATTGAAGAGTTGTTTTTAATTCTTCACCAATACTTTCAATATTTTTAGAAGGATCTTCAACTTCACTCATACTATCTAATACACTACTAAATCCCTTCATCATATCAGTCATAGTACCGATATCGAAGTTTTCAGCAGTTGATTTCATGCTATTTTTCAATTTATTAGATTCTAAGAAACTAGATGCTTCCATTAATTTTTCAGTTATATTATTTGGAAGAATAAATCCATCCTGTTTAGGAACAAATAATTCCCTATCCTTAGATTTACCATCCTTACCTTCACCCACAAGTGCTGTTTGACCAGCCTTAATTTCTCCTCCCTCAAAATACTCTAAAACTTCATTCTTAACCTCTTCTTTAATATCATCTTTTTCACCATCTTCATTACCTTCCCCTTCTGTCTTATTTTTATTTGGGAACATATCAAGAAAATCCCACCATTGGTTTTTTGCACCTGGATCGTCTGTACCCCCAAAGAATCTTTCTTTCTGTTGCGATTCAGCCTCAATTCTTTCTATCTCTTCATCCAAATTCTTATCATCCTGATATCTATTAACACCACGAATGAAACTTGTATTCAAATTATTAAGTTTATCAGTAACATTTTGGAAAGCATCTTCTGCCTCATCTTTCTGTTTATCAAAATCCCAGAAACGAAGCATTCCAATTACTTGATCCAACCTACTAGACATACTGTCAAAGACACCAATTATACCATTTATAAATCCCTTAAAAATTTGAATTACCTGAGTAATCCTCTTAATTATCGCAGTGATAGCTTTTAGAATCTGTGGTAATCTTTGAACCACAAATCCTATCAAAACAATTCCAAGAAAATTAAGTATCCTACCTAGAACTCCCTTTCCAGTATTTGTTATAGCCTTTCCTCTTGCTTTTGATGCACCATTAACTGTAGATGCTTCAAGTTGATCTTCTCTTCGCCTCCTTAAAAATGATTCTCTTCTTCTCCTAAAATAAGTAGCATCAGATGTTAAAAGTTTCTTTTTACCTATATTATCAGTCTTAACAGTTTTAGCAATAGATCTAGCTAAAAAACTAGAACGTGTAATACCAGCAGCAAGACCATTAAATGATCTACTTATATTATTAAGACTAGAAGTTGATTGTACTAAAGCTTGTGGATCCATGTTATGTTGGAACTACCTGATAGTTTTTAAACGCAAGAAATACATAACTATTATCTATATTTGATGCTGGTATAACAGGAACACCACCACCAACAGCACCAGCAGCAACATTTCCACTTGCACCATTAGGATCCCCACCACCACCTATATTGGGGTATGGAATTACACTAGGTTTAGGATCCTCCAAAGATCCCAACTTTTTACTTAAACTAGAGGTTTTCTGTTCTCTAAGATTCTTTGCGTCAATCTTTGGATCTTGCTTTGATATTGGATCAACATTCGCTTGATTTTTCTGTGCTTCAATTCTACCTTTTAATTCTTCTATTCTACCACCTTTATCTGCTTCAAATTCTTCTAAAGCTCTCTCATATTCCCGTGTTCCACTTCCACCTATCTTAAAATCTTCTCTTTGTGGTCTCTGATTTTCAATCTCATTAAGTAAATCTTGATCCGTTACAGGACTCATCATTCCAGGCATTACATCACCTGATTTCAATTCCTCTTGAAGTTCATTTAATTTATCTTCACCAACTATATCTGAGACAGTTCCTCTAGCACCATAACCCCCTTGGAAGAAAATTATACTAGTAATTGCACCTGCTAATGCTTTAAACCAAGGAGGTCCAGGAATTTTAGAACCAAGTTTACCTCCAACACTAGCACCAGCCCATCCTGCACCTTGATCCATAACTTCATACTGGAAAGGTTTCCCTTCAAGTACATTTTTCACACCAAACATGGAAGTAACAAATATTGAAACCTTATTAAGAGTACCAGCCCCTTTATTTTGGAATTGTTTAGATCCAACAGGAGTACTACCTTGAGGTCCTGTTGATGATACGTTCGGTTTTCTTCCTCCTGCTGGTATAGAACCTCCCGTAGGTGGTCGCATTCCCTTTGCATTTCTGGCAACACCAAATATCGCATTCTTTAATTTATCTAATGGTCTTATTAATATACCACCAAGAGCAACTGACCCTAATGCCAAAGCGAGTTTGCCTATACCTATGGTCAGACCTCCCATTCCTGCGGTAACAAGAGCAACCGTTCCTCCAATTACTAATAATCCCTTTATTAAATCATTTCTTATCTGTACAAACTTCTCTTGATTATCACCAGATAATGCCTTAAGCAGATTAACTGTTTTTTCTAATAACCAACCACCAGCTAATATAAAAAATACATTAACTAATTTACCTAACCCAAACTGTACTTTCTTACCTATATTCTTAACAGGCTCCATTAAAGAATCTCTAATCTTACTCTCTATGCTTTGCTCATTTGCATCTGCTAATCCTTGACTTATTAACCTCCTTTGTCTTTGAGCATTTGCTGCTTCTCTTTGTCTATCTAAATTAGCACCAACTGCTAAACTTTGTGAAATAATTTGTAAAGACTTATTTAACTCGATTGTCTGTTGACTTACATTACTAACTTGAGATGCAATACCACCCAATAACGCAGAATTTCTAACTGTTGCATTTGCTGCTACAGAATCTTGTCTTTGTCTTACAACACCACCACCAGTAAATATACTACTAGAAACTGTGTTTCTAACAGCACGGATTCCTCCTCCTATTGGTGATTGAATGGGTTCAGCCATTTTGTTGTTGCTTTAAATTTTCTTCTTCAATATATTGCTGTAGGAGTGCGAGATAAATTTCTCTTTCCCAAGGCATCATATTTTCTAACTCCGTTAAGCTATATTTATGGTGTTGCATCAAAGCAAAATTAATTTTATAGTATGACTCAAGATCTTCATGAGACATACTTATGCGAAAAAACTTTGCAGACCCTCCAACACTATTTCATTTTCCTTTTTTGTTTTTGGATTAGTCACCTTAACAGTATGTGACAATTTAGGCATAGTATCAAAGAATTTTTCAATATCTTTAAATTGCTTTGAATTAAGTGATTCTACAAAATCAGATAATTCTTTCTTTGTACAATCAGCACCAGCCCAAGATTCTTCTTCAGAATAAACTTGTTCAACACATGATGCAATCAACTTAAATGTATCATCAACATTCACATCTCCATCCATAGAAAAATTAGTTTTAATAAACTCTTCCATAGAAGGATACTTCATTCTCAAAGTATATTGATCATCTAATTTAATATCTGGAGTATGATCCTCATTAATGTTGACCTTTATATCATCTAAATTAATAGTTGTAGGAACCTGTGTTTCCCCATCATCTGGGCAAGTAACCATAACTTCAACCTCTTCTCCAACAGACTTACCACGAATGTTGAGGAATAGATATTCAATATCAAAAGTAGAAAGATCATTAACTTTCACACCCTTAGACAAAATACAAGCAGAAAGAACATCTTTAATAGCATTTGCTATTTGTTTATTGTCCTGACTCTCCATAGCAATAATCAAAACCTTTTCTTCCTTAACTAAGAAAGGTCTGTATTTAATTTTCTTCTTGGTAGAAGGAACAACTAACTCATAAGAAGGAGTCGCAATCTTTGGTAAAGGCATAATATGCTCAGTTCAAGTAGTTTTATTTATAGAGGTAATTTAAAATTATTTTATTTGCTAAAATATCCTTCAGTAACTGTGTAACCAGAAAAAGGATCTTGCCAATACGATGCAGTTTCAATACCTTGATCTTTTTTATTCACAGAAGAATTCTTTTTCAATTCATCCACTCTTTGATCATTCGGAGGAGTAGATGGATTTAACATTAGGATTTTTTGTTTATGTGCTGCAGCATCTTCAGCATAAGGTCCTGTTGTATTCTTAGCAACACCTTTAGCTTGAGAGAATGAATCTGCTCTTCCACAAACATATCTTTCAAAGGCAAATGCACAACTTGCTTTTAATACTTGAGAACTTTGATACTGAACTCTAGTAGAATCTAATGCAATAGGATATAATCCTACAAAATTCCACTCCATATTTTGTCGATAATTTTTTTCAAACTTAACTATCTTAGTTGTCTGCGATCTATAACTCTCTGGATAATTTAATTTAAAATTATATCCACCAGCAGCAGAATCTGCTGAAGATGCTCCTGTAATATATTCCATCCAATGCTCTAAGAACTTAAGTGTTCTATATTCATTATCTACATAAAACTCTAATTTAATTCTAGTAAAATTTCTTGTATGTGGTATCGTCTCAGTTACACCTTGAAATTCACCTTGAACTACTTCTGTAGCAAAAGTAGATCCAGGCAAAACTGCAGAATTGCAAAGTAATCCTATATCATGTGTATGAAATCTATAATCTACACCTTTACTTCTTAATGATTTTCGTAAACCACCACCAGGCAAACCAAACTTAACCAGATAATGAGAACTTTGAGCAACATTCTGAAACTTTGGTAATATTTGAGATATTTTCTTTGGAATTGGAGCTGACACTCTAAATAGATGTATTATATCATTTCTATTTAGATGGCTTATAAAGGAAAGTATTATCCAACTTTTCCTCACAAGTATAAAGGTGATCCTACTAATATAGTATTTCGATCATTATGGGAAAGAAAGTTTATGGTTTACTGTGATAAAAATGCAAACGTATTAGAATGGGCAAGTGAAGAAATTGTAATACCTTACATATCTCCAGTTGATAATCGCCAACACAGATACTTTCCAGATTTCTATATGAAGGTAAAAGAAACTGATGGTAATATAAAAAAATATGTAATAGAGGTTAAACCTTTAAAACAATGTAGTCCACCTAAAAAACCAAAACGTCAAACACCACGTTATATAAAAGAAGCATATACATATGCTACAAATCAGACAAAATGGAAAGAAGCAAGAGAATATTGTGCTGATAGGCAATGGGAATTCAAAGTGATTACCGAAAAAGAACTAGGAATTAAATGAGTAGAGTTAAAGACATACGTGATAACTTAATCGGCACAGAAAATGCCGATGATTTAATGATGGAAATTATGGGTGTCTTACAAGAAGGTGGTAAAACACCTCAAGTAGGAAAGTTCTATGTCTTTGTATATAATCCAAAAACTTCAGGTATTAGATATGACCAAAATCCCCTAGTTGGTGTAACTGGAGTATATGAATGGGGATTCAAAGGAATTAACTTTCACTGGAATGATCATAGAAATTACACATGGAATGAAGTTGCAGGAGGTTTATATGAAATATCTAATGATGAACTAACTGACTTGGATGGTATTCCATTTGCAAGATTTAGACATTCATAGTAGAATAGCAAATAACAAACAATAATATAATGCACGGTTTAAAAATATATGATAATATCTTATCTAAAGACTCATGCAATAAAATTATTGAACTTTTTGATAATGATAATCATCGAGAACAAGGAACAACTGGATTTAATAAGATAACTAAAGAGAAAAAATCTACAGATATCCACTGTAATTTTGATAATATTCATACTCAACATTATAATGATATATTAAAACCATCTGTACTCATACTATCAGATAACATTAAAAAAGAGTACTCATTCTTAGATAAAGGATGTGATTGGTGGGGAATGGATAATTGGTATAATATACAGAAGTATGAGAATGGTGAAGGATATTTTGCTACTCACTGCGAACAATCAAGCAGTTATCCACACAGAATGTTAGCATGGATGATCTACTTAAATGATGCAAAATGTGGAACTGAGTTTCCATATCAAAAAACTACAGTAAATGCAAAACAAGGAAGAGGTGTTATATGGTCTGCAGGATGGACTCATCCACATAAAGGCGTAACACCTAACATAGGAGAAAAATATATTGCAACTGGATGGGCAATATTTTATAAACCCAAATAAAAGATATAAATAGCTGATAATACTAAATTAGGTCGATAATGGCAATGGGAACCTGGCGGGAAGATCCTGTCGAAAATAGAAAATTACAAGAAGATTCTGGTTTAACATTTGAAAAAACAGTAAGTGGAAAAGATAAACCCATAGAAGAAGTTGGAAAGAAAAAAGCATTTAAACCAAATGAGAACTTCTATCTATCATATCCATTAGAAAGAGGTAGAAAAGGATCAGAAGATAGTTTTTTGATACAATGTGTCAAATACTTACCTCCAGCTACAGATAAAGGTTTATCATTTGCCTTTACAAAAAGTGCGACCCAAGCATTTACGTCTGGAAAGAATAAAGACGGTGTAATAGAAGCATTTCAACAAAATGAGGATGGAACTTATAAACAAAATATGGAATTCATGGACAAAACAAAGTCCAGAATTACAGGTGCTGGAATGGATAGTCGTGTAAGTGAGTTGAAACAAAAAACAAAATTTTATGTAGAACTGCCAATACCAAAACAAGTTAATGATGGAAATTCTTGTGTATGGTCTGGTAATTCCATGAATTTATTCACTTTAGCAGGTTTAGATTTAGCTAGTGGTCTTATGTCAAGACCAGGTGAAACACTAGGTATGGTTCAAAATGTAATTGATAGTATGCTTAAAGGTGGTAGCTTTGAAGACCTTGGAATTGGTGATGGTGAAGAAATGCAAAATGCTATAAGAGCATCTCTTTCTGGTCTTGCCATAAATCAATTTGGTGGTAACACTACACCCAATAGTGTAATGTCAAGAGGAATGGGAAAAATATTAAACAGTAATAAAGAACTACTATTTGATGGCGTTAATTTAAGAGAATTTAAATTTGATTTTACTTTCACACCTAGATCTAAAAAAGAAGGTACAAGAGCACTGGATATAATTAGATCATTAAAAATGGCGATGGCTCCTAAAAAAGGTGAAGAGGGTGACGGTGCTGGTGGAGCTCTTATAAATTCTCCAGACTTATTTTTATTAGAATATAGAAGTGGTAATAAATCACATCCATTCTTAAATACATTTAAACCTTGTGCATTAACATCACTATCAGTTAACTATACTGGTACAGGAACTTATGCAACCTATGCTGATGGATCAGTACCTGTTCATATGAAAGTTGCTATGTCATTTAAAGAGACAAATCCAATATATGAGGAAGATTATGCAGGAACTTCAGGAGTAGGATTCTAATGGGATATTTAAGAGAATTACCTAATGTAAGGTATCAATCACCACTATCACATAAAATATCATCAAACGATTTTATTGTAATAAAAAATTTATTCCGTAAGAATAAACTATTAGATTGGTTATCTAAAGAAACAACAATATTCAATAAATTTATTGTTGCTGACGGTGCTAGACCTGATAATGTTGCTGAAGATCTCTACGGAGACCCAGAATTAGATTATATTGTTATTATTTCTTGTGGTATAACCAACATTAGAAATGAATGGCCACTCCCAAATAAAGAATTATATGAATATGTTGAAGATAAGTATGGTGTTAAGATGAATAGTATTCACCATTATGAAACTATAGAGGTAAGAGATGAAAATGATAGATTAATATTACCAGCAGGTCAAATAGTAGAACATGATGTATCAAGTGGCAGACCATTTCAAATTGATGGTCCTGCTGCAGGATTTGGTGGATCTGCTAATAAATGGTACACTAAAGTTGGAGGAATAAAAGAATCAGTTACAGGAGATAAAATTTCACCTGTAATAGGGATATCTAATTTTGACTACGAAACTCAAATAAATGAAGATAAAAGATTAATAAGACCTCTAAAAAGAGGATATGTTCAGATGTTTATAAATGATTTTAGAAGAATCATGAAGTATGATAGAAATACTCAATATCTTTCAGAGACTCTAATATCAACAGAAAATAATAATTTAGTGCAATAAAAAAGACCCCCGAAGGGGTCTTATAAGAACTAGAAAATATGATTATATCACGATTCTGCTAGTTTAGCAAAGTATGATAGTGTATCATCTTCATCTTCTGTAGTAGAAGGTCTAGATACAGATTCTACTGTCTCAACAACAGGAGCAGATGCTCTCACATCTTCAACTTCTTGCTCTACAGTTTCAGCATCGTTACGAACTTGCTTATTACCAAGAACATAACCAAGACGAGTCTTAAGTTCATCATAAGACTTGAACTGATCGGCAGCGACTAATTCTGCTAAAGAATGCTCCTTCTTCCAGATTGCTTCCATCGCATCGTCATCATCTAGTAAAGCACTAGTGGCAGCAAACTCAGAAGAGTCATAGTTACGATAACCAGCAACGTTCTTTGCCTTCAACTTGAAGTTAGCACCTTGCCAGAAATCGAATGGATCAATTGCTTCCTCATCCTCAAACTCAGGCTGCATTGCTGCAGTTAGTTTGTCAAAGATCTTCTTACCATACTTGTATAAGAATGTCTTACCTTCGTTTTCAGGATTTGCTGGATCTTTTACAACGTAGATATTGCTAATGTAAGTTAGCTTACGCTTTTGCTTACGAGCAGTATCTTTACCTGCGTCTGTTCCATTATTCCAGAGTTGTGAGTTGAACTCAGATACTGGATCTTTCTGCCCTAATGTAGTTAGAGAGTTTTCGATATACCATCCACCAGGACCTTGAAAGGCGTGGGAGTATAACTTTACAAATGGTAGATCTTCACCATCAGGAGCAGGAAGGAAACGAATAACGGCATAACCGTTACCACCTTTATCTACTTCTAATTTCCATAGACGGTCATCACCTTGACCACCTGTGTTATTCATTTTTTCGACTTCCTTCACAAGTTTTTGTGTAAGAGAGCCTAGTTTTGATTGCTTTTTAAGTTTAGCAAACGACATTGGATTTCCTCGGATTAATTTGGATTTAATTTGATTGGTTTTAGTATAACAAAATTACTATTGTATGTCAACCTTCAGCAATTTGCTTTAGTTTCTCAATAGTTTGATTCATGCCAGAGAATAATACTGATATATCAGTACCTTCTGGGAATCCCAACAATTGAACTGATTTTTCCAATTGTTCTTTCATTTTCTTAGCAGCAGGATCATCAGACAAGGATAATCTTGTATACATAACCCTTTGCTTCTCTAACAATTCAGTTAGATTTTCAATATGATCCAATCTTTCTTCACGGTCCATACTATCAAAAGAAAAAGCACTTTTATATACTTGTTCCTGTAGGCGATTAATACCTAACAATTCATCTTTAATAATATCAGAATTAAAAAATTCACTCATTTAATATGTCCCTTAGTATTTTTTTAAATTGGAATACATTTATATTTAGGAAAGGTAAATACTTTTTTAATTTCATGCTTACGGTTTCCCATACAGGATCTGTAAGTTTTTTATCGAAATTTTTCTGGAAAGAGAAAATTTTTTCCATTATAGAAAGAGTCTCTAACGATACTTCTCCACCTAGATACTTTTTTAACAACAGGGGATGACCCTTCGAGCAACTGAACACTTTCGATAAGTCGTTCTCTGAGAGTAAGTTCTCTGATTGTTCCTTGAACATATACGTCAAACTCTGTTGCCTCATTTTCCATTCTGCGTATGTTCTTTCTCCAGAATTGATAATTTCTCCAATCCATAAATTTTGGGGGTTAGTAGCGTTTACGAAATTTGATAAAAGAAAGTCTATTACTTCTTGATCAGAATACTTTCTAGAAGTCTTCTCAAACCAATACTTATCTTTCCTTTTATTGAATGATGTTATTGTAGCACGAGATTTACCTCCATACTTGATAAAGTCATACTTAGGGTTAGTAAAATGACTTTTCATTCCAAGATATGCTTGATAGGTCTCAAAGGGAGTCACTTTTACCATACCCAACTAATATAAGAATATCTAGTACCACTTTTAATAGGTTTAACCTGATGTGGATACATAAAATTACTAGGGAATATTAGCAGATCACCCTGCTTTAAGTCAACCTTTTCATCACATAATAAAAAATCACCACCAGTATAATCATCATTCAAAAGACCTAAACAAGTCAATATAGGAACACCTCTGTGCTTACCTTCAAATAATGACTTGATATGATCAACATGTATAGCCATTTTCTTATTTTCAGTATACCTATTATACTTAATAGAAGAATATGCTTCCCAACTATCAAACCAAGGTAGATCTAAATTTTGTTGATATTGTTTAATTGCACCCCATAATCTATCAATTAACAAGGATGTTTTTTCAACCTTATCAGCATTAAAATCACAAAAAAAATCTAATTCATCTTCTCCCGATGCAGGTGCCATTTCACCTGTACCATGATTATAAAATTTATGTTGTTCAAACTCTACATCCTTTATCTGTGATATAGTATCTTCACATTCTACTTTATCTAAAAAGTTATTATACACTCTGGTATAATACCTTAAATCATAATTCATGGTAATATTAAATTAACCTTTTTAGTAGGCTTCATATCCTTTGTCTTATCAAAGTTTATAATATCAGTATACTTCCAAGTACCATCAGATTTTGCGTTTAAAAGATCCCAATATTTCTTTTTAGTTCCAGCATCATAATCACATTTAAAATACTGACGACCATATCTAGGAGCCTGAACCTCCCAACCACCTAAACAATTAACCACTCCACTTGGTGATGCAGTTTTACATTTATCAACAAGTTCTTCATCACCATTCCAATCCCAGTGAACACAGGAATCTACTGTTACAATTGTACTTACAGCGTTAAATGCAGTCATTCTCAACCAAGATTCATGCCACTGATCAAACATATCACGAAGAATAAATCTAGTTTCTGAAGGTAATTTTTCTATGGAATTGCATCCTTCTTTTGGATCCAAACCCTCCTCAAATTTAAAACCATTAGTACAGTGGAATATAATATCCAAATTCATGTCATTTAGAGTTTGATTCAAAGGTATAATTGGTTTGTAATCCTTTCCCGTCTCTTGAGTTGCTCCCCACATATCATTACATATCATACCAACACATTTTAATTCGTATGGTAATTGAAATGTAGTGTCTTTTATAGAATGAAAGTTAAATACAGCACTACCGTCAGCATCAACACAATATGTTTTATTGGTCAATCCATATACTTCACCATTTGGTGCATAATGTCTAATCTGATTTCTTTTTATAGATCCATAATATTCTTCATCAAGATAAAATGTACCTAAGTTTATACCAACAACAGCCTCCTTTGCATAATCAACAACTTCCTGAACAGCGTTTTGAGATTCTTCAATATTATCATTCCAAACTTTAAAATTATATCCAGAAAGAGCACATTCAGGAGTTTGTAAAATATCTACACTATTCTCCTTTGCCCAATCAATTGCCTTAAATATCTCTATTTTATTTTTAGAAATATCCCTATCATGGATAGGTATCTGAGCACCTCCTATTCTAATCGTCTTCGTCATTCTCCTCCGTTTCAAATTCAGTAATAGCATCTATAGGCACTTCTGCCTCACCTACCCTATACCAGTGAACCATTTCACCAGACTTCCAACTTTTTCTCTCACCAAGATATTCAAGGTCAGGCATATTGTAATCACGCAAAATCGCTTGTAAGCGATGATGCAATAAATCAAGTTCAGAAATTTCCATTATTAAATAGGTAGTTTCGCTCTAGAAGTTTTCTTCATAAAGTTAAGTTGAATGGCATCCCATTTTAACTTTTCCTTTAATGGTTTTGAAATTAACTTCGTAACTGATTCTACCTCAATATTGTTATTATCGCAATACTGTACTATTGCATCAATATAATTAACACCTTCTTCTAAAACAATTTTTTCTATTTCCATAGAAAATTTAGCTGGAGTTAGGAACTTGCTCTCTATCGCCTTTTCTAATTCTTTATTTGGTTCCATAGAGCTCCAGTTTATCGTTAACAAATTTGTTAATGTATTCTCCGAGAAGTTTGATGTACTTCGCTTTGTCTCGTTCTTCATAAATTACACACTCACCATTTTCACAAGCCATAATAATGACTAACTTTTTAATTGATATTCCCTTCATCTCATACAACATACACCCGTATGCCATACACTGGACAAAATAATGTTCGATCCAGTCCCTTGGTTTAGGTTTCTTTGATGTTTTAAAATCTATTATTGCTAACTCGCCATCATATTCTGCAATACAATCAACGGTTCCAGCAAGACCTAATTCTTTACTATATAGCGGTCCTTCCAGAGCGTATATATTGTTTATTTTATTTAATTTACCCTTGGCAATCTTAAATAAAAAGTCTGAAATGGGACGCACTTCAGGTAAATCTTCATTCTTTAAATAATGTTCTGTAAGAGTGTGCATATCAGTTCCACGACCAGTTGCTGCCTTAGTGATACGATCTGCCTCTTCATTACCAACTTTCTTTCTCCACTTGACAAAGATTTCTTTATTAAAATGACTAGTAACAGAAGTAATAGAAACCAACTTCATTAGTTCCCCTTCTTCTTCACCAGGTACAGAATAATAACGAACTCCATCTATAGTTTCCCTATTGAGTTTAGGGAGATCTAATTCAACATGATCAAATGCCATATCTACTACATCGAATTTGGGGGACTAATTCATAAGGAATATTCATTCCAAAAAAGAAAAACACTTGAGTTAACCTAAAATCTTCTTCATTCTGCGTATAATAACTTGATGCTCCGTGAAAGTCTCCACTATAAGCTATCAATCTATTATAACAATTTTTTACTTCCAGAGTCTTAGTATATTGACTATTGTTAGCAATAATCAATTCTCTAAACTCATCATCAACTTGATAATCTTCCATACAGTTAGGAACATTATTAGGATCTATGGATTCTGATGGTGATAATTCTCTATCTTTCCGATAGATACAAGTTCCATTATCAAGATTAGGATTTGGATCCAAGTAAATAACAGCAGCTAAATCTGCCTTTATATCTTCATGAATCCACCCCATATTAACAGGATCATCAAAATCACTAGAGAATCTAGATATCTTTTGAAATTGAGTTAATGCTCTATAATTACTTGGATCACACGTTTCAGAGTAATCTCCAAATATAGATAGAACTCTCTGGCAAGAAAATTCACAAAAATCTTTATCAATTGTAGATAAAGGTTGTGTTCTAGATCCTGGAAAAAATCCAGAAACTTTAGTATAATCTAAAGTTAGAGCAAATTCTCTTACTTGATCTGGATTTTCGTAAAAGTCATCATAACAAGTTATGGGAAAACTCTTCATAAACCAGAATCAAGTTTGGCAATAATATATTCTTTGACAAGTCCTGAACGAACTATGTCATCAACACCAAACTCTATTATATCAAAAGAAGGCATTTTTCGCAAGACGTTCATGAAGTCTACGATACCATTACGATCATTTGTTTTGGTAAGATCACTTTGACTTGCATCACCACAGAACATAATTTTTGAGTTTTCGCCCACACGAGTGATGATAGAATCTAATTCGTGGAAATTGAGGTTTTGAAACTCATCAACAATCACGATTGCATTATCTAATGTTGTGCCACGAATAAAAGAAGTACTCCAGAACTTAATACTTTCCTGTGCCTTTAAGTTACCATAAAGCATCTCAAAATCAGCATCAGAAGGCATCTGGAACATATACTTCACCATATTCTTATAAGGAATTTGGTAAATATCTGCTTTATCTTCATGATCACCAGGTAAGAACCCAATCTCACGAGTTGAGACTAAGGATCGAACTAAGTAGATTTTGTCATATGGAGTATCTGTAGAAAGAACGTCTTTTATTGCATTATATAAGGTAATAAAGGTTTTTCCTGTACCAGCAATACCATAAGCAACTAAATGCTTTCCTTCCTTATAGGATTCAAATAACCTTTTCTGATTATCTGTTAATGGTTGAACATCAATAAGGTAATCATTATTAATAGGTTTCTTTCTTTTTATTTGTTTGGTTGTCAATCCAACCCCAATAGGTTGTTCGACCTTCTTTTTTCTAGGCATAATATCTACTTAGATTTTTTGGGGGCAGGAGCATAAGAATCATCATGTTCCTGAGTGGAGTTAACACCAGATTTTTTCGCTAATCTTCCAGAGATACCACCTGCTTTTTCAGATTTTTTCAATATCTCACCCCATCCAGGATTTTTATTGGTAAGTTTATCTCTCCAATCTCCAATCTCAAGTCCCATAGCAGGTGAGTTTTCAGGAGTGAAAAATCTTTCCCAATCAGGATTATCAGTTTTCCACTGATCCCAATCGTGAACACTCATCATTACTTCCTTCTCTTCACCAGTTTCTTTATTTCTTACAGGGTATGTTGCCATTTTACTTCCATCCGTATTTTTCTTTTACTTGATCATTATTCACAGTAGACCCATGATCATAATCCATAGCATTACTTTCATCTCCACCCAAACTATCGTTTTTATCTTCATAATGGAATTGATCACCAAGTACATCTGAAGAATATGCATCAGGTGGTCTAGATCTCAGAGAAGCAACTCCCTGACTCCAATCCTTATCCCAATCAGGATTATCCATTCTCCAATTTTCATAATCGGATACAGACATATGAATGTCTTTCGTTTCTCCAGTTTTTAAATTTTTTACAGGATATAAAGGCATATCAATAAACTAAGTAATTTATTTAGACCCATCCAAGGGCTTCGGAAACTGCAGGAAACTGCTCTGCAAAGATAGATCTTGCTTTTTCCACAACATCCATATGCTCTTTCTGTGTACCGTGTGCAGATCTCAAATTAATGTAGTGAATCCAAGAACGGCACGAACCAGTCATATACAGACGGGTTGGAGTGGCAAGTGGAAGCA
>VTLG01000937.1_pt1 | contig 24357 bp, 35 predicted proteins | sample 4694571 | NCBI WGS metagenome assembly VTLG01 (sample SAMN12604809, study PRJNA352737) | marine metagenome | biome: ENVO:00000447; feature: ENVO:00000209|ENVO:00000569|ENVO:01000036; material: ENVO:00002151; isolation source: viral sequences binned using virsorter ...
GCAAAAGTAATGAGGCAGTAATGGCTATCGCACCCATCCCCATTCCCGGCGTTGCTGGCGTTCCCGTACTGCGCGACGGCCAGCAAGCTGGCATTGCGCCAACCGGCTATGCGCCAGGCACTGTCGTGCAGATGCTTGGGCAGCAACTCATGCAGCCGCCTGCGCCTGTCGCAGTTCCGGTGCCTGTGCCTGCGCAAGTTTTTGCGCCAATGGTCGATGACACAGGTTTTGGCGAACAAGATACAAGCGTTGCAGACGCGCAGGCGTCTGGCACCGGCAACATAGGCGCCGACCTTGGGCTGCCGTCCGAGTTGACCGACCCGATTGCAGACCTTGGGCTTGGCTTTGCCAATCCGACGCCGATGGGGCTTGGCCTGTCGGCGCTTGGCGCGGCTGTTCCCGCACTTGCTCCGGTCGGCCTTGCTTACTCGCTCGCCAACGCTTTGGGCAATGTCGTCGGTCCAACGCAGACGAACGCGCTTGGTCAGACGCAAGCCTTTGGTATGGGCAATCAGTCGATGGATATGTTTGGCAACGTTGTAGGCTCGCCTGAAAACATTGCGTCAATAATGAGCTTCGATCCCGACCGTGGCTTTGTTGACCAGCGCGGGCAACCCATGAGTCCGACAATTTCTCCTGAAGTTATGGGCGAGGTTGCAGCGGTCGGCGCACCCACAGCCATCGGTGCCTTGGGCGACATTGGTGTCTCGGTCGACAACACCGCCACTGCGCAATCGCCGATGGGTGCTGTCGATACGGACATCGGTTTCGGACCAGCCTCGTCTGATCTCGGCACCGTGGACACCGACATTGCGTTTGGCCCGTCAGATGATGCTGGCGGCGGCGGCGAAAAAGTCATTTGCGGCGAGATGCACCGCCAAGGCCGCATTAGCACGCCGATCTATTTGGCCGACCAGGAGTTTGGTCAGCACATCCGCGAGCAAGACCCTTATGTGATGGATGGCTATCTCGCATGGGCGAACAAGGTTGTCAGCCTGATGCAGAAGTCGTGCGCCTTCTCATGGTTTGTCGCGCTGTTTGCCAAGCCGTGGGCGCGGGAAATGTACCGGCGAGAGACAGGTCGCGGGCGCGGATCTCTCGTCGGCAAGGTGATGATGAAATCCGGCATTCCGCTTTGCCGCTTCATCGGCAAGCGCAACGCACGCGGCTGGCTGCCACCATTCAGGAGTCACAAACATGCGTAAGGTCTATGTCTGGCGCGACGGAAAGATTGTGCCGAAGGGGCCGCAGGCTGCACCCGCTGCTCGCACACAGATTATTGGCGATATCGAGCCGTACCGCTCAATTGCGACCGGCGAGATGATTAACTCGCGTCAGCAGCATCGCCAGCATTTGAGAGATCACAACCTGGTTGAAATCGGTAACGAGCATCAAGCGAAGTTTGGGCTGCCTCGCAGTTAACCGGAGAAAATAATGAGCGAAGAAGTGGAAAGCACTCCTGAGCAGGAGCCAGCGTCCCAGACAGTACGCGAAAGCATCGCCGCTGCCTTGGCGACTAACGAACCGCGTGAGCCAGAGCCTGCGCCCGAACCGGAACCGCTTGCGGCAGAAGATGACGCGCCGCCTGCCGATGACCTTGAGCCATCAGAAGAGGTAGAGCCAGAGGAAGAGGCAGCAGACGAGCCGGAAGAAGTAGCGCCCGGCATTGAAGCGCCAGCGCATTGGGCGGCTGATTTCAAAGACAGCTTTAACGCGCTGCCGCCGGATGCGCAGGAAGTGTTTTTGCAACGATATAAAGACATGGAAGGTGATTACACTCGCAAGACGCAGGAAGTGGCCGACATTCGTCGCCGCGCCTCTGCGCTTGACGAAGTAATGGTGCCTTTCCGAGATGAATTTGCCCGTGCTGGCTTGGACGACATCGGAGCCGTCCGCCAGCTACTTGGCGCACACAAGTTTTTGCGCGAAAGCCCCCAGCAAGCAATTGCATGGCTGGCGCAAGCTTATGGCGTATCAACCGACGCACTCGCCGCAAGCGAGCAAGCTGAAGACGATTTTGCCGACCCGCAAGTGAAGCAACTCAGAGACCAGGTGTCTCAGTTGCAAGGTTATTTGCAAACACAAGCGCAACAGCAGCAGCAGGCTGCCGTTGCCGACACCCAGCAGCAGATTGACAATTTTGCCAAGGCGACAGCGGAAGATGGATCGCTCGCGCATCCGCATTTTGATGCGGTTCGCACGACTATGGGCGGTCTCATCCAATCCGGCGTCGCGCAAGACATGGGCTCCGCTTACGAGATGGCGGTCTACGCAAACCCGGAACTTCGGGGGAGCCTGATCGACCAGCAAGCGGAGAAAGTGACTGCCAAACAGAAACAGGCAGAAAACGTGCGCAAAGCGAAACGCGCGCAGGCGGCAAATGTTAAAGGCAGCGGTGCACCGGCAAGGGAAGCATTGCCTAGCGGCAGTAGCGTGCGAGACAGCTTGCTTCACACAATGAAGGAGTTGCAATCCTAGACACTAAATAAAGGAGAAGACAATGGCATCTCCGAATCTTTCGGAAATTGTCACGACAACGCTCCGCAACCGATCTCGTCAGCTAGCAGATAACGTTACAAACCATAACGCTCTGCTTCGCAAAATGCGGGAACGCGGAAACGTAGTCGAACTCTCTGGCGGTAGAGATATTGTGAGAGAGCTAGAGTACCAGGCCAACGACACCGTGAACTTCTACAGCGGCTATGAAGTGCTGGACACTTCGCCTGCCGATGTTCTGAGTTCAGCGGTTTACGACTGGAAACAGCTTGCAGGCACGGTGACCATTTCAGGTCTTGAGGAAATCAAAAACTCAGGTCCAGAAGCAATCATCAATCTGCTTGAGGCCCGCATCAGCGTCCTTGAAAAGTCACTGGAAAACAGCTTGTCCACTTCGCTCTACAGCGATGGCACAGGTTCCAGCGGTAAGGAAGTTGGCGGTCTCCAGTTGGTCATTGCGGATGCTGGAACGGGAACTGTCGGAGGGATCAATTCCTCGACATTCACCTTTTGGCAAAACGTACAGACCACTGCCACCTCGTCGGCTTTCAGCTCCACAAACGTCCAAGCAGATATGAATAACATCTATCTGTCGCTCGTTCGTGGCGTGGATAAGCCTGACATCGTGACCGCCGATGCAAACGCCTATAAGGCGTTCTTGGCCTCGCTTCAGACCATCCAGCGTGTTGCTGATGCGGATGAAGCTAATGCTGGTTTCGTGACCACGCGCTACCTCGGAAGCGATGTGTATTACGACGACCAGGTGCCGACCAACAAAATGTATTTCATCAACACCTCGTATTTGCGTCTTGAGGTTGCGGCTGACCGCAACTTCGTGCCGCTCGATACGCGCATGTCTGTCAATCAGGATGCGATGGTGGTGCCGATGGTTTGGTCCGGCAATCTTACTTGTTCCAACCGCGCCCTTCAGGGCGTGATTCACGTTTAAGGGGGGCTTGATATGTCTACTATTCCAGTAATTGGCATCGATCCCGCCGCAGTTTCCAGCACCGCCGAATATGGTGTTGGTCAGCTTGGGTCGGTCATCGACTCCGGCGGCGTGACCAAAATCTACAAGTATGTTCAGTATGACACGGGCAGCGGTTCTGTTGCTGCCGTGAGCGGCCAGGTGGCGTACTACTACACGCTCGACGGCTACAAAAACAATCAGGTCACTAGCGACCTGTCCGACAGCGTTGAGATCGGCGCGGGCGTCCTAAACAGCGCACCGACCGATGGTCAATATTGTTGGATTCAAATCGCCGGTCCGGCAACGCTTTCCATTGCGTTGACGGCCGGTGCGGACGGCGATCCGTTGACGCCGACCGGAAGTGGCGATGGCACGCTCGACGTGTCAGCGGCTGCCACAGATAACGTCTGTGCAATCGCCGGGGACATTTCAGATAAGGAAATTATCTGCACGTTCCCGATGTAAGTAAAAAAGGGGTCGCTTCGGCGGCCCCTTTTTCATCCCACATATCTAAAGGAGAAATGCGTTATGCCAGAGGCAAACGTAAAGGCAACCTTTTATCGGTCCAGCCTTAACGGCGTTGAAAAAGACTTTGTTTCCATCTCAGTCACCGGCAACCGGGACACTTTTGTTGGCCCAGTTCGCGCGTCTGACCTTGAGCGGTTCCCGACTGCATGGGCAGCCTACCGCGAAGGCAAAGCTGAGACGAAGACCGGCACACCGCTGGCAAAGTTACCTGGCCTTGACGAAGCGCGTGTACGCGAACTGACCGTCGCCAACATTGAGACGGTCGAGGAGCTTGCGGACATTTCTGATCTAGCGGCCCAAAACATGGGGCCAATTTTTGGCGAGTTTAAAAAAATCGCCACTCTCTATTTAGAAGCCAACGGTCGATCCGATGCACCTGTTGCTGACGAACCGGCAAAGAAGCGCGGACGACCGCGAAAGGTTATCGACAATGACTCTGCTGACGATCTGCCAGAACACGGCTGACTATGTAGGCTTCGAGCGGCCGACCTCCGTGGTCGGCAACGTCGATGCAACGGCCCGCCAGCTTCTTGTCTGCGCCCAGCGTGAAGGCAAGACGTTGGTGAAGCGCGGCCCGTGGGCAATACTCGAAAAAGAACACACGTTCAGCACGGGCAGCGGTACGGCCAGCTATGCGCTGCCGTCTGACTTCGACCGCTTCCGCAATGACACGCAGTACAACCGCGCCGATCAAGAGGCCATGCGTGGGCCGCTAAACGCACAGCAGTGGCAGTTCGTAAAAAGCGGCATTGTCACCGCAGGCACGCAGCAGCGCTGGCGGGTGAAAGCTGACAGCAACGCCAAAAAGTTTTTCATCGACCCGACGCCGACAAGCACCGAGACGATAGCTTATGATTATGTGAGTAACGCCTGGTGCCAATCCAGTGGCGGCAGTGCGCAGACCGCATGGGCTGCGGACACCGACACCGGCATCCTTGATGAATTGCTGCTTGAGATGGGCGTGACCTGGCGCTTTAAGCAACTGCACGGCCTCGACTATGCCGAGGATTTCCGCGACTACCAGATCAACGTCGCGCGTGCGCTTGGCGCTGATGGTGGTGCGCCAAAGCTGGCCTTCGATAACAGGTACAAGTCGGGCGTCGGGCCGTATTCCTACAATGTTCCCGAAGCGAATTACGGCACCTGATGCTCCAGCCGCTACCACAATCACAGCGCCCGCGTACAACTAACGTGAGCGTGCCGCCGCCCGTGGGTGGTCTGAACACGCGCGACAGTATTGACGCGATGGCACCCGAAGACGCGATTCTGCTCGACAACTGGTTTCCGACGACCGGCAAGATCACGCTGCGCGAAGGCTATGCCAGCCACGCAACTGGCGTTGGATCCGGCGATGTGAAAACGCTGGTCGAGCATCACGCAGGCGATACGCGCAAGCTGCTGGCGATTGGCAGCAACGGCACGCTCTACGATGCGACAAGCGCGGGGAGCAGTCCGAGCAGCCTGAAGACGAGCTTAAGTTCTGCCATCGCGCAAACTGCCGAGTTTGACGGCAATACGATTTTTGTGACCGGCGCAGATACGCCGTTCAAGTTTGACGGCAGCAGTGCCAGCAACTTGTCGATCACGCTGTCTGACAGCAGCAGTGTGACCACGCTCGATGGCGTGCATGTGTTTAAAAACCGCGTCTATTACTGGCGCGGTACGGATCAGAAGTTTTATTACAGCGCTACGGTCAACACGCTCGAAGGCAACTTCACCGTGTTCCCGCTGAACCGCGTCGGCAACTTTGGCGGCGACCTTCTAATGGTGACGACGCTCACGCAAGACGGCGGCGAGGGCATTGATGACCTGATTGCCTTCGTGATGACCAGCGGCGAGGTCATTGTTTATAGCGGCGACAATCCGGGCAGCGCAGACAGCTTCGCGCTTGTCGGAACATTCCGCATTGCAGAGCCGGTGCCGCATGTTCGCGCCGCAATCAAATTGGGCGGCGACGTGGCGGTCGTCACAAAAGAAGGCATCATCGCCATGTCGAGCGTGTTTCGCTCGGCCACGGTCGCGCAGAAGGCGCAGGCGCTATCTGAGAAAATACGCGGCAGCTTCATCGATCAAGTTGCGACGACCGGCACGACAGCCGGTTGGGAACTTTTCCTGTCGCCCAATGGCGACAAAATGTTCTGCAACTACCCGACCGGAAACACGGCAAACCCGCACGAACAGTTCGTGTTCAACCCAGTGGTCGGTGCCTGGTGCCGGTTTACCGGCATCAACTCATTTACATGGGGAAAGTTTAACGGCGATGTTTACTTCGGCGGCGCTGGCGGCGTCGTCTACAAGTTCTCGTCCGACAGCGCGAGCGATGCGGGCAGCGTCATTCAAGCGGACTGCCGCACGGCTTTTAACTATTTTGGCGACCGCAATCGGATTAAGCAGTTTGCGAGTGTGCAGCCGTTTTTAGAAAGCGAGGGCACGCTGACGATCTCCACGGCGCTTTCGACCGACTTTGATAACAACTTCGTCGCCTTTGCGACCTCGACCTTTGATTCCAGCGGCGCAACGTGGAACGTCGCAGCTTGGAACGAGGAAGAATGGGCGGGCAGCGTGTCACGCACACGCCCGCGCCTGGCAACAGCGGCGCTCGGCTATGCCGCATCTATGCGGCTCAAGGTATCGACATCAACACAGACCGTTTCTTGGCTTAGTGCCAGTTACGGCATAAAACCGGGAGGCCCGATCTAATGGCTTTTAGTGGCGGCACATTCTCGCGCCTTTATTCATGGGCGTCCGACCAATCAAACGGCATCAAAATCCGTGCGGATCGCATGGACGGCGAATTTGACGGCATGGCGACAGGTCTTTCAACCTGTCTGCTGAAAGACGGCACGCAGACCGCAACGGCGCGTATTCCGTTTGCCGCAGGCATCAAGATGGGCGGGCAGTCAATACAGCTTGACCCGGCAAACTCGTCAGCCATCACCGCAGGCACAAACAACATCATCATCGTGTCTGCCAATGGTGCGGATCAGGTGAAGTTTACGGACGGCACCATTGAGCCAGCCACCGACAACGACATCGACCTTGGCACGAGCAGCGCAGAATTTAAGAACGCCTATTTCGACGGCACGGTGACGACCGACGCGCTGGCGGTAAGCGGCGCGGTCGATTTTGATGGCAATGTTCAACTCGACGGCACCTTGACCGTTGGCGTTGATGACACGGGATATGATGTAAAATTCTTCGGCGCTACGGCGTCCGCGCATCTTCTTTGGGATGCGTCTGCGGACAAGTTGCTAACTGCCGGTGGCGCTTTAATCGACATCGTAAAAGACAAGCTGCTGATCGGCGGCACGGCGGTCACAACAACCGCTGCCGAACTGAACGTTCTTGATGGTGTGACCGCTGGCACGGTCGCCGCATCCAAGGGTGTCGTCGTTGACTCGAACAAGGATGTTGCCAGCTTCCGCAATGTTACGCTGACTGGCGAACTCGACGCAGGCTCGCTTGATGTGTCTGGCGACGCAGACATTGACGGCACGACCAACCTCGACGCTGTAGACATCGACGGCAACGTGCAGCTTGACGGCACGCTGACTGTTGGCGTTGACGATACCGGCTACGATGTGAAGCTGTTTGGTGCCACGGCAAGCGCACACCTTTTGTGGGATGCGTCAGCCGATAAGCTGCTCACCGCTGGCGGTGCTTTAATCGATATCGTCAAAGACAAGTTGATGATTGGCGGCACAGCCGTGACCACAACGGCGGCGGAACTCAATGTCCTTGACGGCATTACGAGCAGCACCAGTGAACTCAACTTGCTTGACGCCGTGGCACGCGGAAAAATAATTTACGGCAATGCCAGCGGCGCAAGCGCATTGCTGAGTCCGGGGTCTGCAAACCAAGTGCTGACCAGCGATGGCACCGACATTTCGTGGGCCGCTGCTGCGGGCGGCGGCAAGGTGTTGCAAGTCGTGACGGCTGCGACCAGCACCGAGGCGACATCTACCAGTACGACTTACGCGGACACAAACCTAACTGCCGACATCACGCCAGCGAACAGCAGCAACAAGATTCTTGTGCTGGTTTCGCAAAGCATAAGCAGCGTCGGCGGACGCGCTGGCGGCGCGCTCAGAATCCTGCGCGGCTCGACAGAGGTCGAGGAATACTCGCAGGTTTCCAATGCTGAAAATCAAATGGGTCAGCATTTCATACAACACCTCGACAGCCCGAGTTCCACTTCAAGCACGACCTATCACACGGAGTTCAAACGCATAGATCAGTCATCGACTGTGACAGCCCAGAGGAATGACAGTAGTGGGAACGCCACAAGCACGATAACGCTCATCGAATTGGATTATTCATAATGGCAAACAAAGCAGAAGCACTCGTGAGCCTCGTACCCGACGCTGAATGGGTGTTGTCAGGCGACACGATTAGGTGGGACAGCCCCGACATCGACCAGCCGAGCGACGCCGAGATTGACGCAGAGATCGTGCGGCTCGATGCGGAGTATGCGAGCCAGCAGTATGCGCGCGACCGCGCGGCAGCATACCCGCCCATCGGCGAGCAGCTTGACATGATGTATTGGGATTCCGTCAACGATACGACGACCTGGGCTAGTGCCATTGCGGCCGTCAAAGCCGCGCACCCAAAACCAAGCTAATGCGCCAAACCCTTGCCGCAGCGGCCGCCCTTTTGGCGGCTTTTTTTGTGCAACCAGCGCACGCAGACGGCAAACAAGCAGCAGCTTCGTATGTTTGCTTGGCTGAAACGGACATTTTGGAATTGGCGGCTCTTGATGAGCAGAAGGAGCGCACCGTTGCCGACATGGTTGCGCTGATGCGGTTGCAGATGCGGACCTATAAATGTTTCGCGCTATCGCCGCAGCCGTTTCGGTTGGTCACGCTGGTGTATCGCTACAACGACGCCGATGGTGTGCCAAGCGAGGTATGGCAGGGGCTGCTGCCAGAAGCGACGCGGCTGACTTTTACGATCTTGACGACAAAAGCAAGCGAGGCTTAATGCTTTTTTTTGATGCTGACGGCAGCGTGGAAAAGTGGGTTGCCGAGCAGCTTGGCGCAGACAGTTTTGGCCCCGCCCGCGCGATTGGCATCACGCTCGACAAGAAGTTTCTCGGCGGCGTCGTTTATCACCGCCTAGCAAACGAAAATGTAGAGATGAGCATTGCCACGCAGTCGCCAAAGTGGGCGACCCGCGCACATATCCGCGATCTGTTTGCCTACCCGTTTGGAACGCTACAGGTGCGGCGAGTCACAACCACTGTCACCGCCGACAACGCAACCGCCATCGACATGAACGAACGGTTGGGATTTACGCGCGAAGGCACCCTTCGAGAATACAACGACGGCAAGGACACCGAAATTTTCGGAATGCTTGTCGCAGAATGCAAATGGATCAGATGACATGGGATTCTTAAAACCTGACACGCCGACACTGCCTGCGGTGCCATCGGTCGCGGAACTGACACAAGCGCAACAAGCCGCCAACCAGTTCACGCAATTCACACCTTATGGGAACTTGTTGTTCGGCAGCGTGAGCGATGAAGGTGACTTCGTGCAGCGGCCGACTGAAGAGGCGCTGTTTATTCAAGAAACGCCGTTCCAGACGCAGCGTCGCGCTGGCGAAGAAGCACTGTCGCGCGATCTGATTGGTCAAGCGCAAACGCAATTCGGGAACATCTACGGCGCAGGCAGCACAGTGCCGACGCTTGACACGGCGACGTTGCCGCCAAGCCAGTTTGGCGTCGATTTCACGGCAGTACCCGAGCAAGTTTCGCAGATTAGCGGCGTGGCTGCACCACAACAGCAGCTTGCTCTTGGTGACTTGCCGGATCGCGTTACCAGCGTCGATGTAACACCAACTTACACCAGCAGCATAGACACGGCGGGCCTTGCTACGCTGCCGACCGACTTTGCGCAGTTCCGCTCGGGCATCGAGCAGGACATCTACAGTCGCGAGTTCGGTCTTCTTAATCCCGAGTTCCAACGCCAGCGCGAAACGCTCGAACAGAACCTTGCCAATCGAGGTTTGCCGATTGGGAGCGCAGCCTACAACGAAGCGGTTGATCGACTTGAGCGCAGCCAGGGCGAGCAGCTTGGTCGCCTAGCGCAGAGCGCACGGATTGGCGCTGGGCAGGAAGCAAGCCGCCAATTCGGGCTGCAGTCAACCGCACGCGGGCAGCAGTTTGGCGAGCGCACGCAGCAAGCGGCGCTGGCTAATCAGATCGGGCAGCAGCAGCTTACGGATGCGTTTGCGCGTGCGCAGCTTGCAAACCAGCAGCGCCAAGCAGCGTTTGGCGAGGCAACGGGTGCCGGTGCATTTGGCCTAGGCGCTCAACAACAGGCTTTTGCCCAGCAAGGGCAGCAAACAGCGCTGGCAAACGCAGCGCGACAGCAGGCGATTGCCGATCAGTTGCTCGCCGCCGATCAAGCAAACCGGGCGCGGCAGACGGCGCTCACAGAGCGACAGAACATTCGCGGGCAGCAGCTTGCAGAGTTGTCTTCGCTTCTTGGCGGCCCCGGCTACCAGACCGGCGCGTTCCAGATGCCGGGAGCGGTCAACGTGTTGGGTGCGCAGCAACTCGCGCAGCAAAACGCGCTGGCAGGATATAACGCGGCAAATCAGCAGGCGGCAGCGCAACGCGCTGGGCTGTTTGACCTGGCGGCGGCTGGCGTGTCCGCCGCTTTGCCGTTTGCACTCGGCGGTTAGGAGACACAGATGGCGATTGCACCTCGACTAATTAGATCACCAGCTACGCAGCAGTTTTTGCTCGGGCAGTCGCTATCGCAGCAGGCGGCCAATCAGGCAGGCCAGCCGGTCTATGCGACATCACAGGGGCTTGCGCGAATTGCACAGGCGCTTGGCGGGGCGTTGCTGCAAAACCGTGCGCAGCAAAAGTTTAAGGAAGAGCAGGCGGCTGACGCGGCAAGCCTTGCGAGCATGTTGAGTGGCGCGGGGTTTACGCCTGGCGAAGCTGCGTTATTCGCAAGCGAATTGCCGGGAGCGCGTGACGCTGGCGCAGCAGCAATTTCGGCCCGCAATGCACGCGAACTCGCGCAGTTGAGAGCGGACAGCCAAGTAACCTTTCGACCACTAACAGAAGAAGAACTCAACCAATACAGTTCCTCTGGCTATCCAGAAGATTTGCTGAAATTAGCTAGAGTTGGCTCAGACGGATCAATTAAGCTGCCGCCACAACTCAAAAGCGCACCCAATGTGAAGTTGCTTACTTTTGAAAAAGACGGACAAAGAAAAACAGTTACAGCGGGCGCCAAGGCAGACATTAGCGCTCTTATTGCTGACGGCTGGGTGGAGTCCCGCACGCCAGCGGTACAGGTGAACACTGCGCCAACGGGATATGAACCAGACCCCGATAATCCCGGCAGCCTTCGACCGATAGTTGGTGGGCCGGGAGATAAGTTTACGGCTGGCGAGGCAAAGTCTGCGAGTTTCGCCAACCGAATGTTTGCAGTGATTCCAGATTTGGAAGACCCTAAGTTAGTAGACGCTCTATTGAATCCTGGCGAAGCTTTTGTTGCCAATTTGCCAGGCGGAAACTTTATTGCTTCGCCTGAATTTCAAAAAGCAAATCGTGCTGTGACTGATTTTATCAATGCGCAGCTACGCGAAGAAAGCGGCGCGGTTATTGGGCCGACTGAGTTCGCTAACGCCTATGAACAATATATCCCCAAGCCTGGTGACAAGCCGGAGGTGATTGAGGCAAAGGCCAAAGCAAGGCGGGAAGCAGCAGAGAACATGGCGCAAGCTGCGGGGCGAAAATACGAAAGGCCTACGGGTTTTGAAGTTCCTGAAAAGGTGGATTTCTAATGGCGTCGATCATTACAAAAGACGGCATCGTTGTTGAAAAAATTTCGGACGACGAACCAAATGATTCGCAGAGGTTGCGCGACGAGGTTGCAAGAATCCGCGCAGAACTTGAGGCTGCCGCAACGGCAGAAACGCCAGCAGCAGATGCCGTAACAGACGACGCGCAAGAAACGCCTGACTTCCTGCAACGCGCTTTTGATTACGCGCAACGCGAGGTGCCGCGACAGCTTGGTTTGACGGGCCGTTACATTGCAGAGGGCGTTGCGGCCCCAGTGACTATGCTTGGCGATGCAGCCAACGCGCTAATAAACCTTGGCGCAAGCGGCGCAGAACGCGCCACTGGCGTCGATCTTGGTCGGTTGCAGATGCCGTCACAGGTGTTGAGCCAAGAACTCACTCGCGCAGGCTTGCCGCAACCCGAATCAACCGCAGAACGAATCGCCGCAGTCCCAGCGCAAGTGATTGCTGGCACTGGCGGCACGGTTAAACTAACGCAAACTGCCGCTGATCGTTTAGCTGCGACGCCGAAAATGATTGCTGACGCGCTCGCGATGCGCCCTGGTGCGCAAGCTGTAGCTGGCAACGTTGCTGCCCCCGTAGCAATCGGCGCTGATGCTGCCGTTACGTCAATCACAGGCAACCCAGTTGCCGGAGACGTTGCCGGAATGATTGCTGGTGTTGCAACGCCAGCGCCAAGCGTGACGGCCGCAGGCTCTGCTGCATCTGGCGCGCGGTCAGCATTGCAGCCTTTTGGTGCAGGCGGGCGTGAGCAGATCGTTGCTAACTTACTGCGCCGACAGACTGCCAACCCCGGTCAGGCGATCCGCAACCTTGAACAAGCGCAGCCGCTTGCGCCAGATGTGCCGCAAACAACGGCGGGCGCCAGCCGTGATCCCGGCTTAGCGAGCCTTGAAACGCCTGTTGCGGCGTTGGGCGCAGACGCTTTCGCGGCGACTCGCACGCAGCGACAGCAAGCGCAAACGCGCGAACTAGAGTCCATTGCAAAAACAGACGCAGACCTCGAGAGGTTAGTGTCTGCGCGTGAGGCCAAGACAGGGCAGTTGCGTGAAAACGCATTTGATGACGCGGCGCCTGTGCAGATTAAAAGTTTACTTGATGATATTGACGCACAACTTGCAGCGCCGCAGGGCGCAAGGAAAACTGTGCGCGATGCGTTAGCGCGTTTCCGCAGTGACATTGAGGCGGCCAGCGTTGACGGCGCAATCGACGCGCGGCGTTTGTACGAAATCAGGAAAGATGTCGATTTTGCAATGCGCGGCCAGTTGAAAGGCGACGACAGCAACTTCCGCTTGGCGCGTGGCGAATTGGCTGACGTTAAAAACTCAATCGACAGCAACATCGAGGCGGTTGCGCCGGGGTATCAAAATTATCTGCGGCGCTATTCCCGACTCAGCAAACCGATTGACCAGTTGAAAGCATTGCAAGAGGTGCAGCGCAAAGTCACCAGCGGTCAGCCTGATGCGACAGGCGTAGATGTTGTGAACCCGACAAAGTTGCGAAACATCATCCGCTCCAACACGATCAAAATTGAAGGCAGGGACGTTAAGTTAAGCGACACGCTTTCGGGCGTACAAAAGCGACGCATCAATCGTTTGCTTGATGATTTGGAACAGTCTCGCGCAGCAACTGCTCCTGGCGTGCGACAAGCTGGCTCAAATACAGCATCAAACATCAGCACAATGAATCTGATCGGCAGGATGTTCAGCCCCGGTTTCGATAACCCTGTCGTGCGCACAATCGCTAGACCTCTCGACTTTCTATATCGGCTTCCTGACCAAGCAATGCAGGACTTGCTTGTTATGTCGATGCTTGACGCCAAGCTGGGCGCGATCATGTTGCGCAAGGCATCGCCCGAGAACAGCAAAAACTTCGCGGAACGCACGCGCGAAATGTTCCCTGAGTTGTTCGCATCGCCGGGAGTCCAAATTGGCGCGACAGTTGGCACGCAGGGCAATCAGAATGCCCGTTAATAAAGTCAAAGGCGGCTATCGCTGGGGCAAGCGCGGGAAGGTTTACAGAACACGCGCCGAAGCAGAGCGTCAGGGCAGAGCAGCCCGCGCAGCAGGATACAAAAAGCCCGCCACCCGGCGGGCTTAATTTTTTGGAGATCAGCATGGCAGCCGCTCGCAAATCACCTACGCAAATGGCGCTTGATGCGCTCGACAAAATCGCAAGACATGAAAAAGAGTGCGGCGAGAGGTGGGCAGAAGCTGCCGCCGAGATGAAGCTGCTTGGCGAGATCGTGCGGAACCATAGTGCCAGGTGGGAGCGTTTGGCGTGGCTGGTTGTCACGACTGTCGTGGTGGCCGCGCTGGGCACGCTTGCGCGTGGTTGGTTTTAGCGTTCGATGGAAGGCATCGATATTCGGCTGCTTGTAACGGTCGGCGGCATGGCGGCGACCGTCATTGCGGCCAGCGCAGTCGTCAAAGCCAGCGTGAAGGTGCTGCAAGACCAAGCAAGAGACTTCGAGAAGCGACTTCGTGCGGTCGATGTCCGCATCGACAAGGCGACGACGCAGATCGAAACGTTAGCGCAACGGCAAGGCGTCATCTCATCGATGATGGACCCCAACACGATGGAGCGCAAAAGCCGGGAGATCCAGCGGCTGCGCACTGAGATGGATTTTGTGCAGAGGAAGATTAAGGAATGATCGGACTTATAAGCGCAGTGCTGCCTTCTGTAATGGAAGTGGCGGGGCGGTTCTTGCCGGAAGACGCGGAAGAGCGCCGCAAGGCAGAACAGGAACTTGAGGCGCAACTAGCGAAACAACTTGCCGCCGTCGATTTAGCGCAGATTGCGGTCAATCGTGAGGAAGCAAAGGGCAACTGGTTTCAAGCTGGATGGCGCCCCTGCACGGGATGGGTCGCCGCTTTGTCGTTTGGTTGGGTCTACCTGTTTCAGCCAATGGCGTCATTTGTCTTAGCGCAGACGGGCAATCTGGTGGAGTTGCCGTCGCTTGATATGTCTCAAATGATGCCAATTCTTCTCGGACTTTTGGGCTTGGGCGGTTTGAGAACGCTAGAACGAAGCAAGGGCGTGGGCAAGTGAGCGAGTGGAACCCGGCGGCAACGCCAAACTTCACGCCAGACGAGTTCGCCTGCAAGTGCGGCTGCGGCCGCGCTGACATGGACGCCACGTTTATGAAGAAGTTGCAGATGGTGCGAGACGAGTTTGGGCCGATGATAATCGCCAGCGGGTATCGCTGCCCTACCCACAACGCCAAGGTGAGCAGCACTGGTGCGACAGGGCCACACGTCACTGGGAAAGCGTCCGACATTCGGTGCAGCGGTTACGACGCGCATCGTTTGATGATGCTGGCGGCAAAGCACTTGTTTTCGGGGATTGGTGTTTGTCAAAAAGGCGCTCACAGTTACAGGTTCATTCACCTCGACCAGCTTGAGCCAGGCGAAGCCAAGGGCGCACGCCCGTGGGTGTGGTCGTACTAAAACGAAATCAGGTGCAGATCGGGCGTGTGGGCGAGTACCTTGCCGCTGCCATAATTACAGAACTCGGCTGGCACGCGACCTTTGTCGCGAATGCGCCCTATGATTTGCTTGCCACGCAAGGCGACCAGTTGCTGCGCGTCCAAGTCAAAACGACTGAGGCGGCGAAGCTGCACAATGGCAGTCTGTCGTATCAATGGAGTCTTGGCGCTGGCGCTGGCTATGCGAAGCGTGGCGTCAATCCAGATGAATATGAAATCTTAGCTTGCGTCGGGCTTGATGCCCGGCGCGCTTTTTTTATGTCTGCACGACAGATCGCGGGCAAAAAGACTTTGCGGCGTGCAGCACGCGACGCTTTTGAAGTTGCTGCTGAGTCAAGGTCGTGGCAAGCGTCAACGCGGTGTGTTTTGGACCCGAGCCTGACGAGCGCGGCATAAAGCGCGGCATGAAGCAGAGGTCGCTTGACAACCTCGAGGTCGCCACAGTACCTGTAGGTCATTGGCAACTGTAGGGTGGTCAAGCATTTGAGGTCGCCACAGGTTCTACAGGCGACAGCAGGTATCGACGCGGGGTGGAGCAGTCTGGTAGCTCGTTAGGCTCATAACCTTGAGGTCGCAGGTTCAAATCCTGCCCCCGCAACCAACTTGCAACTCAAATGTTAACGCCTTACCAATCGGTTAAGGCGTTTTTTTTATGCGTTCAAAATACCTCGTAAGGCTTTTGCGGCATAGAAATAGTCGTTTTCATGCCGCGGCATATGCCGCGCCTATGCCGCGGGCGCTTTTTTTTGTGCAAAGCCTTAACCGTTGGTTTACTATAAGTTGTCTGGCAGTTAACCAACGGAGACAGCATGACTTATCACCTAGCGAAATGGAATCGCCAGAATCGAACCGGCAACGTGCCTAAATGGACGCTGTATCACCGCGACAACAGCGGCAAACAGAAAGTTTTAAGGAGTTGGCCTGCGGACACCGAACACCCGCCAACTGAAGCTTTGTTAGAGCTTGAACGTCTCAACAATTCCACCGCACCAGCGCCAACGATCCGTGGCGGCAGACACGCCACGTTGCCCAGTTTTGCTGACTTTGTGCCAGCGTATCGAGCAGACTATAAACGCGATCTCAAGCGTGGTGCGGTGAGCGCTCGTTATTATAAGCGCGAAATGCGCTTTTGCGATTGGCTTACCGAAATTTATGGCGAGTGGACGGCGGAGCATTTTTTTGCAGAAGGTTCGCAAACGCTTGTCGCAGAAAAATTCGACAGCAAATGGGGAGCGTGCGGCATAAGCGTGCGCCGCGCTGCAAAAGGTGCGTTCAACCGAATTTGCAGAAAGGCCGTTGCCGAAGGTGCCTTTGTCGCAAACCCCGCTGCGGCGATCACGATCAAAGCGCAGAAGCACAAACGCACGCAAGCAGAGGTCGAGGCCGAGGTAAAAAAATACATCTACGACCGCAGCTATGTCCGTGCGCTTGTGGATGCAGCAGTCGAGCGATTTGATTGGTGTTACGGCATCCTGATTGCGTTCTATGCCTACACTGGTGTTCAGCCAGCAGAAGCACTCGGTCTGTCGTGGCGTAACTGCAACTTAGACCAGAAATATGTTCATATCATTTTCACACGCAGACCATGCCTCGATGACAATGACGACATATATTGGGACACGCTAGAGGTCAAAAACGTCAAGTCCGATGGCACGTTGCCTAAGCGCGTTCGCAAAATCCCCATCGTTCCCGAGCTACATGATTTGCTGTTGTCGTGGAAGTTGGCGTCTCCCTTCTCACAAGGTGATGATTATGTGTTTCCGTTGAAAGATGGAGAACCGCAAAAGGGCACCGATCATGTGCGCGGTGAGTATTGGAAGGACTTTGAAGAAAGTTTCCGCGCCGAATACAACGAAGGTGTCGGTTCTGCGAAGAAAACATCAAATGCAATCTGCCTTGATGATTTTCGCCACTACTATGCAACACTGCTGCTCATACAGTTTGGCGACGAGTGGCACACGCTGGCAGATTTAATGGGCCACGAATCGACGGACTTCACAAGAAAGCAATATGCGCGCACCTATGAGGAACTTCAGGCGTCTGGTGAATTGCAACAGCCGCCGGTTATGCAGCAGATTGCATCGGGTGGGCTGCAATTATGACGGAGGAGGAAAAAATGGCGAGAAAGAAGAAAAACAATCCACAGGGGGGTAAACGCGTTTCTGCGGAAAGGAAAACGCGTTTAGGTAGCATTGATCTTGACGAACTGGCGATAGACCGCCGCAGAGCGCGACAAACAATGCGTCGAACCGCGCAAGTTCGTTGGGCAAAAACAATGAGCCAAGTTCAGTCGCATCGTCGCGAGCTTGAGCGTTTGGTGCGCGACGGCAAGGCACCAACCCCTGCGCATGGGTTCTGGTACGTCAACGACACTATGATTACCGTTTGGCTGTACCTCGCGTGGAAGACTTTTGCTGAAGAAAAGCTGACGAAAAGCCAGATACAAGAAGACCTGGCTGTTTCGCAGCCTTTTGTTTCGAAGCTGGTTAAAACTGGTTTAGCGGGTGGCTTTATAGATGAGGACTTGCTGCTAACCGAGCCAAGCTTAACGCTCTACTTTGAGCGCATCGACGCGCTTCTCGACTTGCCAGAACTTCGCGATCTAGCTGACGTGATTCACATTTTGAACACAGCAGAGAACAAGCCGGAGAGGCTCGACTAGATTGTAATAAAATTACAAAAACAGCCAAATGCGTTTGGGTCACACCCCAAATGCGTTTGGCTTTTTTTTGTTTTTTAGATTTGCCATGCTACTGGTCAACAACAAGGACACAGTTATGGCATTCAGACTAATAAACCGAGAGGACGGTTCGTGCGACGTGATTTTTAACGCCACCGACAGCGCCGTAATTGACGGCACCTTAGCTTTCAACTGCCCGGATAGAGACCGCGCTTTGGTAGCGGCAGATGAGTTGGAGTATGTTTTCGGACACTGCGTTCCGGGCTACCGCTCAGACGGTGCGCGAACAATTAGAGATCAGACTTTCGCAGAAACAGCGCAGTAATTTTTTGACCGATTGATCGATGTCGCCTAGAGCAATGCGCGAGCAAGTTCCAAATCACGTACTCTGGCTCGCTAAGCAATTCCGCAACTTGAGCGGTGCTTTTCCGTTCAGCGTAATACAGTCTGCACGCCGTCTCGCATAATGCGGTCTGCGCTGGCGTCAGCGCCACCAGCGATAGCCCGCCTTGCTTGTCGCTTCTGCAATGTGCACACCAAGATAATGAGCGTTCGGCATCGGCGGATGCGCTTCGGGTTTCGCCGCAATCCAGCGGCTCCAGAGTCTACGAAACATCGCTAGAGCACTCGTAGCCCAAGGCCAGGTAGCCCAACGCGTCTACAAAACTGTCCCTGTGTGAAGCGTGGCACAGGCGGGCGATCTTCAACCAAGCCATCATCAAGCAGACTTGCTCTGGCGTTATGTCTACGCCCGCGATCGTTGACCAACCGGCAGCAGTGCGTCGCAAGTTTTCCTTGCCGCCATAGCTTTCGTTCCGGTCTTTGCTGATAAGCTGCGCGGCCTCTGCCAGAACTTCCTCGCGTTCCATTTGGTCAGTCATCATCGTCACCAAACTTTCTAAGATCGTCCCATCGCACCCATGTTCGGCGTACGCCATTATCAAGCGCACGCAGATGTCCGGTGCGTATCATCTTTCTAATGGTTCGCATGTTGGCATCAGTCGCGTCGCCAAACAGATATTGCGCAGCTTCACTGAGATCGGCGTATACGCTCATAGCGCACCGCCAGCGCAAGCACCGCCGACAAAGCACGCGGCGTGTAGAAGCAGCAGCAGAAACGCAGCAAGTAGCAGTCCGGTGATCCAACTATTCAGCATTGCGCACCCCCTCGATCTCATCGCGCACAGTTGCGAGAGAGTGTCCGAGCGCCGCAACCTCAATACAGTCGGCGGTGATTGTGTTGTCTGTTTTTAGAAACGTAATACGGTCGGCAAGCCATTGCTCAACGACGCGCAAATTTTCGATTGATGAATGAGCTACCATCTGCGTCTCCCTTCTTTGGGCGACACATAATAGTTAACTGTCAGTTGTGTGCAAGCAAAAAAGTGACCTGTGGATTAAGAAGCTTTTCCGTGCTTGACGGTAGCGTTTATCTCAACTGATAAAGTCTGCCCTTCGGTGACATCAAAGTTGATGACCTGTCGCGGCATGTCTGTGGCAGTGTCGATTCCGCGCAAAAGCTGGTCGAGGCTGATGCCATAGGCTTCAGCTAAAGCGACGCAAACGTGCGCTTGCGGCGACACCTCATCGCGCTCATAACGCAGATAAGTCGCCTCTTTCAGACCAATTTTGTCGGCTACCTGGGCCGCCGTCATGTCTGACGCCTTACGCGCTGCCCGCATTGCATTGCCGATGGTCATGTGTGGTTCCCCGCTAAAAAAACTATTCCCGACCTGTAGTGACACACTGCCACCTGACGTAACCGCCAGTCAACTACATGCTTGCCATCCATTTTTTGATTGCGTAATCGCAAATTATGAAACTTAACCAGTGGTTGCGTGACCAAGATTACACGCAGACAGAATTTGCCGCCATGATCGGCGTCTCCCCAGCGTTTATTTCGTTGATGTGCGCTGGTGTAAAGCGGCCGGGCATCGACACACTCGCAAAGATTGAACGCGCTACAGATGGCGCGGTCACGGTTGCGGATTTTGCTCGGTGAGCGCCCGTAACAAGCAACGCGGCTATGAGCTTGAAAAAGAGACTGTCGATTTTTGGCAGTCCCACGGCTTCGACTGCAACCGCGTGTTTGGAAGCGGTGCTTACAAAGGCCAGCTTGGCGATGACTACGCTGGCGACCTGCGCCTCGAAGGCATGTCGGTCGAGGCCAAGCGGCGCAAGAGCGGCTTCAAGCTGCTGATGGATGCGCTCGCGCAAGACGACGCCGACCTTCTCGTTGTTCGCCAAGATCGTGCGCCGCGTTTGTATGTGCTGCGTGAAGAAACGTTGCTGACTCTCATGCGTGAGGCGAAGCAATGATCTGCCCGGACTGCAACCAACTTCGCCACCCCGGCAAACCTTGTTCCAAAAGCGCCCTTGCGCCATGCCCGTCGTGCGACGGCGCAGGGTCAGTCGAAATCGAATACGAGGTCGGCGGGTACACGCCAGATCGCTGGATGGAGATCCGTACCAAACTGGTCGAGTGCGAACACTGCGGCGGCTGGGGCGAGGTCGCCGATGAATAGGTTTGACACGCCTTGGTCTGCCGGTGAGGTGCTGCTGCTGACAAAGCTGTGGGCAGACGGTGCAAGCGCATCGGAGATCGCTGCCGAAATGAAAAACACCACCGGCACTCGCCGGTCGCGCGACGCCGTGCTTGGCAAAGCGCACCGCCTTGCACTGCCGCCTCGTAAGCAGCCGATCGCTCCTGTGCGCCGCACGCGCAGCGGGAAGGACTATCGGCGGCTGCTGACGCATCCGAATGAAGATTGGTTGACGTGGAAAGAATGAAAAGGAGAAGCAGATGAGTAGTCTGAAGGACATCATAAGCGGGCAGAGTTTCAGTCCGCCGGTTGTTTTGCTCTATGGCCCACCTGGCGTGGGCAAAACAACCTTTGCCGGCAATGCACCCGCGCCGATTTTTATCCAGACAGAGGATGGGGCCAACGTTGTTGGCGCTGACCGCTTTCCGCTGGCGGAAAGCTATGACGCCATCGAGGCGCAGCTTGGCACGCTCGTTAAAGAGGACCACGACTTTAAGACGTTGGTCATTGACAGCTTGGATTGGTTGGAAAGCCTTGTGTGGGCCAAGGTCTGCGAGGTTCAGGGTCTGAAGAGCATTGAGGACGCTGGCTATGGCAAGGGCTATGTGTTCGCGCTCGACTTCTGGCGGCGGTTTCTGAACGGCGTCGCCGCCCTGCGTAAGCAGCGCGGCATGGCGGTCGTGATGATCGCGCACTCGCACATTCGCAAATTTGATGATCCTTCTGGCGAGCCGTATGACCGCTACGAGATCAAGCTGCACCGCAAGGCGGGCGACCTGTGCATGGAAGCGTCCGACCTGATCGGGTTCGCCAACTATCGCACGGCGACCAAGCAGATTGACGGCGGCTTCGGCCGCAAGATCACACGCGCGGTCGGCACTGGTGAGCGCGTGCTGTTCACCTCAGAGCGCCCCGCGTTCATCGCGAAATCCCGCTACCCCATAGCGCACGAACTGCCGCTGGAGTGGTCGGCGCTTGTAGACGCGATTGTTGGAAAGGAAAAGAAAGATGCAGCTTAACTACACGGTCGGCAGTTCGCCCGCACCGCAGAATGATTTTCAGCCGCTGGCCGCTGGGACTTATCCCGGCCAGATTGTCGAGTGGGCCGAGCATACATCCAAGTCGGGCAACCAGTGCCTGAAGTTACAGGTGCGGCTCGAGAACGGTCGCGTCCTTTGGGACTACTTGGTGATGCAGGCGGCCGACGCCAGCAACCCCAAAAGCGCGACGGCGATTGAGATCGCAAAGCAGCGGTTGGATAGCATCGGTACGGCGCTTGGGCTGCAAGTCATTGCACAAGCTGATGACCTGATCGCCAAACCGTTGTCGGTCAATGTCGGCGTTCGGCCACCGGCCAACGGCTACGACGCCTCAAATGAAATCAAGGGATATGCAGCGGCAACAATGCCTAGCCAGGGGCAGCCCGCCGCCGCTGCATCAGCGCCACCGGCCGCACAGCCGGTGTCTCCGCCAGCTTCTTCAACTCCCTGGAGCTAGCAAGGAGAGGGGGCGGCTGCTGTTCCTCCGGCCCGCCCCCGCGCTTACTTATGGATTTATCGTTTACTGATCCCACGCTTGCGGCGGCTGACGCTGCGCTTGAGCGCGTTGAGGCAGACAAGCCGCAGCGTGGTTACCTTGGCGTGTCGGGCATCGGCGATTGCCCGCGCAAATCGTATTACCAATTCTATGCGGCAGGGCAGCAGCCTTTTGCCGCCAAGACGCTGAAGAACTTCGCAGACGGACATCGCACTGAGGATTTGGTGATCGAGCGGCTGCGCGCCGTTGACGGTTTGACAATCATTGACCGCGATCCTGACACGGGCAGGCAGCTAGAGGTGTCTGACCACGAAGGTCACTTTCTTGGTCACCTCGACGGCGAGGCGTTTGGGCTGCTGCAAGCGCCAAAAACGCCGCACGTTTTCGAGGTCAAATGCACATCCGAAAAGGTGTTTGCGCGGTTCCAGAAGTGCAAAGAAAAGCACGGCGAGAAAGCTGCGCTGCGTGAATGGAATGAAACGTACTACGCGCAGCACCAAGTCTACATGCTTTATCGCGGACGGACGCGCGGCTGGATGGTTGTCGCCACGGCTGGCGGACGCGATTGGGATTCGTGTCGCACTGACTTCGATCGCAAAGCGGCAGAGTTTTATTCGGCACGCGCCGCCGACATCATTTTTACGCCCGACGCATTGCCGCCACGCATTGCGGACTCTCCTGATTTCTACAAATGCCGTTGGTGCCAGTTCTCGAAGATTTGTTACGGCGAGACTGCCGCCAATCGCAACTGCCGCACATGCGTGTGGTCTGCGCCCGTCGAGAATGGCGGCTGGTTGTGCAATCGCCATGACAAATCGCTGACGGCGAGTGAGCAGATCGAGGGCTGTGGCGATCAGCGTTTCCGCCCCGTGCTTGTGCCTGGCGAGGTGGTTGAGGTGCATGACGACCGCATCGACTACCGCATGACCAATGGCGAGTTGTGGTCGGATGAGGGTGCCGATGGTTGATCCGGTCGTTATTGGCGACTGCACGCTGTACCAAGGCGACTGCCTTGAAATCCTGCCGACGCTGCATGGGGTGGACGCAATTATAACTTCGCCTCCCTATGACTCCCTGCGCGATTACGGCGAAAACCAAAGCATCTTTGATTGGCCGAGGTTCGTTGCGCCGCTTGCAAAAGGATTGTTGGGCGGTGGCGTGCTGGTTTGGAACGTGGCCGACGCAGTGGAAAACGGATCCGAGACGGGCACTTCGTTTCGACAGGCTCTTGCGTTCATGAATGCGGGCCTGCGCCTGCATGACACGATGCTATACCTCAAGACAAACGTGAACTTTCCCGATGCCGTGAGATATGAAAACGGCTTCGAGTTTATGTTTGTTTTCTCCAATGGCCCCCCGGCAACATTCAATCCGATACAGGACCGCCCTAATAAGTACGCGGGCCTCGCAATGCACGGAACTGACAGGCAGCGCGACGGATCTCTGAAGCAGATTTCTGGTTTGAAAAGACTGGTGAACCGGAACGGCAAGCGTTTCAACTGGTGGTTTTTGACTAACGGTCAGCCAGACAACGGCCACCCCGCCCCAATGCCATATGCGATGGCTGCGGACCACATCACTAGTTGGACTAATACCGGCGACACCATCCTGGATCCCCTTATGGGCAGCGGCACCACTGGTGTTGCGTGCGCCAAGATGGGCCGCAAGTTCATCGGCATCGAAATAGAGCCGAAGTATTTTGAGATCGCGTGCAAGCGTATCGAGGACGCCTACGCGCAGCCCGATATGTTTGTGGAGACGCCAACAAAGCCGGTGCAGGAGCCGCTCTTGTGAGCGGGCTGCCTTCCATTCGTGCGCGGCAATCGCGCCTGATGTCGCTGGTCGAAGCCAAGTCGAACGCGGTCGTCGGGCTGCTTATGTCGTGGCTGTTCACTTATTTTTGCCTCCCGTGGTTTGGGCTGGAGCCGTCGCCGCTCGACGCCACCGGCATCACGGCTAGCTATTTCATTCTGTCGCTTGGGCGCTCGTATGTGCTGCGGCGTGTTTTCAATCGGTTGGTGCGGTGACGCCGCGCGGCTTGTGCGTGGCGTGTTGGCGCTACGAGCGCGGTTTTGGATACAGCAAGGGTGCGCGGCGGCGCGTCTGGTTTTGCTCACGCGAGCATCAGGTTCGGTTTGTGAAGGAGTTTTTGATGGTGGATTGGACTGCGGAAGAAGACGAGATGCTGCTGCAAGCAGGCAAGGCGGGCGGCGAATATCTGGACTCGATTGGCGTCACTGATCTGGGGCGGCTGAACAAGGTGCAGTGGACGATGTTTCTGCGCTGCTTGGTG
>VTLG01004351.1_pt1 | contig 24349 bp, 37 predicted proteins | sample 4694571 | NCBI WGS metagenome assembly VTLG01 (sample SAMN12604809, study PRJNA352737) | marine metagenome | biome: ENVO:00000447; feature: ENVO:00000209|ENVO:00000569|ENVO:01000036; material: ENVO:00002151; isolation source: viral sequences binned using virsorter ...
CACTACGCTGGCTCTGCATCACCCGCAACAAAAAAATTGTTAGAAACTTACGTAAACGCTTGACACTAGCTAAAAAATCCGCAGACTTATAATCATGAAACAATACGCAAACCATCACGCAAGGAATGCCGTCAAGGCGGCACAAGTAACAAATCACATCAAGGCGAGGAAAAAGCTTGGAATGTCTCACGATGAGGCAAAAGCCGAAGCTTACGTAATTTACAATATCAAAAACAAACAATCATGACTGACACTACATATAACGGCTGGACAAACCACGCAACTTGGAACGTAGCTCTTTGGATCAACGGAGACGAAGGACTTTACAATTTTGCTCACGGCTTTTTAAGATATGCCGATTTTGTCGATGGAATCAAGGAAGTCAACGAAGGAACTGCCTTAGCTTTCCAAACTCCCGACGGAGTAAGCTGGACAGATTCAGCTCTCGATCATGACGAGCTTGACGTAATCTTCAAGGAGTTTCACGAATAAAAATGATTATTATAAACCGACACGAAAATTTAGACAACTGGTTTGAGGTTCGCTTTCATGGTAAACTAATAGAACAATTCACCAGTAGAATAAAAGCCTATCAATTTGCTCAAAGCCAAGCCGCCAAGAAAAAATCTAACGTTTATGATTTAGATAAAGGCTTGAAGATAATAGGAAAAAAATAGCCACTTTTTTATGTGTTAGATAAATACGCTATTGTGTTCATGATTACGCGCCGCCGAGGTTTATGGTTATCCTCGGCGGCGTTGTAGTTAAACATATTAACTTTTAATGTGGCATCGGCCGCGAGCCCAGTGTTTATGCGGGTTGGCGGGCCATCGGGCCCCCCGCCGCGCGATTTTGTCAAGCGTTTTTTTAAAGAAAAAAATTAATTTTTTTTCACAAAAGAGTTGACTGCACGCTTTTTTCTGTCAGACTAGGGGAAACTTAAGATCAAAACCAAAAAAATCATGCACACATTAAAAATCGATATTATCAGCACAGAAGACAATTCCGTAGTCAAGTCGGGCGTTATCATGGAAACCGATGGCAAGCTATCCATCTCAGAGATGAATGAAATCCTAATTGCTCAAGGCGGCAATCTTATGCAGGTTGTGGAAGTAGTTAAGCAAGACCCACTCTTGCCTTGGAATCTTTTTTAAAAAAAATCCTTGCAATTAACCCGAAACCTACTAGATTATTATTATGAACATTGAAACATTAGCCCACACTGACTCACTAGAACAACTCGCAGCTTGCGAAGAATACAGCCGTTTCCAGCTTGAACAGGAGGCACTAACTCGCTTCCGCATGGAACTTGAGTTCGGAGAAGTCGATGATGCCTTTGCCGAGCAGGACTCCGAATCATGAGTCCTCTCGAAATAGCACTGGCTGTCGTAGGAATTATTTTGCTATGGGCGTATCTTACTAAATAATATTTTTACTGACATGATACGGCGCCGTCGAGGTTTATGGTTACCCTCGGCGGCGTTTTTATATCTGCGTATATTAATTTATATTAACTTTTAATTCGCTATCGGCCGCCAGCCCAGTGTTTATGCGGGTTCGCGGGCCATCGGGCCCCCCGTTCCGTGCCAATTTGTACAGGAATTAAAGAATTAATTTTCTTAATGTGTGAGAGAGTTTCACTTATAGGGTAAAGATTTTATAAAAAAAAGCTTGGAATTATCAAAAAAATCCTTACTGTTATAGTATGTTTAAAATTAAAGATAAAGTTATAAACCAGCGTGGAAATGTTGGCGAAGTTATAAGTATTACCTCAAAAGGTTGCAAGCTTTTGTTTAAGGTTGATTTTGGTCGAGTGCAAAGATTCTTCGAAGCAAAAGAATTAAGCTTAAGTAGTGGAGATCTCAGCATTGAAAAAACTTTGAAAAAAAGTTGACTCAACACAAAAAACTGTCAGACTATTCTTATAACCTAAAGATAAAAAACCATTATGAATCAAGTATCAAAAAAACCTCGTGAAGAGTACAATCTCAATCGTGCATTCTGGAAGCATGACCGCAGAGTTCATGCGGCTAAAAAAGAAGTCCAGATTTACATGAATGCATCAGAGCGCATCAAAGACATGGAGATTGAGACAGTCACAATCGATTACCTGCAAAATGCTTTGCAATCTATCCTTAACGAATTAGAAAGATAGAAAAGTATTAACTTATATTAACTTTTAATTGGCCATCGGCCGCCAGCCCAGTGTTTATGCGGGTTGGCGGGCCATCGGGCCCCCCGTTCCGTGCCAATTTGCAACAAAAAAGATGATTATTTTTTTACTTATAGCCGCGAAAGTTTTGCTAATAGGGTGAAAGTTTTATAAAAAAAAGCTTGGAATTGTTTAAAAAATCCCCATACTTATTTACATAACCTAAGATAAAAAATGACTATTGAAACACTAAACCAAATTATTGAAGACAACGCAAAAGCCGCAGATCGTGGCGATGAAATGGCGCAGATGAATATTGACTGGGCAACAAACCAGTTAGTCGAACTGCAGAAAGTACTCGGACAATTACCAACTCAAAAGTAGAAAGATATTAAAAATGCTAGCACTTATATTATTCTCTTCAATCATCGCAATCAACTTGGGAGGTCTGTATTGGCTTGCTACTGACATGTATGCTCAAAGCGTTTGGGAAAAAACTTTCAAAACTGGAAAACTTCCCCACGAAAAAAAGTTGCAAAAAAGTTAAAAAAAAGTTGACTGATTAAAAAATTCTGTCAAACTAGGGGAAACTTAAGATTAACAAGCCAACAAAAAAAACCATGAGAAACACACACGCATTCACCGCAACTTACGAAATTCTTTATTTTGATCGTGATGGCAATCGAGTAGAGAAAGCAAGTCGAGACATTCGCTCAGGCTATGGCATCACACTTGACGATGCCTGTGGTCGAGAATGGTTCGAACGCTACAACAACAAGGTTGTGATTCTCGAATCTGAAAAGATCAGCATGGAACGCTATAACGAATTGATGGGATTGGATGAATCCAAGCTTGCAGAAATTACTCGTCATCATAACATGGAGGTTGAATAAGAAAATGTTTGTACTTACTACAATTGAAGAATTACCTAACGAACCAGTGATCATGTCGCTGGAGCATGTTTTCTATCAAAAGAAAAAAGAGGATATTATTTTAAACCTTGCAACTGTCGAAGCTAATTTTTCCAGGTTGCTTGACATCACTGAATGGCTTGGTTGGGGTGAGCATACAGTATACCAGCTTACTGCTTAGACCCTCCCCGTTTTCCAAAAAAAACAAAGGAAAGAAATCCTAGGAGGGCGGCGGGGGGCCCTTTTTTCATTCTGGATACCCCCTCCCCTTTTCTGAAAAAATGCGGGGTCAAAAAAAATACGGGCCTAAAATTAAACTAATTTAAAATCGGGAACGTTTTTCTGTCGAGCTAAGTGTAAATATATGCGATGGCGCGAAGAAAAAAAACTCATCACGACGACAACGAGCCAATTATCGGGAGTGAATTAGACAACCCGTTCTTTTACATCAAAAATCACAGACTTACAGAAAGACAAAAAAAGTTTGTAGAGTTAGCGTTAGAGCAAAAAACCAAAATAATGTTTATTAATGGTCCCGCAGGGAGCACTAAGACATACATGGCGATTTATGCGGCGCTTCGATTATTGGCTACAGATAAAAATTTAGACATTCAATACGTTCGCACGATAGCTGAAAGTGCAGATCGTAATATGGGGGCACTTCCTGGAGATGCGGATGAAAAATTCGATCCCTACATGCTGCCTTTAAAAGATAAATTGGAGGAATTACTAAAGACCTCTGATTATCAAAGATTATTACAAGAAAAAAGAATAGACGCCATGCCAATTAATTTCTTGAGGGGAGCCAACTGGCGAAACAAGATTGTAGTTGCAGACGAGGCACAAAATTTCACATTTAAAGAATTAACAACATTAATCACAAGATTAGGTGAAAACTCCAAATTATTTATATGCGGCGATTTCATGCAGAGTGATATTAACGGTAAAAGTGGCTATCGGGCAATGAGCGATAGATTTGCAGACGAGGAAAGTAAGGCGAAAGGAATTCATACATACCGATTCGGCGTTGCTGATATTAAGCGTAGTGAATTACTAAAATTCATTATAAAGCGTTTAGAAGAGACTAATTAAGTGTATATGTTGTTATGGACGCGTGGTCGATAAATATGCTGCCCGCTGCCGTCATGACTATTGAGGGGAGTTGGATAGATATAGTGAAGCAGTTGGGTGTGCCTACTGCGGTTATGACTGTGGTTGGATGGTGGACTTATAAACTAGTTGGTTTTCTTAAAGAGTTAATCAAGATTGAATTAAAGGACACTAAAGACTCTATAGATAATTTATCTCGCAAAATAAGAGAGCTTCAAGATGACATGGTAAGACAAGAGTCGTTACTAAGACATATTTACGATTTACCTCCGAATTTTAATAAAATAGCCAAGCGTAACATCAAAGATGATAGTGACGCTGTAAACCATCCTCCACGCACTTAATGTTTCCACCGCAAGTCATAACTTTCATTGTAACGTTCGTTTTGCGAGCGATTATAGATAAATGGATGCAAGCTGGCGAAGATCGTAGGATGGAAAAAGCTATGGACAGAGATTGGGCTGAATTGGAGAGTCAGAATCAAAATAATGTCCGTGCTCAAATACCGAAGCTATTATTTGGTTGGACGACAGCTATTTTGGCGATCATGGCGTTTAGCTGTATTATTGGGGTGCGAATTGTTGGCCCGTTATTTTTTGATGTGCCAGTTTACTTTGCTTTTAGTGAAACAAGTCGGGGCTTTCTATTTTTATTAGAACCAGCGGAACGTATACAATATCTGGAATTACCAGGAATTACTTTTTTACCATCAGACAGTCATTTGCTCAGTGCGATTGCAGGAGCATTTTTTGGTAGAGTAAGAAGGTAATGAACGACATTAGTATTATCACTGCAGTTGCAATCTGCGTATGCGGAGCTTTTGTTACAGGTTCTGTAGCGTTTATCATTCGTTCTATTATGAATGACATCAAACAAGCTGAACAGACCTCAGAGAAGGCTGTAGAATATTTAAGAAACGAGATCTTAGGGCTGCGTAAATCATTAGATACATTTAGAGCTCAAGAGCGTTTAAAAGACGATGAGATAAAAGCAGAAATTGATTCTACCAAAAATGAAATAAGAGAAGAAGCAAGATCAGACCGAGATCGTGTGGATGCAGTAAAGATAGAATTAAAACAAGAAACTCGTTATCATTGGGAAAAAGTAGAAAAAATACTAGAATCACGTAGACAAGACGTTTATTTATTACATGACAAGATAGATAAACTAAAAGAAACTTTATTTAATAAAATCGATCAAAAATAATGGAAACCCTTTTTGCATCAGTTATAACAGCGGTGGCTACATTAAGCGCAACGTTTTTAAGTTTATGGCTTCGCCATAAGTATGAAACCAAACAAAAAGAAAAAAATATTCTTCACGAACATTCTCGACGCAACCAAAACGTCTATACTGCTTTGGATTATGTTTTAAGCGATTTTAATAGTGATCGTGCGTATGTTTATGAGTTTCATAATGGAGAAGTATATTACTCAGGCGGTTCTCAGCAAAAATTTAGTTGTACCTATGAAGTAGTCAGCGATGGCATTAGCGCAGAAGCGATGAATGTGCAAAGTATGCGCGTATCTAATTTCCATTATTTTATTGACGAGCTTATAAAACAAGGTGGTTTTTGCTGTACAGACATCCAAACGATTGAAGATGCGAGTTTTAAGAACATGTTGCAAGATCGAGGCGTAGAAGCATTTTATGCGACACCTATTAAAACATTAAATGGAAAAATAGTTGGACTACTAGGAGTGGACTTTGTAAAGAGTTCTAAAAGCCGCTGTAACCCTGACTTAACTAACCTTAAGCAACAAGCTAGAATCATTGGGGGTTACTTGGCCTAATAGAATTTTTTTTTATTTTTTTTATTATATATAATATATGAAGACGTTATATTGTTCAAACTGTGGATGCAAGCACGAATATACCGTGCAAAAGCCTAAATTTTGTTCTAACTGCGGAACACCTACCTCTCCTATTGCAAGGGCGTCACTTACTCCGCGTGCAGTGGTAGAGCCAGAGATAGAAGAAGAAAGCTATGTGCCTTCTATCAGTAAGTTACAATATGACATTTCAGTAGACAAGACTAAAACCACTATTGGGTCATTAATTAAGCAACAATTAGCTGAAAGTCCAGAGGGCTCATCTTCTACAGAAAAATTTACTCGTCCTGCTGTATCGGAAGCAGAAAGAAACCGCACTCCCGAAGAGGAGATTCAACAGAGTATTGAAATGTGCAAACCCCGCCGTCAACCCGACGAAATAGGTGAGTGAAGAAAAATACACTTACCAAGACAAGCGGGAAATAATTGACGAAGAGTTGTGCAAGAGGCGCAACAAATGGTACCTCCATTCACTAGGATGGTTTGACTTTCAAGACGTAGAGCAAATTATTCGTGCTCACGTTGCTAAAAAATGGGATCAATGGGATCAACGTCGTCCTTTACGCCCATGGCTAAATAAAATCATCAGTAATCAGATGAAAAACATTTTGCGGAACAACTATACAAGTTTCGCAAAGCCGTGTGTTAACTGCCCTTTTAATCAGGGATCTAGTTCATCGGACAACGATAGATTCGCTGAAGGGTTTTGCAGCTTCACCAAAAGCGGTACTCAATGCGCGGAGTGTCCGTTATACGCTAAATGGGAGAAGCGTAAGAAATCGGCATATGAAGTAAAGATGCCTTTATCGATGGAGAACCATTCTCATGAGATTTATTCGACACCAGACAATACATTTAATTTTACTGAGGCGGAGAACAAGTTGCATACAGCAATGAAGAAGGTATTAAATTCGCGGCAATATGAGATATATGCGATGCTTTTTATTGAACACATGGAAGAGGAGGTCGTTGCACAGAAGTTAGGATATAAAACAACAGAAAAAGGAAGAAAAGCAGGTTACAAGCAGATCAAAAACTTAAAGAAGCAATTTAAAGAAAAAGCCGCCAAAATACTTAAGAACAGTGACATAATTATATTTTAATGGACCCGAAAAGAAAAATACATGAATTAGAAAAAGAACGCCGCGATTTGCTGGTTCTTATTGACACGTTGCAGACTAACCTGCGTTCGGTGTCCAGTTATCTGAATGAAGAACAATTAAAAGAAATAAACACCCGAAGTTACCAATGGTGTTTAAACTGGAGGAATGAAGAATGAGTGGAACAAATTATACGCACGAACAAATATTAAAAGAACGAATTGCTCAATTAGAGCGTGAGAATACGCAATTAAAAATGCAATTACAATTAATTGAAAAGACCGCCCAATTCATAGATCAAGTAATTAATAATAATGTGCCGCCGTCTGACGGACCGCGAAAAATGGACCTTTTCTAATGAAATTAACAGAAGAACAAAAAGAATGGTTGCGTGAAAACCATGCAACAACTCCTGATTTAATTGAATTAACGCGAAAGTTATTTGATAACCGCGATATAGACGGCAGAAGCAAAGAAGGTCGTGCCGTAAGAAAATTTCTCATCGACGAGGGTTTTGGATTTAACACTAGAGAAAGAAAGAAGCAAGAATTAGTGCTTACTGATGAACAAAAAGCGTTCATTATAGAATACGCCAAAGACGGCATGTCTGCCTTTCAGATTGCTAGTGTTTTGTTTCCTGAAGTTAACATGACTCCCCTGAGTAAAGAAATGCTCGAAGTTAACGCTTACCTCAAGGAACATGCTCCAGATGAAGTCGATCCGATGGAAGATTCAGTAGGCGATCGTTATACGGCTCCTACTACGCTTCTATCAGCTGCTAGAAAAATAAACAAATATACCTCAGAAGACTTAAAAGTAGAAAGGTTAAGCCTGCAGGATAAAAACTGCATAGAGGCTTTAATTTCTTTTTTACATGCTCCTCGTTTTAACAGCGTCATTAATAATTATAATGCGAGTTTAGACCGAGAACTCTTCGAAGCAGAATTCATTAGGGCGACATGGGACAAGCCTGATTTATCTGCTGACGAGGTAAATCTTTACATCAATGTATGCGTAGACTATATAAATTTAAAAAATATATCCGCCCACGTTGAAAAACTAAATAGAATGTTCAATGAAGCTGAAGAACAGCAAGACATGAGCATTCGACTTGCAGAACTACTCAAAACAAAGAGTGAAGAATACAATCAATGCGAAAAGCGCATGGAGTCCTTGATTATGCGTTTAAGTGGTGACAGAGCCAAGCGTATAGCTAATCGCCGTGAAGAAAACGCCAGTATATTAAATTTAGTACAATTATTCCAAGACGAAGAAGAGCGCAAGATAATGGTTAAGATTGCAGACCTGCAGAAACAGGCTGTTGAGGAAGAAGCCGAAAGATTTGAAAAAATGCCACAATGGAAAGCTAGAGTACTGGGAATTTCTAAAGGTGATATACTATGACAAAAAAAACCACAGACTATTATGACATCTGCGTAAAACAACAAAAATTTATAGCAAAAAAAGAGAAAGCCCCCGATAAACTTTCTGATTCGTCTGCATTAAACTTTGCATGGCGTCCTGGCCAAGAAAAAAATTCGATATTAATCGAAGACTGTTACATAGACGGAAGAGGAGCTTCCGAAGGTTTAAAATTATCGTTTTGTTCTAACGTCTATGTATATAACACCGTTATATACGGTGGTTACGAAGATTGCGTCGATATAGTAAGGGGATCGAATATTATGTTTGATAATTGTGTTTTTTCTATTGGGGATGCTAAATATCACGCCACAATAAAAGGAGGAGCGCATACAATATATTTTAAAAACTGTGATTTTATAGGAAAATACAAAACATGGTATGATGGAGCTTGTGTGGACCTCGGCAACTGGACAGACTATGATGATGTTCCTAGACCTAGAGTAAGAGGAGTTTTATTTGAAAATTGTAGAATATTAGAAGGTCGACCTGTATTAGCTAGAGTATTACATGCGAATGCACCAAAAGTATTTGATACAAAAGGAATAGTACTTAAAGTGCCCCGCTTATTTACAGCCATGTTTTTCTTTCTACAAAGAAAGGGTTGGATAGGCAAGCGTAGACGCTTTAGTGAAGAACATTTAAAAATTTATCCTGAAGAATTATAATAGATGAAACACACTATAAAATTTAGAATGGGCAGTACTGAATACAGAAGTGATAAAGAAATAGAACATGTACTCGAAAAAGTACGTAAAATGTGGAGTAATCATAATTACTTAAACTTAGCGCAATTAATAAATGGATTGGCTGTGCGAAAAAACATACCTGTTAAGAATTTAAGTGATACAGTAATGATTAACGCTATTGACGCCGAAATAAATGAAACCGATTGATTTTCTAAAAGGACACAACTTTAAAAATGAGTATCGAATTGGTGATGCGGTATTGCATCGCAATGATGCAGAGGCTGTGGTTATTTGTGAACCTATGCAGACTCTGTTCTTTAAAGATACGATTTTAAATAAATACCTTTGGGAATGCAGAAAAGAAGGTAAGAATATAGACATAGACAAGTTACGTCGAATTGCTTTAGAACTAGGAGAAAAAAAAGGTTGGGAAAAACCAAGAAAAAACGACTGCGTTGTTCATTTAAGAATTGGAGATACGAAACGTATTACTAGTAGTGAAGTGACTACTATAATTAATAGGTTAAAAGAGATTCGTCCTGCTGGAGTTACTTTTGTAAGTTTCTATCATCATCCTGCACGAGTTTCAGAAGAAGAAAAGATTCGCACATTAGAAGAAAACGACCAAACAATTCATCAACTAGAAGACGCTTGTGACGAATTAGGCATCAGGGTGAATTGGAGATCTTGTTTGAATCCTGATGAAGACTTTTATTACTTAATTAATGCTGACACGCTTTTATGCACTAACGGTGGGTTCAGTATTGTTTCGGCCCTAGCTAATCCTAAATTTAATTCAGATAATTTTGTAGGGCGTAAATCTGATAAAGAAGTATATGATTTCTACATGAAAGGCCGCGACGAACTGTTATGTACCATTACCGCATAGAAAAAATAGTAAAAGTAGTGGACGGCGACACCGTTGACGTAATCATTGACTTAGGCTTTCATACAACTGTAAAAAAAAGAATAAGATTGTATGGAATCAACACGCCTGAGACACGCACTCGCGACAAAGAAGAAAAGAAACGTGGATTAGCCGCTAAAGAAAGATTAAAAGAATTAATTATAAGCGAAGGAGTTTGCGAAGAAAAAGATAAAGGTTTATTCCTGAAAAGCCGAGGTCTCGGTAAATATGGGCGTGTGCTCGGAGAGTTAATAAAAGACGGGATTATTTTAAATCGAATGCTCGTCAGAGAAGGTCACGCAAAAGAATACCATGGCAAATGAAGATACTACCTGCCAAGTCTGCGGAAAAACTTTTGATTCAATTCGTGGACTTCATGCTCACCTTAAAGGCCACAAAATAACACAGGCTGAGTATTACTGTAGACACTTTCCTCGTTTAAATAAACTTACTGGAGAACCTCTCCCATTTAAAAATAGGTCTGACTACTTTAATAAAGACTTCGCCAATTATAATCAATTACTTGAATGGTGTTCTACCGCTTCCGCCGAGGAAGTGAAGCCTTATATTTTAGAACAACTCTCTCGACGAATAAAAGAAAAAGAACTTAATTTTGGGCCGTGTCATTTAGAAATGCTCCAAAAGGAGATGCCGCCCATAGAACTTTATAAAAAGATCTTTGGAAGCTATACTTGGGCTTGTGAAGCTGCAGGCGTAGAGCCTTTATATAATAAAAAAGTCAAAGAACAATTTTTTGTAGAAGACGAAAAATTTAACGATTTGAATATCTTCATTGATACGAGAGAGCAGCAACCTTTAACTTTTAAAAACTCTGAATCAGTGAAGTTGGACTTTGGAGACTATACGTTGGGCGGAGACAACTATAATTATACTTTCGTGGACCGCAAGAGTGAAGGGGATTTTTTAATAACGTTTAGTAGTGGATTTAAAAGGTTTCAAAAAGAAATGGACAGAGTGGTTCAGTTCGACAGCTTTTTATATATTGTTATTGAAAGCGATTTAGAGCAAATCAAAAACAACAACGATAGACTTAAGGCTGCTATTGCAATAAATAAAAATAAAGCAGCTAAAGACCGTAATCCTAAAATGAGACAATTTGCAGCTAACTTAGATTATATTTATTATAACATGAGGAAGTTGATTAGGGATTATCCCAGAAAGTGTCAATTTATCTTTACAGGAAGCAGGGAAGCGTCAGAAAGGATCATTCCAAGATTATTATTTTTTGGAAAGGAATTATGGCAGGCGGATGTGCAGTACTTTATAGAACAAAATGGAATTAGTGGTAAGAACTAAACAAACAAAACAACATTATAAATGTATTCCTGGATTTGTAAATATAATGGACGATCGTAGATTTATGGTGAGAGAGGGAGATATAGAAAAGATGAGGGAAATGGAATTTTATGATGTTTATATCAAACCTGTAGACATATGGATGGATCTTTGGTATGCCTACTGTGAAGGTTTTTTAGATCCCGAACAATTAAGGAAATGGCCATGAGCTGGACTGAAGGAAAACAAAAAATACGCAAGAATGAGTGGAGAGACATTAATAAAACTATTCTTGATACCAAAGGCTTTCTTGAAGAAAAGGAAGCTAAAGTTTTACTGTATCAATTTTTAAAACAGAATACTACGTTCGCTGTTGATTTAATGTCAGGAGTGAAGTTGTTCCCTTTTCAACATATGGCCGTAAAGTCTATGATGGAATCGGATTATTTTTTAGGTATATGGTCACGGGGTATGTCTAAATCTTTCTCTACAGCGATCTTTGCTTTCTTAGATGCTATTCTTAATCAGGGAGTGGAAATTGGAATTTTATCTAAGTCTTTTAGGCAGGCTAAGATGATTTTTAGAAAAATTGAAGATATCGCAGCCAAACCTGAAGCTAAGTTTCTTGCACAATGTATAACAAAAAAATCCAAACAAAACGATCAGTGGACTCTGGAATTAGGGCGAAGTCGAATTCACGCATTACCATTGGGCGATGGCGAAAAACTACGGGGATTTAGATTTCAACGTATTATCATCGATGAGATGTTATTGATGCCTGAAAGAATTTATAATGAGGTTATCGTGCCATTTCTGTCGGTAGTGGAAAACCCTACAGAGCGAGAAGATTTGTATAATGCGGAAACTGCAATGATCGAAAAAGGTAAAATGAGTGAGGAAGATCGACATCAGTGGCCTAACAATAAATTAATAATGCTATCGTCTGCTTCATACAAGTTTGAATATTTATATAAACTTTATGAGACATTTGAACATCTTATTGAAGGCAGAATACCCGAAGATAAGGAAAGTGGTGCTAAAAGAGTAGTAATGCAATTTTCTTATGATTGTGCTCCTAAACAGCTTTATGATCAAAATCTTGTTAATCAGGCTAAGGCTTCCATGAGTCAAAGTCAGTTTGACCGAGAGTTTGGAGCTACATTTACAGATGATAGCTCAGGATATTTTAAAATTTCCAGAATGTCGAATTGTACAATCGCAGATGGGGAAGAGCCCGCTATTGAAGTTGCAGGCAATCCTTCGGATAAATATATTTTATCTTTTGACCCTTCATGGGCAGAAAGTGAAAGTAGTGATGACTTCGCCATGCATATATTTAAGTTATCTGATGAAACTCAAACAGGAACATTAGTTCACAGCTATGCATTATCGGGATCTAGATTAAAAGACCACATTTTTTATTTTTATTATCTAATGACTAATTTTAATATTGTAGCTATCTGTGGTGACTACAATGGCGGAGTACAATTTTTAAATGCCGTCAATGAAAGTGAGTTATTCAAGAAAAACAAATTAAAAATAAATACCTTAACCGCCGACTTTGATAATGTCGAGAACTATAAGGACAATTTAATTAAAGGCAAGAAAGAATATAACTTAAGCACCCAAACTATCTGCCATTTGCAAAAACCAACCAGCGCATGGATTAGAAGAGCTAACGAGCATCTTCAAGCATGTTTTGACCACAAAAAAATATGGTTTGCTGCAAGAGCTACAAATGATAATTACCATTCCCAAAAAAGCAAAAAAATCCCTATTGATAATCTAAAATTTTTAAGGAATGCAGATGTTATATTCGAGAAACAAAGTTCTTCTGCTAAAATGATTGATTTTGTAGAGCATCAGTATGATATGATTAACTTAACTAAATCTGAATGTGCCTTGATTCAAATCACTACGTCCCCTCAAGGAACTCAGACTTTTGATTTACCTCAAAACCTAAAAAGACAAACAGGCCCAGATAAAGCTCGCAAAGACTCCTATTCCGCATTGGTACTCGGCGCGTGGATGATTAAATTATATTATGACATGCAACACGCAAAGGCTGCAGAAAGTGTACAAACCTTTGTACCTATGTTTATAAAATAATGATCCTAAATAATAAAAAAGATAAAAGAAAAAATATAATTTTTACTCATGTCCCCAAAACAGGAGGAACGAGTATAGAAAAAGCTTTTGGCTTTGTAGTGGGCGATGGCAAGGGGAAACATGCTAATATAAAACTCATAAAAAACCACCTTCTCAAACAAGAACAAGAGGATTATTATAAAGAAGCTTTTAAATTTACCATAGTAAGAAATCCATTTGACCAACTTTATTCATTTTGGAACTATCATGTGAATATAATTGGAGATATTAGTGTTTTTAAATTTGAGAAAGATTTTAATGATTTTTTAAAAAATTTAGATTTAAAAAATAAAACTATTGCACCTCATCATAATTTTGAAGGCGCCTGCCCACATAACGGAGCTTTAGTGTGGGGAGAGCTTTTCCAAAAACAATACGCCTATACAGATGGTAAACTAGAAGTAGATTTCATCGGAAGATTTGAAAATCTATATAAAGATTTTTCTTTAATTTGTAAAATTACAGGCTTTGAAAATAAGTTACCTCATTTAAATAATGCAGGAAAAAAGCTGCCCTATTGGGCAAGATATGATATAGAGGGCCGTAAAATTGCAGAAGAGCTGCTTGAAGAAGACTTAAAAACTTTTGGTTATAAATTTTAAAGTTAAAAGTTAACTTTTGTGGACTTTTGACTTTGACTTGTGTATCATATAGGCATATGGCCAAAAGAAAATATACTAAAAAGTCGGATTATTGGAAACGTTTTAAGGGTAATAGAAGTGAAGCAAATAAGCCTGCTCCACTCCATGATTTATTAAATTCAGAAAAAGCTCCATGGGAACCTATTTTAGCAGGAGATAGCTTTTATAGCCATAGCAGTAAAGCTAATTATTCTCGAACAGGTCATACCACTAATCCTGTTGCAGGCACTACCGCAAGGCAAAACCTTGTAGCGTCTTTACCTAAATATAATAATTATGCAAACATTCGTGATGGAATGTTGCCGTATGATTATAGTACTGAAGGTGTAGATGTTAGAGAGGCTGTACTTTTATGCCAAAAAGCTTATGCTAATATTGCGATATTTAGAAATGCTATTGATATTATGGCGGAGTTTGCCAATTCCGACATCTATCTGGAGGGCGGCTCTAAGGCTTCAAGAGACTTTATCAATAAATGGTTTCGCAAGATTTATATATGGAAAATTACTGATCAATTTTTCAGAGAATACTATAAGTCAGGGAATGTTTTTATTTATAGAATTGATGGTAAGTTTGATGCCGAAGACTTTCAAAAGTTAAGTTTGGTATATGGCAGTAAAATTGATACTGGCAAAATACCCCTAAGGTATATTATTCTTAATCCCTTTGATGTTATAGCTTATCGTACTACAGGTTTTGGCCGTGGCGTTTACCGCAAAGTATTATCTGAATTTGAAATCGAACGCCTTGTTAATGCTAAAACTGAAGAAGACGCTGAAATTTTAGAAGCCCTTGATCCTGCAACGAGAGAGCTACTGCAAAATGGAGGTTGGGGTAAGCGTGGCGTATCTATACCTTTAGATCCTACTAAGCTCACTTATGCTTTCTATAAAAAACAAGACTATGAGCCTTTTGCTATCCCTTTTGGCTTTCCTGTATTAGCAGATTTAAACTGGAAGATGGAGCTTAAAAAAATTGATGCGGCTATTTGTCGTACAATTGAAAATGTAATCCTTTTGATTACGATGGGTAACACTCCTGACAAAGGCGGTATTAATCCTCAAAATATGCACGCGATGCAACAACTCTTCCGTAATGAAAGTATTGGTAGAGTTTTAGTAAGTGATTATACTACCAAGGCTGAATTTGTTATCCCTGATTTAAACAAGGTCATTGGCCCTGAAAAATATCAAATTGTAAACGAAGATATTAAAGAAGGTCTACAAAATGTTATCGTTGGGCAAGAGCGTTATGCAAGCACAATGGTAAAAGCTGAGATCTTTTTGGAAAGACTCAAGGAAGCAAGGCAATCTTTTTTAAATGATTTTCTTCAGCCGCAGATTAAATTAGTATGTAAATCTATGGGCTTTAGAAAATATCCTGTAGCCAAATTCGCAGAAATTGATTTAAAAGATGAACTGCAATTACATAGAGTAACAACTCGCCTTATGGAATTAGGAGTATTACCTCCTGAAGAGGGGCTCCGTGCTATTAAAACAGGCATTTATCCTGAAAGCACTGATTTAGTAGAAGCACAAAAGAAATTCTTGGCTGCTCGCGAAAAAGGTTATTATAATCCTTTGGTAGGAGGAGTTCCTGTCGATCGGGTTAATAACAGTGGTGGTGAAACTCCAGCTCCTGTAGCTACAGGGCCTAACAAACAAGGCGGTAGACCTCCTAGCTCTTCTAATCCTGAAAAAAGATATAGTAGAGCTTATTTACAAGAAGTAGTTGTTTCCACAGAAGAACTGCGAACCAAAGCAGCTAAAGCATTAAGAAAGCAAGTTAATAAAAAGCGCCTTTCTAAAAAAGACAATGCTCTTTTAGATCAGTTATGTGAATCAGTTGTAGCAGGAAATGAAATGGAAAATTGGACTGCGACTGCTGAAGAATGCATTGCTAATTTTGATAAGATAGCTGAACTACTCCCTTTAAATGATATTTTAGAAATATCTAACGAGCATGAGTTAGAAACTTATCCTGCTGCTTTAATTTACCATAGTGATAAAATTTCCCAGTCAAAAGAGAAATAGTGTATGCATTACCATATTTAATCTCTTTAAAACATGGAATGCGATTTTTCCGACAAAATATTAGCTGCAAAAAGAAGTGGTCCTAAAAGCGGGGCTCAAACTCCTGCTAAGCCTTCTGAACGTAAAAAAGGTTCTTCAAAAAATAAACCTGGAAGTGCAGGTAAGGACGGCCCAAAAATAACTTTTTCTGAAAAGGTTATTACTGCTTTAAAAAATAAAGTTAAAGAACATAACGGAAAACATAGTAAAAAAGTAACCCTCTCTCAACTTAAAAAAGTTTATCGCAGAGGTGCAGGAGCATTCTCTTCTAGCCATCGTCCAGGAAAAACTCGTGGACAGTGGGCAATGGCACGCGTAAATATGTTTCTCAAAATGATACGTGGAGGAAAAGTTAAAGATTCTTATCGCAAAGCTGATCAAGATATAGCTAAAGCCTCGGATATATGCATTTCAGAATACGGTGAATTTGAGCCGACTGTCGAAGATCTAATTACTGCTAAATTAGAATTAGAAAAATTAGGCCTAGCCGCTGAAGACCCTATGGTTCATATGTTTGAAACAGAAGAAGAAGCTGAGGAAGAGGGCGAAAAAATGGGGCTAACAGGAACTCATCCTCACCGCATGGAAGATGGCAAGGTAATGTATATGCCTGGAAAAGATCATGAAACCTTTATGAAGCGTCATGAGGAAATTTTAAAAAGTAAAGCGGCTAAAGAAAAAAAACTAAATAAACCTTTTCGCACACCTGACGGACCAAAAAAGTTTGCGGTGTACGTTAAAAATGAAAAAGGCAATGTAGTTAAAGTAAATTTTGGCGATCCTAATATGGAAATAAAAAGAGACGATCCTGATCGCCGTAAAAATTTTAGAGCCCGACATAATTGTGATGATCCTGGCCCAAAATGGAAAGCTCGTTATTGGAGTTGTAAATTTTGGGAATCAGGAAAGTCAGTAACAGATTACCTTAAAGGTGATGAAGATTAAAATGATTTCTCAAACGTACCAACCTTAGTGTACATAACCTTACAACTTCTTTTAAAATGCAAGACTTAAAATCCAAATTAAATTTTAACAAAGGTTCTGTTGAACTAGAACTGACACGCGTTGAAGCTAAAAAGCTTACAACTGAAGAACGTAATAACCTTCCTGATTCTGAATTCGCTTATATTAAACCAGGCGGTAAAAAGGTAGACGGCAAGACGGAGCCCCGTTCGTTGCGCATGTTCCCTATTAATGACGCCGACCATGTAAGAAGCGCTCTTTCATATTTAGATCGCGCCGATATTTCTGAAGAAGCTAAAAAGATAGCTTTAAAAAATATCAAAAAGGCGGCTAAAAAGTTTGGCGTAACAGTTAGTGATTCTGACGCAATGAGCAAAAAGGAAGAAAAGATTGATAAAAAAGAGCTCAAAAGAGACACTAAAAAAGAAAAAGAAGAACACGAAGACGACGCTATCAAAAATGACGAAAGAGAAATTAAAGATCTCAAAAAAGACGTTAAATTTGATAAAGAAAGTAAAAAGAAGTTCGCTAAAGCTGAAACCGACAAAGAGCGCCAAGAGCGTTTAGAGCGTCGTGAAGACAAGCAAGACAAAGATGAACTAGATAGTGAAACTTTAAAAGAGCGCCTTAAGCATCATGAAGATGCTGTAAAAAATCTTACTAAAGAAATTAAGCAGCTAGAAAAAGACAAGAAAGAAGACAAGAAGGATGTTAAGGAAGAAGCTAAAGGACATTATAATGACAAAGGGCAATACGTTCCTTATCAAGGTCCTGAGCCAAAAGAACAGGTGCAATACATGCCTGAAGGCGATAAGCCTGTAAAGCTTGATGAAGCAAAGGACGAAGACGGTAAATATATTCCTTATGAAGGCCCCGAGCCTAAAGAGCAAGTTCAATACATTGAAGTTCCTGGTGAAGAAAAATTACAGCACCAAGCTTTTATGTCTGAATGTATGCTTAATGACGATTCCCATGTTAATACTAAAGGGCTAGACGAAAATAGGTCTCGCATGGCATGTGCAATCGCATACGATAGAAAATATAAAACCTCTTATGCTCCTTGTGGCCCCTTCGGGTGCAAATACTAAAAAATGTCTTACAAGTATAAGACTAGTTTTTCTAACGAAATACTAGGATCTGAAACACTGACTAGCTTCGATAAGCTAGGCATTAGTACTGCATCATTGGAGAATTTAAAATCCCTGATTCCTGCGTCTATTGATTTAGAAAAAAATATTGATTTAATGGCGGTGGCATTTAATGCGGCTGTTGTTAATAGATTCAATAAGAATGATGACGGGATTGACACTAAAGCTGCTTTAGCTATTAAAGATTATTTCATCAATAAACCCACTAATATTGAGCATAAAAAAGAAGTTGTAGTTGGACATATAGTCTCAAGCTCATTTAGTTCGTTTGGTGAAAATAAGCTTTTAAATGATGAAGAGGTAATAAATAAAAATTCTCCTTTTAATATTGCACTGGGATCGGTGGTATATAAAACAGTCCACCCTAACTTTGCAAATATGTTAGAGCAAGAGCTTGATACAGGAGAAAAAATTATATCCACCAGTTGGGAGTTAGGTTTTAATGATTATTGTTTAGCATTAGGAAGTAAAAACTTAGACGAAGCAGAAATAGTTACTGATCCTAAGCACATACAAGAATTATCTCAATACCTTAAAGCTCAAGATGGTTCAGGCGAAACTAAAGATGGAGTGCCTGTGAGGCGATTAATTGTGGGAGAAATCTTTCCTCTCGGAATAGCTTTTACTTCTAACCCTGCGGCAGAGGTAAAAGGAGTTTATATTGAAGATCCTGATGAAAATGTAATAATAAAAGATGAAAAAGAATCAGATGCAATGATAACTCTATCCGAAAATAACGAAAAAGATTTTTCAGAAAATGAAAATAAAAGTTCACATTCATCAAAATGTGATGTAAACCCAAATAACGACTATACACTTATGGACAATAATATCTTAGAAAAATTCGAAGAAATTCTTTCTGATAAACTGGATAATAAACAGTATACAGAAGAAGTCGTAGCGAATGTTACCAAGGTTTTTCAAGAAGCAATTATGCAAAAGGACGAAGAGTATAAGTCTGCCAAAGAAGCAGAAAGCCAAGCTTTAGCTGAAGCTGCTGAAAAGAACGAGCAACTTGAAAAAGATGTTGCCGAACTTAAAGAGCAACTTTCATCCGCTAAAACTCAGCTAGACGCAATCGAAGAAGAGCGCGCCGCTGCGGAAGCACAGGAGCTTTACAATTCTCGTATGGCAGGTTTAGACGAAGAATTTGAGCTTCTTGATGCTGACCGCGAAATACTCGCTTCGGAAATCAAAACGTTAGATGCAACTGAAGAGTCTTACGCCTCTTATTTAGAAAAGTTACGTACTATTTGGGCTAGTAAGTCTAAAGCGTATATTTCTGAACAAGAAGCTGCTCTTAAAGACCGCATTGAAAATGAAGTAACAAAACGTCTCGCTGAAATCGAAGAATCTAAAGCTTCGGTGGAAACTACAGAGGCTACTGAAGAAACTGATGTTGAAGAAGTTTTAGAAGAAGCTGTAGAAGAAGAGACTGAAGTTATTACTAACAATAACGCAGAAGCTTCTCAAGAAGAGGTCTCTTTAAGAGATCGTTTTAAGGATGCTTTCTCGAAAGAAAATTTAACCATTAAACTATAATAAAATGGCACTCAGAATACTACCATTCAGACAATACAACGAAAATGATGTCGTCAATCTGTATGCGTCGGCTACGGTCAATACACAGACCTCCGATTCAGGACAGGGTGACGCGGGTATTTTCGTCACTGTTTCGGCTGGCGATTTGACAGACGGGCCCGTTCAGTACCAAACAAATTCTTATTTGGGCAAAACGGATTATCCTTTTGTCGGTGCTGACCAACTTCCTGTTGTAACTGCTCAGGTTAGCCCTGCAGGTACAGGAGACACCGTTTTGGGTGTCACGTTGGCTCAGACTGCACAGCAAGACGAAAATGGCGAAAAGCTCATATACTATCCTCAGAAGCAGCTTGAATTACAAGCAGTTCATTCTGGGCAAGCAGTTCCTGTTCTCACACAAGGTATCGTTACCTTGAGTCCCGCTGCTTTTGACGGTGACATTCCTGCTCCTGGCACGAATGTTGTAACGGTTTCTCCAGGCGCTACCGCAGGTAAGCTTACTGGACACGCCACTCTAGCGGCCAAGAATGCTTGGTCCAGCAATGTTGAAACAGTTGGTTCAGTTATTGCAACGGGTAATCGTGTAAATCGTGGTTTAGCTACTGACCAGTTCGCTGGCGCTTCTGTAGGTACTGGTGCCGCTAATGGCAACGGTCAATACGCAGTAGTTAAAATTTCCAAATAACACTTGATCCGTAGAAAGTTTAAATAAATGAATATTACATTAAAAAGAACAAACGAACAGATCGAGTTAGTTAAGGCTATGGCATCTAAAAACAGAGATGTCGCATACGAAGCTCAAGCTGCCTTGGCTGAATTTATTGGTCCCGTCGTTTCTGAGGTTATTAATATCGCACCTACAGTTAGCAATCTCTTCGCTTCTTTCGAATTCGAAGCTGATTCTAACCCTAGCCTGCCTTTAGATCTCTATTACGACATCGCTGCTGAAGATTATATTCAAGTCTATAGCACAACGATGCCTGGCGGTCTTCCTACCAATCATGTTCTTCCTACTGCTTCCGAGCTTAAGTTCACCACGTATCGTTTAGATAGTGCTGTTTCTTTTGATCGTCGTTATGCCGCTCAGTCCCGCTTGGACGTAGTCGGCAAAACAATGACCCGTGTAGCTCAGGAAGTTCTGTTAAAGCAACAGCAAACTTCTGCTAACTTACTTCTTAGTGCCCTTGCTGGCGCTGTAACGGGCGGAACCGCTCACGTTGCTGACAGTAAGATTAATGACACATTCCTCTTAGCTGACCTTAACGCTATGATGACCCGTGCGAAACGCATCAATGCTGCCTGGAATGGTGGTACACCTGATGGTCGCGGACGCGGTATCACTGATCTCTTGGTTTCTCCTGAAGTTACCGAGATGATTCGCGCTATGGCTTACAATCCTGTCAATACCAAGACAGCGGACGGCACCGTCCCAGCTGCTGGTTCGGACGCTTGGATTGCTGCTCCTGATAGCGTTCGTGCTGCTATGTACAACAATGCTGCTACCCCTGAATTCTTCGGGGTTAACATCATGGAAGTTAACGAACTTGGTCCTGATCGTAAGTACACCCGTATTTACAAGGGTCTAAGCCCAACTTCGCCTAATGCTACAGTAGCTGGACAAGAAGATCTCGTGATCGGTCTCGACCTTTCTCGTGACTCCTTGATCAAGGCAGTAGCTATTGACAGCGAAACTGGTAGTGACTTCACACTCATGGCTGACGATCAGTACTCCATTCGCCAACAGAAGATCGGCTTCTTTGGTTCAGTGGAAGAAGGACGCATGGTTATCGACAACCGCGCTCTCCTTGGCTGTGTTATCACAACTGCTTAAGTTTAATCTTAAGTTTATTTTTAAAAGGGGCGCCCGCTGTGGCGCCCCTTTTTTATGTTTCACGATATATGGATTTTTGTGTAATCATCCTTATAATAAAGGTAAAAGGATTTTTAAATTATGGCACAACGCAAAAGAACATCTAAATCAAAAGCTGCCTCTAAGAGTGCGGCCAAAAAGAAGCTTGATAACTTAAATGTTGTTGACGGCAAAGCTCAAGACATTGAAAAGATTAAAGAGCTTCAGGAATTAATGGGGATTAAACAGTCCAATCCATTCGGTGTAAGTACCGCTTCAGAATTAGAACAAAAAATGGACGACATGAATTTAAGTGACCTTCAGGCCCTTGCTGTTAAGGCTGGTTTATTTCCCAGTGGTTCACGTTTAACTTTAAAGAATAAACTTTTAAAAGAGTTTTACTCTACTCCAGGAGCAGGAGCAGGCGTAGACGTAGGTTTTCAAAAACCTGTTGCAAACCCTGACAGTCCAGAAGGGCAAGACTTGATTAAATTAATGAATGAAAACCTATGAATCAAATCGGTCAGTTAGCTTCTGACATTTATGACAATGAATTAGACAATGCTACTACCGAATTAGGTCGGGAGCGTGAAGTAGAAAAAATCTCTGGTTGGCTTTTAGCTAATGAAGGGTTACTTAATACATTAATTTATACTAATTTTAGTGGTGTAAATCCTGGATTTAAACAAGAAGAGGCTGACATTTATAAACAGATTTATCTATCTCATTATTATAAAAAATCTAGTAGAGATACCTTAAGGGTAATTACTAGTGATTCAGTAGATTGGATTCGTTTGAGTGAAGGCGATACAACTATCGTTCGAAACAATAAAAATGAAATTGCTAAAACTTACCTTAGCTTAGCTAAAGATGCTGAAGAGCAGATTAAACAGCTAGTTTATTCATATACTTTATATGGAGCTCGACCTCTACAGGTTGCAGGGCTGGATGGTGGATGGCCTACAGGTAGTGGTTATTATGCTCCTGGTTATTACTACTATGGCTACTATCCTTATTATGGAAGAGGAGGTTATTACTCTATCTAAAAATGCCTAGTTTACTAACAGATGCTCAAAAAACAGCTATCGCCAATGTTTTTGACGATATGCACGATACGTTTGCGAGAAACATAACTGTCTATCAAAAGAAAAATAAAATCTTTGTCGCAACCAATGATACATATAATGCTTTATATAAAAGAATCAAAGACGCTAAAACTACTAGAACTGAAGTAACCTCTACCACAGTTAAAGCTCGTATTCTCTATGTAGATAAACAAATTGAACGAGATATGGGCGGACTTAAGGCTCAGATTAACGTTCCGTTGTCTGAAGGTATTGTAAGAATTAAAATTGAAAAAAGCGGATATGATTTATTTAAAAAAGCTCAAGAGGTAGAGATTGATGGCGCTCGTTACAATATCATTAGTGATGATTCGGCTATTGGACCTTTTGTAGTAAAATTCTATACTCTTTATTTGCAGCGTTCTAACTAATGGCTAAGAAGGCACAAATAAATATGCGAGGCCTCCAAAAGGAACTCGACCGCAAAGGAAAACGCGTTCTTACAAGACTAGTTAAGCAAAAGGCTCAAAAAGCGGTGGAGCAATCCACTATTGAATTAATTGAAAGATTCTTAAATGATCCTATTACTAAAGAAATCCAAGGAGGTCCAGATGCTAAAAATATCAGTGATACTTTAGGTGGCGTCGGGAACCTTTTCTCTTACATAGGATTTGAAGAGGGTAGCGATCCTATTTCGCCAATACGAAGATACCTAGCTAATTCTTTAAAAATTGAAAGCATCAGCAGTAAAGATTTAATTTTCAAAATAACTTTCAGTGTTCCTGATATGGATGAAATAAAAGGTTTATCACCTGTCCCTTGGGCTCCTGGACGTAGTTGGGTCAAAGCTATGGAAAGCGGACTGTCAGGATTAGGTAATTATTTAGTAAAAGAAAGTCCTGTAAGTAGATCAGGAAGCGCTATACAGGTAAAGACTAAAATTCGTTCGGGAGCATTTAAAAACACTAAATATATGTCTGCTATTTTAAAAGAGGTGCAAAAACAATTAATTGAAGCTTTAAGAAAATGAAAGTACAGTTTGACCATATTATTCAATCGAGCTTTTATTTATGGTTTGATGATCAAGTAACCAGACAGGCAGAAGCGGTTACTTCAGGAATATCCCAGAATTTTTATTATTCTAATAAAGGAGTGGATGTTCCTTCTAACTTGGTTGCCTATTATTCTCCTGATCGCCAACTTGTTGCAAATGGCGAAACTGTACCTAGCGGAGTTTATATAAATGGAGCTTTAGTTAATCAAGGTACTAATAATCTAATGATTGATTTTGATCAAGGTCGAGTAGTAATGGACGCAGACCAAGGAACCAATCTTACTATTAGTGGTAATTTTGATCGCAAAGATGTAAATGTTTATATTACTAATGAATCCGAAGAACAATTATTATTGAATAATGATTTTATTTTGGCAAGCGATGGAGATACTTGGTTGCAGGATTCTAATTTACTCGGAACGCCTAATTATACGGTGCCTGCCGCCTTT
>VTLG01005314.1_pt1 | contig 24344 bp, 20 predicted proteins | sample 4694571 | NCBI WGS metagenome assembly VTLG01 (sample SAMN12604809, study PRJNA352737) | marine metagenome | biome: ENVO:00000447; feature: ENVO:00000209|ENVO:00000569|ENVO:01000036; material: ENVO:00002151; isolation source: viral sequences binned using virsorter ...
TCTCTTTGGTCAGCATTTATTTCCTGATCGCGGTAAACGGATCATTATTTATGAAGGGGAGCTAGATGCTGCCTCTGGATTCGAGGCTATGACAGGATGGCCCCATGTATCATTACCTCATGGAGCTGCTAGTGCTAAAAAAGATATTCAAAAACAAATACCATTATTACAAGGTTATGAAGAGATAGTATTATTCTTTGATGGTGACGAGGCAGGCCGTAAAGCTACTGAGGAGGCTGCTAACATCTTACCTCCTGGTAAGGTTAAGATAGCTAGATTAGAGGGCTACAAGGATGCGTCAGAGGCGTTACAGGCTAATGATGCAGAATCAGTACGGAAAGCTATATGGAATGCTAAACCCTATAGACCTGATGGTATTATTGAAGGTAATACACTTCAAAAATTAGTTACTACACCCATACCACCAGCTGACCATGACTATCCATTCAAAGGGTTACAAGATAGATTGCACGGGATTAGATACCAGGAACTTACAACGATTACTAGCGGATCTGGCCAAGGAAAGTCAACATTCTGTCGTCAACTTGCAGTTAACCTACTCTCCAAGGGAGTTCGGGTTGGGTACCTGGCACTTGAAGAGTCAAATAGAAGAACCGCACTTGGATTAATGTCCACAGCTGTGGGTAAAGCACTACACATAGGAGAACATGACCAAAAAGACCTCGAAGAGTATTTTCGTGATACCCTTGCTAATTGGAATCTCTACTTGTTTGATGGCTTTGGTTCTTTTGACCCAGACATTATTTACAATAGGATCGAATACCTTGCCAGTGGATTGGAGTGTCGTGTTATATTCCTAGATCACCTTAGTATATTACTGAGTGGATTGGATGGAGATGAACGACGAACTATCGATCAAACAATGACCAGATTAAGAAGCTTAGTTGAACGTACAGGTATAGCTTTATTTCTGGTGTCACATTTAAGGAAAGCATCAAATGATAGGACTTCGCACGAGGAGGGAGGCAAAGTGTCCCTTAGTCAGCTCAGAGGATCTGCGGGAATTGCTCAATTATCAGATCAAGTTATCGGCATCGAACGAAACCAACAAAGTGAAACTGAACGAGACATTGCGACTCTTAGAATTATTAAGAACCGTTATAGTGGTGAGACTGGCTTCGCTGGAAAGATAAAATTTGATTTAGAAACTTCACGATTCACTGATTATGAAACTACGGAATCACCAATTTTCAACCCAACCACGGATTTTTGATGGTGGGTATGAACACCCATGGTATAAGAAAGCAAATAAATTGAATAAACCTAAACCACCTACAGAAGAAGCAATTGAAAAAGCCAAGTTCGTTGACCGAACCTACCACTGGAACGGTGGGAATGGCAGTGTTCGATCTGGAAACAAACGGTCTTCTTAAAGATGCCACAAGAATACATTGCCTCTCAATCTACTGGGAAAAAGACAAAAGAGTTGAAACCTTTAACGATGAAAGATATTCGGAATCCCCGAAAGATCTTCCGATGGCTAACAACTCGATTACGACGGGGCTCGGGTATCTCGAAGTTGCTGATATTTTGGTCGGTCACAATATTATCGGCTTTGACATACCTATTATTAAAAGTATTTACCCTTGGTTTTCTCCTCGCGGTACTATTATTGATACCCTTTTGTTATCTCGTTTATATCATCCGAATTTACTCGATATAGATAAAAAACACAATTGGAATCACATGCCATTACAATTATATGGCCGTCATTCTCTTGAGGCATATGGCTATAGACTAAACGAATACAAAGGAAACTTTGGTAAAACAACTGATTGGTCTGATTGGTCTCAAGAAATGCAAGATTATTGTGTACAAGATGTTGCAGTCACCACCAAATTATGCAAGCATTTCGAAAAATACCTGAATGGGTCACGTTAGAACATCAGGTCGCTCAAATACTAACTGAACAGGAACAACATGGATGGCGTTTTGATGAACCAGCTGCACGGGAACTTGAATCTTCTCTCCGAAAAGAGTATGAAGAAACTAGTAAGTTACTTCGAAACAGGTACCCTTACGTTAGCGGACCAGTATTTACTCCTAAGAGAAATAATAGGACCAAAGGCTTTTACGCTGGAGCTCCATTCACCAAACTCAAGGATTTAAACCCCACCTCACGAGATCATATAGCATGGATACTGACATCTCATCATGGATGGACACCGTCGTCAATGACTGCCTCAGGCAAACCCGTGATAGACGAGACCGTATTAAAGGAGCTTGGGACGGATATAGCTCTGAATTTTCTGAAACTACTGGATCTTACGAAAAAGTTAGGGATGATATCAGAAGGCGTGAACGCATGGCAGAAGCTTGTTACGAAGTCTAGTAGGATACATCATCATTGCTCAGTAGCAACACAAACATTTAGAGTAGCCCATAGATCTCCGAATCTCGGACAAGTGCCGAGTGATCCACGTTTTAGAAAACTATTCACAGTCACATCTGGCTTGAAAATGGTTGGAGCTGATTTAGCGGGAGTTGAGCTTAGAATGTTATCACATTACTTAGCTAGATACGATGGAGGTAGGTATGCAGATATTCTACTTAATGGCGATATACACCAAACAAATGCCGATAGGGTAGGTGTTACTCGTAAACAAATCAAGACAATTTCCTATGCCTTTCTTTATGGGGCTGGGGATATCAAGTTAGGTCACAGCTATGACAAACAATTATCTACCGAGAAAGCTCGGAAGAAAGGAAAGGAAATTCGTAAGGCTTATGTTGATGCCATACCTGGCCTTGAAACTTTGCTGGCTGCGGTACACAAGGCTAGTGAGAGGGGTTATGTTCTTGGACTCGACAACCGTCGTATCATCGTTGACTCGAGGCATAAGTCTGTCAACTACCTCATCCAGGGGTCGTCAGCGATCCTCGCCAAAAGATGGATGGTATTAGCCTATGAAAATTTACCAAAAACTGCTAGACAACTTGCATTCGTTCATGATGAACTACAATATGAATGCGAAGAAAAAGACGTAGATGATTTAAAATTCCTACTTGAATTATCTGCAGCTCAAGCAGGAGAATACTACAAACTAAGATGCCCAATAGCAGCTGAGGCTCAATCAGGTGATACCTGGGCAGATGTACATTAATTTATGAAAATATTATGCGATGCAGACTTTATTGTCTACAAATCATGTGCAGCAGCTGAAACTGAAATAGATTGGGGAGATGATACTATACTCGTCACCAGTAAATTTAGTGATGCCTATGCTGCCACCCGACGTGAGCTAGCCAAACTTGAAAGAAAATTTGGCTCATTCGCAGACTTCATCCTGTTTTTCTCAGACAGTGAGAATTTTAGGAAAAAAATTTTACCAGAATATAAAGGTCATCGGAATCGTAAGAAGCCTTGTGGATATAAGCGAGTAATTAATAAACTCAAGACTGAGTTTAAAGTTATTATTATACCTACTCTTGAAGCTGATGATTCAATGGGTATATATGCTACAAAACATCCTGGTAATATTATTGTATCACCAGATAAGGATTTAAAACAAATACCAGGTACTCTATACAATTTCGATGAAACATTCACAGTCACAAAAACTGAAGGTGCCAAATGGCATCTTATCCAAAGTATGGCAGGGGATCAAACAGATGGTTATGCAGGAGTCCCAGGGATCGGAGTTAAACGTGCAACCAGTTTATTTGAAGAACACGGTTACTCATGGAAGACAGTTCTCAAGGTTTTCACTGAAAAAGAACTGACAGAAGAAACTGCCCTTGTAAATGCTAGATTAGCTAGAATATTAACAGCAGATGATTATGACTTCGAAAACAAAAAACCCAAACTCTGGACCCCCGCCGCCAATTACAAAATTAACGATTGATCAGGACTTTAAAATGAGAAAGCTAGAAATTGCACTAGCTAAACCTGAGACAGAGAAGAAAGATATGGCGACAATATTATTAGCATTACAAAGACAGAACTTTGCTCTTTGTAATTCCATCACAAACTTACTTTCAAAATGGCCAAAGGACCAAGCTACTACCAACGAGGATCTTTCGATGTTTGGGATTTTATTAGAGACCAAGGATTGAATTTCCATCTTGGTAATGCTATCAAGTATATCTGCAGAGCAGGGTACAAGGATAGCAAGATACATGATTTAGAAAAAGCTATTCACTATTTAGAAAACGAACTCACCCATGAAAAAGACCTTTATTTCCGATCAAGCCAAGGAATTCCGTACCAGGTACAACCTGAAATCGTCTCCGACGAAAGACAAGCGTACTTATCAGAAGAATCTGATCGTCGAGGAATTTAAAGAATTCTTAGAATCTGAAGGGTTTCTATTTAGGCATGGTCAGAATTTCCAAGAAGAAGCATTAAAGGAATTAGCTGATTTAGTTTATGTATGCTACCAATACGCTGAAAATATGGGATGGTTATTAGATGAAGCTCTTAATAGAGTACATCTAAGTAACATGTCCAAATTAGATACAGAAGGTAAGCCAATATATAGAGAAGATGGTAAGGTATTAAAAGGACCAAACTATACACCACCAAATTTAACTGACTTAGTATAATGAAAGCAGAACTTATCTCCCGCACTGGTCGGGTCCAATCATGGTTGGATAACCCAGAATCAAGACTCCCAGTAAGCTGTACTGTTTTTGTCGTAGAAGACTCTATGGAAGGGGAAAATGGCATCGAAGCAAGCTGGAGATTCGTATCTCATGCACTCCGACATGGAGCGGGAGTTGCAGTACATTTATCAAAGCTCCGAGCCAGAGGAAGTGAAAACGGCAAAGGTCTTACAGCTTCTGGCCCAGTATCATTCGCAAAAATCTATTCAACATTAAATGAAACGCTTAGAAGAGGTGGGGTATACAAAAATGGGGCTGTTGTTGCCCATCTTGATATTAACCACCCCGATATTATTGAGTTCGTGCACACTCCTCGGGCTGAGCTTGCCTGGATTAAACGATGCGTCAACCTTGATCAGAAACTCTGGGAAGAAAGTACCAGAGATACCAAAGACGCCATTATTGAAGGAATCAAAAGTGGAGACATTTGGCTTAACAAAATAAAATACGATGACAAAGATCAACGAATTCGTGGAAACGTTTGCCTCGAAGTATACTTGCCCTCACGTGGAACATGCTTGTTACAGCATGTCAATCTCTCTGCCTGCAGGTTGGGGGAAATCGAAGGGGCATTCCGTTCTGGTATGTCCGAGCTGTGCCGCCTCCATGGTGAGACAGGTGTCGGAGCAACTGGAGAATATTTGCCGAGTCATACCGACAGACAAGTAGGATTAGGTATGCTAGGGTTAGCAAACCTACTAGCAAGAGAAGGTGTTTCCTATGATAAATTTGGTCGAGCTTTAGAGCAATTCAATAATGGTGCTACACCTAAAGGTAAGGCAGCTACTATTGTATATGATTTATTCTCAGGTATCATGCAAGCTGGCCGTATAGCTCAGGAGAATGATATGGTGAGAGCTTTTGCTATAGCACCTACTGCTAGCTGCAGTTACCGTAGTAAAAGTGTAGATGGATTTACTGCTACTCCTGAAATAGCACCACCTATAGCTCGAACAGTAGACAGAGACTCTGGTACATTTGGAGTCGAACATTATGATTATGGCGACGTTGAGATCGCCTCAGAAGTTGGATGGGATGCTTATAAGCGTGTCGCAGATAACATCATGATAATGCTCAACAACACAGGACTTCTTCATGGATATTCATTTAACTCTTGGTCAGATATAGTGACTTATGATGATGAATTTATAGAAGAGTGGTTGGCTTCGCCTCAAACCTCCTTATATTACAGCCTACAGGTAATAGGAGACACTCAAGATAAAACAAATGCGTATGCAGCATTAGATCAAGAGGATGTAGACAGTTACTTGCAGGATATACTCTCCCAGAAAAAGGAAGAGGAAGTCACATGCGATTGTCAAGAATAATGAAAACAGATCCATATGAAAAGTTACTCAATAGAAAGAGAACCTGGACTCCTGTCCAAACAACAGGAGGAACACTTAAATCAGGAGCTGAAGAGACCATCTACCGCGCTCTGGCAATTCGTCACATGGAATTACCAGTGGGGGATTTTATCTCCGAAGCTCTTGAGAAGGATGTACCTGCTAATGCACGGAAACTCCTAGAATCTAACGTCAAGGATGAGGTCAAACATGACCTTGCCCTTGGCTATATTACGAACGCTATAGGCGTTGATGAGAAGTCTGAGAAAGAGGCTTTTCTTTTAAGGGATGCGTGGGAAGCGCACCCTGACCACATGATCACCAAAGCTTTAGTTATTGAACGTGCTATCTTCTTTGTACTTCTGCCTTTTTTTAGGTTTAATGGGGATGCTGGTCTCCGAACGGTATCAGCTGATATTTCCAGAGACGAACAAATACACGTGGCCACTAATAGCCTTGTATGTCTCGATATGGGCTTATCTTGGAGTAAATCTCTGGATAAACTTAGGAAGGCCACGATTAACTGGATAATGGAACCACTAGGTAGGAATACCTATGGCGATAAATATTTAAGTAAAAAATTTTGGCTGGATTCTAGTGATCGCCTGATGTATGAAGGTAAAGCTCCTGAGCTGGCCGAAACACAGCGAGCACGGATGCCAGCATTCTTTGAACATAGCAATGTCAATCTCCCACAATATTCTTGAGCCTATTCTAGGGCCAACAGTAGAGTCCATCCTTGTAGAGCTTGAAACAATTCATCCACCACTTAACCCTAACCCAGATGAATCAATGGAAAAAATTATGTATCGCTCTGGCCAACGTTCAGTGGTTGAGTGGATAAGAAATAGAATAGAGGAAGGATCATGACTTCAGGATATGATAGGACCGAAGCGTACCATGGCACCTGGGAAGACAGAAGTCATTGGAATAGACAATGGGAAAACCAATGGCAACAAAAAGCTATTGGTAATATTGAAGACTTCCTAGAAAGTACTGATTGGGAGGCTTTACAAAACCAGGACATAGATCTCTCTAGTTACTTACAAGCTAGTGATCTTTCAGCTTTAGAGAACTTAACCTCGGGTCAAGCAGGTGACATTACAGATTTACAGCAATCTTTAAGTGCAGAAGGTAATATTGGTAGTCAACTTGCAGCTCAAGGTGGAGATATTAGTGCTCTTCAAACATCTTTAGGTGAAGAAGGTGCTATTGGTAGTAGGTTAGGAGCTTTAGAAAGTTACTTCACTAACCCTGAACTAAATCTTACAGGACTTCAAGGTCAACTTGATGGAATGTTTGGCCATGGAGGTGAAGGTACTAAAGCATTACAAGCTTTATGGGAAGAAGGGGGTGCAGGTACATCTGCTTTAGATGAATTAAGAACAAGTTTAAATAATGACTGGACTAAAAAAACCTTTGGTGATGAAGGTTTAACCATGGAACAAATATCTAATACCATTAATCAGCAAGGCCAAACTACAGCAGGTTTACAAACTGCATTCACTGGTTTGTTTGAGGAGGGAGGTAAAGGTGCTGAAGCTATTAGTAGCATCTTTAATGACGGTAGATTAACTGATGCATTTACAGATGCTGGTTTAGTTGATGCTGATTCATTAACCACTGCATTAGAGGGGTTCCAAGAGAATCAAATGGGTACAGCGTTAGATAATTTATCAGATGATTTAGTTAATACTTATAACTTAGATAATTTATCATCTGAATTAGGTGGTATCAGTACTAACCTATCAAAAATAGAAGGTTTAGGTGATGAATTAGGTTCTTTGTTTGATGCAGGTGGCGCAGGTGCTACAGCTTTATCAGGATTAAGCACAAATTTAACTGGTAAACTTGATACAGCAACAGCTGGGTTACAAGGTCAACTTGATACAACAGGTGCAAACATTGAAGGTTTAGGTACACGTCTGGATACAACAGACACACGTCTTGAAGGTGTTGATACTCGTTTTGAAGGTGTTGATACTTCTATTTCTAATTTAGATACTCGTGTACAAGCTTCTAAAGATTTAGCAGATGCGAATAAATTATCAATTGCTGAGAACCTTGCATCAATTGGTGGCTTACAAACTAATTTAGATACAGCTACTCAGAATATAACAGATCTTAGAGGTGATGCTAAAAGTTGGGTAGATGATTTAGAATCAGCCACTGCAACTGATAGGGCTAGATTAGAAGGTTTGATTAATACAAAATCAGATGCTTGGAATCAAAGGCTTACTGATCTATCTTCTAGTATGAATTATAGAACTTTAGGAGATAGTGCAACAGGAGTTAGAACTAGAAAATCTAAAGCTAGAGCATCTGGCCAAACAAGATTCGGTACAGGACAGTTGAATAGATCAACTAGTAAATTAGTAGGTATAAACTTATAGACTTTTAAAAAACAATGACTGCTAAACAAAGGTATGACAATTTATCCAGTGATCGTTCCCAGTTTCTAGACGTAGCGAAACAAGCAACAAAATTAACCCTACCATATTTAGTAAGAGGTGAGGAGGAGTATACAGGAGGAGCTAAGAATTTACTTACTCCCTGGCAAAGTGTGGGTGCTAAAGGTGTAGTAACACTGGCATCAAAACTAATGCTAGCCTTACTACCACCACAAACAAGCTTCTTTAAATTACAATTGGATGACTCTTCATTAGAAGAGAACAATGTAAATCCTCAGATGAGGTCTGAACTCGACCTCGCCTTTGCGAAAATAGAAAGGACAATCCTAGAATCAATCGCTGCCTCAAGTGATCGTGTGATCGTACACCAAGCATTAAAGCACTTGGTTGTCGCAGGTAATGTATTGATCTTCATGGGTAAGGATGGGTTAAAAATGTTTCCGCTTAATCGTTACGTAATTGAACGAGATGGTAACGGCAACGTGATAGAAATTGTCACAAAAGAAAGAGTTAATCATGAAACATTAGAAGGTCTAGTACCTCCTGAAATATTAGAAACATATAAAGATGAAGAAGTTGTAGATGACGATGAGGTACCTTACGAGGAACGTCAAGAATGCGATGTCTACACATATGTAAGGAGAGAGAACAACAGATTTACCTGGCACCAAGAGGTATATGATTATATTATACCAGCTTCTAGAGGTAAGGCACCTCTTGCTGCTACCCCATGGTTACCTCTACGTTTTAATACCGTAGACGGGGAACCATACGGACGTGGTAGAGTAGAAGAATTTATGGGTGACTTAAAATCTCTTGAAGCTTTGATGCAAGCCCTTGTAGAAGGGTCTGCAGCTGCAGCTAAAGTTGTTTTTACTGTTTCTCCTAGCAGCACTACAAAACCACAGACACTAGCTACGGCTGGTAACGGTGCTATCATTCAGGGTAGACCTGATGATATTGGTGTGGTACAAGTCGGCAAGAACGGTGACTTTAGAACAGCTTACGAGTTAGTTGGTCAACTAGAACGTCGTCTTAATGAAGCCTTCCTTATATTATCAGTACGTAATAGTGAACGTACTACAGCTGAGGAAGTACGTATGACACAGATGGAATTAGATCAACAGCTAGGAGGCTTGTACTCATTGCTTACAACAGAATTCCTTGTGCCATACTTGAGTAGAAAAATGAATGTATTCCAAAAGGTAGGTAAGATACCTAAGCTACCTGAGACTTTAGTGAAACCAACTATCGTTGCAGGTGTTAATGCTTTAGGTAGAAGCTCTGATAGAGAAGCCTTAACCCAGTTCTTGATGACCATTGCACAAACCATGGGACCAGAACAGATGATGACATTCATTAATCCAGATGAAGTTATCAAACGACTAGCTGCATCTCAAGGTATAGATGTATTAAATCTTGTACGTAGTATGCAAGAAGTACAACAAGAAAAAGCAAGTGCTCAACAACAAGCTATGCAACTTGAACAAGATAAGTTACAAGTACAAGGAATGAAGACACCAATGGCTGATCCAAGTAAGAACCCTGCTTTAGCAGAGTCACTAGCAGGACCACCAATGGGAGGACCACCACAAGAAGGATAACCACCTATGGCAGAAGAATCACAAACATTAACTATGGATGAAACCTCAGCTGATGCTGGGGAATTCACCCCTGAAGAAATGGACTCCCTTAAAGTAGGGGAGGAAATGGCTAAACAGCAAGATCAATTACTTGCTGGTAAATATAAAACAGCAGAGGATTTAGAATCTGCTTATATAAATTTGCAAAAAAAATTAGGAGAACCTAAAGCAGATGTACCTGAAGAAACCAGCGAACCCAAAGCCGAAGAAGAAAAAGAAGAAGAGCCAGAAAAAGAAGAGCCTAAAGTCACCAACATATTAGATAAATTATGGGCTGAAAAAGATTCAGGATTCAAGGATGAAACCTTACAAGAATTAGCGTCAGCTAAACAAGGTGACTTAGCTAAAGCTTATTTATTATATCGCCAACAGAATGGACCTAGACAATTATCCCAGGATGATATAGGTAAGTTAAAGAGAGTAGCAGGAGGTGAAGAGCGTTACAATCAAATTGTAGACTGGGCTCAAAATAACCTGAATCAAAACGAGCAGACTATGTATGATGCTGTTGTTGAAAAGGGTGATCCAATAGCTTGTTACTTTGCTTTACAAGCTTTAATGGGTAGATATGAAAACGCAGTAGGAACCGACGGAACTATGTTAACAGGGAAAGCATCAAAGAATGATGGTAGTACGTTTAGAAGTCAACAGGAAGTGATAGATGCGATGGGAGATCCTAGATATGATAGAGATCCTGCATATAGAAAAGATATAGAAACTAAACTCAAACGTTCTAAAGTTAAATTTTAAATAGGCATGGCGACCTGACCGATCATCCTCGCCATTCACCTATCTTTAAATTTAATGACAGTTATAACCGAATACGGTAAACAAAACATTTTCGCTAACGAAACACCACCAAGACTTATGAAAAAAGAAGAAGCATCAGTTCTACTACATGACGCAGAAGAACTCAATGGCCGTGCAGCAATGATTGGATTCATCGTCGCAATCGGTACATACATAACCACTGGACAAATCATTCCAGGTATTTTTTAACCTTTATATAAATGACTACAGCCACATTAACCAAACCATTTGACAACTGGCAGCGTTTTTGTGACTGGACTACGAGCACCAACAACCGAATTTATGTCGGTTGGTTTGGTGTTCTTATGATCCCTGCACTATTAACCGCTGCAACAGCATTTATCATAGCTTTCATAGCTGCCCCACCCGTTGACATAGATGGTATACGTGAACCAGTCGCTGGCTCTTTACTCTATGGAAACAACATCATCTCGGGTGCCATTGTCCCGTCAAGCAATGCAATCGGTCTTCACTTCTACCCAATCTGGGAAGCTGCAACCCTCGACGAGTGGTTGTATAACGGAGGACCATATCAACTTATTGTGTTCCACTTTCTCATCGGGATCGCCGCCTACATGGGACGCCAATGGGAACTTAGTTATAGATTAGGAATGAGACCATGGATATGTGTAGCTTATTCCGCGCCTGTTGCTGCAGCCTTTTCTGTCTTCCTCGTGTATCCATTTGGACAAGGGAGTTTCAGTGATGGTATGCCTCTTGGTATTTCAGGGACTTTCAATTTTATGTTTGTCTTCCAGGCAGAACACAATATCCTTATGCATCCGTTCCATATGCTCGGTGTTGCAGGGGTATTCGGTGGAGCTTTATTCGCTGCTATGCATGGAAGTCTCGTTACTTCCTCACTTATTAGAGAGACAACTGGTCTTGACTCTCAAAACTATGGATACAAATTCGGTCAAGAGGAGGAGACGTATAACATTGTTGCGGCTCATGGCTACTTTGGAAGACTTATCTTTCAGTATGCCTCTTTTAACAATAGCCGTAGCTTACACTTTTTCCTTGCTACTTGGCCCGTCGTTTGCATATGGCTTACCAGTATGGGAATCTCCACTATGGCTTTTAATCTCAACGGGTTCAACTTCAACCAATCCGTCTTAGCCACAGGAGGTAGGGTTATCCCTACTTGGGCTGATGTATTAAACCGTGCTAATCTTGGCATGGAAGTAATGCATGAAAGAAATGCACATAATTTCCCGCTTGACTTAGCGGCTAAAGAAGTCACACCAATCGCTTAACATCACGTCCGTTCATCCATATTCATGGACGCATGAAACCAAGGCATGGAACGGGGTCTTGGTACTAAGGAATTACAATGACTGTAAAACTAAAGTATCGTGGTGTTACTTACACTAAAACTATCTAATCTTAATTTAATTAAATGAAAAAACTTGCACTTGTCCTAGCAACCACTCTTGTTTCTACACCTGCAATGGCTGGACCATATGTCAACGTAGAATCAAATGCTAATTACACTGGTTCAGATTTTACTTCCCGTGCTACAGATTTGCACGTGGGTTATGAGAATGCTATCGGTGATCTTGCTTACTATGTACAAGGTGGTAAGACGATTAATGCTGTTGATGGCGTTGATTCAGAGTCTAATTTCTCTGGCAAGCTTGGTGGCAGTATCTCAGCTACAGATAAGCTTGGTTTCTATGGTGAAGTATCTTTCGCACAAGTGGAAGACGCTGACAACACCTACGGTTCAAAGCTAGGAGCTAAGTTCTCATTCTAATGTCTCATCAAAATAGCAACGCTAAGGCTTATGTAACTAGTTTAGGTATCCCACCTGAATCACATCACAATAAGCCTGAAGAGCATAAGGAAGATGATGACTTCCCTAAATCTTTAGAGGAAGCATTATTAGGTGAGTAAAATTAATTCACCATGGATAGTAGTCTTAGGATTACTATCCCTCATTCTATATGTAGAATGGTCTCATGTAATTTTTCATGAACAGGCGGCACCTCATTGTGCCACCTCGCGAGTGCCAATGGAAGAAAGTAGATTTCCAATCTAACTTAACAGGGGTTCGATTCCCCTCACTCGCTTTTGGCTTTTGGCCCGTACGCGGATACCCATCAGCCGTCTAGACGGTGGGAAAGACCACAAAACGTTTAATTTAATTTGTGCACGATGATGATTTATACCCTTAATAATTTTTAAATATATAAAAAATGGCACATCAAAATAGTAACGAGCCACTTGCTGATCTGACGCGGCCTGGTCAATCGAACTCGACAGGCGATGCGAGAGCCCTTTACCTCAAGCTCTTCTCAGGAGAGATGTTTAAAGGCTTCCAGCATAATGCGATAGCTCGTGACCTCGTTATGAAGCGTACCTTGACGAACGGTAAATCTTTACAGTTCATCTACACAGGTCGTACAACTGCTGAGTACCACACACCAGGTAACAGCATACTAGGTAACTCTGATGGTGCACCTCCAGTAGCTGAGAAGACCATCACAGTTGATGATCTACTTATCTCTAGTGCATTCGTTTATAACCTAGATGAAGTTCTGTCTCATTATGACTTGAGGTCAGAGATCTCTCGTAAGATTGGTTATGCTCTAGCTGAGAAATATGACCGTTTAATCTTCAGAGCTATCACACGTGGTGCTCGTGCTGCACACCCAATCACAAAGGCTAACTTTGTAGAGCCAGGTGGAACACAGATCCGTGTAGGTACAAATGCTGCAGCATCTGATGCTTATGTACCAGCTTCACTTGTAAACGCTTTCTATGATGCAGCTGCTGCATTAGATGAGAAAGGTGTAAGTTCTGAGGGACGTGTAGGTGTTCTTAACCCTAGACAGTACTATGAGCTAATACAACAGGTAGGAGATAATGGTCTTATAAACCGTGACGAACAAGGTACAGCCCGTCAAAGAGGTAATGGCATTGTTGAGATCGCTGGTATCAAGATCTACAAATCTATGAACATACCATTCTTCAGCCAGTATGGTACGAAGTATGGAACAGGTTCAGCTACCAACCCTGGTGTTACTGATCCAGGTAACTCTGGTTCATTCGTTAGCCCAGCTATAGAAGATGCAGCTGCTGACGTAACAGGAATCAACAATGAGTATGGTGAAGAAACAGAATTCGCTAACTCTTGTGGACTCATCTTCCAAAGAGAAGGTGCTGGTGCTGTAGAAGCAATCGGTCCTTCCGTACAAATCACCTCTGGTGACGTATCCGTGATTTATCAGGGTGATGTTATCCTTGGTCGTTTGGCAATGGGTGCTGATTATGTTAACCCATCAGCATGTGTTGAGCTTTTCGCTGGCACAGCTACAAAACCATCAGCATTCTAAAGATGCTTATACAAGGGAGTCATTACGGCTCCCTTTTTTTTATTCATATTATTTAACATGGCTTTACCTACCACTAACGCTACAACAGAATTACCTGCAGTCAATCAGATCCTAGCGTCGGTTGGTCAGGCACCTGTAACAACTCTTGATCAAACCAACCCAGACGTTGCGATTGCATATGATACTTTAATCCAGGTATCTCAAGAGGTTCAATCAGAAGGCTGGACATTCAATAAAGAATATAATTATCCATTTACACCCGATAATGATAATCATATTATATATCCTCCTAATGTTTTACAGATGGATTTATCAGAAGATGAAATAAGAAATGTAACGAACTCAACAAAAAGAATGGATGTAATTCGTAGGTCTGGTAAGTATACCAGAATACCTACAGAAGTTACTGTCTTAAATAATGGTACTGGAGGTGGTACTAACGGTACACTATATAATTTAGCTACTACAACTAATGGTTCAGGTACAGGATTCAAAGCTAACCTTACAATAGAAAGTAATGTAGTAACAGCTATTACAGTTGCTGCAGGAGGATCAAGTTATCTCATTGGCGATAATGTAACTATAGCAGCATCTGATTCAGGTACAACTGCTGATGTTGTAGGTACCATATCAGAAGCAACACCTGAGAAAGGTATGCTATATGATAGACAGAATCATACATTTGAATTTACAAACCCTGAGTATAAATTTAATGTAGTATGGTATTTTGATTGGACAGATCTCCCGATACCTATGAAAGATTATATAACTGCTAGAGCTGCAGCTATTACTGCAAGTAGAGTTGTAGGAGATAACGCTTTATACCAACAATTAAAAACTAAAGAGATTGAATGTAGAACTCTAGCTTTAGAATATGAATGTAATCAGGGCCAATTCACTTACTTTGGACATCCCAAAGGTGGTAATTATTACAACAGCTACAAACCTTATCAAGCTTTACAAAGATAATGCCAAATGTCACACAAACAATTCCAAACTATTTAGGTGGTGTATCTAAACAACCTGATACTAAAAAGCTACCTGGGCAATTAGTAGAGTGTATTAATGGTTACCCTGATCCTACCTTTGGTCTTACTAAACGACCTGGTTTTAAATTTATTAAAGGTTTAGGTAATGAAAATACTTTAACCAATGCTAAATGGTTTTACATCCATAGAGATGGAGATGAGAAATACATAGGTTATATCAAAGGTACAACTATAGGTATCTGGAATGTAACTACAGGAGTAGCTGCTACAGTTACAAATAGCGGTACTGGTTATCTAACAGGCAGTACAGCTAATGATTATGATGTCTTAACTGTACAAGATACTACTGTTATTACAAACAAAACAGTTGCGATTACAGCACAAGCAGCTCCAACCTTTAACGCTAATAGAGTTGGTAGTGCTAGGATAAAAGCTATCACACCTAATACAACATACACTGTTACTATTACTAAAGGTGGTACAACTCATACTGCTACTGTTACTACACCAGATTCACCAAAAGTTGATGTTGTTTTAACAGCATTAAGAACAGCTTCAGTTTCTGATTCACATACCTATGCACATACAAATGCAGCTAGTGGTTTAGCTGGTATATCAGGTATAACTGTAACTCAATTAGATACTAGTTTAGAATTTTCAGGTGATGCTACCTTTACTATAACAGGAAAAGGTGGACCAGATAATGAGCGTTTAGAAACATATCAGAATCAAGTCTCAGTTGTCTCAAAACTACCTACTAGATCTTTACATCATAGAGTAGTTAAAATATTAAATACAGATAGTGCTGATGATACATATTACTCTCGGTTTATAGCTGATGATGGTGTATCAGGTGAAGGTTATTGGGAAGAATACATAGCACCTGATGTGTCTCCTGGTCTTACAGCTGCGACTATGCCCCATAAGCTAGTCAATACAGGGACTAATGCGTTTACATTTGCACCAATTACTTGGACAGATAGGTTAGTAGGAGATGATACAACTAACTCTCACCCTAGTTTTGTAGGTAAAAAGATACAACAAGCCTTCTTTGCAAGTAATAGATTAGGGTTTTTAACACAAGATAACGTATCACTGAGTCAATCAGGGGAGTTCTATAACTTCTATCACGCCTCAGCGATGACTCAGATCGCCTCTGACCCTGTTGATTTAAGTTGTTCGAGTATTAGGCCAACTTTACTTACAGGCGTTCTACCAACCGCACAGGGGTTGATCCTGTTCAGTAAGAATCAACAGTTCTTGATGTATGCACCTAATGGTATATTCACTCCTACCTCAACTATCATTCGTGGTATCTCTAACTACGAAATGGATATCAATATCGACCCAATAGATAATGGTACTGATATTATATTCCTAAGTAAGACACCAGGTTATACTCGTATATTTAATATGAGAACTAAGGGTCAAGAAATGAACCCTACAGTTTTAGATATAGGTAGAGTAGTATCTGAATATGTACCTGATACAATTACAGATCTATTAGGTAGTCCACAGAACTCTTTCTTAGCTATGTGGGGTACGACTATATCTGATGTATACTTCTATAGAACTTATAGTGATGGTCAACGTGACCTGATGCAATCATGGTTTAAGTGGCAACTACCTGGATTAGTACAAACATTAGCAGTCGATTCTGACGTGCTATACGCTGTAACGATGCAAGGTGGTCAGTACACTTTAATCAGTGCCAGTCTTAACCAAACCCCAGAGGAATCCATACTGGTAAACTCTCTTGGTCAAAAGATGAACCCCTGTATTGATCTATATGCTACAGCTAGTTCTGTATCCTATGATAATACAACTGATCCACTTAACCCATTCTCTAAATGTTACATACCATTCAATAATGTATCAGCTTTATCACCTGTACTAGTTATTGGTAGTGCTGAATCAGACTTAACTAATCCAACTTATGTTGAATCTGGTTTCACTATTACACCTACTGTAGCTACAGATGGAGGAGGAGCTTATTTTAAAGTTCCTTTTAAAAACTTAACTAGTGTAGCAAGTAAAGTAATTGTAGGTTTTAAATATACCTATGATATAACTTTACCTACAATATATTTTTCTAATGACCCTAATGGTACTAGATCAGATTATACTGCATCTTTAACCATAGCTAGAGTTAAAATCTCTACTGGTTTATCTGGGGTATTAGGATTTAAACTTAATAGAAAAGGTACTTCAGACTATACTGATGTAAGTCCTGTACCTAGTGCAAACTTTTATTTAGCTAATGACGTACCTCTAGAAGATGAGTCAGTAGCTAACATTCCTATCCACCAAAAGAATACTAACTTTACTTTAAAAGCCTTTAGTGACTCTCCTTTTCCAGTGTCGTTAAACTCTATGATGTGGGAAGGATATTATTCACCAAGATTTTATCAAAGAGCCTAATGACTACCCAACAAGAACGTGAGATTTTTACAGAAAGAACTAAAGAGATTATAAAAGAAGCTGCTGGTAAAAACAAATTTGCTTATGAATATTTGTGGAGACTTATGTGTATATCTAGAACTGTAGATGACATATATGATAACGATCAAACTGTTACAACAAGTTCTGTTATGTCTGCAATAGAGTTTTTAGTTGTAGAAATGCATTATAATCCTTTCTTTATGAAACATAGAGATACTTTAACCTCTCAGCATGTGTCTATGTACAATGCATGGATGGCTGCTAATTTATGGGATAAAAGTGATGATACATCTAAAATCTATGCTCACGTTTGGAGGGACACTCATCATGAAATTGTACCTCTAGTTGCCTTACTCACCCAAGGTCCAGAAAAAATGAAGTATGTTTCGATGAAAATTCGTCAATTATTTAAAAAAAACTTAGGAGAATAAATTATGAGTAGTGGTGGTAACGATAAGATGCTCGATCATCAAAATGATCAGATCGAGAAGAAATTCCAATGGGATTTAAAAACCCACGAACAACAGTGGGGGATGAAATATGATGCTGGAACTGGTAACTTCACACAGCAATTTGTAACTGATGAATCTGGTAACCAGAAGAAAGCTGGAACCATGTGGGATGCATATGATCATCAGATGAAAGCGTGGAATTTACAAGTTGATAATGATGAAGCAGCCCGTGAATTTCAAGAGGAGAATCGTAAAGAACAATGGGAGATGGGTCTTGACCAACAAGCCTATCAATGGCATTCCCAAGATGAACTCTATAATAAAAATCAAGATGAAGTAAAAGAACAATTAAAATTAAACGAAGCAGAATTTAATTATGCAGTAGCGGAAGAAACTGCTATTTTAGATGAAAAATTAATAGAAGGTGCATACCAAAATCTAGAATTAAACGCTGAATTTTATGAAGCCATTGGTGCTAAAGGTTTTGAAGAAATTGCTATAAAGCACGGTCTTCAAAAAACTGAAGCTGATATGGAGTACAAAGGTGAGAAGATTGCCAGTACTGCATTACAACAAGGGGAAGCATTAAGTGGTAAATCAGCTCAAGTTCAATTAGGACAAATTGGAAAACAAAGTGACCATGCCTTTAAACAAGCAGATGCAGTTGGTAATTTAAAAGATCAAGTTGTAGCTAATGAATATAAATTAGCTCAAATTGCAGTTGAAAAATCAATTGGTGCACAAACTACAGATGCTAAGAACATGGCTATTGTTCGACGTGAAGATGGTATTCGAGCTAAAGCTGCACATGAAAGTCAAGAGAAAATAATTCAATCATTAAAAGCTCAAGGTCAAGCTGCTCTTACTCAATCTGGTAGATCTAAAGGTAAAGCTCAACAAGCTATTATGGCTGAAATAGGTAGGCATAGTACTTATGTAGCCAATACTTTAGTAAGAGGTGAGCAAGCTGCTAAAGCTGAAATAGCAATGAGCAGACGTCAACAAATTAACAATGTACATAAAGCTGCTTTAGCTGAAAGTAAAATAGAAGAGGATGTTATTAGTGCAATTAATAAAGCTCAACTAGCTACTTCAAAAGCTGATAGTGATTTAAGTATTGGTACACAAAAAGATTTATTAGATATAGATGCTATAAATAGTGAAATTAATAATCTTATCGTAAATTCAACTACTGATATAAAACATCTTGAAAACACATTTAAACATGCTCAAGGTGAAGCTGGACTTAAATTAAATCAAAATGATTGGGACATTAAAAATATAGAAAGTAGTTATGCTTTAGACCAAGATCAATTAAAGACAAGCTTAGAACAAGCTGTAGAAGCTAACATTAGTAATGTAGAAGGACTACAATTAGATAAAGATCAAGCTGATTTAGAAGCTCAAGTAAGAAGCTTAATTGATCCAGATGCAATAAACCCTGTAACTGGAGTAAGTTTCAGAGATGAATTAAGTTTAGAAAATTATGAACCTGATCCACTTCCTGTTCCTGGTACTATAGCACCGTTAGAACCAACTCCTCCACCAGATCCAATGAAAGGATCTATGATTGATGCTAGTAAAGGTATGGGTCAAATGGCAGCTGGTGTAGCTGGTGGTGTTGCCGCTGGTGTAGGTACTGCAGCTGCTATCCATGGAACTAAAATGGCTGGTACAGCTTTTGGTGTAGCAGCTCCATGGCTTGTAGGAGCCGCAATGATTTATAGCGCATTGTTTTAATTATGGCACGAATATACAAAGCAGGTGGTGGCGGTAGAAAAAGAAGAGGTTTTAAAGGTAGTAAAATCCCTGAATCACAAGCCTTACTACAACACACAAAACAGACTCTGCAAGGAATGCAGACGGTAAAGGATAACCTACAAAATCAAAGACGAGAAGAATTACAAACCCTTAGATCAGGGCACAGACAAACTGAAAGACAAGCTAATGTTAATACTCAGCGAGCAGAAGAAAATGATAGAGTATTACGTAACGCACTTTTAAAACAATATAAAACTGAAGTCTTATCTGATCAAGCTAAAACTGCAAGAATCTCTTATGATGAACAGCAGCGTAAGCAGTTGATGGGCTTGATTAGACAAGTTCCTGACACACTAACAGAAATTGATCAGCTTAGGTTAAAAAGTGCTGCAAAATGGGTTAATAGAAAGAAAGCATTAGCAACTCTTGGTGAAGATAATCTTCACTTATGGTTCGGTGATATTAGTAAGCTTCGTAATAGGGATTCAGCATTAAAACAATTTATAAAAGATAGGAATCTAACAGGTACACAAGCTGAAACGTTAAGACAATTGTCAGGGTATAGAGCTATTCTTGTTCAGGAGAATATGCTAAGAGAAAGGATGAAAGACCCGAACTATATAATAAATAATGAAGCTAATTATGATAAAAAACTTGAAACTGGAGATAGTGAAGCATGGAAAAAAATACAAGCAGCTAGAAATAATAAATCATTAGGAGGTGGTAAATTCACCCCAGAAGATGCTAAAACTTTAAGAGCACATAAAAGAGCTGCTAGAGAGCATATGTGGGATCAGCTTCAAGGTAAATATACAGATAATTTTATAAACCATCATGCTCGACAAATTATTGACGAAAACTATGCTTTAGATTTACAAAGTATATATGCCTTAGAACAGGAAAACTCTAACATAAGAACACAAATTCTTGACACTGATGAATTTTCATCCATGATGGGTGCGTCAGAAAACACTGCACGTAAGCCTAAAACACTTGATATAAATCCTAAAACTGGTAAACCTTATGTAAGTTTTTTAGACCAATATATTAAACATGGTAATGATATAGCAGGTAATACAAAGGTCATTGACTATAATATGAATATAGGAACGCAAACAGGTGTAATATATGTAGGTAAAAATAGAGTACCAATGAAAATGGGAGCTACTGAAGTAGATAATTTAGCTAACTCATTAATAGAGGTCGATGGTCAGGTCATGAAGTTTCGAGATAAATTTCCAAATAAAGTACAGCAATGGGAAAAGAATGCATCTCGTCTTCAACAACATAATGATCGTGTAAGAGTAGATAGAATTCGCCAACAGAGCGGCCAGTTATCAACGGCAATAATGGATGGAACTATTACAACTCCAAAAGAAGCACATGCATATATTGAAAAAGCTGCAGCAAATAACGGTGGTATGTCTCAAGATGAACGTTACAAACATTTTGGTGAATCTTTAGGACTTCTTAATAAAGAAAAATTACACCCTGGTATTGGTCAGAATTTATGGAATGGTAGTGTAGCAGGTATGAGTCCACAAAGAGCTAAGATTTTAGGTATACTCATGACTCCTAAAATGGAGAGAGAGGCTAGAGAACTTACAGTCATAGCTAAAAGTGACATGAAGGGTAAACTTGATGCTTTTTTTACTAAGGTAAAGAATTGGGGAAATAACCAAACTTCAATAAATGGGAAAAATTATAGCCCTAGTATCTCATCCATTCTAAAAACAGAACAAGTAAAGAAACAGGTATATAGTGAAATTAGAGAAGTACTGGGAGCTGAGGGTTCTACTTTAGGTGGGATTGAAGCTGCTGGAACAGTATTAACAAGATGGGAGACCAAACTTGCGACTGCTGAAAAGTCAAATGAAGGTATATTTCAACTGGCAGTAGATGATGAAGGTAAGGTAATAAAACATGATGGTAGAAAATACGTAAACACTTCTCATACACAGCTAGAAGATTCAGAATTTCTTGGTAAACTAAGCGCAAATAAATCTATAATATTTTCTAAAAATTCTATGCCAACTCGTTTTGTTAATGAGTTAGCTAGACATTTAAAATATGGAGATGCTGAACCTGCTTTATTAAGTGTGATTGCAGAGAAATATCCTCAAAAATCTAAATTTGAAATTGCTGCAACTGTTATACATAACAACGCACCTGACTCTGGTTTAGTAGATAAAGATGGTTATATGATGGTACCTGGTTATATTGGTCTTGTCCAAGCTGCAAAACCTTCAGATGAAGAGAAACGGATGTTAAACGATGGTACTCCATCTGGTACTTTAGCTATGGGTATTATGAATAAGAACATGGCTGGTGCCTGGAACCTTAGTGAAGATCAAACTTCTGTACTTTTAAGTGAAGCTTACATTAATCCAACAGTTGGTGCTATGTATGAAACAAGTGATGAACGCTGGAACGCTTTAGAAACAGAAGATGGTATTCATCAAGCTAATGAAAGTGTATTAGGTAAAAGTTTATATGATACAACTGTAGGTGAAATGCTACAGATGGATTATTTTAAACTACCATCTGGTACTGGATCAGAAGATCTAGTAAGGTCTTTAACAGAGGGTTCAATTTCTTTAGATAACACACTAAGCCCAGAAGTACAATCAAAAATTTGGACAGATAAAGTAGCTTATGATAGCGGGAAATTTCAATTAACTGATATGGCTGAGGCTATACCTGTAGGTCAAGCAAAGTTTCCAAGTAGGGACACTTCTTGGGCATTTGAACAGAGACCTAGTTTCCAAAGAGATGTAAGGGAATCTTTACAAAAAGTCGCTGAAGGATTTAAATTAGGTGCTGAAGGAGTTAAAAAAGGTGTAGATTTTATTGATAAATCTATCTATGATCCAGCAGCTGAAATGGCAAAAATGGAAGCAGCAATGGTAGAATCTGCAGAAAAATGGAATAAAACAAAAACTGATTTTATTAAAACCATTAAAAGTGCAAAGAACTTTACTAGTAAACAGAAGGCTAATTTACAAAAAATGTGGGATTATTTTATAACACCTGATAACCAACTGTATATAGATAGTATTTCTGATACATTTAAGAACGAATATAATCTGGATTTCAATTCTTTTGATCCAGATTTTCGTTACGATTTAGTAAACAAACTGTAAATTAAATAAATGGACCCAGTACCAATAAATACGTTCAATAGTATTGATCAATATGTAACAGATGTTGAAAAAGATGCTAAAGAGCAAGAAGAGAAAAAACAAAAACAAGTAGCAGATAGAATCGCTAAAGCTGAGGCTCCTAAAGATCCTAGTGAATATAACTTAGGTGATAATGTTAAGGAACTAGGTAATGCAGTAATAGGAGGCGGTGTTGATATTTACAACAGTGTCGCCTCTCTACCTAAACTATTAGATAAAAGATTCTATCAAAAATCAGATCCATCTAACCCTTGGAAATATGATGCACCCTGGCTTATTAAAAATAAACCTATAACCCATACAAAATGGGGTAACTTCATACGTGGAGGTATAGAGCTTACAGGGGGTATGGTAGGTACAGGTAAGGTTATGTGGGGTGTAAAAGGTTTGAAGGGTCTTGCAACCGCTGCTAGGGCTACTAGACTAGGCCGTGTAGGTTTAGGTGCAGCACAAGGTGCAACTTATGATTTAATAAGTAACCAATCTCAAGAGTCTAACTTAGTTAGAAACCTTATAGATATCAAACCTGAATGGAGTGGTAACCTAGAATTCCTAGCTACCAACGAAACCATGTCACCTGCTACCAGATCAATGTATAACATTGCTGAAGGTCTAGGTATAGGTGCATTTTTAGATCTTACTTTCGAAGCTGCAGGGTGGGGTATACGTGCTAACTCTATAGAAGCTAAGAAACGAGCACGGAAAATTGTTAAACCAGATCCACTTACTAAATCATTAGAAGATAGTAGTCAGTTTGATTACGATATGAAAGGTAAGGTTGTAGAAGAAGGGGCTAGAAAAGCTTATGAAAGATCTGCCTTTAGAAAATATAAGACTAAATTAACTAAAGAGGCAGCTAAGAATAATTTACCAGCTGAAAATGTTACTATAGCTCAATGGCGTAAATCTAATAAAGCCTGGGAATCATTATCAAATGAACAGCGTAAAGGTTTTATGGACATTTATGCAGATAAAAATGATATTGATTGGGGTGAAGTTCGCGATATGACTGCACGTGATAAACGTCAGAAAAACGCAGGATTAGGTTTAGCTTATGAGCAATTAGAATTAGACATGGCTAAACGTAAACCTAGACTCAACCCTGCTTATGGTAAGGGAGGAGGGTTTACAGATAACCAATCACTTTCAATTGACTCTAATCCTGTAGAAGGAGTTAGAGATATGATTGAAATTAAAGGTAACTTCTCTCAAAAATACGGTGCTCCCAGAGGACAAGTCAGTGAAGCACAGCAACGTAAGTTGAATTATGCTAATCCTGGTACAGTATTAAGTGAAATAGATCGTATTGAAAAAGCATTAGTTGCTAGACCATCTTATATTGAT
>VTLG01007875.1_pt1 | contig 24335 bp, 27 predicted proteins | sample 4694571 | NCBI WGS metagenome assembly VTLG01 (sample SAMN12604809, study PRJNA352737) | marine metagenome | biome: ENVO:00000447; feature: ENVO:00000209|ENVO:00000569|ENVO:01000036; material: ENVO:00002151; isolation source: viral sequences binned using virsorter ...
TAGAACTTAAACTTGCAAAATAATAATACCAATCTAAATATGTTTTTGCTTTAGGTGCATTTACTGAACCATTGTTAGTTATAGCAATATCTTGTCCAGTATCATCTGTAAAATATAAATTATTAGGGGTATCATCGTGAACCCATAATTGTCCATAACCTGCTGTATCTGCAACAGCATCAGCAGATTCTTTTAAATTAAAAGATGATTCTTTAACCATAGCAATAGTAGAACCTGCTTTATTAAAATACCATATAGCACTATTAGCGTCTAAGCCAATATACCTTCCTGAATCAACATTTGTATCTCTTGCACTAGTTAGTGTTAAATCTGAGCCTTCAGCTTCTATACCGACTGTTGTTGCTGCTTCTATAGTAAGGCTACCGCCTATATCTGCTGTAAAATTTGCTGAAGTACCATCAGCATCAACAGTTGCTAATGCTGTAGCTCCATTTGCAGTAGTAGCAAGAGTAAAATAATCACCTGTATTGGCTGAACTAACAAGTTTTAAATCTGTACCGCCATCACTAACATTTTGATAAATACCTATTTGACTATCTCCTGATACTACTGTGTTATAAATACCATAATTGTTTTGAGTACCACTCGTTCCTGAAACTACACTATTTACTATGCCAAAATTATTTAATGTACCTACATGAGTAGGAGAATTTGTATTTAATACTGTAGTAAATGCTCTATTGTTAATAGTTTGCCCACCAGCACAAATGCCTGTATGGTCAAAGTCTACTAATGCGCCATATGTATTAGCGGTAGTTGTAGCTGTAGAATTTTTATCAATTGTTAATGTGCCTACCATTGTATCATCAGCATCATTAGTAACATAGTTAGTAGGAGCTACTCCTGCACCATCTGCTACATTTAAAAATGTTAATACGTTTGCTTTTGTCATTTCAGTAATAACTCCATCAGAACCAGCATTATTACCAAGCATTCTTGCATCAGTCATATTTTGTATTTTAGCATATGTAACCTGGTCATCAGCTATATGAGCAGTGTCAATAGACCCATCTGTATAATGTTCACTGTTAACAGCATCATCTGCTATGTTATCGCCTTCAATTGCATCAGCACCTATATAAGCATGTGCTATAGCAGTTCCTTGCCATACGCCAGTACCAATGGTTCCTACTGTTGTTATATTAGCTTGCGTAAAATGTTCATTGGCATCAAAATTATTTAAAGAATCATGGTCTATTTCTGCAGGAACAGCAACAGCAGTTATAGTTGTGCCACTGTTAGTTACACCTACACCATTAGAACCTAATATAGAAAAGTCTGCAGAACCTGCTGTATCTTCAGCTTTACTGCCTGCGCCTGTATCTGTTGTAATACTTACACCTGTAATATCACCATCACCTGTACCTGCGCCAATATATGAACGTAAATTTGCACCTGTAACAAACTTGACAACACCAGAGTCAGACATTAAAAATTTATCTGTATCACTTCCAACTTCTGCTATTGTAGATATTTCAAGCGTTCCTGATAAAACTGTATTTGATGCTGTAATTCTTAAATACCCATTAGAATCTGTGCCTAATTGAGACGATACAGTAGGGCTATATGATAATTTTAATACACTATTAACTGTTGCAGTTTGCCAATTATCATCAAAATTTGTATTACGTTTTATTTCTAATACTGAGCCATCATATAATAATGTAGGCTCTGCATCTACACTGTTATGCATTTGACCTATTGTAAGCAATTGATTTTCTGCTGTACTACTTATACTGTCATGCGTATCATTTTCAGAATAATACCATGTTCCACCATTAGCTTCGCATGTTTCTTTGTCAGAATATTGTTCTAATGAGCAATATGCGCTTTTATAGCTTATATTTTTAAAAGGTAATGGTAAATCATTGACAACTTGTTTTCCCGTCTTATATTTAATATTCCCTAAATCACTAACTGCGTAATTATCAATGTTTGTTTGTGTGTTAACTATATTTTGAATAGTTAATTTACTTGCGGTTAATTCTTTTACAGTTGATTTGCCAACACGACCAAGTTCTTGCATTTGATTTGCAGCATACCAAATCCCTCCTGCTTTAATACAAACAAAAACTCCTCTCCCTGATACCCTAGATATAACAATATCTCCATCATTACCAAATGATTTTACGGGAAAAGTGTCAAGAATTTGAGTTCTTGAAGCTTTTAAATGTTGAAAATTAGCCATTATTTAATTCGTTTTGTTTTAAATACAATAGATATATCGTTTATTTCAAAACCTGGGTCTGGCGTTGCGGCTGTAAAAGATAATTGAAATGAGTTTATATTGTTATAATTTGAAGGAGTAGTAAAATTAAGTTCTGCAGTCTTCCAATCACCTCCCGTATCTAACAATCCATTTGAACTATGGTAACATGCAGTTGATGTTCCAAAAAAATTGCTTTTTGATGCACTAAATGGTGTACTAGTTGTTAAACTGCTGCCATTAATACCAGTATGCGCTATCATATAAGAATTATTACCGCTTGTAGTTCTATATGTTATATACACTTTATATATTTTTTTTCTTGCTGATAAATTTCCAAATGTAAAATCTTTTGTTGTAAATGTAAATACTTTTACGCCCGTTGCTGTTGTTATTTGCAAATTATTGTTTTGTGCATATGGTTCATAATTATATTTTTTAATTCCGTCAAAAACAGGGTTATCTGATACATGAATAGCATTTCTATAAACTAATAAATCTCCTTTTTCATCTGTAATAATATTTGATATTTGACCTGTTTCACTTAATGACATATCATTAAAAGATTTAAGAGCAAACATCCAAGATTGTGTAGGAAAATGATAAGTTGCAGAATCAGGAGTAGCTAAACTTGATTGACTATTTGATGTAAATTTTATTAATAATATATCATCTTTTTGAGAATATCCTATACTTGGGACATTATCTCCAACTAACCAATAATTATTAACATATCCAGTTGTTTGATATACAGGTATTTTATTTTCAATCAAATTTGTTAATTTATTCCCATCGTATAAATAGCACCCTGATTTATTTGCCCATGCAATGCCATAAGGAGTTTTAGTTACACAAGATTGTTGTGACACTCCAACATTTTCAAACGTATCTTCTAAAAATTCAAAGTCTCCTGATACATTAATAACAAATACTTTTCTTTTTTTATATTGTAAAATTTTATCTTTGTAGTATGCAAGAGCAGTTATTTCATCGCCATCATTAATTGCAACATCAATAAAATTAGACTTAGGTAAAATATTATATTTCCCAATTGGAGATTTTAACATTCTATCGCCATAAATTCTACCATTTTGTTGTATATTTCCTACATATAATCTATTATTTGCAATTACAGAAGTTTTATATCTACATCTTAACTCTGAAACATTTTTACCATCGTCTTGAGATACAAATGTTTCTGATTCATAACTATTTACTTCATTAAAATTTAAAAAATTATCTCTTTCTAATATCCAATCATAGCATTTTTCAGATTGATTATAAGAACTGCTAGCAGTAATACCAGATGTAGTTGAATGCATTAACCCTGTTACATGGTCTATATAAAATTGTAAATAATGTATTTCAGAATTTTCATCCTTCATGTAAAATTTAGTTTTTTTAATGTATGGATTATTAAAATGAGATTCTTCTAATCTAACACTAACATTAGGAGCATATCCGATAAGAATTACAGGAAGTCCATTTGGAAATTCATCTGTAGGGTCTCCCACTCCTCCTATAATATCGCTTAATTCGTTAATGCTAGATTCTTCATCAAATATATTTACTGAAGATGTTGCCAACCTAAAACTTCTTTCTCCCCAACTTAAAGAACCTTCTTTTATTGGATTATCCCATTGAAATAAAACTTTAGCATTTGCTCCAGGCAAATCTGAAGATGTAGTTTCATCTAATATAGTTCCTTCTTTATTGTAATAGTATATATTTAACTTATGAATTAAAAACCTAGAATAAGTTGCATGATATTTACTTCCAGTTCTGTACATATTTACTCTGTGTTCTCTATTATACGTATTAATTCCGTAACCACCATCTGTATTACAAGTTAAACTATCCCAAAATCTCTGATTTCCTTCCCCGCCATAAGCAGAAGAATTATCATTTCCAAAAAAATTAGTAACCATCTGTGTATCAGTTAACATTTCTGTTAAATTTAAAAATATTTTGTCATCTTTTGTTATTTCCCCATCGTTAAAAGAAAATGAATCCTTAAAAGTTGCAACCATATAAGCTTCATGAGCTGCAGCAGTATATGTAAAATTAACGCATTCTCCACTATCAGTAGGAGCTTGATAAGTATCAGCTGTTAAAGTTGTTCTTGCATGAGCACCATTAGTTCCATATGTTTTTACTTGAGACACATTTTGGTCTATTCCAGTATTGGGAACCCAATTTATATTTGTATTATCTACATCCCCATCTATAACAGTTGATGCTGCTTTACTTGCAGATAATGAAAATTTTGGAGCTCTTATATAACCGTCATTATGCATTCCTTTTGATTGATATTGAAATTCTATTTCAATTTTTGCAATATTCCCAGCGTTAGGATTAATTGAATCTATTTTTTTTAAAACATCTGACGGTATTCCAATTTCTTTATTTTGAGTTTCTTCAAATAATTCATTAAAACTATTATGTTCTCTTATTCCATGCCCATGATAATTAATAGCAACAGAATTTTCTGTAGTAGAAGTTGTTGTAAAGTCATCTAACATACTATCGCCAGTATCTCCTGTTTCTAAATTTCCCTCTCCTGTAGGCAAAGTCCCAGCAATATTGTTATTATATCCGCCTCCTCCAGTATAATTATTTGATTCTATATTATTTGCATACCAAGCGCTTGCCTGACTTCCTCCAGGCGTAATATTGTATCTTGGAATCATTATTTGGCCAGTTCCATCAGAACCATGCCTAATAGGGTCAACACCAACAGTGGGACTGTATCTTTTGTCAAACCAATATCGAAGAACAAAACCTTGAGGGTCATTTTGTCCAAATGCTGAAGCTACTGAATTTGCATTTTTTCTAACACCAGATGTTCCATCATAATTACCTAATTGTTTAGTTGTTATCGTTAAATCAGGGGCTCCAGCAGCACCAGGAATAGTTGTTGTTTGAATATATCTTTCATTTAATTCATTCACTCCATTAACATACGAAGTTAATATTTCAGAATCATTAATACTTGAAACACTGCATGTTGGAGGATTTTGCAAAGCTTCATCCCTTACAACCCACCCCAGTTCGCTACTTCCATTAGTATTTTCTTTACCTGCATAATATAATAATTTATTATTATTATCATTGTTAAAATTTCCATCAGATATTTTTAACATTCCATTAATATAATCAAAACATGGTTGACTTTTCAAACCATTCCATCTAATTAAATTAGGCATCCAACTTTGAGATTTTTGACTATGAAAAGAAATATCAGTATTATTGTCTGCATTATTTGTTAATACTGTTACAGTATCCTTGTCCCCAGTATTTGTAGAAATTATTGCTCCAGGTTCGCTACTTAACCGAATATTATCAAAATAAACTTCTTGTTGAATATTAGAATAGTCACTACTTGTTCTAGCACTAAATTGACCTGCATGCAACCTTAATACCCAAGTTGATACTTTTGAATAATTTTCAGGAACTTTAAATGTCATGTTGTAATTACCAAAACTATGAATATTTTCAGAAAACGGATTGCCAGGATGTGTTGTAGACCCTGAATTAAAATTCATCGTTACTAAATCATTATGTGCTTTATATAAACTTACAACCCCTAACCTAAGAGTCCTTGTTGCCATTGTTGGACTAAATCCAATTCTTATTGTGCAAGTTGTAGTTGTAGAATTTAAGGGAGCATTACCTACTATAAAAGAGTTATAATCCATATCATTTAAATCTTCATCGGCAACCCACATAGTATTCCCCGCTCCAAATGCATAATTAACTGAATCATCGACACCTCTTGTTGGACTTTTCATTGAGTTTTGAGGATGTATTAATACTTGTGAATTTGTAGTATCGTAAACACAAACATGCATTCCTCCAGAACCACTAGCTAAATCATATAAAAAATTTAAATGATATTTTGTATTTTCATCTAATGTAACATCTTGATAAATGTATTCATTCCAGCTATTGTTCCAAGGCTCTATAAGATGAGTTGTCGCCACTGAAGATTTTGAAACACTCAAAGTTCCATCATGCGAGTCATATCTAAGACTTGAAGAACTTTCTTCTGCAGCAGTTACCTTGCTTCCAGATGTCCAACCTGTTGTTCCATTTGTAAAATCCCCATTTGATATATAATTATTATTATGATTTAAAATATATTTTGAAGTTGCATTATTGCCTACAATTCCCGATTTCCATTGAGTCCCTTCAAAACTTTCCTGTAAAGATAAACCTGTAATATTAATAGAAGCAATTACGATTGTTGCGGTTCTACCGCTTCCAGCAGGGTCTGAAAATGTTAATTCTTCATCAACAACATAACCTGACCCCCTATTAACAAAATGAAAAGTTGCAGTATCGCCACTAGAACTTGTTGTAGAAGTCACAATATTAAAACTTGCCCCAGTTCCATTTCCAGTGCTTGAAACAGGCTCTATGTTATAATATGTTTGCGCATTTGTCCATGCAGCAGAAGTAGAAACTCCAGTTGCATCAATTGATTTAATGCTGCCTTGAGTATCTGCAACAGTTGTTGAATATAATTCAACCCATGGAACTTTATCACCATAAGATGCTCCTGAAGCATCTGTGCTTCCTTTAGATACTAATGGTCTAAATTTATTTAATGCAGCACAATCAAATGATAATTTATATTCTGTTCCTGGAATTAAAGTTAAATCTTGCCCGTATTCTATATAACCAAAATTTTTAGATTGTTCATCTAAAATACTACCAGAACCATCTACTACCGCTCTACTAGAAAATATATAATAATCATTAGTATAATTGTTATATAACGCTTGTAACATTTTAGCATTAGTGCCATTAGTAATAAAATCTTTTTTTACTACTTCATCTTTTCCTGCCCAATTACTTCCATCTACTTTCCATGGAAATATAATATATTTAGAAGTAGTATTTAATGTTGTGGCAAAAGCTTCTGTAGTTAGAACTCTTGTGTCTTTATCAAAAGCAGTAATTATTCTACTTTCGCCAATCCCTGCTCCTTCAAATATAAACATAATCATTCCATTATATGCATTATCTGTAGTTGAAACTGAAGGTTTATTTTCTAATGTATGAGCTGTAGTGCTATTACTTCCAGCTCTTGTTCCTGTTGTTGTTCCTACAGAAAAATTACCTCCAATTTCAGAAATTGAATAATCAACTGTAAATTGAAATAATCCATAGCCTTGTTGAAAGTTTGAGGAATAAGATTGAAAATATTCAGTATCAATATAATTTTTACACATCCCTGCAACTTTTATAATTCCAGCTTTACTTACAAGAGCATTCCAATTTTGCACAAATTCAGTATCTTTAATATCTCTTGCATCTGAATATGCATTTAATCCTCCTGCAAAATTATTTATTTCAAGAACTTGTTTAGCCACTATTTACCTTTTACTTTATCAACAATAGGTTTAATTACCATATCAAAAATTACATCGTCTTTTTTTGACGGACTAAGTTTAACTGCTTTTTCTACAACATATAATAAAAGTAAAACCCATTCCCAATTTGCTAATAACATTTGCATGTTTATTCTCCTTGTTTAATTAAAATCGTGCTTTTTTTTCTAAATTCTTAAGCCTATCAGTTAATCCATTAATAGGTGTATGTGAAACTTTTTTAAGTATAGCTAAATCTTTTTCTAACTCTTCAATATACTTGCCATACTTATTTACAGTTTTATTTAAAGCTTTTACTTGTTTATCAAGCTCATTTGGCTGTTCTACATACTTTTGTATTTTGTCTAACTTGAACTGTTTCATAAGCTGTTTCATAACTAAATCTAATACTTTTTTTATAATAATCCCTTGTATCATTATTTCTCCTTATGCGACATCATCTAATATTGCTGCGACTATACATTGTACATTTCCACCACCAGCTGTTTGGTCTGGGTCTGCAGATATTGCATGCAAATCTCCAACTGTTGTATTAGGCATTTTAGCAAACCATGAATGTCCTGAACTTATTTCTATTGCATTTGTAGAACCATGAGCTACAGTTGAACCGTCTTGTACAAGCATAACACTTTCATCTGTTGAACTGCTTCCATCAGTTGTTCCTGTATTTTTTATAAATAAAAATTTAACTTTATCTGATGTTGTTATATCTGCATTAGCTGTTCCTGTTGCAACGCCTGCACTTGCAGCTAAAAATTTACCAGTAATCAAATCAACTCCGCCTGTATTGTGAGGTACATTAACGATACCATAAAACCATTTGTCATTTGCATCTGCAGGAGTATATGCGAAAGATAAGTCTTTAAGCGTTGCTTGTATTTCTTCAGGTAGTAATACTGCTTTTATTGTCATTGTTGCTGCGTCAGCCATTTAAAACCTCCAGTTAATTCCTGTACTTATATTATATTCTTGTTTGCCATAGTAGCTTTGATAAATACCCTCAATAAAGACCCCAATATGCTCGTTTAAGTTAGTGCCAATCAGCATTCCAACGTCATATTGTATGTCATCTCCATTATATGCCTTATCTGTTAAACCAACAGAGTATGGAAATGCATTAACCCATATATGAGAATGATAATTGTCATTCCCAAGTAAAACATCTATTCCTATTACTATAGAACTTTCTGCTTGCCATTCTTTTTCTTCATTCTCTTCGTTGTATCTTTCAACTAAACGTGGATAATGATATTCAAAAAATTCTTCATCGCTACCTGCTATGTATTCTCCTCCTGGTGTTTCCCAGTAGTAGTTAATTCCTTCATAATAATAAATCCAATAACCTTCTTCTGTATATGGGTCTGTTTCTATAAAAACATAATAATCATCAATAATACCATTCTCATTTAAATCATTTAATGGTACTTCAAAATCTTCATATCCGTAATCCCAAGCAAGTTGAAACCATGGATGTTCATAATCAAGTATTGCTGGATGACCATATACTGGATGACCTTTGATTGAGCCGCCAAGTGTTATATTTACTTTGTTTAAGTTTAATCTAAATCTTGCATCGTAATCAAAGAATTGTAAATCACGACTTTCTTTATGCAAATATTTAAATTTTGTAACAAATGCGTTATTTGACCATTTAATCCAATGTTCTTGGTCTAGGTAGTCATAACCCCTATGTTGAACAAAACTAGCCGAAAAAAGGTATTCTACGCCATTTACAGCACCAATTATAGCTTTATCACTGTATGATTGTTCATTTCCTTTGTAAAACTTAGCTCTTGTTTGATAATCATATAATGCTATTTTTCGTATACCAACATTATATTCATAATCATCTTTTAAATTTTCATTGCCATTTATATAAGGAGTTTTTACTTTAGCAGCGCCATATATAGTAGCATAATCAAAGAAATTACCAATGACCATATTGCAAAAAATAATACAAAAGATAAACAATGTTTTAATTTTTCCATTCATTAAAATCTTCCACCTTTAGCTTTTTTCTCTACTTCTACTAATCTATCTTCAAAAGACTCTAAACTGCTTTTCATTGCATTAACATTACTATTAATATTATTAATTGAGTTTTCTAATCCTGTTAAATCAACATCAGGTATATCAATTTTTTTATTTTTAAGTTTATTAAGTTCGCCTTTAATATAGTCTAAATCACTTGCTAATGGTTGTAATTGTTTAACTAAACCTTTTATTTCTTCAAACATTTCATCGTACTGGTCTAATTTGTATGATATGATTTTTAAATCACCCATAGACTTAATGCCTTCTATTTCTTTTACAACATAATCGTACTCTAGCCTATTAGGACTGTTGTTTGATTTAAGTTCTGATATTGAAGAATCCATTGTAAAATAAGTAGCACAAGCAGATACAACAATTGCACCTAATGTAGCCACAAATTTTAAATCCATTGTGAATTTACTTCCCTCACCTATTTCTGTTGCCACAACTCTCTCCTCTCCTTGTTGTTTTTTTTGTACAGCTTTTATTGCTTGATTTAATTCAGTTCTTGTTATAAAACCTAAATCCAAACAACATTTACCAAATTTATTACCACTCACTTCGTGCTCAAGTTCAGCTTTTTCACGTTGCTTTTGAGTAATCTTATTAGATTTTAATAAATAATCACCAATATTCATTTTAAACAGATGCTATAATCATTTCTAAATCACATGAACCAGTATTTGCATCAGCTTGTATATTTGTTAAGCTTCCAAAAGCTGTGTCGGAAGCAGCATCAGCATCTTGAGTTGCATTAAAAATAGCTGTCATGCCATTAGCATTATCACCATTTAAAACAAATGATTGTCCTGCATCAAGTTTAATAGCAACTTCATCATTGTCCTGATTTCTAAATGTTAATGTAACAAAATTTGTTGTGTCTAAGTTAGTAAATCTTATATACCTAACATCAGCAGCAGTGTAATGACCAGCTGAAGCAACAGCCGAACTAAACGTACCTATTACAGCTTCTGTTGTTGTGATTGTAAAAATCCTTTTTGATATTTCATTAATACCAGCAAATGATTTTACTGTTGTACCACCAAATTGTTGACCATTTAATGTAATGTCTTCTGTATGTGTTACTGTTAAGTTTGCCACTTATTCTCCTTATTTACCTTCAATTAGCTCACCCCATAATGAAGTTCGCCCTTTTATTATTTGTATTATATGGACTGTGAATAATCCACCTTTGTAAAAATCCACAATCGCAAATCCATGAGCCCAGTTAATTGGCCTATTGCCAAGCCAAGCATTTTTCTCACTACTCATATCTTTCAAACATCCTATACTCCAAGCCGACTTAGGCCCATCCATATGAGTTGCGCTCATTTGTTGTAAATCATGCCAATGTCCATACATTATGTTGCAACCAAGTTTTCTTATATGATTTGCTGTATGATACTGTCCACCGTACTGATGACCGTGATAAAAGTATAACTTTCCTATTTTTAACTTTTTACCAAACTGATAGTATTTATATCCTCGTTCTTTAAGTTTAACCGCATTTGCAAATTTGTATTGCGAAATGTAAGGATACTTTTCTACTGCCATATTACACCAGTCATCATGATTGCCTTCTGTAATATATCTTTCTTTACAGTTAACTTTATCTAAAGACTCATCAATCATGTCCATACCTTTGTTTACATCTTTTACATCTTGGTCAAAATCTTCAATTAAAAATTCTAATGGTGGAGCTTTCTTTCTTTTCCATTTCCAGTGTGAAAATGCAGACCATTCTCCAACATCACCAAGGTCTATGTATATATCAGGCTTAACTATTTCGATTGTTTTCTTTAAACATTTTATTGCAGGAATATCTGCAAGTGGAAAGTGTTTATCAGGAGTTACTATCGCTCTTCTGACTACACCTTTATCTTTATTCGGCATATTTACCTCTATTTCAAAAAACTATTTTTTATTGTCTTTTTTTTCTTTAAGAAGTTCTTCACACATTTCAATTTTACCTTGAATCTTTATGAAGATTTCTTTTACTTGCTCTTGTTGCTTCTTATAATCTTCGAGCATTTTTTTAAAATCCATTGTATCCCCTTATTTTATAATCTTGGTACCGCTAAAGCTCTTACTCCACTTTTCCTTAATGGGTATTGTTTTACCATTTTATCAAACATTGCTCTAAAATATTGAGCTCTTTGTAAATCTCCTGCATCTTCAAACATTCTGCCTTTTATATAACATAATATAGCTGGATGCAAACCAGAATCAAGCCCTGCATCACTTTTTAAATCTTCTGTCTGAGCATCAATTGTTCCATATTTTGAAGTATATGTAATTCTTAACCCATTATCTATAAATAAAGATGTAAATGTTACTCCAGTTGATGCACCTTCATTAGCTTCACTATTAGTGGCAGCAATTCTAAATGTATTTGCGTCTCCTACAACTGTAATTGCATGATTCCCATCATATGTAGTTGTCCCAGATATTATAACTCTATCATTTACAGCTAATCCATGTGAAGCTGATGTAAAATCTACAAAAGCGCCTGCTGCAGTAGATGAAGCTGTAAGATTACCACTTAAATTTCCATCACCTTGAAATGAATCATATTTTTCTTGAGTTCTTTCGCCAGTTGTTGTTGTTGCATCTTCAGATAAAATTCCAAGCCTGTCTTCATCATTATACCATGCAAAATAATTATTTGGATATGTTCTTTTATTAGTTGCCATAATTCTCCTAAGTTAACGAATCATCACTTCCGTTTAATGTAGACCAAGTTGAAGTATTATTATCTGTGTCTTCTCTTAAAATTCTATGAGGGTCTGTTAATTTTGGTATCATTACATATCTATTATTTGTATCTAACACCTCTACTCTTTTAATATCAATAACTTCATCAGGTAACTGATACCATCTTTGATGTTTTTTTAAATCTGTTACTTTTGATGTTGTAAAATTTCCCTTATGTGATGCAATATCATCAAGAGCATCATTAATTAATTGAAACATATACTGCTCTTGTTGCCTGCCAAACATTTTCTCTATTTGTTCAATTATATTTTTTGCTGTCATTATTTATCTCCTTGTTGTGGTGGAGTAATATTCCCTGATAAAAGACCTTGAACAGCTTCTTGATATTGTGCTTTTAATGAAGATAGCATGGGTATATAAAGTTCTGGGTCTTCTTCAAAATTTAATTTATACTGAACTGCATTAATAGCTGCTCTTAATGGAACTAAATGTTCTGCCTCGTCAGGAAAATTAGCTATTGCTGTATCTGCATGGTCTACTGTAGGATATCCTATATGATAAACAATTGCAGTTTGGTTTGCAGTTGGGGTTGGTATTACATTTAATATTGCAGCATCACCTGAACTTAAAATCCAATACACAGGGTCAGTAACACTTGCTTTATATAAACTATTTGAATCATTTGACAATTCTCCATACATCGATAGCACTTTTCTGCAAGGTATTCTACTTCCACCAGAATCAGCAGAAAGTCTATTTACATATAAAACTTCACCAACACCATCCATATCCATAGTTGTTGCAGAATTATTTAATGTAGTTTCAGTTGTACATTTTTCTTTTAATAAAGGAGGCAATATATTAATTATTTCTTTTGCTGCATCAGTTAACCAACGTGTTGCTAAAACATCAAAATTTTCACCTTCTTCACTTGCAGTCGTAGTCTCATTGCCGTCAAATCCAGTAAATGCATTAATCTGTGCTCCAAAATCCCAAGCCATTATCTTTTATTCCTTGCCGCTATATCTGCATCCATTGTTGTTTGACTAAATTCAACTTTTGTTTGTCCACTCCAAGTATTTCTCATATTAATATGGTTAGATACTTTTCCCGATGCACCAAATACTTTACCGCATTCACATTCAACAATTTTACCAGGAACAGATTCTGATTTATTTCCACATATACAATAATATGTTCTCATTATTTCCTCAACTTTGTGTTATATTTTTTACCTTTATGCATAAAAGTTTTTTTGCCTGCATTTCTAGCTTTTCTAAATGCTGACTGAAACTCACTACGTTTTTTAACAGCTGGTTTTTTTGCTTTGCCTACACCAGAATCAACATCAAATTTCTTTTGATTTTTTATACCTGAATCAACATCAAACTTTTTTTGATTTTTATAACTATCATCTTGTTTTTTAGTTTTCTTTTTAACGCCTTTTTTAATATTAGCTTTTTGTTTTGCAACACCTTTTTTAATATTAGCTTTTTGTTTTTCAACATTTTCACGCATCATCTCAAGATAAGTTTTTGCTTTACCACCTTCTTTCATATAACCCATTTTATTTCTTACTTCTTTTGGTAATTTAGATAAACCTGGATTTTCTTTTGCATCAACAGGTTTCATTGCTTTTCCACCTTCTTCATATTTTTTCATTTCAGGTGTCATTCCGCCATGACCATATTTCATATCCATTTTACCACCACCCATCATCATTGGTCTTTCTGCACCTATTTGATTAAATCCAGTCATACCACCACCTGCGTACATTTGCTCACTTCTCATACTTCCATCTTTAATTTCATATCCAGGATTTTCTGCAACCATTTTTTCTGCTGCCATTTGCCCTTGTGGGTCATATGTCATTTTAGCTATAGTTTTACCTGTCATTTTATCTTTAACTTCTGGCATTATTTTTTACTCCTTCTTCTTGCGTCAATTGTTGGTAAAATATCATATTCATCACTAGGTAATTTACCATTTTTATTTATATATTTCAAAACGGCTTCAGTTTTAGGATTGACCGAATTTTTTTTAATTATATATTCACCACCCTCTACTTCAATAGGTATACCGCCTTCTGCATGAGATGGCCCATTTAACTTGCCACCCATTTCCATCATTTTTAAATGCTTGTCAATTCTTTTAGATTGACCTTTATGCATTTTAGAAGCATTAAGCAATTCTTTAACTATTACTTCTAAGTCTTTTACAGAACCTTTAACAGGGCCTCCTTCTTTCATAATATCTAAAGTCTTAGGATACCCTTTTTCGCCAGGCTTTGCTGGCCTTTCACCTCTTTTACGTTTAGCGTGGATATTGGCCCACAAACCTTTTCTCTTAGCCATTATTATAAGTAATAAGCTATTACAGAGCCACTGTCTAATTCAATAGAATCAAATTTACCATATATTGTTGTTCCTACTGGAATTGCAAATGTTGCTGGAACAGAACCTGATAAATTTGTAGTACATTCAGATGTATCAACTACAGCAGCAGCTAATGCTGTAACTGCTACAAAAGGGCCTGTTATTTCATCTGTACCATCTATTATAACTGCACCTTTTTGACCTAAAGCTAAATTCTGAGCTTCTACTACTGTAAAATTATGTAATGTTTTTTTAAATGCCATGTTTTCCTCCTACCCTAAGCACTGGCTGTGCGTGAATGGGTTGTTTAAATTATTATTATCTTTAGTAGATTCGGGAGCCACCTTTTAGTGATAGCTCCCATAGTTCTACAAAACTATTAATCCTTATTGATTTGGATTATGATGTAGTAATAGCACCATTTATACCTGATAAGGCAGTTCCTACATACTCACCTTTAGTAAACATTAATTCTACAACATCACCTTTTTGAGCTGATGTTCCAATTATAACATTACTAACTTGAGTTCCAGCTGTTGAAGCTGCAGTTCCAGATACATCTAGCCCTACAAAACTAACGATTGCACTTCCTGCTGCTATTGTTATAGCATTGCCAGGAGTTTCTTCTTCTACTATAAATTTATAATAGACACCATCTTCTCCTGTAGAAGCAGTTGGTAAAGTTATTGCAACTGTTCCACCTGCAGCGTCAAGCATAAAAACTTTTCCGCTATCTTCGTTAGTTAATGTTACATCAGCATTAATAGATTGAACTTTTTTCTTATGTGTAGAAGTAGAACTACTATTTACATTTAATATATCACTTCTCATTATAATGCCTCCTCAAAGTTAAACAACGCATGTGTTTCAGGAAGGCTAACTTCAAGACCTGCTTCTGTAAGAATCATATCTTTACGTAAATCCTCATCTGCTTGTTGCACATTTGTTGTGATTGAAGTATCTCTATTAATACCGTTACCAACTAATGGTCTGTATGATACATGGTCTAAATCAGCAAGTAACATAAATTCACCTGACATTCCTCTGAATAAAGGTTCTTTTACTAAACTTAAATCACCATGAACTGTATCAATCTTCATAACCTTATGACCAAAAGCACCTTGACTAGCATCAAAGTTGTATCTATGAGTTCCACTAGTAAAAGTATCACCAATAAATCCAGCATTATCGCCTAATTTATTGAATAATGAAATTACAGGTAAAGAGCATAAAGCTAATTTACTTGTGTTTCCACCTCTAGCTGGGTCAAATACAACTTCCAAGTCTCTTAATAAAACATCATAAGTTAAACTTCCAGCTGCTACTGTTTTTAAGTAAGCTTGGCCTTCTGTATATTCTAATTGCTCAGCATCTTCTTTTGTTTGAGATTGACCATTAGCCATGATATGACCTGCAAGACCTTCAGTGTATTGAATACCACCAGAAGATGCACGCTGACCAAATAACATTGCTCTTTCAATATCAATTTTATGTTCTCTTAATTTAAGATTCCATATTCTGTCCCATTCGCTAGCATAACCTCTGTAAACAGTTGCTCTTGCTGTATTAGTCATTTCACAAGCTGTTTTAAAGATTTGAGTATGTCCATAATCGTGGTCTAGCTCTTGTGAAAATACATCTGGAGCTCCTGAACCTTGCTCGAATGATGTACCGATAACTGTAGCTTTTGCATCTGCTCCTGAATCAGCATCAGAACCTGGATTAGTTAACCATTTAATATCAATTGATGTTGTTGAGTTAACAGCTTCTATTCTTGCATTCGCATGATTAGGCCCGTCACTATTACCAGTATTTGATTCAACTGCGATAACCATTCCTTTAATCAGCCAAGGTTGTGCAGCTGATAAAGTTGCTGTAACCGTAGCTCCTGCTGAAACTGCAGCAAGGTTTGTTGAAATAACAAAACTTCTATCAGTCATTGCAATTTTTGTTCTATCTTCTAAGAACCTAAACTGTGAATCAGTTGTAGGCACTTTTCCTACTTTTGACAAGTATACGAAGAATGGAGACTCTTCTGGGGATAACTCAGCAATCCTATCACTAAAGTCATATAATCGTCTTGACCCTTGTGTTAAAGTTAAAGCTGTTTGTGACCCAGGAGTTCCAAACTTTACTTGTCCAGAATTAAAATTTCCCATTTTATTCTACTCCTTAGTTTATATTAATATTTACAATACGTTAGCTCGACTACCAGCATTGACTATGCCTTTCCACATTTCATCTTTTTCATCTTGTCTAATTGGTTGCTCACCAGATAAAACACCTGCTTGTTGAGGAACCGCTTGATTTTGACGAATTGCATCCAGTGGATTGCCAGCATTGTCTTGGGCTGGTTGTTCTTGAGTAACAGACCTCCACATATTAATTGCACCATCAACACCATATTCAGCAGGGTTTTTGCTTGCAAAATCAACAAATGAAGTAATTTCTTCAGGTGTTAATCCTTTTGCAGCAAGTTCATTTTGAAGTTTAGTCATACCAACTTCTTTTTGAACACCAGCCACTTGGCTTTGAACAGCGTTATTAATAGAGTCCTGTAACTCTTGTTGTCTGAACTTATACGATTTAGATGCTGGGTCATTATAGGCTTCCCATGGGTCAAACTCATCTTTATCTAAAGCGACACGCTCAGTAGCTGCTGGTTGACCACCTTGAACCATTCCTGATATTGTTTGCACAATGTCTGGTCGTGATTCCAACAGTTTTCCTACTTTTTCGTAATCTTTTAGTTTTTGATTTTCGGTATGAAGTTTATCTTTTTCTGATTGAAAATACTTAGCTTGAGATTCCCAATCTGTTGAAGCTCCTTCATTCTGTGTTTGATTTTCATCTTGCCCTACATTATCATTGATTTGACCTTGATTACCAAGATTTTCATTTTCTAATGCGTTATCCATTATTTGCCTCCTTTGGCTTGCAATCTCTCTTCGTTTGCTTGAGCTTGACCACGTAAACGTGATTTCTCCACTTCGAGTTTAACTGCACCTGTTAGTTTATCAACCTGCCTTTCATTAGCAGATTTCGAATCCAATTCTACTTCTTTTAATTTACCTTTAAACTTCTCAACTTCAGTTCTTTGACGAGCCGCAATGGATTCACGACTAGCAGTTTGTAAATCGCCAGATAATTTTTTAATTTGTTCTTGAGCACCTTGCAATTGCCCTTGTAATTGTTGCACAATGTCCATTCTTTGTAATACACCTTCTTTATCAAATATATCAGTTTTCATTAATGCTTCTGTCCTGTCAATAAGTCCAGCTTGATATGCTTCCATGTATATTGACCATTCACCCCATCTATTTGATGGCATAGTAGAATTACCAATAATATTAACATCATATTGGCCAATAGTTAAATCATTCATCATTTCACCAATAGCTTGTGATTTATCATCATAATGGTTAACCATATATTCTGACATATCATTATTAGGTTGTACAACTCTAAATACTTTTTTGTAAGTATAATGTTCTTTTGCAAAATTATACACAACTTGACCAAGTCTACGTAAACTACCTTCAATGTCTCTTAATTTAGATTTACTACGTCTTTGACCAAAATCTTCCATCATCATTGTACCAGATGACGTTCTTGGTGCAGCTTCTGCATTTCCTTGTTGCATTTCAAATATACCCATATTTAAATCAATATATTTTTCAACAAGTGCAGGTAACTGCATAACTGAATTAGATAAAGGTTGTGGAGATGGAAAATGTGGCTCTCCAAACGATGGGTCATATTCTATTGTTGCATTAGGATTTGCCCAATCTCTTTCTAATTCCTCTATATCATCAACACTTCCTTGTGGTATTAATAATTTTAACCCAGACGATGCTTGTGCATGCGAAGTTATTAATGACATTGTTTTATTTAAAAATCTTTGAAAATCTTTATTTTTTCTAACATCACTCATAGGATAAGGTGTGTTAGTCCAAATGTTTGGTATAGGTACAATTGGATATTTATCTGTATTTAATATTCTTTCATAAAGAATTGTTTGTCCAAGTGTGCATACTAACTTAATTCTTGTTTGTTGAACTTCTACTATATCAATCATGCCTTGTTCAACTGCTTGTTTCATTTTATCATTTTCTAAAAACTTTTGCATATTCTTAGTATCTAAAATACGCTCTTCTTGTGATTGCATATCCATTATTCTGTAATATGGAACTTTTGTTTTAGAAAAACTTTCAATAAGTTGATATTTTTCAGAACCTTCTCCATGGTCATAATCTTTTATAACATCTGGAGTAAACGAGCCTTTTGTTCTAGTATTCATTGCTGACGGGAATGTTTCGTCTTCGTAATAACCTTCAATCTCATCAATAAGCATTTTACCGTTTTCTTCGTTAACTTCAGCTAATTGTGGATATAAATCTAACAATTGAAATTTTGTAAATATAGTAGATAGCATCATTCCTGTTGCATCATCAAAATACTTACTTCTTGCGTTAGGGTCAACAACAACTCTAAATGGGTCTACATATGTAAATTTAACTTCACCTCTACCATAATCAGCTTCTCTATCTACATATGCATAAAAATAACCTAAACCTGTTACAGCGTAATCATGAACTGCTTGTTTAAATGTTTCGTTACCGTCTGATATATTCCATATATATTCAAGTATAACTTTCCATACATTAGCTAAATCACTATCAGAGTCTTCTCTTGGCATAGCAGAAAACTTAGGTGGTTTAGATGTAATAATAGCTTTAAACTGTTCAATAGCAGAATATAGTCTATCTAATGGTAAACTTGATTGATTTCTTGATTGAAGTTCATCAGCTTCAGCTTCACTGAAATGATTGCCTAAATAAAAGTCAATATCTTCTCGTGCATGATTTTCCCATTCTTTACGAGAGTCATGCCAGCGTCTCCATAAATCTCTTACTTGAATTGCTTTATTATCCGCTTTTATCATAGTGTGTAATATAAGAATAAAATTTTAATTATCAAACACGACTGCCTGTTATCCAATTATAACGTTTTTTAGGTTTACTCCAAGAATCGCCAGATTTTACCCTTTTTCCCTTTCCTGCTTTTTTATTTCCTTTAGCATATTGAGTTGATAACCAAAATGCATCAATTGTATCATCATGACTTCCTTTTGGGAAATCAAGCAGTTCTCCAATAAATTCATGCATATCTTTCTTTAAATGTACTGCACCTGCTTTAAACATAGGTTGTAGTCCTTCAAATAGCCTATCTTTCTTTTTTTGTTGACCATAACCTTTTATTCCCATTTCAATACCAGGTAAAAACTTTCCTTCTTTTTTGCTACGTTTTTGCACATAATCACGCAACATTTCTTGATATGATATAGTTTCTATATTTATTCTTTTGATTGGGCTGTATCGTTCTGATATTTTAAATATCTCATCAGCACATTCCATTGGTAATACTCTTTTCCTCCAATATTCAATAACATAGTAATCATAGTCTGAAGTAACACCAATAACCATAATAACACTATAGTCATTCCTAGAACCAAGCGTTGAAGCTGGGTCAACACCCATGTATATATTAACATATTCCGTACTCCCGTCTTCAAATTTAATATACCAAGAATTTGCACTTTCATCAAATTTTACACCGCCTGAATAAAAACCATCAGTTATGTCGTTCTCTCCAAACACTTGGTCTTCTGGAGACTTAGCTTGATTCATGTATTCTTGATAAAATTTAGCAGGAGTACCAGAATCTATGTAAAATTGTTTACGTTCTTCAATTTTTTTAAGTGGCCAACGTGAAGGCCATAACGGAGTACCGTCATCTTTTATAGCTTTATGTGTTTCTATAGTCCAAGAGTATTCTTCTCCTGTTTTCATAGCTGAATTATAGTTTTTAACAAGTCCATTTAAAAATGAATCATAATGAACTATTGTTCCATTACACCATAAAAATCCACCTTTATCAAAATCAATCGCTGGATATACTGCTGCAGTTACCCAGTTCTTTATTTGTAGCCTAGACTCTGGTGTTTTGGTATTTAACTCAGATTCAAAGTCATCAAGTATAATTCCTGTATATCTTGTAGATAATTGCTTTTTACCACGTAATCTTTGCGATGCACCTTTTGCAATCATTCTACAATTATTTTTCAATACAATTTCGTTTTTTGTCCACTTGTCTCCTTGCAAGTCACCGAAATAGTAATGGATTGCAGGATTTTCGTATATATGGGTCGATATCCAGTTGAGGTTATCAATAGCCTGGTCTTGTGCCTCGCCAACCCAAGCGATAAATTCTGGGCTATCTTTTTGCGCAAATAAAAACCTATGTAATACAGCACATGCTGCTAAGGTTGATTTTGCGTGGTCACGAGGCAAGACAAGAGCTAATTGTTGTATTTTTCTATTTAAAAGTAATTCTCCTACATTTTCGTGAAATTCTGGTGTTGCGGATGCTAAAAAGTCTTGTGGGGAGAATAGTTTACCGAATACTATCAGGTTTTTAAAGGCCATCTCAAGAATCTTTTCATTTTGTGAGATATCGCCATTTAGGTTTAAATTAGCCATTTAACAGTTCCATTTTTTTAATGAAAGCGATAATCTGTCCTTACCTGTGTTATTACTAGGTTTTTGACGTTTTCTCATACCTTTCATTCTAGCGCAAAATGACTTTCTACGTTTTGCAGCTTTACTTCCTTTTTTAAGTTTTGATGGTTTTGTTGTTACAGCAGTTTTTAGTTTTGAGCCTGGATTTTCTCTTCTATACGATTCAACGCCTTTTTGATTTAAACCACCTTCTGGGTTTTTACCTTCTTTACGTTGCCATGCAGCAGTCTTGCCGCCTTCTTTAAATTTTGCTCTACTTCTTGCGTCTTTTACAGGTATCTCCGATATCCATTCATCCATGACTCATCTCTCTTTCATTATTAATTGCGTGATAGGAGTCTATCTAATAGATTTGCTCCATGTTTAGTCATCTTTACATAACTAGGAATATTTTTTAAACTTCCCAATCCGCTTATACCGCCACTTAATCCCATAACCATTGGTAAAAGCTTGTCTTTATACGGAAGATTTTCTGTGTCTATTTTTACAGCGTTATCATTTCTAGTTTCCCACTTATGTTGTATTTCGTCAATAGCATCAGTTGCTTTAGGAGCAACCTGTTTAGCAAATTGCTTAATATATGGAGATAATAGTTGTGTTATTAAATTTGGGTTAGTAGTCATAATCTTCTAATGGCCCAACTAAAGGCATAAATTTGTCAACTCTTCTTTTTGTAGCATCATCTGGGTCAGTATGATGAAGCATATAATAAGCATTTTGCATTGCTTGCCTATCTCCAGATAATGCATCAACCATTAATTCATCAACAAATCCAGGTTTTACTTTACTTTGAGCAAACATATTTGCTGCTGTTAACATATCAGCTTCACTATCTGTCCATTGTTGAGGATTGTCAGGAATTAAATTAATAATACCTTTATCAAAACCTAAATTAATTGCTCTATTTTTTGCTGTTCCTACAGAATCGTCAGTAAACTGATAAACTCCTTTTGCCGTAGTCGTTCCAGGATTAGCCATTAATCTATTATCTGATTCTACTTTTCTTATTAAATTTAAAAATTCATTTCTATTCCCGCTAAATTGCGATTCTTCAAGTAAATCGTTTAAAAAGCTTTGAGCTTCGGTTGCAGGAAGCGTTGGGTTATATACATCAATCATTGCCATTATTTAAAAACTTTCCCTAAATAAACAACCTCGGACACATAAGGGAGATTAGTATGTGAAGATATAGAGGGGATATGCGCTATACTCATAGAAACTGTACCCAAGGTTGCTTTTTTAATTTTTTTGCTATTCATGCTCTTCCTACCTCAATATTCTTGGGGTTAATATACACTAAATTATTGTCTAAATCAAATCTAGAAGAACAGTGAGGACACATCCACCCCTCAATTGTATACTCATCGTCAGCTAATAAGCCAACTCTTTGCGTGGTATGGTTGTCAAAATATAAATCTTCATCACAAACAGGGCATAAGTCCTTATTTGTCTTTTTCGTCTGCATGCGCAATGACATTGGTTTCTTTTCCATTCTGTAATGCCTCCAATTGTTTTGGTGTGAATCCTTGAAATACAGTTAATTGCTCTTGTTTTGTGTCTGTGTCAAATAATCCTGCAATTTTTGACAAAGATTCTAGAGAACGCAGCCTATCTGTGTCCCTATCCGACAAATCAGCAATATCTCGGTATTTACCTATTATCCACTCAGGCGTTACTCCTTCATCTTGCAGTATTTTCTTAATTTCTTCCTTTACCATTGTTCTTATCTCCTCTTTTTGTAGTAAAACGTTTGATTTAGTCTTAATGTAGTCTTTATTCACCGCTTTTGGATAAGCTTTCCTATAAGCAGAGATTGCGTCTTCCCCTGATGCAACGTATCTAGCGAATAAAAACTCACGATTGTTCAATTTTCTATCTTTTGCACGTGAATACGTGGCTTTATAGTTACCTGAAAAGGTATAGATGTTCTCAACAACACCATTATCGCCCAATATGGTGTGACTCTTCTGTTCACAAATAAAAGAACCGCAAACTGTGCGAATCATTGTGCGTGGCGTTTTGTAGCCTGGATGGTTTACTTGGCTTTTTTTGAGTATTTGACAGATATATCTATCGTCAGTGTACACCCAGTCACCCTCATTGCCGTCACGCCAGCTATCAACAACCACATCGTCATTTCCGAATGCTTTATACTCATTCAAATCGTCAAACAGATAATGTGGCACGCCTTTTATGTTTTTGAAATCCATACTAAAATATACAAAATTTTTACAAAAATTAAAAATACTTGCATAATTAATATATTTGATTATATTTATATATTATAGAGATATATAATAGAGATACTATAGAGATATCTCTAGAGAAAAAGAAAAAGTAAAATAAAAAGAAAAGAAAAAGTTAAGGGGTAATTTTGAAAAATAGCCTTAGAATGTGTGTCAGTGTTTTTTTATGTGCCAGCCCCCGTTGAATTGCCCCCTGCGGTTGATTATTAGGTTGAATTTTTGGATTACATTCTAAATTATAATTATGAATCTTTTTTATATCTTTTAGAAGTAAAGGACAACAAATTTAATATAAATAAAAACGGGGACTAATACGTCCCCGCCCTTACTTACTGTTATATGTTATTATTATTTATTTATCATCAACGGCGCAAGCGTCAACAAATCTATTACCATCAAACAAACTATTGTCTTTGCTGAACTCATTCATTAAATCAGATATTAAAGTAATCTTGTTAATAGTTGAGTGAGGCAACATCTTATCTTTATTTATAATAGTATTATCTTTTATTACTCTTGCTATCATTATATATGTTTTTCTAGTTAACATTATTACCCCCTTTATTATTTAAGTTAATATTATTTACTTTACATACAAACGGACTAAAACAACCCTCAAAGTATTTAATTACATACATATTATTATTATATATAATCCTATCATCTGAGGCTAATCTATCCATTTTATAATCATTAATATACTTGTGCATCTTGTCCCATTCATTTATTAAACCCCGTTTTACTAGTGCATTTAATACCCG
>VTLG01010546.1_pt1 | contig 24333 bp, 32 predicted proteins | sample 4694571 | NCBI WGS metagenome assembly VTLG01 (sample SAMN12604809, study PRJNA352737) | marine metagenome | biome: ENVO:00000447; feature: ENVO:00000209|ENVO:00000569|ENVO:01000036; material: ENVO:00002151; isolation source: viral sequences binned using virsorter ...
TGTGCCATTGAACACAGATTTCAGCACAGTAACAGCCACAATGAGCGACTTTATTGCTGCGGAATACAGCGATATTTTCGATCAAAGTAAAGTGAACTTCGATGAAAGACAAGAACTTGCTCAAGTGGTGGGTAAAGCGATTGCTAGAAGAGAAGATCAAATTATCATCGATGTGATGGAAGCAGCTTCACCAGGAGCAACTATTGCGAACACAGTAGTAACTTCAGGATCAGCAACAGCTTCAGATCTAAATATTGGTAAAATCATTGCAGCAAAAAAAGCTATGGATGCTGCTAATGTTCCACCAACAGATCGTCATGCAGTTGTGCATGCGAATAGTATTGCTGGACTACTAGGAGATGAGAGAGCAATCTCTGGTGATTTCCAAAACATCCGTGCATTAGTACAAGGTGAGATTGATACCATGATGGGATTTCAGTTTCATGTTGTAGGTGATCGTTCAGAAGGCGGACTTGCGATTGATGGAAGTTCAGATAGAAACACCTTCTTTTATCACAGATCAGCGATTGGATGTGGCGTAAGTGTCGCACCTAAAGTAGAGGTGAACTATATTGCGGAAAAGACGAGTTTTCTCGTGAGTGCTATGTATAGTGCCGGAGCAGTTGTGATCGATACTGAAGGTCTAATTAAAGTAACTTGTAGAGAATCATAGGAGGTAAATTATGGCATTTGCAAGAGCAGGTTGGAATCCTATTGGTGGCATGAGCAAACGTGGCTCTGCACCCCAAATGTGGTCTTATACCACTACGGATAGTCTAGCCACAATGAATACTGAGGGATACTTTAATTCGGTATCTGATGAAGTAAAGGTCGGTGATCTAATTTATGCTCATGATTCAAACACACCTACTGCTTCTCTAGTCGTTGTATTAAGTGTAACGGCTGCTGGGGTGGTTGATGTGAGTGATGGAACAGCACTTAGTGTAGCTGACTCAGACTAATAGACTAAACTGTGGGGAGCTTCGGCTCTCCACTTTTAATTAAGGAATTATTATGGCAACGGGAGATAATCAGGTAAGTATAGCAAATCAAGCACTTCTTCTTCTCGGTGCTGATACAATAGCAAGTTTCTCAAATGGAACTGCGGTTGGTAATGCTTTAGATATTATTTATCCAAAAGTAAAAACAACAACGCTTGGAATGTATCCTTGGACATTCACTCTTAAAAAAGCAGAGTTATCAAGATTATCTACTGCTCCTACTGCACATTTTTTATATCAGTATAAACTTCCTTCTGACATGATTAATAGTGTACCTAGATCTGTTTATAATTCTAGTGATCGAGGAGCTGCAACAATTAGAGATTGGCAGATACAAGGAGAAACATTATTAACGGATAACACACAAATTTTTGTAGATTACCAACAAGATATAGTAGAAGGTAAACTTCCTGTATATTTTACTCAATTATTGGTTTATATGTTGGCTTGGAATCTAGCAGAAACAATTACGGATCAAACGGAAAAAGGAGCATACTATAAAAACATTGCACTCGGTGGAGCAGCAGATAATAATAGAGGAGGATATTTTAGAACCGCCATTAATCTAGATGGTGCGGGAGAAACTCCTCCAGTTATTGCTCAGTATCTCTTAACTGAAGTGAGAGGAGCATGAGCCGAATTGTACAGTATCAATCATCATTTACTATGGGAGAATTTGATCCACTTGTAAAAGGTCGAGTGGATATTACTCAATATCAGGCGGGTCTTGAAAAAGCGACCAATGTTTTGTGCATTCCTCAAGGTGCATTAGAAAGACGACCAGGACAACAATTTTTGCTTGATGTTACTTCAGATTTAGGATCATCTTTTACTGCTCAACAAGGACTTCGTTTGATTCCTTTTGAGTTTTCAAGTGCAGATTCATTTATGTTAGTTTTTGTAAAATTATCAACTAGTTCGTCAAACAATGCAAAGATGTTTGTATTTAGACAAGGTGTATTGCAAACCAATATAAACTCAAGTGGTAATAACTATTTAACTGTATCATTAGGAGATATATCGTTTGATGCAATAACCTTTACACAATCTGCGGATACTTTGATTTTAATGCATGAAGATCTTGCTCCGTTATCGATTGTAAGGGGTGCTAATAATACAACATGGACAGCAAGTACAATCAGTTTAACTTCGCCAAAGTTTGCTTTTACAAAATCGGTGTCTGAACCTTCTGGAGATATTACGCCCTCTTCTATTGATGGTACTGCAACCATATCAGCATCGGCAAGTATTTTTTCTAGTGGTAATGTCAATCAATATATTAATGTTAAAAACGGATTTGGAAGGGCAAGAATTGTAGAGTTTGTATCCGCTACATCTGTAAAAGTAAATGTTGAGATTCCGTTCTTTAACACTTCTGCAATCACAGCAACGAATTGGGAACTCGAAGCGGGATACGAAGATGTATTCTCATCGACTAGAGGTTTTCCAAAAACAGGGGTATTTCATGAAGGTAGATTATATTTTGGCGGATCAAAAAGTTTACCCTCAGCTTTGTTTGGATCTAAGGTATCTGACTTCTTTAATTTTCTTGAAGCAGAAGGTTTAGATGATGACGCTATCTTTGCGTTACTATCTTCTGATTCTGTCAATGCCATTACAGGTATTCGTTCAGGAAGAGATTTGCAAATCTTCACTACGGGATCAGAGTTTTTTGTACAACAAGCAGAAGGTCAACCGATAACCCCTGGCAATCTTACTATCAAAGCTGCAACTTCATCTGGATCTAAACCTAATATTATGCCTGTATCCGTTGAAGGGGGTACAATCTTTTTACAAAGATCAGGAAAAGCGTTGCGAGAGTTTTTATTTAGCGATGCAGAATTATCGTATCAATCAAACAATATATCATTGTTATCAAGTCATTTGCTAAAAAGTCCTGTCAAGATTGCATTTAGAAGAGCAACTTCTACGGATGACGGAGATTTGTTAATGATTGTCAATGGTACTGATGGATCGATGGCAGCGTATTCAATACACCGATCACAAAAGGTAGTAGCTCCAAGTGAATTTATTACTGATGGTACATACGAGGATTGTGCGGTTGATATTGATGATATTTATGTGATTGTCAAAAGAACGATTGCAACGGGTGTAAGTGCAACAATCACAGTTACAGATTATGCTAACATTGCGGTTGGAACTAAACTTACATTTACAAAGAATGATGGAACAGTAATTACTTTGCAATCAGAAGCAGCGGGTTCAAGTAGTCCAAGTAGTGCGAGTGGCAACACTCATTTTTTTAGACCCAATACAAATAACGATACAACTGCCGATAATATTGCAACAGCACTCAATGCTGTGTCTGGCTTTACCGCTGCGAATCCGTCTGCAAATGTTGTTACTGTTGTACGAGATGTATCTGGATCAAGTAATTTAACTGTAACAACAGAAGATTCTACTAGACTTGCCATAACAAACTTTGTGGAAAGTACAAAATTTTATATAGAAAGGTTAGACGATGATAGAACTACTGATGCTTCTTTTCAGCTTTTTGATGGGAGTTCTGATGGGAGCAAACCTACCTCAACAACAGTTACAGGTCTTAGTCATTTGGAAGGAGAAACTGTTGAATGTATTCGGGATGATATATTCTTGGGTGAAAAAACTGTTTCGTCAGGACAAATAACAATAGATCAAGTTCCAACAAGTTATGTAGAGATTGGATTGCATCATGACGTATTGGCGAAAACACTTCCCGCAGAACCTAGACTTGCTTCGGGTACAATGGTTGGAAGAAAAAAAAGAATAGTGGCGGTATCACCCGTTCTTAATCAAACACAAAATATTGCAATCAATGGTAATGAAGTGAGTTTAAAACAGTTTCCCTATACTCTTGATTCTTCTGAAACATTATTCACAGGGCGTAAGCGTGTCACACCTTTATTGGGATATAGCGAAGAAGCTCAAATATCAATCACTCAAACGAAACCCTTGTTTTTTACATTGTTGAGTTTAGAGTATAGCGTTAGTGGGAGTCAGTAATGACAGGCAGTACAGTATTAAATGTTTTAACAGCGGGAACAGTATTTGGATCTGTTTTACAGTACAGACAAACAGTTGCTCAGGGAAAAGTTCAACAAAGAATTGCTGAAGCAGAAGCTCGTAACAGAAGATTAGAAGGAAGAGTAGAAGCGGTTAAAGCAAAAGAATCAGCGAATGAAATATTAAGAAGAACAAAAAGAGCGTTAGCGAGTAATATTGCTAGAGGATATTCAAGTGGTGTTATACCAGAAGTAGGATCTTCTGCGGTATTTAGTGAGCAACAAGTCTTACGACCCGCAGCTCTAGATGTTGGCATATTAGAACAAGATGCTTTCCTCGCTATTGAGCAATCACAAAGACAAGCAAGGAATATAGAGTATCAAGGACAAATGGCAGCAAGACAAGCAAAAACCGAAGCTCTCTTTAAACTAGGTACAGATCTTGCTCAAATTGCCATGACAGGAGTGGGATCGGGATTTGGATCAAAATCAGTTGCACCAAATATAGCACAACCAGGAACGCCAGGTAATCTATCACAAATAAATGTGGGTGGTGGAGCTTTTCCTACTGCTGGTGGAGGAATGAATTTTAGACAACCTCAAGGGATAAGTTTCTTATAATGGCTGAAAGAAAACGATTAGAAAGATCTATACTAAGTACAAGTTACAGACCAAGTGCTGCAACCGAGGTAGGTATTTTAGAACAACAGGCAGTAGGTCTAGGGCGTATGGGCAAAATGTTAGATAACATGAGTAGTTTTTTCTTTGACCAAATGCAAGAAAAGGTCGTAGAAGAAGGGGAAATGTTAGGTGCAAGAAATCCAATAACTATTGATGAAATAAAAAAAGCTCAAGAAACAGGAGAAAATGTTTTGGGTCGTTTGGGATATGGATTAAAAGGTAAAGCTGCTCGATCTACTGCATTTGAAATATTACAGAACGAAATTGAAGTTGAAGCAAGAAGAGAGTTTCAAAATGTCATTACAAAAGCAGTTCAACAAAACCTACCACATGAGGAAGTCGCTGATAGTTTAGATGCAATAACAATAGGTTATACTAAATTACTAGATGATGTCGATCCAAGAATTAGCTATAACACTAAAGGAAATTTGTCTGTTATTACAAATGATTTTTATACAAAATATTTAGATGATCAATTAAAAAAACAAGATTCAATTACTGCACTTAATGAGATTGTGGCAGCCCAAGAAGATATAGAAATTATCCAACCAACTCTTAGACAAATGCTAAGGCAAGGTAAACCGAAAGATGTAATTTTATATTCAAAAAAATATCGAGAAATATTTAAAGATGTAATTTTTAATTCTAATATGGAGGAAGCAAAAAAACTTAAATTAAATGATGACGCACAACTAAGAATAGATAATAGTATTATTGAAACACTTATAGAGGTTGCTCAAGAAAAAAACAGAAGTTTATCAGATATTCTATTAGAAATAGATTCACCGACTATTACAAGACAAGGCTTATCCTATCAAGTTAAAGATCCAGATTTATCAGCATTACTTAATAGTCTATCTCCCAAAGGACAATCAAACATAGTCGACAGTATTAGCTCAAGACTAGATGAACAAAATGCAAAAATTTCAATTCAAACACAACAAGATCAAGAAAGATCAGATTTGTTAGTTAGCGAAATAGAACAACGACTAAAGACATTTTTTAAAGATAATGATGAAACTACAGTTCCACCATCTATTCGCAATTTAATTAATGAATTAAACTTTAGAGATAATACCAAATACAAACTTTATAGTGAAACATTACAAAATGTTACTGCGGGTTTTGCTGCCGAAATAAATACAGATCTTGAAAATAGAATTACTAATCAACTAGAAACATTAGAAAGTATGGAAATAACTGATTTGCTCAAATTTAAAAGTGAATTGACAAGAGAAAAGTTTAATGAATTTAAAGAAATAATTAGAAAACAACAAAACGTAGAAGTGAAAAACTTTCTCAAAAATGTTACAAGTAATCCTGTTTATAAAAACACAGTGCCAGAATTTCAAACTAATTATTTAGATGAACTCGTTTTCGAAGATAATGCTAAAGGATTAAAGGCAAAACAAAAATTTATTAGAGATCAATTAGAATTAGCAGCGGACAATGCTTTTAAAAGAGGTGAAGCGTTTAACGCTTTTGAAGCATATAAAGAACTTAAAAAAGATCCAGCCAATCAAAAGTTTTTTGACGATCCACTAGCAGTAGAAGAAACAGTGAATAGAGAAGCTGCTACAGTATTTAAAAGAATACAAAGTGATTTTGGAAATTTAAGTGCAACGGGTTTACTTGATGATATAGAACAGTTTGAAGATACTATAGAATTTTATGAACAACTTAAAAAAAATATAACAAAGAAAGACAGTAAAATTAGACAGAGATTTATATATAATAGCATTTCAACTGAAGGAGGTAAGGCAGGGGGAGAATCATATAGTATTTATAAAACAGAAATTTTAAAAAGATTAGAACAATTAAAAAATAAAAAATGATGGCAGAACAAAAAGATATTTTTGATATTATGTTAGATGAAAGAGAACTAAGACGAAATGGTTTTGATCTTATTCCTACTTACGATAATGGATTTGTTACAATCAAAGAAAAAACTTTTGTTGATAACTTTGAACAACAAATACAAACAGGAGTGCAAGAATTATTTAAGCGATTTAAATTAAACGAACAAACAAAAGAGGATATTGCTAAAGGAGGAGAGGTTCTTGAAGGTGTTGGAAAAGGTTTGTTTGCGGGTGCAATTACAAATCCCCTAGCTCTGATTGTAAATGAAGATTCTAAATTTATGCAAGATGCAAGACAAGCAGTTGAATTTAATCCAGACTTTGACATTGCGAATATGGGATATGAAGCATCAAAGTTCTTTGGTGCATTTCTTGGTTTAGGAAAATTAATGGGTATAGGAAAAGCAGCCATACAGTTTAATAAATTAGGTACAGTAGGAAAAGAAGCGGTTAGAGGTTTAGGTTCTGTGTTTGCTGGGTATGAAGGATCAGACGAAAACCTTGTTGATGCCTTTATGTCTATGGGTGCTAATCCTGAAGAATATCCAGTATTGCGAAGATTAATGACAGATCCAGACGATAGTGATCTAGAGGGCAGATTAAAAAATGTGTTAGCTGATTTACCGATTGAAGCAATCGCTCCATCAATTATACTTACAACAAAAATATTTAAGAAATACAGAAAAGCTAAAAAAGATAATGCACCAAATTTTCAAGCTACAGAAAAAGAATTTGAGAATGCACTTGATGATTTAAAAAAACAAAGCAATGAGTTATTAGATCAATATTCTGTGGGAGCTGCTTTGAATCCAGAAGGAGATTTAGCTAAGTCAATTATTGAAGAAGCAGACGTTAATACAAGTGTGTCTAAACTAGCTCCTAACAAAGGTGAGGTTGTAAATCTAAAACCAAAAGTAGATCGTCTTAACTTTTACTCTAAAGCAGAAGAAGTAACTAATCAGTTAAAACAGAACAAAGGTACAGGTCAACAGTATCGTCAACAATTACTTAAAGCAGGTGTAAAACCAGATGAGATAGAATGGCTAGGACTTGATGATGTTCTTAATAAAGGCAAGATTACTAAACAAGAAATACAAGACCAGATAAACGCAAACAGAATAGAGTTAGATGAGGTAGAGTTGTCTGGTAGTGCTGATGATGTATTAGGTGGATTAGCATCAAGATTTAACGAAAATGAAACAGTAATTTCCGCAGAAGATGCTTTTGGACCAGAGTATTTAAATGAACGAGCAGATGAGATTTTTGAACAAGGTCCTTTAGATAAATCAAGAACAGACTTTACTCGAGAAAAAGCAATGCAGATGGTAAAGGAAGAATATGACGAAAATCCTGTCATGAAATATGTTGACCCAAGAACAGGATATACAATTACAGGAAATGATGATGTAGGGTATTCTATATTTAGGGAAGAAGCAGATAGCAGTAATTTCCGTAATGCTATTGATTATCGTGAAAGAAATGCAAGTGGATCAAGAGGTGTTTCATATTCACTAAACGAAGCGGTAATAAGAGCAAGAGAAGATATAATGGAAGGAGATACTTTTTACATGCCTGGAGAAGGTACAAGGTTTGGAGAATACACAGAACCAGGCGGAGATAATTACCGAGAGTTTTTAATTAAATATAATAATCCTGAAGTGCAATTTGACGAAAGTCATTTTGATGAATTAAATGTCATTGCTCATTTTAGAACAAAAGATAGAACAACAAGCGATGGTAAGAAAGTATTTTATATAGAGGAGATTCAATCAGATTGGGGTCAACAAGGAAGAGATAAAGGTTTTCTACTTTCTAAAAAAGAATTAGCAGATATAGATTTAAAACTTGCAGATGCAAAACTTAAATACAAAGACTTACTTAATACTTTTACAATTAAACAAGGCAACAAACAAATTCCTTTTACTGATTGGTATGTGTCTAGAAGAAAAGAATTAGCAACATCTGAATATGATAAAAAACAACTAGAAAATATAGATTTAACTTCCTCAATGCGTGATGAATTTAAAAACCAAGTATCTGCTAATTTTATTTTTAAGAATGGCAAGCAAGTTAATGGTTTAAGAGATATCAAATTTATGAAAGAAGTGAATGACTTACAAGAACAAATAAATTTTTATCAAAATTTACCAAATATGAGAAACATACCTAAAGCACCATTCATAACAGATACTGATAAATGGACACAGCTTACTCTAAAAAGAATATTATCTAAAGCAGTTGATGAAGGTTATGATTTTGTATCACTAACTCCTGGCAAATCACAAATGGATCGATGGAGAAATGAAGGTGTGGCTAAATTCTATGATGAGATTGTTCCAAAGAATGCAGAGAAAATTGTTAAGAAGTTAGATAAAAATGCTATACAGAAAGATAAACAAGTTAAGATTCCAAATACAATGATTAAGCCAGGAGTAATGTTTGATTTTCCAGAAAGATTTAGCATAGAACTAACACCACAGCTAAAAGAAAAAGTAAAAAAAGGAATGGCGATGTTTAGTGCAACACCACTTGTTGTTGGTCAGGAGAACGAGTAATGGGTAGATTTAAAGAATTTTTACAAACACAAGTCAAAAAAAGTTTAGAGGTTGAAGGCGATTATTTTGCTGACACTGCTGATGATCTTCAAACTTTTGGCAATGAAATATTTATTGCTGTCGATGAAGCACTTGGTAAAAATTTAGCAGAGAATGTTTTAGATCCTTTAAAGATTACACTTAACGCCAATCGTAATGACAACATATCAAACTATTCTAAGTTTTTAAACAGAATAAATGACGAAACAATGGAAGATCCAGAAGCAACAAAAAGACTTGTTGTTGATATACAAAACACTTATGGCGATGGTATAAAAACAAAAACCCTTAAAGTAGAAGATATTGTAAAAAATGCAACGCCCGACAAAATAAGAAGTTCCCTTGACTCTGCATTTAATTATCAAACATTAGGTCAAATGACCAACGAACATTTTGTTTTAAACTTAATGAATGGTGTCAACATATCAAACGAATTTAGAAGTTTGGCTCAACAACTACAAAAAGCAACAGATAAAAAAACAAAACAACAAACGCTGAAAAATCTAGTAGTGCATTTGTCGATGTTAAGTAAAGTATCAGGAGCGTTAAATCAAGACATAAGAAGTTCAGCTCAAAAACTCGCAGCTATAAGACATGGTAAAAAAATAACAGAAGTGGATTTTGATTCGACTCTTAAAGAAATAGTCAGATTAGATCTTACTAATATGGATGAAGCAAGAATGGATCAATTAGGTAGAATACTTGTTCGATTTAATAATAGTGAACTTGTAAAAGTGGCAGAACAAGTAACACCAACTGTCATGCAAAAAATATTACAAGGCGGTAAAGGTTTATATGATGTTGTTATGGAATTATATTATAACTCTTTACTATCTGCATTTCCTACTCATGTTATCAACTCTGTAGGTTCTACAGTACATATAGCAAAAAATAAAGTTGATGATTTTGTTGCAAGTGGAATCGGTACATTAAGAGTGAAAGCTGGACAAGCACTTGGCATGGAGGTTGATAAGTTTGATAGAGTTACGCTTCAACAAGCTAAGATTAATGATTTAGCTGATATATCAGCTCAAAAAGATGCGATGAAATTATTTATTAAAACGATGATTACAGGAGAAGGCACAGACTCCGTAACCAAATTTGATTTTAAAAGAAAACCCGCAATAAAACTTCCTGGCACAGAAGGAACAAACAATATGATCGATGTTTTAGATCAATTAAGAAATGGTCAAACTAAAGAAGCAATGGTTAACATACTTGGGATAGCATCAAGAATAAGTGGCACAGCGTTAAATGCAGAAGATACTTATTTTAAATTTTTTGCTAAGCGAAGGTTTTTATATCAAGAAGCATACAAACAATCGGACATACTAATAGATGAATTAATACAACAAGGTAAAACTTTAGCAGAAGCAAAAGAACAAGGAGCAAATTTAGTCAACAGATATATGTCAAACCCAACTAGAGAATTTTCTGAATCTGTTTTAAATGAAGCTGATGAGTTTGCTCGTACAATAACTTTTCAACAAGAACTAGGTCCTGTTGGCAAAAGAGTAACACAATTTTTTAGAACGCCAGGTTTAGCGTTTTTAGCTCCGTTTGTTAAAACACCATTGAATATAAGTAAAACTGTTCTTGATAATACATTCAATATTTTTAATGTCATTACTCCTTTGACAAAAGGACAAGGCAGAGAGTTTGATAAAGCATTGGCAAAGATACTTACGGGCAACGCTATTATGCAATCAGCAATACATCTCACTTCTGGTATGTATGGAGATAACATAAAAGTAACAGGAGGACCACATCCAGACTATAAAGTGAGAAAGTTTATGCGAGAAATGAATATTCCTACTTATTCTATAGGTTTCAAACAAGATGACGGGTCTTATAAATATATACCATTTTCAAGAGTTGATCCCATATCAGGAATATTAGCTATGGCAGCAGATTATAATCAATATCGTTTTATAATGGGTGCTGACGAATTAGAAAGTCTAGCAAGTATAATGACAATGAGTGTTGCAGATTATGTTTCAGAACAACCCTTTCTTCAAGGATTTGCAGAATTTAACAAAATATTTTTAGGAGAGTATAACAGCAAAGCGTTTGGAACAGGACTTGCCGAGTGGTTTGGTGGCAAATCAGTTGAAGTAATAGGTACAACTTTATCAGGTTCTAATCCACTTGGACTACCAATAGGTAATACAATACTAAAATATATGGATCAATATGACATTCCTGTTGTTGCTCCCGCTTCTTCTTTTTATAGGTCTATTGAAAGAAGCGAAAGTCCTGAAAGAGAAGATCCAACTTTCGATACCACCTTAATAGATAGATCTCGCATGCACACATTTTTTAAAGCGTTTCAAGATAAAAGAAGGCAAATGTTTGCAGCAAATCCACAATTTAATGATCGCTATCAAAAACAAAAAGGAATGTTCTATAAAGATATAGGAGCATCTGAACATATTTTATTTGGATATGAAAAAGTATTTAGTCCTTTTTATATAAAGACAAGCAAACCTGATGATGTAGAACAAGAATTATTAAACTTAGCATTTAGTCGTTCAGGAAGTAAATCTTTAGCGTTAGTTTGGAATGTTGATAAGATAGGCACTCTTGAACTAAATGACGAAATGAAAAACAGATTTAATCAATTATGGTCGCAAATGGATAGTCGAGGAAGAATGCCAAACGAACCTGGATATGAAAAAGATAAAAACGGAAATCCTACGAATGATCTTAAAAGTGCGATGAGAAAAGTTATAAAATCGCCAACATACAAAACGCTAAGCGATGATAGAAAATTTGAATTTATACAAAGAGTTTATCAAGATAGAAGAAATAATGCAGTTGATAGAATGACAAAATCTCCTTTTGAATTTCCTGAACTATATAATTTATATGAGAAAACTAAAAATATTAAAAATAAAAAAGAAGTTTACGATCAATTAGAAATTATGTTTGGTAACAACTAATGTTTGAAATTAATCGATATATATTGTATAAAAGGTAGAGGTAAGGTTTATGGCTACATTTGATATTAACGATACTAATAGGCGGATTCAATATACGACTAACGGATCGCAAACATCTTTTGCCTTTTCGTTTCAGATCAATGCTGATACTGAACTTAAAGTTATTCTTGGTGAAACGACTCAATCGTTATCAACGCATTATACTGTAACCATTGCAACCGATGGAACAGGCACAGTTAATTACAGCTCTGCACCCACTTCAGGACAGAAACTAACCATCCTCGCCAACAAACCTTTATCGAGAGAATCGGCATATTCGACAGGAGCATCTTTTACTGCTGCATCGTTAGAAACAGATTTTGATAATACGATCATGGTGTTACAACAGTTTGAAGAAAAAATTGATCGTACCTTACAATTACCAGAATTTGTTACAGGATCGACACCACCAAGTTTGATTGTTCCGTATAATGATACAACCTCTGATAATGCTAATAAAGTAATTGGCTATGATACTAATGGTACTGCTTTAACTTTACATAATCGCAGTTTATCTTCTGTTACTGTAAACACAACAACACTTTCTGCTGGAGCGAGTGCTACGGGAAGTGCTAGTTTATCAGGACAAGATTTAACCTTGACATTAGGTATTCCCACGGGAGCCACAGGAGCAGCAGGAGCAGATGGTACAGGAACATTTAATAGTTTTAATGCTGCTGGAGATTCTGGAAGTAATCAAAGTATTACAAATGGCAATACATTAACAATAGCTGGTGGTGAAGGCATTGATACTACTGCGTCAGCTACGGATACAATTACCATTGCTGGGGAAGATGCTACCACTAGTAACAAAGGTATTGCATCATTCAGTTCTAGTAATTTTGATGTGAGTAGTGGTGCAGTTTCAGTAAAAGATGCAGGTGTAACTAAAGCTAAAGTGAGTTTTATATCTGATAGTACAGCGGGTGTTGAAGTCAAAGGAGATGGATCAAGTAATGCTGGTTATATTCAATTAAACTGCGAACAAAATACACATGGTGTGAAGATAGCATCGCCAGCGCATTCAGCAAATCAAAGTTATCGACTTATACTACCTACAGAAAATGTTGCTGCCGATAAAATTATGAAGGTTGCAAGTATTACAGGAAGTGGTACCACAGCAGTAGGACAATTAAGTTTTGTTGATGAGCCAAGCGGAGGAATGACATTATTAAATTCTACAACTATTTCGTCAGGCACATCAGCAGTAGATTTTAACAGTACATTGATAACTTCTACCTATAAGGTTTATGTATTTCATGTGATAGGTTTGTTTGACTCTGTAACTTCTGGATCAAATGGTTTTGGTATGAGGTTTTCAGCAGATAATGGTAGCACAATTGTAAGTAGTGGTTATAGAACTGTAAATCGTAGATACAATGAAGGTGGATATGGTGATTATAGTATAAATGGTTCAACAATATCTGAAATGAGAGTATCAGAAGCTAATGGTGTTTATCATGGTATGAGTACAGGAGAAGGAATTGATTACATGATTGAAGTTTATGAACCATCAGCCAATAGACAAACTCGTATGCACTATAGAGGTGTCTCTATAGCAGACAGAAATACAGGATATGGTGATGAGTCAATGACATACCATACTGGTGGGTCTTGCGAAGCTGAACCATCTATTGTAAATTTTATTAGATTCTTACCAAGGTCTGGTACATTTGAAAGTGGAACAATTAAACTTTATGGGATAAAAGCATAGTGGCTATTTTGAGGGAAAATAATAATTCTTTAAGTAGTATAACGCTATTACCTAGTGGTGTAGGTGGTAAAATTATTCAGAGTTTTTCCACACAGATCGCATATTTAAATGGAACAACAGGAAAAAAGTATGTCAAAACTTTATAAATTTGTTAATGGTGAAAAAACGGAACTGTCAGCAGAAGAAATAAAGATTCGTGAAGCAGAAGAAAAGGCATACGCTGATGGAGAAAAAGATAGAAACCTAGCACAGATAAGGTCTGTTCGTTTAAGAATGTTAGAAGAAACAGACTTTTATGGTATGTCAGATGTTACTATGAGTTCAGATATGAAAACTTATAGACAAGCATTAAGAGATATAACTAATGGATTAGATACTGTTGAAAAAACCAGAACCAAACTTGAGCAAGATACTGATGGTTCTTATAAAAACTTTCCAACAAAACCAAGTGAATAGAAAGGAGGAGCTATGCCAGGACATTATGGAAAAAAAAAGAAAATGATGGATAAGAAAAAGAAGAAAAAATAATGCGACACAAAAGAACATTGATGCGAAAGTTTGATCCTGTGCCTAAAACTAAGGGCGGTGTACCAAAGAAATATGTGTCTGGTGCAAAGAATCCTAAAGCTAGAGAAGCAGAGATTAAGAGAACTGCTAAACTTTATAGGCAAGGTAAACTGACACCAGCAATGATGGATAGAATATCGAAACAAAGGAGTAAAGGATAATGCCATTTAGTAAATACAGTCCAAAACAAAAGAAGTTAGCGAGGGTTGCAAAACCTAGAAACAAAATAACGGGAGCAGATTTTAGAAAGCTACAAAAGAAAAATAAATGAGTAAATATTCTAGCATACCAGGAGCTTCAAGGTTTGGTAAATCAACACTTGACAAGGTATATAGACGCGGACTTGGAGCTTATTATAGTAGCGGGAGCAGACCAAAAACTTCAGCTCATGCCTGGGCAATGGGGCGGGTAAAATCTTTTGTATCTGGCAAAGGTGGAGCTAGAAAAGCGGACAAAGATTTGTTAAGAAAAAAATAGTATAAACGATAGAAGATAGGATTATGGTAACTAAAGCAGATAAGAATGAAATGAGAATATCTAAGCATGAAGAGGTATGTTTGGAACGCTACAATAATATTCATGAAAATATTTCAGATCTTAAATCTAGAATCAAAAGATTAGAAACAGTTATCATGGGTAACACCATTGCAGTTATTGTTGCTTTAATATCTATCTTTATAAAGGGATGAAATGCTTGATCCGTTCACAGCATTTGCAGCAGTTAAGAGTGGTATTAATTTAATTGAACAAGGAATAAAATCTGGAAAACAACTTCATGATATGGCAAGTGCAGTAAGTAAATGGGCAAACGCTGAATCATCATTAGATATTCATGCAAGTAATAGAGGTAAGGGAGGAATGTTATCAAAGCTTGGTTTGTCCTCCATCGAAGAGGATGCTCTTGCTGCTCATTTAAGAAAGAGAGAACTAAATCAAAAAAGAAAAGAACTTAGAGAATTGTTTTTATTGTATTGCGACAATGGTTTGGCGGAATGGGAAGCTCTTCAAGCTGAGATAGCAAGGTTACGAGCGAAGAAAAAAGAACAGTTGCGAATACAAATAAAAGAAAAAAAACAGATACGACAAGCTATTGCAATAGGTGTTCTTGTAATAATGATTGTAGTTTTAGGATTAATGTATGGTAGATTGTTTAAATGGTTTTAACTAAGGAGGTAAAATGTTCCAAGCACTTATAGGTCCTGTTGCTGGATTGCTAGATAAATTCATCGAGGACAAAGATCAAAAGAATAAGTTGGCTCATGAAATTGCAACGATGGCTGACAAACATTCACATGAACTTGCTAAAGCTCAAATTGAAGTTAATAAAACAGAAGCTCAATCTCGAAGCTGGTGGATTGCTGGATGGCGACCCGCTACTGGCTGGATCTGTGCCTTGGCAATGGGATATCATTTTATTATCCAACCTTTTTTAATATTTTTTTTGGCATTGTTTGGTATGAAAATGGATCTACCAAGTTTTGATATGGATACTTTAATGACAGTCTTGTTAGGGATGCTTGGATTAGGAACGCTCAGGACTGTGGAAAAATCAAAAAAACTCACTAAATAGGAGGACGTATGTTTAGTTTTTTAAAAAGACTTTTTGTCAAACCCAAACCAGAAATAAAGATAACTCATTTACAAACTATGACTAAATCAGAACTTGAGCATTTTGGAAGAAAGCATGGTATAGAGCTGGATAGAAGATTTGCAAAAAGAGATTTAGTACATACTTTATATAATCATTTAAGGAAAAAATAATGTACGATATTTTAAAAGAAAGAATTAAAACCCATGAAGGGTTTAGGGATTTTTGTTATTTAGATTCGTTAGGTAAAAAAACAGTAGGGTGGGGACACCTATGTAGAGATGATGAAGAATGGGATATAAAAAAAACATACGAGATAGATTTTCTTGAAGAGGTTTTTGAAAAGGATTTTAAAAATGCTCTTGGTGGTGCAGAGAGTTTAATTGGTAATGTTAAGATACACCCTCAAGCAAAAGAGATCATTATTGAGATGGTGTTTCAACTAGGCAAAACAGGCGTGAGTAAATTTAAAAAAATGTTAAAAGCTCTCAAGAAAAAAGATTACAAAGAAGCTGCTAACCAAATGCTTGATTCTAAATGGCATACGCAAACCCCTGAAAGAGCTGAAGGATTAGCATCGTTAATGAGAACTTTGCATGGTTAGTCCAACAGTCTAATAGATCTTCCCTTTCCTTTTACTCGTTCAATTTTTTTTAGTTGCTCTAATCTTTTCAAAGAATCCTGTACTGCTGATAAAGTTTTGTGATTCAGATATTCTTTGATCTCAACTTGCGAAGGTGCGAATCTCTCCCTGTCAATATAGTCTTTAATGAAGAGAAAAACTTTTTGGCTTAGTGGTGTTAGCTTAGTCATGTTCAAACCTGTCTACTTTCTTTTGTATATCTTGATAGATCTCAGGTTCGGCTTTAGACAATTCATCTAAAACTTTTTTATTGACAGTATATGCCTTCTTAATTTTTTTAAGTTTATCTATTTTAGTTGTATCAGGATCAGCCATAATCTGTAATATAAGATAATTAAAAGTTTCACCTAATGATTCTAAGGTATTATGTGCCTTTTCTTGATTACCAGGAAGCATTAGCTTGTAGGTGGCTTTATTAGACTCGTCTATTCGTTTTAATACATCTTGAGTAGTAGGAGTCATCTTACCTTGTTGTTGCTTACTGGTGGCTTTGTGAGCAGTTCCTTTTTCATAAAAGTTTTTATTGCCATCATCATCCTCACTTGGTATTCCATATATGGCTTGAAGTGCATAGCGTTTGGCGTAGGTAATCGCAGATCCCAGCTTTTGACTATCATCAAACATATTTTTTTGGGGAATGATTGGGTATTTGGAAATTAATTTTTCTTCACTCCCGTTGAAACTTAATATTGTTTCAATCCACATCTCAGTATATGTGCCATGTTCGGTAAAGGTTGTTTTATAATCTATCTTTTGTGTAAATGATAGACCAAACTTTGCAGCTAGATTGACTGCTTGAATAACTTCCTGAAGAGATGCATATTTACTTTTGTGAAACGGATTGTTCTCACTTTTTTTTGCTGCTACACCTTCACTTTGAAATAAATTTAATGCTTCTCGAAGTGTTTTAGGGTGGGAGTTCTTTGCTTTTTCATTCATTGTTTATTTCCTTTACTGTTAGTTTTTCATATTTACTTTCTGGTTTTGCTGGTACAATTTTTTCAACTGTTGCTTTGCGAGTAATAGTTTCAAATGCTATTTGTTTATTTCTAATTTTTACATGACTCGCATTTTCCTGTTGCAAAATAGATTTGATATTATTTGCTAGTTGATCTTTTGTTGTGGTCCATGCTTGTATTTCTTTTTTTGCAAGATCATAATCATCGCATAACTGAGTTAATCCCTTATCATCATTTGACCAATCAGAATATACTTTCTCTGTTGATTCAGCTATGACAGGATAAGGCGTATTCTTTTCTACTTTTCGCCAAAAGTCTTTGACTCGCTCAATAATTTTTTTTTGAATGTCTGCTACTGATACAAAGACATACATCTGCATTTTCAAACGAGGACCAAGGTGTCCGATCACACCCCACTTAAATCCTGTTACTAACATCTGTGCTTGGAGTTGTAAGATGTGATCAAAGGTTACATGGTCGTTATAACCTTCAGTTTTAATTTCACACACACCCTCGCCAGATAATTTAGTAGTAATGCCTGTTTGCGGATCGTCATACTGTATTGGTTCTCCTTCTATTGTTAATACACCATCAAGCGATGCTGCCATTTTATATTTGGATAAACGATAAGCATCAATGGGCTTACGAAATGTAACAGAACCAGGATCGGTACACAGACTATCGAGTTGATCGGATACCCAATGAGCGACACCATCCTCCAGATAGAGTCCTCGATCCTTTGCATTTTGATTTCGTTTGTTTTTAAGTAGAACTACATTCGGATCTTTTGGATCTTTTCTTATATCAATAAAGTATTTGCGAAGTTCTTCTCTTGTATTTCCATGATCATCTTCACCCTTGACTATACATGGAACTTTAGATGCACCGACTTCAAATCCGTCTTTGCTAAATTTATTTTTTGGTACTGACATCATGCACCTCCCATGTAAAAAGATGCACATTGATTATCAATCGCACATAGAAAAATAGACAAGAAATAAAAAAAAACAAACATCAAAATGAGTGACACAGTTGTTCCAAACAATTCTTTCATGCCTGTGCTTGTAATAAAATCAAAAAAGTTTTTCATATATACCCCTAATTTAAAGTTGATATTCTATCTAATGCTCTCTTGACTGTGGAAGCACTCCAACTACAGCCCCTCGCAGTTTTTATGTTACGAACATTTAGATAATTAGCCATGCCAAGTAAGGACTTAGAATGATTCTTTGCATCGTCAAGATGAATCCGAACCTTGGATAAATTGTTTATAGCTTTATGTTTCAAAGCTTCAGAAGCTTTTGCTCTTGCTTTATCCATAGAGTTATGCACACCAAGTTTCGTCATCTTCCGATTTGTGGATTTAGTAATGTAATAACCTTTTTCAGCAATAGAAGTTTTCATCTCTAAACATTTTTCTTTTTGCTTAACAGATAAATCTCTTCTGTATTGGTCAGAAAACATCGCATTGACACCAAACATAATTCTATTTTTATCTTTAGTTATCTCTGGATTATTACACACCACCAAATTAAAATTTTTATTATCTCTAAACTTAATCATGTCATAGTCTAGACGACCTAACCTAGACAAGTCAGCAGTTAGAATCGTTGTGCCTTTTGGTGCAGTTTTGAGAACAGAACCAAGTTTCGGTCTGTCAAGAATAGGCACTCCACCTGAAGTACCTATCTCCTCTACAAACTCCACATGGTCTGTAATGTTATTACGATTGATGTAATCATTGATGATAAACTTTTGCCTATCAATGTCTGATTGATCATTACTTAATCTTATGTATGCTACTATCATCGTTATAATGTTTACTTATTGGTTAATATTAATCGTTTAAGTTTAAGTGTAATAAATTATCCCTTATATCATCTAGGTTATATTTAAGTTCCTCAAGATCAGAATTATGTATATCTGATTGAGATATAACTTCTTCCAAGTTAGACACAGCATCTTCAATACTTATAAATGCTTTGTCTAATAATTTTTCTAGTTTTAAGTTCATTATGTTTCCTTTCAGTTGGCTTCATTGCCATTAGGTAAAAATACCTAGTATCTAATTTATAGTATTATGCTATGTTGTCAATAGGTAGATGTAACTTTTTTTATGTATCCAGTTATGTCTCCTTTAATATTAAATCAAAACAGTAGGGAAAATCTGTTAGATTCATAGGCGTGTTTAAAGGTTTTCCCTACTAAGTAAAGGAGTGTACATGTCAATTCTATTTGCAATTTTTATGGTGCTGAATATCGCAAACCCTGACAATTTAAAATTTATAAATCAAACAGTAGAAAATAATTCAAAGTACGAATGTGAATTTAAATGGAAAGGTATCTCTCCTGTCATTGATCGTCCTGCCATAAGTCTTTATGGCTACAGCGCATTTAAAGAAGTGTGTACGCTTAAATGAAACAGATAAATATTCGTATTCAAGACGAAACATACCATTTGCTTAAAGAAAAATCAAAACAACAACGCATCTCTATGAATCGCCTGGTAGATTATTTTGTATCAGAAGGATTGAATGAGGATGTGGTTAGAAAAGTTATACAAGGATGATAAAAGAATCTGTCTTTTTATTTTTATTGATTGGCTCTGGCGATAACATTGAAGAACGCTATGTTGGGCGGTTGGTTGATTGCAGTCAGTCTAAACAAATCTTTGAGCGACTCTCACAAAAATATTATAACATCAATGGGTATTTGTGTTTGGATAAGGCAAACGCAAGAAAGAAGTTTCAACAAACTGCAACACCAAAACAAGAAAAGATCATTGATGAATTACAAGATCTGCTTCCACCAACACCCATACCAAAACCACCTCAGTTAATAAAGAAAAACAACTAATGTACATTCGATGTTCAATCTGCAATCACAAAGAATATTACACCAACAAAGATCAGCTCATGAATGATTTACGCATGATACCCACATCAAAACACAAAGTCATTTGTCAAAGCTGTCTTAATAAAGGTATGAATCATGACCGATGATACCAAAATAAATCCCATGCACTATCAGCAAGGTCGAGTATCTTGCATCGACTATATTGAGGATCGTCTTGGCTATTCAGGTTTCAAACAATACTTGCTTGGCTCACATTACAAATACACATACAGATTTAAATACAAACACAAACATCTACCCAAACTCAAACGCAAACAAAAAGAGCTTGAGGATTTACAGAAATCTCAATGGTATCTTGATCGTTATCAAACCATGCTTAAAAAGGAATTAGAGCTTGATACAGAGCAAAATAACATAAGGCACTTACATAATGACTCAGTAGATATTCCAAGCGATACAGAAGCTAAAAATGAAAGTTGGCAAGAAAAATTAGCAAAAGATGAAGATGAATAAAAATAGTGAAACGTATAGATTATTAGCAACCGAAGCAGTAGAGTTTCTATTGTGGTGTATGCAAAAACAAAATCTCAATGGTAAACAAATTCAAACCAGATATCTCTCAAAAGAACTAAGCTGTCTGAGTTATGGTGCAGTGTTGCAACAACTAATTAACGATCATGTGAAAAGCTATGAAACACTTGCAACCAAAAAACTTAATGAATCTGATTATGTCTAACATAGCTATGAACAAACCTATTGATTATGAAGAAAAAAGAAAGAGAAAAATACTCAGTAACGGAAAGCATGATGTTTCTGTGTATCAAGGCGGACCATTCACAGTCGTACCCAGACGAGCATTAAATGATAAAAGAATATGCAAACATCCTCAAACATATTTAGTCTTATCTGTGCTGTGTTCTCTTGCTGATAACTACACAGGAGTTTGCTTTCCCACATACGAATACATAGCAAGACAAGTCCAAAGTAATAAAGGGAATATCTCAAAAGCAATTAACAAACTTATGGATTGGGGATACATCAAACGACTCAGAAAAGGATCACCGCTTTATCAAAATGTAAGACACAAATCCTCGATTTATCGCATACTCTATGATCCATTGGCATCGGATAATGAGGTCAAATCAAACGCCCTTAACAACGATCCTAATCGACAAATAATAGAACAAAATGATACAATAAAACACTTGGAGAAACATATGAAAAAAGACTCAACAAGTTGTTCTAAGGACAACTCAAAAGTTGTTATTAAGACAACTAAACCTAGACTCATAGAACTAGACTCAGTTAATAATAATAAATATAACTCTAGTAGAGAAAAAGAAATCAATGAAATGGAACTGATGAGAATGTTCAAAGAAGTACATTTTGGAATCTACCAATCACATTTTATTCCTGATCAGAAAGATTGGAGTCATATGACAAATATCATGAACTATAAGATACCAAGTAAAGTTCTCATGGAAACAATCAAAAGAATATTGTATAGATTTAAAAAGAAACAGAAGAAGTTACCAACGTATCCTCTAGCTTTGGTACTATCTATGCTTGATGAAAAGGGAGATACACCAATGGACATTGTGAAAGACCTCGCAAAGAAACTAAGAAAGATGAAGAGATGAATAAATTTAGCAAACCTAGACTTGACTCTAGAAATGCAAAAAAAAAATATATGCACTACGCCAACTCTACGCTAGAAAAAAAAAGTGTTTGCCTAGAGGTGCGTATACACCCCCTCCCCCCTGCGTATAGTAGTAGGGGGATGTCACAAAAATATTTTTCAACTTTTAACCAGGAGCTTTTATGAAAGAAAAAATGAATATTGTCAGTCCTCGCAATTCAAAAGACGGACAAACGATTTGGCATACGATTGGTACTGCTTTTAAAAATGAGAAAACGGGTGGCTGGGATTTATTATTTAATTCACTTCCCTTACCTGAGATAAATGATCGGGGTCAGTTAGTAACGAGATGTATGTTGTTAAAACCAAGAGAAAACAATAATCAACAACCTTCGCCAAATACGCAGAAATTTTCAAGCGACATGGATTACTAAATGGTTAAACGAGTCTTACCTAATTTAAAAAACTTTGCATCGGTTCGTCAGATCAAACGAAGGATCAAGGGGAGCGAGGTGATTTATCAGAATCGAGAGTCGTTAGCTCAAGAGCTGATTAATTTGGGTACTGCGAACATTACGGACATTGTGTCTTGGGATAAGGATGAAGAAGGCAAGACGATCACTGAAGTTAGAGATATAAAAGATATCCCTAAATCTGCGTTGAGTGCGATCAAGAGGATTCGTATTTTACAAGATGGCACGTTGGATATTGAGATGATTGATAAGGTGAGAGTGTTGCAGATGTTAGCAAAGTCGGCTGGGTTGTTGGATGCAGAACAGGATGCGGATAAACCAGCAGTGATTGATATTAAGATGGTAGGACCGAGTGAGGACAAATCATAAATTATTAGATTTGTTTTCAGGTATCGGAGGGTTTAGTTTAGGTGCTGAACGAAATGGAATTGAAACAATAGGGTTTGTAGAAAAGGATAAATTTTGTCAAAAAGTTTTAAAAAAACATTGGAGCGATGTTCCGATCATAGACGATATAAGGAAAGTTAATGGAAAAGACTTTGGTTCAGCTACCATTATTTCAGGAGGATTCCCTTGCCAACCCTTCTCAACAGCGGGAAAGAGAAGAGGAACAGACGATGATCGCTACCTCTGGGATGAAACTATTAGAGTTGTTGCCGAGTGCAAACCGAGGTGGTTTATTGGCGAAAATGTTGAAGGGCTTATTAACATCCAAGACGGCATGGTGCTCCGATCGGTGCAAGATGATTTGGAAAGAGAGGGTTTCCAAGTCCAATGTCTTGTTATTCCAGCTTCAGGCATCGGTGCGTGGCATCAAAGAAAAAGAGTTTGGATTATTGGCTACTCCGAACACAATGGATCATCTACCACCCAGAAGCAAAAAGGGAACACTCAAACTTCAACAGGGCCACAGAAAAGGGAGAACTCGTCCCTCCAATCTGAGAGAACAAGTAGACCCACAGACAATGGCAATGTATCCAACACCAACTCCAGCTTGCGAAGAGGGAGGGGAACAATCTCACAGGGTGGAAAGAACAAAATCTGGGGGTTTCATTCTAAGGAAGAAAAACAAAACCAATCAGACTTACGGAGCAAAACTATCAGATGCAATGTTGTATCTGGAGAGAAAGAAAATGTATCCGACTCCAGTAACGAAAGACAACTGCACAGAGAGTCTGGAAACTTGGGAGAAGAGAGCAGAAAAACACAAGGAGCAGGGAAAAAAAATACCCAAGGCATTGAGGATACAAGTTCAAGAGGAAGCCAAAAGTATGTATCCAACACCAAATGCGAGAGATTGGAAAGACACAGTAAATACAGTTCCGCCATCAGTAAACAAGACCAGAGGTTACAGTTTAGGAATGAAAGTGGCACAGGAAAAAGTAGCACAGAGCAGAAGAGCTGGTGGCAGACTGAATCCGAACTTCGTAGAGTTCCTGATGGGGTATCCTACGAATTACACTCAGATAGAACCAACAGAATTAAAGCACTCGGAAACTCAATCGTGCCACAAATCGCAGAACAAATCTTTAGGAGTATCATAGATGCAGAATAACATACCAGGACTTAAACTTGACTTTAGCAAATCGCCTACGATCTGGAAGTTTCTTCAGGATAAATCTTTTGTTAGAGGATTGATTGGTCCTGTTGGTTCAGGTAAATCCTATGCGTGTTGTGCTGAAATTTTCAAAAGAGCGATACAACAAAAACCAAGTCCTAGAGATGGCATAAAATATACTCGGTTTGTTATTGTAAGAAACTCATATCCGATGT